>JACZKY010019730.1_pt1 | contig 26538 bp, 21 predicted proteins | sample 8237611 | NCBI WGS metagenome assembly JACZKY01 (sample SAMN16148055, study PRJNA663545) | marine sediment metagenome | biome: sediments and biomass from bioreactor inoculated with such sediments; feature: coastal sediments; material: methane- and iron-fed bioreactor; isolation source: Bothnian...
CAACCCGCCCCTCTTTCGGGAGAGGCGGCCAGCCGGCCCCCCTTTTCCGTGCAGACCGCGGCCACGTTATCACCGCACGGCGTGATGAACCGAACCGCGTCCCCCGGCTTCTTCCCCGCGCACGCATCGATCGCCTCCTGCGGCGGCCCATGGATCCTTCCGCCTCCCGCAGGGCCTCCGAAGGCCCACCCCGATGCCGGAATCGCTGCAAGGACGGCCAGGATCCCCACCGTTTTCCTGAAGGTCGTTCCCATCGCTTCCATGACGATCTCCTTTCATCCCCGGATTTACGTCCATCGTCATGACCAGAAATAGCAGCCGAATGTGAACGAATTGTGGAGGAAATGAGGAAATCGGCGGGGAGGACGGGATGCCGATGGTTTTCTCCGCGCCTCCTGTGGTATTTGGGATTCAGGGCGTCGCGATGCCGGCCCGGGGGTGGGAGTGAAGATCCGCATCCAGTACAAGCTGTTCCTCGCCATGCTGGCCGTCGCGGGCGCCGTGGTCCTCTGCATGTTCCTGGTGATGCGGTGGAGCTTCGACCGCGGATTCCTGCGATACGTCCACGCCCTGGACCTGGAGCGGCTCGACGCCCTCGCCGGGGGACTCGAGGAAGCGTACTCCGCGGAGGGGTCGTGGCGGTTCCTGAAGGACGACCCGCGGCGCCTGCGCCGGTTGCTGAGGGGGGCCATGGCGGACCGCTTCCGGGATTCTCCCGCAGGACCGCGGGAGGGGGAGGATGAGGACGAGGCAGGGGCGTTGCCGCCCCGTCCCCGGACGGGGCCCGGGCGATGGAGCGAGGCTCCCCGGCGGTTTCCCCCGGAACCGGGCGGGGGGTTCTTCCGCCGGGTCGTTCTGCTGGACGAAGGGAAGAACCGTATCCTCGGTCCCGCGGCGGCGCAGGGCAACCTGTCGTTGAGGCCGTTGGCGCACGGCGGGGCGACGGTGGGGTACCTGGGGCTGCAGCCGCCCAGGATCGTCTCCGAAGCCCGGCAGATGCGTTTCGTCGAGGAGCAGAAACAGGCTTTCGCGATCATCGCCCTGGCCGTGGTCGTCGCGGCGGCGCTCCTGTCGATCCCGCTCGCCCGGCAGATGGTCCGAAGGATCCGGGACCTGGCGTCGGCAACGCACCGGCTGGCGTCGGGGAAATTCGACACGCGCGTCCCCGCGGAGTCTTCCGACGAACTGGGGCAGCTCTCCCGGGATTTCAACACCCTGGCCCTGACCCTCGAGAAAAACGAGGAAGCGCGGAGGCAGTGGGTCGCCGACATCTCCCACGAGCTGCGAACCCCGCTCTCCGTCCTGAGAGGGGAGATCGAGGCCATGCAGGACGGGGTCCGCGAGGCCACCCCGCAGGCCATCGGCGCCCTCCACGGCGAGGTGATGAAGCTGGGGCGTCTGGTGAACGATCTGTACGAGCTGTCCCTTTCCGACCTGGGCGCCCTGACGTACCGGAGGACGGACACCGACCTCGTCCGGCTGCTTCTCCAGGCGCTGGATCCGTACCGGCAGGAGTTCGCCGGCAGGGGCATCGCCCTGGAAGCGGACCTCCCCGCCGGCCGCCCGTTTCCCCTGTTCGCCGATCCGGACCGGCTGCACCAGCTCTTCTCCAACCTCCTGGAGAATTCCCTGAAGTACACGGATGCCGGCGGGCGGTTTCGGCTGGGCATCGAGCGTCGGGAGAGGACGGCCACGGTGCATTTCCAGGACTCGGGGCCCGGCGTGCCCCCGTCCGAGATGGGAAAGCTCTTCGACCGGCTCTACCGGGTGGAAGGTTCCAGCGGCCGCGCGACCGGTGGGGCCGGGCTTGGCCTCGCGATCAGCCGCAACATCGTCGAGGGCCACAACGGGACGATCGCCGCCTTCCCCTCCCCGATGGGGGGACTGTGGGTGAAAGTGGATCTTCCCTTGAGCGGGTAAGAGGAAGATGCCCGGGAAGATCCTCGTGGTCGAAGACGAGCCGCGGCTGTCCGCCCTGCTGGCGGACTACCTGAGGAAGGCGGGGTACGAGCCGCACTGCGTCGGGGACGGGCGCGAAGTCGTTCCCCGGGTACGGGAGCAGCCCCCGGACCTGGTCCTGCTCGACCTGATGTTGCCGGGAAAGGACGGGATCGAGATCTGCAAGGAGATCCGTTCCTTCTCCTCCCTGCCGATCGTCATCGTGACGGCGAGGGTGGAGGAGATCGACCGGCTGCTCGGGCTGGAACTGGGCGCCGACGATTACATCTGCAAGCCGTTCAGCCCCCGGGAGGTCGTCGCGCGGGTCAAGGCCGTGCTGCGCCGCGCCGGCGGGCAGCCGGCGGCGGAAAGCATCGGGCTTTCGCTCGACAAGGATCGATGCAGGGCGGTCCTCCATGGCCGGGATCTGGACCTCACAGTCGTGGAGTTCGAGCTGCTCCATTTCCTGGTCGAACACCCGGGCCGCATCTTCTCCCGCGCGCAGCTGATGGACCGGATCTATCCGGACCGGCGCGTCGTCAGCGACCGGACCATCGACAGCCACGTGAAGAAGGTCCGCCGGAAGATCGAGGCCGCCGCCCCCGGGGAGGAATGGATCCGTTCGGTCTACGGCGCGGGGTACAAGTTCGAGGCGCCTTAGTGCTGCGTTTCATAAATACGGTTGCATTCGATGCCCGCTGCATCCGCCCCGGCTTCGTTGCGCTCCCTCACCGTACTTGCCCAGTACGCCTCGGTCGCGACGCCTTGCCGGATGCGGCGCATCGGCCCTCTCGGTGCGACACCGTATTTATGAAACGCAACACTTAGGGACCGACCCGGCCGGGGTCGAGGCGGTACCCGGGACGCACGCCGGGGCGAGCGCGGTTTGCGGGCGGGGATGGACGGCTACAGGTACGGGGAGAAATCGGCGGGCAGCACGTGCTCCCGGTAAACGATCGTTCCGTCCCGGCCGAGGAGGATATAGGTCGGTATGCCGACGATTCCGTATCCTCTCGCCACCTTTCCCCCGTCGTCGAGGAGCACGGGGTAGCGGATGTCGCGCGCCTTCACGGCCGAGACCACCTTTTCCCTGGACTCCCGGTAATTGATCCCCAGGATCTGGACCTTCCCGCCGATCGCCCCTTCGTGCATCGCGTTGATCCGGGGGACGGCTTCCCGGCACTCGGGGCACCATGTCGCCCAGAACACGAGCAGGACCGGCTTTTTCCCCAGGAAACGGTTCAACGTCACCTGCCGGCCGTCCACCGTGAGGAGGGAGATATCCGCCGGCCGGTCCGTCGTCGTACCGGAATCCGCGGGGGGCGCCCCGCCGACGGCCGAAAGCCGGTCGGGGCCCGCGATGGCGACGCCGCAAAGCAGGAAGAGCAGCGCGGCGATGGATTTGCGGTGGATCATCCTTTCCTCCTTCGTATCTTTCGATGCCCCGGGGGAACGAAGGATCCGTCTCCCACGGCGCGCCATGCCGCCCGGCGTTGCCGCGCGCGGGGACCGGATCCGCCGCGGCCGGAGGGATCGGGGCGTCCCACGGGTTCAGGCGAGCCGCTTCCCCGCTTCCAGGAGCAGGTATTCGCCGGCCAGCAGCAGAAGGACGCCGAATCCCCGCTGAATCTTGACGAGCCAGGCTCCCGACTTCGGCAGGCCCGCGAACAGCCCCGTGAACGTGCCCAGCGCGACGACGGGGAGCCCCATCCCCAGCGCGAAAACGAACAGGAGCGTGGCGCCGAAGACAGGGTGACCGCTCGTTCCTGCGTACAGCAGCAGACCCCCGAGCACGGGAGCGGTGCACGGCCCGACGACGACCCCCGAAACCATCCCCACTAGGAAGGCGCCCCCCGCACCGCCGCCCGCTCCGGCCGGTCTCGAAAGGAAGGCGGGGGTGGGGAAGTGGAAGACGTCGAACAGCGAGAGGGCGAGGAGGATGCACACGTTGCCGAGGACCAGATAGGAAACCGGGTGGGCCGTCGCCTCGCCGAACACCCTGCCCGTGAGGGCCGCTGCCATTCCGATGGCGGCGTACGTCAAGGCCATCCCGACCGCGTAGGCCCCGGACAGGAGGAACGCGCGGCGGCGCGACCCGGCGGCGCGGCTGCCGATGTACCCGACGGTCACGGGGAGGATGGGGTAGGTGCACGGGGTGAAGCTGACCAGCACGCCCCCCAGGAACGCGATCGCGTACGCGAGGGGAGATCCCGCCTGAAGGTATTCCCGGAAAAGGTCCAGGTTCACAGGATAAGCGACAGGAGGTCGTCGGCCTCCATGTCACCGCCTCTCATAGGATATTTTATTGCCTGTCGCCGCGGGGAGGGACTCCCCCTTCCCTGTTTTTCAGTATACCCGCCTCGGGACCGGCGGAAAAGCCGAATTCCGCGCGGGATCCCGGACCCCTCGGCCGGGGTACAGGAGTCCGGCGGTCCTTCCTCCATGAAACAATCCGTGAAATTTCAATCCTGTCATCGAATCGGCCACGGATTCGAAAAATGGAACCGGAGCGTACCGCGACGGGACGTGGAAGCTTTACTTATCAGGAGGTTACCTGATCCCTCCCCTTGGAATGCCTATTGCGAGAATCCCCCCGGTACGTCACGGAGGAAACCGTCGTGAACCGACCGAGGATGTTTCTTAAGCGGCTTCTCACTCCGGTCACCATCCTGATGGTCCCCCACAGCCGTACGCGGTCCTTCAGTTTCCGGGTCCCCGTTCTCGCGATCGCCGGGTCGGTCTGCCTGTGCCTCCTCGGAGCCTCCCTGGTGGTCACCATGTCGGTCCGCGCCGTGGAGCACCAGAGGATGAAGGAGAGGCTTTCGTACCTCTCGTCGCAGTTTCTCGAGATGCAGGACACCATGGAATCCTTGAGGCGGGCGGAGAGGGATTTCAGGAAGCTGTTCGACGTGAAGTCGAAGATCACCGTCCTCGAGTCGGAGGACCTGGCGGATACCGGATCCCTCGACATGGAAGTGCTCCGGGAACAGATCGAGGCGTCGATGCGGTCGGTCACCGACATCCGGAAGTACATCGCGGAGCAGAAGGACCTCTATCTCGCCACGCCGGCCGGGTGGCCGGTGGCCGGAACCCTTTCCTCCCCCTACGGGAACCGTCGCCATCCGGTGTACGAGCGGACCCGGTTCCACACCGGGGTGGACATCTCCGTGCCGCCCGGCAGCGATGTGAAGGCGACGGCCGAAGGGATCGTGAGCCTCGCCGGCTGGACGGCGAAGAGCGGCATCGTCGTGGTTATCGAGCACGGGCACGGGTTCAGCACGGCGTACGCGCACAACAAAAAAGCGCTGGTTCGGGTCGGCCAACGCGTCGTCCGGGGGGAACCGATCGCGCTTTCCGGCTCCACCGGGGTATCCACCGGTCCGCACGTGCATTACGAGATCTGGAAGAACGGCCGGCACACCGACCCGTCCGGTTACTTCGCCAGGAGGTGAGCATGTTCGGAAAGGGATCCCGGAAACTGGAGACGATCGTCGGAGACGGCACGCGCGTCGCGGGGCAGGTCACCGTGAAGGGGACGATCCGCATCGACGGGATCGTGGAGGGGGATGTCCACGCCGACTGGGTGGTCGTCGGTGAGACCGGGAAGATCCTGGGGAACACCCATGCCCGAGGGATGGTCGTCGGGGGATCGGTGGAGGGGAACATCGAGGCCACGGAGACGGTGGAACTGATGGGGAAAGCCTCGATGGCCGGCGAGATCCGCGCGCCGAAGCTGACGATCGCCGAGGGGGCGGTTTTCGATGGACGCTCCCGGATGAAGGGCGAATCGGGAGCTTCCGAGGCGCAGGAGGGTAAGGTCAGGGCGCTGGTCTCCGCGAAGGGCGCATCCGGATCCGCCTGAACCGACTCCGCGTCCGCCCCCACCCGCTTCTTCCAGCCGCAACGTTTGCCGGGTATTGATGCGCGCCGTCGGCCCCCCGCCGATGCGCTTCCTGCTCCGCGAGCCCGTCCCGCCGCCTGAAGGCGACGTGGCGGTCCGGTAACGTCCTGCCCCGCCAACCTCTTCCCCCGCTTTCCCGACGACGGTATACTGCATACTCGTCTGGGTATCGGAAGGGGGTGAAAATGAAGCATCCGGGAGCACCCGGATCGGGCCTGGATTACAATGTACGGACGGGAACCGGCGGAACATCTTCCAGCCAACGGAACGGAAAGGAGCGCCAAATGGACGGGAAGAAAAGGAGAATCCGGCAGGTGTTCGTTGTCGTGACGGTCATCGGGCTTCTTTTCGCGGTCGGATGCGCTGCTTCGAAAACGACCGCGCAATTGTCCGGTGAGAAGATCTTCCGGGCGGACAGAGCCTTCCTGGAGGCCAGGGACGGCAACGCGTCCCTGAATGCCAAGGACGCTCTCGCGGTTGCGGAGGGGAAGCTCGCGAAAGCCAAGGAGGCTTTCGCGAAGCAGAATTTCGATGAGGCCGCGAACCTCGCGGAGCAGGCGCTGGTCGACGCGGAGTACGCCCAGGCCAGGGCCACGACCCAGAAGAGCCTGAAGACCGCGGAAGAGATCAAGAGAAGCAACGACGCCCTGCGCCAGGAAATCCAGCAGATGTCCAAATGACCATTCTTCAGGGAGGGATCGGAAGATGAATCCTACGACATGGCATCGGATAAAGCGCGGAACGGCGATCCTCCTTCCGTTCGGCCTGCTGTTCCTCTTCATCGCGGGTTGCGGCCTCACCCGGAAGGAGATGATGGCCAAGGACCAGATGGAGCGCGCCAGGAAAGCCTACGCGGAGGCCAGGGCCAACCCGAACGTGGAAGCCTACGCGCCGATCGAGCTCCAGGAAGCGGGCAAGGCCCTCCAGACGGCGGAGCAGGCGGAGAAGGCGAAGGAGACGGACGACGTTCTCCAGCTGGGCTACCTCGCGGAGAGGAAGACCCAGTTCGCCGTGGCCACCGCGGACGCCGAGGTGGCGGAGCGGGAAATCGACAAACTCAACGTGGAAAACGCCGAGATGATCGCCAGGAAACGGACCCTGGAAGCGGAGCGCGCCATGCGGGAAATGGGAAAGGCAAGGAGCGAGGCGGAGCGCGCCAGGATGGAGGCCGGAATGGCGATGAGCGAGGCGGAGAAGGCGCGGATGGCGGCGGCCGCCGATGCGGAGAGGGCAGCGATCGCGAAACGGCAGGCGGAGGAGGCCCGGATGGCGGCGGCTTCCGAGGCGGAGAAGGCCGCGATCGCGAAACGGCAGGCGGAGCAGGCGATATTGGCCGCCGAGGAGGAAGCGGCGAAGGCGGCCAGGGCCAAGGCCGAAGCGGAAGAGATCATGAAAGAGCTTTCGGAGCTCAAGGCCCAGCAGACGGAGCGGGGGATCGTCCTGACGATCGGGGACGTGCTGTTCGCCACCGGCAAGGCGGATCTCTCGCCGGACGCGAACAGGAGCGTGAACAAGTTGGCGGAGTTTTTGAAGAAGTATCAGAAGCGGGACGTGCTGATCGAGGGGCATACGGACAGCGTCGGGGCGGATGACTACAACCTGACACTTTCCCGGAAGAGGGCGGATTCGGTGAAATACAAACTGATGGGGGACGGGGTCGAGGAGGGTCGGATCACCACCGTGGGGTATGGGGAGAGGTTCCCCCTGGCCAGCAACGACACCAAGGCCGGCAAGGCGCAGAACCGTCGCGTGGAAGTGATCATCCTGAACGAAGGGGTCAAGGCCGATACGCAGTTCCGGAATTAACCATCCCGTTGAGGATCGCATCCCCGGGGTGAGGCTCCAAGGGAAAAAGGCGGGGAGGCTTCCCCGCCTTTTTCTTCCGTCCCGGATGTTCCGGGAAGTCCGCGAGTGACCCGCTTCCCCCGGTAGAGTTTACGATTATCTCTCCGCACCCGGCGCATCGGGGCGGCGGTGTCGCCGTTTTCGGACGCCTCCCCGGGGCCACAAGGCGATCCCGACCGTCCGTTTGCCGAAAGGAGGAGAGCCGGATGAGCGCCGCACCCGCCCTCCCGAAGCCTGAGCGCACGCCGGCGTATCGACAAAGCGTCGACGAAGTGTTGACCGCGCTCGATACGGATGCGCGGCGCGGCCTGGGGGAAGGCGAGGCCCGGGAACGGCTCGAACGGTACGGCCCGAACGAGCTGACGGCGGAAAAACCGGTGCCGGCGTGGAGAAAGTTCCTCGCGCAGTTCCAGGATGTGCTCGTCATCCTGCTGCTCGTCGCCACGGCGATCTCGGCGGGGCTGTGGCTGGTCGAGCGCGAATCGGAGTTGCCCTACGAAGCGCTGGCGATCCTCGCCGTCGTGCTGCTCAACGCCGTCATGGGCTACGTCCAGGCGTCGCGCGCCGAATCGGCGGTGGCGGCGTTGCGCCAGATGGCGGCGGCGCAGGCGACGGTGCTGCGCGACGGCGAGCGGCGGAGCGTTCCGGCGGCGGAGATCGTGCCCGGCGACATCATCCTCGTCGAGGAAGGGGACACCGTTCCCGCCGACGCGCGGCTGATCCTCTCCACCGCGCTGCAGACGGCCGAGGCGTCGCTCACGGGGGAAAGCCTGCCGGTATCGAAAGATACCGTTCCCATCCCGAAAGAAGCCGTACTCGGCGACCGCCACAACATGATCTTCAGCGGCACGGCGGCGACGTACGGGCGCGGCAAGGCAGTGGTCACGGCAACGGGGATGCAGACCGAAACGGGACGCATCGCCGGATTGCTGAAAGCGACACGGGAAGAAGCCACCCCGCTGCAAAAGGAGCTGGACCGCGTCGGGCGGGTCCTCGGGCTCATCGTCGTCGTCATCGCCGCGGTGATGATCGCGACGATTCTTCTTGTCGAGGACGTGCGAGGGATCCCGGCGCTTTTCGACGTGCTCATCCTGGGCGTCGCGCTGGCCGTGGCGGCGGTGCCGGAAGGCCTGCCGGCGATCGTGACGGCCGTACTCGCCATCGGCGTGCAGCGCATGGCGAAGAAAAACGCCATCGTGCGCCATCTCGTCGCGGTCGAAACGCTCGGCTCGGCCACCGTCATCGCATCGGACAAAACCGGCACGCTGACCAGGAACGAGATGACGGTGCGCGCGGTCGTCACCGCGAGCGGGCGCGTCGGTTTGAGCGGCACCGGCTACGCTCCCGAAGGCGAGGCACGCTGTGCAGGAGGGGAGGAGATCGGCGGCGCCTTGCGGGTCGAGATGGAGCGTGCGCTTGCCGTCGCCGACCGCGCCAACAACGCCGTGCTGCGCGAGCAGGGCGGGGTCTGGACCGTGCAGGGCGACCCGACCGAAGGCGCGTTGATCGTCGCGGCGCGCAAGGTCGGTCTGGATGCCGAGCGGCTTCAAGAGCGCTTCGAGCGCGTCGGGGAAGTGCCGTTTTCCTCCGAGCGCAAGCTGATGAGTACGATTCACACCGACGCCCGGAAGCAGGAACGCCTGCTTGTCTTCACAAAAGGCGCCCCGGATGTGCTGCTCACGCGTTGCTCGCGGGAGCAGGTCGGGGAAGAGGCCAGGCCCCTGAGCGAAGCGCGGCGCGCGGAGATCCTGGGGGCGAGCGAAGAGCTCGCAGGCGAAGCGCTTCGCACGCTGGGTGTCGCGTACCGCGAACTGAGAAGAGACGCGATCGAAGCACGTGATATGGACGAGCGCGTCGAGCAGGACCTCGTGTTCGCGGGAGTCATGGGCATGATCGACCCGCCGCGCCGGGAAGCGAGGGAAGCCGTGAGGCGCGCCCGGGCGGCGGGCATCCGTCCGGTGATGATCACCGGCGATCATCCGAAAACCGCGGCGGTCATCGCCGCCGAATTGGGCATCGCCCCGGATGGACGGGCCGTAACGGGCGCCGAGCTCGACCGGATGCCGGAAGATGCCTTCGTGCGAACCGTTCGGGAAATCTCCGTGTACGCGCGCGTGAATCCGGAGCACAAGCTGCGCATCGTGAAGGCGCTTCAAAGCGAGGGCGACGTGGTGGCGATGACCGGCGACGGCGTGAACGACGCGCCGGCGCTGAAGACCGCCGACATCGGCGTGGCGATGGGCGTCACGGGGACGGACGTATCCAAGGAAGCCGCCGACATGGTGCTGGCCGACGACAATTTCGCCTCGATCGTCGCGGCGGTCGAGGAAGGGCGCGCGATCTTCTCCAATATCCGAAAGTTCCTGCGGTACCTGCTCTCGTCGAATATCGGCGAAGTGATGACGATGTTCTTCGGCGTCCTTCTTGCCGGTGTGATCGGCTTGCCGGCGGAAGGGAACGCCGTCGTGCTTCCGCTTGTGGCGACGCAGATCCTGTGGATCAACCTGGTGACGGACGGCGCGCCGGCGCTCGCCCTCGGCGTGGATCCGGCGGGCGTGGACATGATGGCGCGTCCGCCGCGCCCGCGGGCCGAAGGCGTGATCACGGGCAGGATGTGGTTCGGCATCTTCTTCGTCGGGGTGGTGATGGGGACGGGTACGTTGCTGGTGCTCGACGGCTGCCTGGCGGGCGGCCTGGTCGAAGGCTCCGGCACCTTGCGGTACGGGCAGACGATGGCGTTCACGACGCTGACGATGTTCCAACTCTTCAACGTCCTCAACGCGCGTTCGGACGAGCGCAGCGCCTTCAGCGGACTCTTCCGCAATCGCTGGTTGTGGGCGGCCATCGGATGGTCGATCGCGCTCCAGGTGGCGGTGGTCCACCTCCCGTTCCTGCAACAGGCGTTTTCGACCGTGAGCTTGACCGCGGGCGATTGGCTGCGCTGCGCCGCGGTCGCCAGCTCCGTGTTGTGGCTGCGCGAACTGGGAAAGATCGCCGCGCGGGTGATGAAAGGGAACCGTCGATGAGCTCCGGCGGATCCTATCGGGCCGTGTACCCCCCGTCGATCACCAGTTCGCTGCCGGTGATGAATTTCGCCTCGTCGGAAGCCAGGTAGACGATCCCCCAGCCAACGTCGTCGGGTTCGCCCACGTTTCCGATCGGATGCCTTGCATCGAGTGTCCTGCGGAATTCCTCCGCGCCCTGCGGCATCCCGCTCCCCAGTTTTTCGACCAGAGGGGTCCAGATGAAACCGGGGTGGATCGAGTTCACCCGGATTTTATACGGCGCATAGAGAAGGGCGTCGTTCTTCGTCATCAGCCGGACAGCCCCCTTGGATGCGTGATAGGGCGGAAAGTCCGCCGCGCCGACGATTCCGTAAATCGAAGAAAGGTTGATGATGCTCCCGCTGCCGTTGGCCTTCATGTGGGGGACGGCGTGCTTCGTACAGAAGAATACGCCCTTCACGTTGACCGCCATGAGTTGATCCCACTCCATTTCGCTCACTTCGTCCGTGGGTTTGTTCACTCCCGGGATTCCGGCGTTGTTCACGAGGACGTCGATCTTGCCGAATCTTCCCTTGACGCCGTTGCAGACCCTCTCCGCCTCGGCCTCGTTCGCGACGTTCAAACGCCAGTATTCGGCCGTGCCCCCGGCGGCTTCGATGGCATCGACCACCGCCTTCCCCTGCTCGTCCAGAATGTCGGTCACCGCCACCTTCGCGCCTTCCCTGGCGAGCAGGACGCAGGCGGATCGTCCGATTCCGAGAGCGCCTCCCGTAACGATCGCGACTTTGCCTCTCACTCTCTCCATTGCCATCCTCCCCTGGTCCAGGATCATGGATGAGGATATGGTACCGCGTCCCGCGGATCTTCCGGAGAATACGAGCCCCCTGCGCGTCGGCGCGCGGCATCGCCGGAGACCGCGCGGGCGGGGGCCGTCATGGACCCGGCTTGCGTCCCCCGGGCGGGATCCGATCCTGTTACAATTCGGGGGACAGCCGATTCGGGGGGCCACGATTCACACCGTCGCCCTTTTTTCGTATCGATGGGATCGCAATCGCGAAGAGGGTCGGGTGGATGCCGGTTTCAGCCGCATGCCCTGGACGAAGTCCAGTTCTGCGAGGGGGGGGATTTTCGCCGGAGAAGGTCCGATCCCTGCTGTTCATCCTGCTTCACGTCTTCGGCCTCGTTTCCCTAGGGTCCTGTTCGTGGAGAACGTCCGGAGAGGGGAGCGGATCCCCGCCGGCCGTCCATACACGGTCCGCCTCCGCCATCTCGACCGACAGGGCCGTCCTGATCGGAACCGTGAATCCGTACGGATCGGCCGCCGACGCCTGGTTCGAGTACGGAACCGATCCCGCGCTGGCGACATCGACTGCGACCCCCCGTCAGGCGAAGCGGCCGGTCACGACCCCGCTCTCCTTCCGGGCGCCGGTTCACGGGTTCAGTCCCTACACGACATATTACTATCGGGCCGTCGCCAGAAACCGGTTCGGAACGAAGAGAGGCGACATCCGGGCTTTTCCGACCGGGGAGTATTATGTCGCCGTCGGGGACAGCATTACCCGCGCCGGAGGGTGGAGAGGCTACGAACCGACGTTGAGCGATCTCCTCAGGAATTCGAAGAAGTACCCCAACACCGTTGCAAACTGGGGTGTGGACGGCGCCACCTCCTTCGGCGGAGCGAGATCCATTTCCTTGACGTTGTCGACGGTGGCAAGGGCGAAATATTTCCTGATCATGTACGGGACGAACGATGCGCGCCTGCCCGGCCCGGTGCCGAGCGGCCGGGGGAAGCGGCCGGGGGACCCGGGATATCGCGGGTCCTATAAGGAAAACCTGCAGCGGATCATTTCGGCCATCCGGTCCGCGGGAAAGATACCGTATCTGGCGAAGGTCCCCTTCACCAGCAACCCTTCCATCGACATCTCGAGGATCCGGGAGTACAACGCGGTGGTCGATGAACTCGTGGCCGCGAACGATATCGCGGTCCCCCCGCCGGACTTTTATGCGTATTTCCAGGAACACCCGGATGAAATCCCCGATGGCGTTCACCCGAATCGGACCGGTTATGAGTCCATGGCGAACCTGTGGTTCATCGCCTTGACCCGGGTGAAGGTCGCGTTCTCCCAGGATGAAGGGTACCGATCCGAACGATAACCCGGCCCGAAACTGCGGATTCCTTCGAGGGGGAGGGCGGGTCGATGGCCGATTCGGCGCCGGACCGGGAAGAGCGGGCGATGTCGCTCCAGGCGCGGGTGTTCCTTCTGGTGGCCGCGACGTTTTCCACGATCTATCTCACGCAACCCGTGCTCCCGGTCCTGCGGGAGGAGTTCGGGATCGACGCGGCGAAGGCGTCCCTCACGGTCTCCGCCGTGATCTTCGGGATCGCGCTGGCCACCTTGCCGTTCGGGCGGCTGGCCGACCGGTTCCCCGCGCGGCCGATCATCCTCTTCGGAGGGACCGTCGCCTCCCTGTGCGGGTTCCTCTGCGCGGCCACGACGAACTTCCCGCTCCTGGTGGCGGCGAGGTTCCTTCAGGGCGTGTTCGTCCCGTCGCTCACAACGTGCCTCGTGGTCTACCTCGTCCGCCGCCTGCCCCCGGACCGGCTGAACGTCGCCATGGGGGCGTACGTGTCCGCCACCGTGGCGGGAGGGCTTGGCGGAAGGCTGCTCGCCGGGTTCATCCATCCGCCCCTTCACTGGCGGTACGCTTTCGTGACCGCATCCGCCCTGCTGCTCCTCGCGACGCTCGACGCGGGGCGATGGCTGCCGCGGGAGGAGGAGGTTCGGGACGCGGCGGGCGAGGAGGCCGGCTTCATGGGCCTGCTCTCGCGGCACGATCTGCTGCGGATCTTCTCCGTCGGCGCGGCGTCCTTCGGCGCCTTCTCCTCCGTGTTCAACTACCTGCCGTTCCATCTCGCGGGGCCTCCGTTCCTGCTTTCCACCCGCCTCATCACGATGCTCTACCTCTCGTACCTGGTCGGCGTCGCGATCGGACCCCTGGCGGGACGGCTCGGGAACCGTCTGGGAAACGGGGTCGCGATGGCGCTTGGGGGAGGGGTATTCGGCGCCTCCGTCCTCCTCACGCTGACGCCGCACATCGCCGCGGTGGCGGCTTCGCTCTCGGGGGTGTGCGCCGGATTTTTCATCATCCACACCGCGGCGGTGGGTGCGTTGAACCGGAAGCTGGCGGCCGGTCGCGGGAGGGGAAATTCCCTCTATGTCCTCTTTTATTATCTCGGGGGGACGGCGGGCATCACGGCGAGCGGCCAGGCGTACGGCCGGACGGGATGGGGGGGTGTGGTCGTCCTGGTGGTGTTCCTGCTGCTGATCCCCGTGGTCGCGGGGATCCTGGAGGCGAGGTCGGACCGTTCTCGCCGGGTTTTCGGGGAGTCCGAGCCCGGGTAGCGATCGAAACCGGCGTTTCCGTTCCCGCGCACCGGGAACTTCGGTACGGCATCCGGTGTCACGGCCGATCTCATCCGCCGCTCAGCGGATTCGGCCCGGTCCCGGTGAACAGGATCTCCACCCGCAGCGTCCCCCCCCACACCGGCTTCCGTCCCCCGTCTTCCTTTCTCGGCCAGGTGATGTCGGGCTCCCCTTCGAGGTACAGCCATTTCCGGAGGACATTCCGGCGGTAGCGGGCGAGGACCCGGTGTTTCCGCACGATCCAGGCGGGCCGGTCCGAGCCCGACGCGCCCCCGGCGAAGGTGACCGCGCTTTTCGGGGAAAGCTTGTGGAGGAGGGAGAGCTCCGTCCCCCACGTCCACCCGTTTTCCTTCTCCGTGATGGACATGGAGTTGGACCATCGCAGCAGCGTGGGTGGCGCCAGCGGACGCTCGAAATCGACCTGGTTCGTCTCGCCGAAGCCGTCCTGGGCGCTCCAGAACGCGGTCGCCGCGAACCGGCCGAGGGTGAGGAACCCGATGGGCCGGGCATGCTGGAACCTCGTGCGGACGAACGCGTCGGGGGGGAGCTTCAGATGGACCCCGGCTCCCACGAAGAGGGAGGAGCGCGACGTCTCCAGGAGGTCGTAGATCAGTTCCGTGGAACTGGTCCGGACCGTGCGACTCGGGTCCAGCGCGGGGTTTCCCGGGTCCTCCGGGTTGACGGCCGTCGGGTCGCCCTTGCTCTCCCCCGAGATGACCAGCCTCCACCGCTTCTTCAGCCGTGGAAGCCGAAAGGCGGCGCGGACCGTGGTCCGGTAGGTGAAGCCCTCCTCCTCGTCCCACCGGAAATCGTTCTTCCACCGAAGGAGCGACCCTGGCTTCCCGGTGACTTCCATCCGTTCGTCGCCGAAGAACCGGTCGAACCACGCGGCGAACAGGAACAGGTCCCTCTCGACATAGGAATGGGATCGGTCCACCCAGCTATTGTCGGCGGCCGGCGCGACCTGATCCGCGGCGTTGTCCGTCCCCGCGGGATCGGGGCCGCCCGGACGGTCCGCCGCCGCGGACGCGCCGGGACCCAGGGAAAGGAGCAGCGCCACCGCAAGGGTCGGAAAAAGAATCCCCCCGGGAGGAACGTTCCGGGATGACGGTTTCATCCTCCTCCGATCGCGCCGGAGCCGGGGGGGGCCGGGAGTCGTTACGGCTTGAAGGTCGCCTCTTCGACGATCACCTTGTATTTGTACCCCGCCCCGAAATCCTTGTCCTTGTGAATCGTGCCCCTGGCCGTCACCACGTCACCGATCTTCGGTGCGTCCTGCGAGGTGAACACCAGGTCGTTCGTGCCCTTCGCGGCGTCGCCGCTGCCGTCGCGCAGGTGGATCCAGTTCCTCCCCATGATCCCCCTGGACACCTTGACGACCTTCCCGCGCACGACGACGGTCTTCTTGTCCAGCGTGCCGGCCTTTTCGTAGGTCTCGGATACTTTATAGGCGTCCGCTCCCTTCGCCTTCTCCACCTTGATCGTCTCGGAGGAGACCGGGGCTTTCGCTCCTTCGCTGCCCCCTCCCGCCTTTTTCTCGAACGCGAAGGCGCCGCCCCCCGCGGTCAGCGCCCCGATGGAAACGCAAAGAGCGATCCATGTACCGAAACGATTCATCCGAATCCCCTTTCCAGCCTTTTTGGGCACATTTTACCATCTCATCCCGGGCCTGTCTGCCGCGGAGGGCGGCGGGGGCGATGATCTTCAACGTCCGGCGGGGCGCGCGGTGCGGGGGGACGGAAGGATGTGTTTCGGGTAGACGATCGTTACGCCGGGGTTGTTGAAGTACGTCTCACCCGGGACGAATTCGAGTCGGCCGGCGTGCCGGGAGAGCAGTTCCCGGACCGCGGTGCGGAGGTCGCCGCCGCGGCCCGAGGAGCCGTAGCCGTGGACGACGCGGATCGGGCCGGCGTCTCCGGCCCGGAGCCGCGCGTTGTAGTGTGCGGCGAGGCGGGACAGCGCTTCCGCGACGGTCAGCCCGTGCAGGTCTATTTCCCCGCCCGCCATCGGACGCTCAGAACTTGTACGTCAACCGGAACGTGGTGCGGTTCCCCTCGGGGCGGTTCTCCGTCGAGGTCTCCCACGCTGTCTTCAACCCCAGGAAGAAGTTCGGGGAGGCGCCCCAGAAGACCGCGGGGCCGATGGCGAAGACCTGCTCCTTCGATCCCGGAACCGAATCCCCGTTCACCTCGTCGTCCGTGAGCTGCTTCAGATAGTACCCCGCGACGGCGCCCCGGAAATTCTTGAATAACTCGTACTCGACGGAGTAGTTCAGGTGGAACACCTGGCCCGGCTTCACCTTGGTGTCGTCGTTCTCCGTGCTGTAGTCGTACATGAGGCGCCAGGAGGTGGAGAACCGCGGCGTGAGGAACAAGGTGAAGGCGTAGTGCGGCTCGATCGTCCAGAGGTTGGATCCGGGATTGACGATGTACTTCTTGTCGTACTGACCGGTCGGCAGGACGAAGTCGAGCTCGAAGCGCTGGAGGAAGGGACGGCCGAGGAGTTTCGTGTCGAACCACTGGAGGAAGGGGCCGACGATGAGGTCTCCCAGCACGGCGGGGTTGGAGGTGACGGCGTTCAACGGACCGGCGGGCGAAGCGCCCGCGATGGGCGGTCCCAAGGTTCCCGACCCGCTGATCGCGACGATGGGAAGGAGGACGTCCGCGCCGATGTGCCCTCCCAGGATCTTGTGCGGGTAGACATGGACCAGCTGGTTCATCGAGAGAACGTTCGCGACCTCCGGGTCCCCCGGGATGTCGTTGCCGTCCTTGTCCTTGAATTTGTCCGACTGGTACGCCTGGATATACTCGGTGAAGTAGGTCCCGGGGCCGGGTGGGGCGTCGAGGATGTCCGTCAGACCGAGGTTCAGCGGCGGCTGGTTGAACGCGAGCGCCGGAGTCCCGGCGATGCCGAGCGCCAGGGCGGCCAGAAGCAGTGCGACGGATCCTCTACGCATCGTCTCCCTCCGTTACGGGGATGTTGCCCGACAGACGAACCGGGTTCATTATTCATACCCGCTGGCGTGCGGGCGCGTCAACCGGTTCCTGTCACCCGAGTCCGAGCAGCGCCCGGAGGCGATCCGAGGAGGCGCCCAACAGCGCGATATGCAGCCGGTCCCCCTTGCAGAACACCGTTCCGTCGCTCGGCAGGAACGTTCTCCCTTCCCGCGTGATCGCGACGACGCGGATCTCCCCGGGGACCCGCAGTTCCGGGACGCTCCGCCCGACGAGGAGCGGGGGGATCTCCGTCTCCACGATGTCCACCTCTCCGCTCCCGAGGGAGATCACCGTTTCGAGGTGGGAAAAGCAGAGAAGGTCCGCCATGCGGTGGATCCCCCAGGCGATCGGGGTGACGGTCTGGATCCCGTGCTTCCGGTACTCCTCTTCCTTCAAGGGGTCGTGGAGCCGGGCCACGACCCTCGGCACGCGGAACGCGTGAAGGGCGAGGCGGGCGCAGGCGACGTTCACCTCGTCGCTTCCGGTCGCGGCCGCCACCCCGTCGGCGCGCTCCGATCCGGCGGCGGCGAGCGATTCGCGGTCCACGGCGCTTCCCGTTACCGTGCTCCCGGGGAAATGCTTCCCTAGACGCCGGAAGGCCTCGGGGTCGACGTCGAGCACCGTGACCGCGTGGTGGCGAAGCGAAAGCGCCCGCGCAAGCCCCGAGCCTACCCGGCCGCACCCGGCGACGATGATTTTCACGGCGCACCTCCGTTGGAAAGGTTTCGTTTTCTCCGGCGCACGACCGCTTTCCGGGCCTCGTCGGCCAGGAGCAGCGCGGGCGCCCACGGCAGGAGAAAGAGCCACCCCGAGGGGGGGATCGACGCGGTGCCGAATACCCCCTGAAAGGCGGGAACGTAGACGATCAGGAGCAGCAGGGTGATCTCCGTGGCGATTCCCGCCCACAGGAGCCGGTTCCCGCGCCACCCCGCGCGGAACGCGGATTGCCGCGCCGTCCGCTGGGCGAAGAGGTTCCCCACCTGGGTCACCACGACGGCGGCGAGCGTCATCGAGGTGGCCGCGCGGTACAGGGTGCCGCCGGTGGGGAGACCCGTCCATCTCCCCGGGTAGCCGTTGGTCCAGAACAGGAAGTAGAACGCCGCCATCGCGGCCGCGCTCTGGATCAGGCCGAGGAACAGGTAGGCCCGCAGGAGCAGCCCGGGGGTGATCGCATGCTCCGACGGCTTCCGGGGGGGACGATCCATGATCCCGGGCTCCGGAGGTTCGGCGCCCAGCGCCAGCGCCGGCACCAGATCGGTGCCCAGGTCGATGGAGAGGATCTGCAGCAGGTTCAGGGCCAGGGGAATCCGTCCGCCGCTGAAGGCGAAGAGGATGAAGGGGACCGCCTCGGGAGTGTTGCTGGTGAAGATGTACCCGATGAACTTCTTGATGTTGGCGTACACCGCGCGCCCCTCCTCGACGGCGTTCACGATGGAGGCGAAATTGTCGTCCGCGAGCACCATGTCGGCCGCCTCCTTGGCGACGTCGGTCCCCGCGATCCCCATCGCCACGCCGATGTCGGCCTGTTTCAGCGCGGGGGCGTCGTTCACCCCGTCCCCGGTGACGGCGACGACGTGCCCCATCCGCTGAAGCGCCGCCACGGCGCGGAGCTTGTGATCCGGGGAGACGCGCGCCAGGATCACCTCGCCCCGCAGCGCTTCCCCGAGGGCCTCCTCGTCCATCCCGTCCATCTCCGCGCCGTTCAGGATGCGGGGGGCCTCCCCAAGCAGGATGCCGACGCGCCGTGCGACGCTCTCCGCCGTCAGCCCGTAGTCTCCCGTCACCATGACGATCCGGATCCCCGCCCGGTGGCATTTCGCCACGGCCGCCGCCACCTCGGGCCTCGGGGGATCCATCATTCCCACCAGGCCGAAATACGTCAGGTCCCGCTCCACCTCCTCGGCCGTTCCCCCCGGGACGGTTCCAGTCCGGTACCCGGCGAGGGCCAGGACGCGCATCCCGGCGTGGGCCAGTTCGTCGTTCTCCAAGAAGATCCTCCGCCGTTCCTCCTCCGACAGGGGGATTTCCTTCTCTCCTTCCCGCATCCGGGAGCACAGGTTCACGACCTCCGTGGGAGCGCCCTTGACGAAAACGGCGAACCGGTCTCCCTCCCGGTGGAACGTGGCCATCCGTTTCCGGCGGGAATCGAACGGGATTTCCCGCCATCGCGGGAGACGGTTCGAGGCCGCTTCCGGGTCCAGCCCCCCTTTCGCGGCCGCTACCCGCAAGGCCGCCTCCGTGGGATCTCCCAGAACTTCGTATTCCGGCGTGCCGCCGACGGGGAGCAGGCGCGCGTTGTTGCACAGCGCCGCCGCGGTCAGGAGATCCTGGAGAGCGGTGTCCTTCGCGGCGTCGAACGGTTCCCCGTCGCGCAGAAGCGCCCCCGCGGGAGCGTATCCCGTCCCCGTCACCTCGATCCGCCGCCCGCCGATCCGGATCTCCCGGACCGTCATGGCGTTCTGCGTCAATGTTCCGGTCTTGTCCGTGCAGATGACCGTGGTGCACCCCAGCGTTTCGACCGCGGAGAGCCGCTTGACGAGCGCTTTCCTGCGGGCCATCCGCTGGACCCCCATCGCAAGGGAGAGGGTGACGGTGGGAAGCAGCCCTTCCGGGACGAAGGCGACGATCATACCGAGGGCGAAGATGAACCCGTCCCCGGGGTTCATCCCGGCCCCCAGGATCGAGAGGCCGAAGAAGATCGCGCCGGCGCCGACGGCGATCGCGGAGACCACCCGGGTCGCCCGCTCCATCTCCCGCTGCAGGGGGCTCTTCTCCCCCTGCAGTTCCTCGGTGAGCCCCGCGATCTTCCCGAACTCCGTGAGCATCCCCGTGGCGAACACGATCGCGACGCCGTTCCCCGCGGCGACGGTGGTCCCGGTGAAAACCAGGTTCGGGAACTCGCAGCGGGAGAGACCGGATCCCGTGACGGCCTCCCGCGTCTTGCGGACCGGGTGGGACTCCCCCGTCAGGGTGGACTGGTCGACCCGAAGCTCCGCCTCCTCGACCACCCTGGCGTCCGCGGAAATATGGTCTCCCTCGGAGAGCAGGAGGACGTCTCCGTGGACGAGTTCCTCCGCGGGGATCTGCGCCTCCCCGCCGTCCCTCCGGACGCGGGCGCGCCGCGGCAGGATCCGCCGGAGCGCTTCGGCCGCCTTCTCCGCCTTGTGCTCCTGCCAGAAGCCGAAGGCGCCGTTGACGAGGTTCACCGTCAGAACGGCGACGCCGATCTGGGGCATCCCGGCGAGGAACGCCACGATTCCCCCGGCCCACAACAGGAGCGCCATGAGGTGGGTGAACTGGGAGAGGAGTTTCCGGTAGAGGGGACGGCCCCGGGGCTTCCGGAGAACGTTGGGTCCCGACCCGCGAAGGCGGTCCGCCGCCTCCCCCGGCGTCAGCCCTTCCGGCCGGGAAGAGAGGAGAGCGCAGGCTTCCCCGGGGGGGACGGAGTGGATGGCGGGAGCGACGTCCGCGGCAAGCGGCATCGAGGGTGGCGGCGTAGCCGCCCGTATTCAAGGTTGGCTGCCGGCGACGTTTCCATTCTACGCCCGGCGGAAGAACGGGAAAGGGAATTCGGAAACGGGGGCCTTCCGCGCGGGAAAGGAGCGCGGAAGGCCCGCTGGAGCGTCAGCCGGGTTTCCGGTAGATCTCCACGTCGATCGTGATGTCCACTTCGTCGCCCACCAGAACGCCCCCGGCCTCAAGGGGCTTGTTCCACGTGAGCCCGAAATCCTTCCGGTTGATCTTCGTGGTCGCCAGGCCGCCCACACGCAGGTTGCCCCCCGGGTCCTTGACCGCGGGCGTCGGGCCCTCGACGTCGAGTACCACGGGCTTCGTCACACCGCGGATCGTGAGGTCGCCTGTCACTTTCAGCGTCCCGTCCCCCGTCTTTTCGACCCGCTTCGACTTGAAGGTGATCGTGGGGTGCTTCGCCACGTCGAGGAAGTTGGGGGAGCGCAGGTCCGCGTCCCGCTTCGCCACGCGCGAGTTGACCGAGGCCGCGTCGATGACGATGTCGGCCGTCGATTTCGTCACGTCCGTCTCGTCGTACACGATCTTCCCGGAGACCTTTTCGAAGTCCCCCCGCACAGAGGAGACCATCAGGTGCCGCACCTTGAAGTGGACCCCGGTATGGGCCGGATCGAGCTCCCAGGTGGCCGCCAGGACGAGGCCAGGCGCGGAAAGGGAAAGGACCGCCGCCGCAAGGATCGCCGCTCTCCGCATACGTCCTCCTTTCGTGTCGCGATGGTTGCCTGTCATCGACACAGGAGAGATTCCCGGGAGGAGCGGATGGTTTCGCGAATCAGCGCCCGACGAGGAAGCGGTCCGTCCCTTCCGCCGCCTGGCGGCCGAGATGGATCGCGCGCACCACAAGAGACGCCCCGACCACGGTGTCCCCGGCGCCGAACACCCCTGGGACGTTCGTCATGAAGCTCCCGTCGGCGACCAGGTTCCCCCGCGCGTCCGTCGCCACGCCCAGGTCCCGGACCAGCGGGCCGTGCTCCACGTGGACGAATCCCATCGCCAGGAGCACGAGGTCCGCCCGCAGTTCGAACGCGGAGCCGGGGATCTCCCTGAACGAACGCCTTCCCACGGGATCGGGCTCGGACCATTCGAGCTCCACGCACGAAAGCTTCCGGACCGCCCCCTTCTCTCCGAGGAACTCCTTCGTCTGTACGCTCCAAATCCGCTCGCACCCTTCCTCCTGGGAGGAGGAAGTCCGCAACACGATCGGCCACGTTGGCCAGGGGTTCGTCGGAAGCCGGTCCTCGGGCGGCTTCGGGAGAAGCTCGATCTGGGTGATCGAGGCGGCACCCTGCCTGCGGCTGGTGCCGATGCAGTCCGACCCCGTGTCCCCTCCGCCGATGATCACGACGTGTTTTCCCGCCGCCGAGATTTCCTCCTCCTTCGGGATCGGGTCGCCCGCGTTCCTGCGGTTCTGCTGCGTGAGGAAATCCATCGCGAAGTGGACCCCCTCCAGGTCCCTTCCCGGGACGGGGAGGTCGCGCGGAACGGTCGCTCCGGCGGCCAGGACGATCGCGTCGAAGGAGCGCCGCAGGTACGCGGCGGAGACGTCCACGCCCGCGTTGACGCCTGTTTCGAAGACCACCCCCTCGGCGCGCATCTGCTCGAGCCGGCGGTCGATGACCCATTTTTCGAGCTTGAAGTCGGGGATGCCGTATCGCAGGAGCCCGCCGACCCGGTCCGCTTTCTCGAAGACCACCACCTCGTGGCCGCGGCGCGAAAGCTGCTGCGCCGCCGGCAGCCCCGCGGGGCCCGACCCGACGACGGCGACGCGCTTCCCCGTCGAAAACCCCGCCGGCTCGGGCCGGATCCACTCCTCGCGCCACCCGTACTCCACGATCTGCAGTTCGAGGTGGCGGATGGTGACCGCGGGGAGGTTGATCGCCAGGGTGCAGGCGGTTTCGCACGGCGCGGGGCAGACACGACCCGTGATCTCCGGAAGGTTGCAGGTGGCGTGGAGCAGGTCGAGGGCCTTCCGCCAGTTTTTCCGGTAGACCATGTCGTTCCAGTCGGGGATCCGGTTCTGGACGGGACAACCGTAGGCGTGGCAGTACGGGATCCCGCAATCCATGCAGCGCGCCGCCTGACGGTAGATCCCCTCCTCGGGGAGCAGTTCCTCGATCTCGCGGTAGTCGCTGACCCGCTCGGGTATCGACCGGTGCGCCGGCTCCTCCCGGCCGTATTCCATGAACCCGGTCGGCTTAACCATGGTAGACCTCCTCGGTGGCGGAGACGCTCTCGGTGTTCATCTCCTCCTCCATGCGCATCCGCTCCAGCGACGTCCGGTATTCGATCGGCATGATCTTGACGAACAGGGGCAGCCGCGATTCCCAGTTCTCGAGGATCTGGGCCGCCCGCTGGCTCCCCGTGTACCGGAAGTGGCTCTCGATCATGGAGCGGAGACGCTTCACGTCCTCCTCCTGCCAGACGCTCTCCACGTCGACCATGTCGAGGTTGCACCGGGTGTCGAAGAGCTCTGTCTCGTCGTAGACGTACGCGAGCCCCCCGCTCATCCCCGCGGCGAAGTTGTTCCCCGTCGGGCCCAGCACCACGACGACCCCGGCGGTCATGTACTCGCACCCGTGGTCGCCCACGCCCTCCACGACGGCTCTCCCGCCGCTGTTGCGGACCGCGAACCGCTCGCCGGCGATCCCGTGGAAGTACGCCTCCCCGCCCGTGGCGCCGTAGAGCACCACGTTTCCGACGATGACGTTCTTGTGCGGGAGGAAGGCCGCCCCCTCCGGCGGGGTCACGATGATCCGCCCTCCCGACATCCCCTTGCCGAGGTAGTCGTTGGCGTCTCCGTGCACGTGCAAGGTGACGCCGGGGGCCAGAAACGCCCCGAAGCTCTGCCCCGCGGAGCCGGGGAGGTTCAGGTGGATCGTGTCGTCGGGCAGCCCCGCCGCTCCGTACCGGCGGGTGATCTCGCCGGAAAGCGCCGCGCCCACCGCCCGGTGGACGTTCCGGATGGGCAGTTCGATCCGCACCCGCTCCTTCCGGTCGAGGGCGTTCCGGGCGAGCGTCATGATCTCGTAATCGAGGGCTTTTTCGACCTCGTGCTCCTGCGGACGGATGCGGTGCAGGGGGCCGTTCCGGCCGTTGTCGGGCGGCAGGAGAATGGCGGAGAAGTCGAGCCCCTTCGCCTTCCAGTGTTCGACCGCGGGCTGCACCTCCAGCAGATCGACCCGCCCGATCATCTCGTCCATCGTGCGGAAACCGAGCTCCGCCATGTACTCGCGCAGCTCCCGGGAGACGAAGCGGAAGAAGCGTTCGATGTAGTCGGGCGCGCCGCCGAACCGTGCGCGAAGGACAGGGTCCTGGGTGGCCACTCCCACCGGGCAGGTGTTCAGGTGGCACACCCGCATCATGACGCACCCGAGGCAGACGAGCACCGTCGTGCCGAACCCGAACTCCTCGGCCCCCATGAGCGCCGCGATGGCGAGGTCCCGGCCGGTCTTCAACTGCCCGTCGACCTGAACCCGGATCCGGTCGCGGAGCCGGTTGTAGATCAGCGCCTGCTGTGTCTCCGCGAGGCCGAGCTCCCACGGGAGCCCCGTGTGCTTGATGGAAGTGAGCGGCGAGGCGCCCGTTCCGCCGTCGCTCCCTGCGATCAGCACCAGGTCGGCCTTCGCCTTGGCCACCCCTGCCGCGATCGTCCCGACGCCGACCTCGGAGACGAGTTTCACGGAGACGTCCGCCCGCGGGTTGACCGACTTCAGGTCGTAGATGAGCTGCGCCAGGTCTTCGATGGAGTAGATGTCGTGGTGCGGCGGGGGCGAGATCAGCGTCACGTACGGCATCGTGTGGCGGATCCGCGCGATTTCGGGGCTCACCTTGTGGCCCGGGAGCTGCCCCCCCTCGCCGGGCTTGGCCCCCTGCGCCATCTTGATCTGCAGTTCGTCCGCGTTCACCAGGTAATCGGTGGTCACGCCGAAGCGCGCCGAGGCGACCTGCCGGATCCGGGACCGCATGCTGTCCCCGTTGGGGAGCGGGATGTTCCGTTCGGGATCCTCGCCCCCTTCCCCGGAGTTGCTCCGGCCGCCGATTCGGTTCATCGCGATGGCGATCGTCTCGTGGGTCTCCTTGCTGATCGAGCCGAACGACATCGCCGCGGTGACGAACCGCGGCAGGATCTTCTCGACCGGCTCCACCTCGTCGAGGGGGACCGGGGTCCCCTTGCGGAAGCGGAAGAGGGAACGCAGCGTGGCGTGCGCGCTCGACTGGTCGTTGATGAGCGCGGCGTACTCCTTGTAGATCCCGTAGTCGTCGAGCCGGGTCGCGCTCTGCAGCTTGTAGACCGACTCCGGCGTCCACAGGTGGCGCTCGCCGCCGACCCGGATCTGGTAGACGCCGCCCACGTCGAGCAGGTTGTCCGAGCTCCGCCAGTGGCCGTCGGCGGGGAAGCCGCGCCGGTGTCGGGCCACGGTCTCCGCGGCGATCTCGGATAGGCCGATCCCGTCGATGCGGGACGCCGTGTTGGTGAAATATTTCTCGATCAGGCTCTTTCCCAGTCCCACCGCTTCGAAGATCTGGGAGCCGAGGAAGCTGCGAAGGGTGGAAATCCCCATCCGGCTGAAGGTCTTGAGGAGCCCCTTCTTGACCGACGTGACGTATTTGTCCACCGCCTCCTCCATCAGCAGCGGGGCCTCCAGCGTCCCGCTCTCGGCGAGCTCGCGGATCGTGGAGTGGACCGCGGGGGGGCAGACGGCGTTGGCGCCGTACCCGAGGAGAAGGGCGAAGTGGATGACCTCCCGCGGCTCGCCGCTTTCCACGATGATCGACGCCTGCGTCCGGAGGCCCCTGCGGATCAGGTGATGATGGAGGCCGGAGGTGGCCAGCAGCGACGGGATCGGCGCGCGGCCGGCGTTCATGTTCCGGTCGGTGAGGATGAGAAGGGTCGCTCCCTCGCGGATCGCCTTGTCGGCCTGGACGAAGAGCCTGGCGAGCGCCGTCTCGAGGGATTTGCCGTCCCCGTCCGCCGGGAAGAGCATGTCGAGATCCGCGGGGGCGAGGTCCGGGTGGGTCGAGCCGCGCAGCCGGAGCATGTCCTCCGGGGTGAGGATCGGCTGGATGAGGCGGAGCATGCGGCAATGCTCCGGGGTTTCGTCGAGGAGGTTCCGCTCCCTCCCGATGAAGCCGTTCAGCGACATCACCAGCTCCTCCCGGAGCGGGTCGATCGGGGGATTGGTCACCTGGGCGAACAGCTGCTTGAAGTAGGCGAAGAGGACCTGCGGCCGGTTCGACAGGACCGCCAGCGCCGCGTCGTCCCCCATCGAGCCGATGGCTTCCTGTCCCCGGGACGCCATCGGGGCGATGATCATCTTGATCTCTTCCTCGGTGTATCCGAAGGCGTGCTGCTTTCGCCGAAGCGTCTCCTGGTCTTCGAGCGGGATCTCCGACGGGACGAAGAGCCCCCGCAGCTCGATCTTGTTGTCCTTGACCCACTTCCGGTACGGCTTCCTGCGGGAGATGGCGGCCTTGATCTCGTTGTCCGGCACGATCCGCTTCTGCTGCAGGTCGAGAAGGAGCATTTTCCCCGGCTGGAGCCGGCCCCGACGGATGATCCGGCCCGGCGGAAAGTCCATCACCCCGGTCTCCGAGGCGAGGACGATCATCCCGTCCCGCGTCACGGTGTACCGCGCGGGGCGCAGTCCGTTCCGGTCGAGGGTGGCGCCGAGGTACCTCCCGTCGCAGAAGACCATCGCCGCCGGCCCGTCCCACGGTTCCATGATCGCGGAGTGGTACTCGTAGAACGACCGCTTGTCCTCGCTCATCTGGAATTTGACGCCCCACGCCTCGGGGATCATCATCATCACGGCGTGCGGCAGCGAGCGGCCCGACATCACGAGCAGCTCGAGGACGTTGTCGAAGATGGCGGAATCGCTTCCCGCCTCGTTGATGACCGG
>JACZKY010074715.1_pt1 | contig 26431 bp, 26 predicted proteins | sample 8237611 | NCBI WGS metagenome assembly JACZKY01 (sample SAMN16148055, study PRJNA663545) | marine sediment metagenome | biome: sediments and biomass from bioreactor inoculated with such sediments; feature: coastal sediments; material: methane- and iron-fed bioreactor; isolation source: Bothnian...
CCCGCCCCCCTGCCGGTGGCCGGTGTGGGCTGGAACCCCGTCATGGCCGCCGTGGAGTTGTCGAGGATCACCAGGACGAACCGCGCCCCCTGGACCGACGCGTCGATCAGCCCCGGAACACCCGCGTGGAAGAAGGTGGAATCCCCGATCGTGGCCACGATGTCGACCGTTTTCCCCGAGAGGCGGTACGCCTGGTAGAACCCCGCGGCCTGCCCCACCGCCGCGCCCATGCACAGGACCGTATCCACGCCTCCCAGGTTCAGTCCCAGCGTGTAGCATCCGATGTCGCTCGGGTAGATCCCGCCGGGAGCCGCCCGCCGGATGGCGTAGAAGCTCGTGCGGTGGGGACAGCCGGCGCAGAGCGTGGGGCGGCGTCCTGCCGCCGCCGGGAGCGGCGCCTCCGCCCGGACCGGCCCGATCCCCGCGAATTCCGAAACGATGCTCTCGATGATCTCCGGGAGCAGCTCCCCCGCTTCCGGGACCGCGCCGGTCGCCTTCCCCCGGACCCGTGTTCGGTCGAGCAGCTGCATCTCGATGACCCCCGTCGTCTCCTCGAGCACGAGGATCTCCTCGTACGTCCCGAGAACGTGGGAAACGAAACCGGCGTGCAGGGGGTACGGCTGAACCACCTGGTAAAAGGGGATGCGACCCCACAGCCCCAGCCCTTCAAGGATCTCCCGCGCATGGGCCGCCGCTACTCCCGAGGCGACCACGGCCCGGCTCCCCGACGCGCCCGGGTTCCGACGGATCGGGGCGGTCGGCTCCCACCCAGCGATCCGGGCGATCTTGGTGCAGAGCTCCCGGTGCAGCGCGTTGCGGAACACCGGCGTCGCCGCCCAGCGGGACGGTTCTTTCCGGAAATCGGCCGAGGGCGCGGACGGAATGATCTCCCCGGGCCGGATGTCCTGGCATGCGTGGCAGACCCGCGTCGTGGGGCGCAGCATGACCGGGACCCCGAAACTCTCCGAGATCTCGTACCCGAGCGCGATCAGCTCGCGGGCGTGAGCGGGCGAATCGGGGTCGAGCACGGGGACCTTGGCCGCCAAGGCGATGAGCCTGCTGTCCTGCTCGGTCTGGGAAGAGTGCGGCCCGGGGTCGTCGGCCACGACGACGAGGAATCCTCCAACGACGCCCGTGTAGGCGGCGCTCATCAACGGGTCGGAGGCGACGTTCAGCCCCACCTGTTTCATTCCGACCGCCGTGCGCAGCCCCGCCATGCTCCCCGTGTACGCGATCTCGAAGGCGACCTTCTCGTTCACCGCCCATTCCGCGTGCATCGCGATCCCGCGCTCTTTCCGGATCCTCGACACGGAAGAGAGGAGCTCGGAGGCCGGCGTCCCGGGATAGGAGGTCGCGATCCGGCACCCGTTCTCGAGCAAGGCGAGCGCCATCGCTTCGTTTCCCAGCATGAGGGTCCGGTCGCGCAAGAGACGTCCCGCCTTCCCGCTACCGCACCATGTCGGACAGCACCAACACGGTCCAGTACGGAGAGATCATGAGGATGATGATGGAAACGACATAGGCGGGAATGTAATAGAAGCACCCTCGGAACACGGTCGACAGGGGAATGCCGGACATTCCCGAGACGACGTAGCAGCAGATGCCGACGGGGGGCATGATGGCCCCCATCGTGGTGACGATCGTGACCACCTGCCCGAACCAGATCGGGTCGTAACCCAGCTGGACGACCAGAGGGTAGAAGATCGGGAGCGACACCAGTAGGAACGCGAGGGCGTCCATGACGCATCCGCCGATGATGTAGCAGAGGAGGATCAGCCAGAGGACCATCCACCGGGGCAGCGTTAGCGTGCCGATCCATTCCGCGATCTCGAAGGGAAGGCGGGTGAGCGTCAGGAACCGGGCGAAGATCACCGCGCCCGCCACGATCATGAAGACCATGCAGGAGATCCGCAGGGTGTCGGTCATGGAATCGACGAACTTCTTCCAGGTCAGCTTGCGGCGCGCGAGGCAGATGGCGTACCCCAGGAAGCAGCTGACGGCGGCGGCCTCCGTCGCGGTGACGACCCCGGTGAACAGGGCGTACATGATGATCCCGAAGAGAACGAGGATGTCGATCGCCTCCGGAAGCGCCTTCATGCGCTCCTTCCAGCCGAACCGCGGCCCCGCCGCGCCCCATTCCGGGTGCATGCGGCAGATCCACACGACGGTCGCCAGGATGGCGGCGGTCAGTATGATGCTGGGGATGATGTTGCCGAAGAACAGCTTGCCGATGGACTGCCCCGTGTAGAGACCGTACACCACGAGCACGAGGGAGGGAGGGATGAGAACGCCGAGCGTCGCCCCCGCGGAAACCGCCCCGGCATTCAGCATGGGATGATAGTTGTACTCCTTCATCGCGGGGATGGCCACCGCGCTCATCGTGGCCGCCGTCGCCGTGTTGGATCCGGAGATGGCCGAGAAGGCCGCCGACGCCATGATCGTCGTCATGGCGAGCCCGCCCCGGAAGTGCCCGAACCATTTGTAGGTCGCGTCGTAGATGCTGAAATTGTAGCCGGCGTAATGGACGATCTCCCCGACCAGGATGAACAGGGGGATCACCGTCAGCCCGTAGTTCGAGAAGATGTTCCACATCTCGGTCCCCAGGATCGAACAGGCCGCGTCGAACGAGGCGACTAGGGCGATCCCCACGAACCCGACGAGCGTCATGGTGAAGGCGGCCGGGATGCGCAGGAAAAACAGGATGAGGAACATCGCCCCGATCCCCAGCAGGCCGATGACGGGGCCGCTCACCGCTTTCCCTCTCGGGTCCAGAGGGTTTCGAGGAGATCGAGGAGGATCGTGAACGCAAGGACGGCGAACCCCAGGGCGACCAGGAACACGAAGGGGTGATAGGGGACCTTCAGCGTTTCGGAAACCTCGCCAACCCGGATGAGCCGCTTTCCATACACCGCCGTCTGCCAGGAAACGACGGAGAAGAGGAGGAACATGACGACGTTGCTCACAAGGTCGACCGCCCGCTTGACCCCGGCGGGGTACCGGGCCGAAAGGATGTCCACCACGATGTGGTGCCGGCGTTTCTGGGTGTAGCCGAGGGCGCCGGCCGTGACGATCGCCCCCAGGAAGGAGACGACCTCGTAAGCGCCGGCGACCGGGACCTTGAAGATCCTCAACGCGACGTTCGCCGTCGCCAGCAGGGTGACCCCCAGGAGCGCGACGCCCCCGACGACCATCAGGGCCTTCCTGAGCAACTCCGAGAAACGTTCCAGCCCCATCGCGATCCGGCTACCTTTGCTGCGTCTCGTGTTTCTTCTTCAGGGCCAGCGCGTCGGCGAGGATCTTGTCGGCCGGCAGCCCGAGGGCCGTCACCCGCTTGACGTAATCGTCGACGAGCGGACGAAGGAGGGTCTTCATGGCCTCGACGTCCCCCGCGGGGAGAGTATGCACCTGGTGGTTGTAGCTCTTTTTCGACCAGGCCAGCGCCTCGTCCACGTGGGTGTCGACGTAGTTCCCGGTCCACAGGGAATGCTCCCGCCGCATGCCGTCCATGACCTTCTTCACGTCCGGCGGGAGCGATTCCCACCGGGCCTTGTTCATCACGACGGCGAAGGAGACCACCGGTAGGTTGGCGACGGTGGCATGGGGCGTATAGGCGGCGAACTTGAAATCCTGCAGGATCTCCATGGAGGAAACGATCCCCTTCACCACCCCTTTCTGGATGGCCTCCGGGGTCTCGGACTGGGGCATGGCGACCGGGATGCCGCCGAGCCGCTTGACGATCTCGACGGAAGTCCCCGCGACCCGAAGCTCCATGCCCTTGAGGTCGGCCAGCGACTTCACGGGGGTCCGGGTCATGAAGTTGGTCGGGGGGCAGGTGAAAAGGGCGAGGATCTTCACCTGTCCGAACTCCTTCGGCTGGTACTTCTCCACCAGATCGTACAAGGTCAGGCTGGCGACCCTGGCGCTCGTGAACCCCAGCGGAAGATCGACGACCTCGGACACCGGGAACCTCCCCGGCTGGTAGCTCATGGCGAAGTTGCCGATATCGGCGAGGCCGGAAACGACCCCGTCCAGGATGTTCTTCGCGGGCAGCAGCGTCCCGCCGGGGAAGGTCTGCACCTTCACCTTTCCCGCGGTCCGCTTCTCCAACTCCTTCGCCCAATGCTCCATCTGCACGCAGGGAAAGGTTGCCGCAGGAGGGAAGTTCGCATAGGTGAGCTTGATCGCGCCTTCCGCCGCGCCGGCGGGCACGGGGCCAAACAGGATTCCCGCCGCCAGGGCGGCAAGACACAACTGCAGGATCGTCCTCGTTTTCATTCCGTTTTCTCCCTGATGTACACCGGAATTCGCCGATTGAGGGCGTACGGATTTTCAGGCAGTAAGATACACCCGGGGGAGACAATTTGGAAGACGGGAGTCTGGGCCCGCTAGGGCGCGGATAACAGCAGCTCCCGAACCTTTTTCAGCAGGGAGATATTGTGGGAATGCCCCGTCATGCGGGCGATGACCCTCGCCTCGAGGCGGCGCCCGAGAAGGTACAGATCGCCGAGCGCGTCGAGGATCTTGTGCCGGACGGGCTCGTCGGGGAACCGGAGCTCGTCGTTGATCGGCCCTTCGTCGCCGAACAGGATGAAGTTGTCGAAACGTCCGCCTAGCGCCAGCCCCTGGCGCTGTAACGCCCCGATATCCCTGGCAAACCCGAAAGTGCGCGCCGGGGCGATTTCCCTGCGGAAATCCGCGGGGTCTTCGAGCCGGAAGACGAGGCGCTGCTTGCCGACGGGCTCGGGGTACTCGAGCGTGTAATCGATCTCGAAGCCGTCGAACGGCGTGAGCTCGATGGACGCCTTGCCCGATTCGATCCGGATCGGCTCCTTCAACGCGATCCTGTGCCAGTCCCCCTTCTGGTTCACCAGCCCGACTTCCTCGTAAAGATTACAGAACTCGAGGGCCGATCCGTCCAGGACGGGAACCTCGTCGTCGCACTTGATCAGGAGGTTGCTGATGCCGTATGCGTTGAGCGAGGACATGACATGCTCTATCGTGGCCACGTGGGTGGTCCCGATCCGGATCGTCGTGGCATACCCGGTCGACCCGACGAAATCGATGTGCGCCGGGACCGCCCGGTTGTCGGAAACTCCCACGAAATGGATCCCGGAACCGGGGCCGAGCGGTTCGAGGATCAACCCGCTTTTCTTCCCGGAGTGCAGCCCCTGCCCGTACATCACGGCGCCCCGGGCAAGCGTCCGCTGCGGCATCAGGGAGCCGCGCAGCGTCTGCTTTTCGAACACCACGGGCTGCAGGTGGGGAACGTCCGCCGCCGGCAGCGGGTCGGTCGAAACGGAGATCTCGCCCCGGGCGGATTTTCCCGTCCCCCCTCCGGAGGCCAGGGCCCGGCGGATGGAATTCAGGACCGTTTCGATCTCCAGCGGCTTTTCGATGAAATCCGACGCCCCGTCCTTCGTCGCCTTGATCGCGGTGGAAATCGTCGCATGCCCGCTCATCATGACCACGGGGGTCCGGGGCTGCAGCTCCTTGATGCGCCGGAGCGTCTCGAGGCCGTCCATGCCCGGCATCCAGATGTCGAGCAGCACGAGCGACGGGTGAAGCGAACAAAGTTTCGACAGCGCGTCCGAGCCGTCCCGGGCGAGGATGCAGGAGTACCCCTCGTCGGTCAGGACCCCTTCCAGCGATTGCCGGATGCTCGCCTCGTCATCCACGATCAGGATCGGCCCGCGTCGGGACATGGATCGCTCCCCCATCGGAAATCGTTTCCATAAGAGGATACACCAATGCCGGGTACCATTTATAATGTCGAATATGGAAACCGTCGCCGCTTCCTCGAACAGCGTCCCGGACGGACCCGTCCGGATCCTCGTCAGCTCCTGCCTGCTGGGCGAAAAGGTCCGCTACGACGGCGGCCACAAGAGGGACCCTTTCCTCGTGGAAACGCTGGGACGCTTCGTCGAGTTCGTCCCCGTCTGCCCGGAAATCGAGTGCGGGTTCCCGTCGCCGAGGGAAGCGATGCGCCTCAGGGGCAATCCGGACGATCCCCGCCTGGTCGCCGCTACGACGGGAACGGATTTCACCGACCTGATGAAGTCCTGGACCCTGAAGAAGCTGCGGTACCTCGAGCAGGCCGACCTTTGCGGATACATCTGCAAGAAGGACTCGCCGAGCTCGGGGATGGAGCGCGTCAAGGTGTACGGAGCGAACGGGATTCCCGCGAAGATCGGGGCGGGACTTTTCACGAAGGCGTTCATGGACCATTTCCCCCTGATCCCGGTGGAGGAGGAAGGCCGGCTCCAGGACCCGGTCCTGCGGGAGATGTTCATCGAGCGTGTGTTCACGCTCCGCCGCTTCCGCAATTCGTTCCGGGAGGGGAAGTCCCGCGGAGGCCTCGTGGGGTTCCATACGGACCACAAGCTGCTGATCCTCGCCCACGGAAGGACCCGCTACACCGAGATGGGCGACCTGGTGGCCCACTCGAAGGAGATCCCGCTGGAGGAAGCGTACGGTCGCTACCAGGCCCTCCTCATGGATGCGCTGGCGCAGCGCACCACTCCCGCCAAGTGCGCCGACGTGCTCACCCACATGCTGGGGCATTTCCGGGAGGTCCTGTCCGGCGACGAGAAGCGGGAGCTGCTCGAGGTGATCGACCGTTACCGGAATCGCCTGATCCCCCTGGTGGTTCCCGTCACGCTGTTCCGGCACTACGTCCGGAAGTACAACGTCCACTACCTGGATCGCCAGGTGTTCCTGAATCCCCACCCCGTCGAACTGATGCTCCGAAATCACGTGTAATCCAACGATGAAGATCGGCGCCATCCGGGCCGCCTGCCGCCTTCCCGTTCCGATATCCGAGGCATGGGATTTCTTCTCGGATCCGCGGAACCTGCAGCGGATCACTCCCCCCTCCCTTTCCATCCGGATCACATCGGATCCTCCTCCGCGGATGCACCCGGGGATGATCGTCACCTACGCGATCTCGCCCTTCCCCGCCGTGTCGGTCCGGTGGGTGACCGAGATCACCCATGTCGTCGAGCCCGGGCTGTTCGTGGACGAACAGCGGTTCGGCCCCTACCGGTTCTGGCACCATCAGCACCACTTCCGGGAGATCGAGGGCGGAACCTCGGTAGAGGACATCGTCCATTACGCCCTGCCGTTCGGCTTCGCCGGCAGCCTCCTTGGAGCCCGGATCGTCCGGCGGCGGCTGGACGATATATTTTCCTTCCGCAGGCGGTTCCTCGAGGAGACGTTCGGCAAACTGCCCCCGGACCACGAGGAGGACGCGGGATGAAGACATCGGGGGCGAAGCGGTCCCCCCCCCGGTCCCGGGAGCGCAGCCCGTACCTGGTGACCATCGGGGGCTGGCGGTAAGGGGTTTAAGCCAGGAGGGCGGCGATTTCCCTTGCCGTGACGTGCTCCAATTTCCCTATCGCCTGGATTATGGTTTCCATCCGGGCGGAATCCAGGAAGCCGCCGGCAACCGCGTGGAATTTTTCCACGGCGCGATCCCACGACATCGGCCGTGTGTGGAATCCCTCGTAATCGGACATCTCCTTCGAGAGGATCCGGCCGTCCTTCAGGGCGACGGTCAACCGGCAGGCGTGCTCTTCCGGGAATCGGTCGGATAATACGGGGTCCGGTACGACCTCCACCCGTCGCAGCAGAGACTGCACGTCCTCCCGCAGGATCCTCTCGGGCGCATATTGCGCGGGGGTCACCTTTCCGTCCAGGGCTGCCACCGCGACGACATACGGCAGGCTGTGATCCGCATCCTCCTTCGTGCGTACCACCATCTTGTCCCCTTCGGCGCCTCCGCCGATGATCAGGTGGGCGACGTCGAAGATCTCGATCCGGATACGGGCGACCTGTTGAGCGGTGAACCTCTCCTCCTCCATCAGGCGAAGCAATCCCTCGATCGCCGACTGGGAATGGATCTCGGCGTTGTACTTCTTCAATATGGTGCGGTTGACCCGTTCCAGGTCCTCGTCCTCCCATTCGATCTCGAAGGAGCCGGAAATCACGCGGAGCCACCCCTTCGGCCCCTCGAAAACCGCCGCGGGGCCCGTGATTCCCCTCATGGCGAGGAAAGCGGCATGGAGGCCGTTGAACGCGGCGTTCGGGGCGGCGAGCCCCTTCCAGTGCGAGAGCTCCCCCGTGCGGGTGACCCGCAACGCGTTGTTCGCCGTCGCGGCGATGGCCAGCGCGTTGGCGAGGCTCCGGACATCGAGGGACAGGGCCCTGCCCGTCCCCGCGGCGGCCGCGATGACCCCTTGCGTGACGTGGTCGAACCCGCGCGCCCGCAAAGGCGCGACGTCGGAAAGGCGGCACTGCACCTGGTATGCCGCCGCAAGCGACGCCAGAAGCTCCTTTCCGGAAATGCCCGCGTATTCCGCGGCCGCGAGAATGGCTCCCAGGTTGTCGCTGGGATGGCAGGTTTCCCCCTTTGCGAGATAACTGTCGTTGAAATCGAGATACCTCACCAGCGCTCCGTTATAGAGCGCCGCCCGATCGGGCGACGTGCGCCCTCCCCCGATCACGGTGCAAAGCGGGTTCCCGCCGAACTCGTCTATGTGCCGACGAAGCATCCGGATCGACTCCGCGCCCAACGCGCCGAAGGCGCACCCGATGGAATCGAGTATGCGGATCTTCAAGGCATCCCGGGCAGCCGGGGAGATATCCTCCCAGCTCGCCCGTCGGACAAACGAAGCCAGATCCAATGCCCGCGTCCCGCCGTGACAGGACCAGGCCGTTTCGGCGTTTCCGAAGGATTTCATGCCTCCCCCCTGCGACCCTTGGCATGCGTCTTCATATCCTCCGCGGGACCGGAATCCGTCGCCTCCGCTTCCTTGTCCCCCTTGTACGAGACCACGCGCCCCCAGGTGCTTTTCGTCCCCCAGATCCCCGAACGGAGACACTCGAGCTGGACGATCTGGGAGTGGTCCACGAAAAGGTTCACCTCCGGCCCGTACGACTTGACGTACCAGGAAAACACTTCCGGGTCCGCCGCCTCGAACATCACCTGGTCCATCCCGAGCTCCTTGATGAACCGGGAGGGCACGCCGGTGCGCCAGGCGCGGACATTTTCGGTAATCCCCTCCGACTCGATCATGATCAGGTGGGCTCCCGCATCCAGGTACCGTTTCGCCTGCCGGATCGCCCTTTCCGGATCGGAAACGCCCTCGGCTTCCAGTTCCGCGACGGAGCTGGCGCCACCCGCGCCGAACTGGATTCCCACCTCGGGCTTCGGAAGCATTCCGAGTCCGCGGACCTTCTCCACCAGCCGGACGAGATCGTCGTCCGGCATCGCGATGAAGCCGGAGGAAACCTCCACGATGTCGAATCCCACTTTCCTGCACTCCTTTAGGTACCGGTCGACGGCCTCGGGGCCCATCGTCAACACGCGCTCGATGAACCCCCCCGTCGAAACCTGCACCTCGTGCTCATGGCAGGCGTCGATCAGATCGCGCACCGCGTTTTCCGGCATGAGGCAGAAGGAGCCCCCGCTGAACTTGAAGATGTCGACGTACGCGCCCATCGTCTCCAGGATATCCAGGAGGGCACGCTCCCCCATCGGGGAGTAGTACGGCCCCCGGATCTCCGTTAACCCATTTCTGCGCGGTTTGCCTTCCCTCTCGTTTATGTGAAGGAAACCGAAACTCCTCCCGACGTCGTGTTTCATGTCCGCCTCTCCTTATTGACTGCTTCCATCAATAGAATCTTAAATCCTTCCCATCAGGACGTTCCGTGAAACCTTTCACATTTTCGATCCGGGCGTCCCCGTGGAAATTCGCGGGGATGGGAATCCCCGCATGTGTAACCTTTCACCGCATGGGGCCGCATGCGGCGGTAGTGTGGAATCGGAGAGGAAAGAGCGCGGGAGGAGGTGAGGGAAATGGAAGGAATCGTCCTGGAAGTGGAGGCACTGGCTTCCCCGTGGGGCTTCATCGCGGGGCTGTCGCTGCTGGCCATCGTCGCCGTAACCGTACTGTTCGGCTACATGGCGGAAGAGGAGAAGGCCGGCCGCCGGCTGTTCTGGGCGGAGTGGCCGATCCCCGAATCCGGGCCGCCTCCGATTTTTGAAGAGGAACTCCGGCTAGCGGCATGACAAACCCTTCCGGACCCGGCCGGGGGTCGAACGCTTCGGCCCCCGACCGGCCTGTTTTCCGCCGGTTGCTGCCCTATCCCCCCGATTGCTCTTCTCCCGGAAGGGCGATACATTAACCGATATGGGTCTTTCCGTCATCACGGCGAACGAGCTTTTCCGTGGATTGGAACAGGCGGAAATGGACGGGATCGTCCCCCTCCTCTCGGAGCGGAGGTATGCGAAGGGGAGCACGATCTTCGCGCGGGGAGACTCCGGAGACGCGCTTTTCATAGTGAAGGAAGGGATGGTCAAGCTGATTTCCCATTCCGGGCGGGGTATGGAGACGATACTCCACCTGCTTCCGCCGGGATCGATTTTCGGGGAGATCCTGTTCTCCGAGGAGAAAAGGGCGTTCACCGCCCTCGCCGGGAAGGAGTCCGTGGTTGCCGCCTTGCCGAAGCATGCCCTCACCCACCTGCTGACGTCGATCCCCATGTTCTCCATGAATTTCATCCGCGTCCTCTCTCAACGGCTGGCGAAAGTGGAAAAGGAACACGCGGGGTTCGGTCACACGTGGTCCTATCACCGCCTCGCGAAGACTCTCCTCCGCCTCGCGAAGGAGCAAGGAGTCCAGACTCCGAAAGGGACGGCCATCGCTTATCGCTTGACCCACGAGGAGCTCGCGAACCTGATCGGGACCACCCGTGAAACCGTGACGACGCAGATGGGCCGTTTCCGGAAGATGGGGATGGTCCACCGCGAAGGGAATACGCTTCATCTGAAGATCTCCCGCCTCGAGATGTTCGTCCGTGAGGAAACAGCGCCCGCGGGCCGCCCCGAAACTACGATCCGGCGGCGGTCATCGAAATAAAAAAAACAGGAGCCTCCATTGGGAATCGACATCAATATTCGGGTGACGGGAGGCGCGGGGCAGGGAGTGCACATCGCCGGGGGGATTCTCTCCCGCCTTGCCGTGGCCACCGGGCACCACTTCCACGCCACGCAGGATTACATGAGCCGCATCCGCGGCGGCCGGAACTCCTACTCCGTCCGCGTGACGGACGCCCCGGTGCGCGCCGGCCGCTTCGACGCGGACATCCTGCTGGCGCTCGATCCCGCCCACCTCCCGCATTTCCTCCCGTCCGTCCGCCCGGGGGCGATCGTACTTTCCGACGCTCCGAAGGCGGGCGAAACGGGGGTGCGCGCGGGCGCCCCGCTCAAGGAACTGGCGACCTCCGCGGGGAGCCCGATCATGGGCAACATGGTGGGCGTGGGAATGGTCTCGTGCATTCTCGGGGCGTCGCTCGACACGGCGTATCGGCTGCTCGCCCTCGAGTTCCGCGACGAATCCCTCGAGAAGAACCGGAACGCGGTCCGGCTGGGGGCCGAATGGGCCGAAAGCCGGTTTCCCGCCCTTTGCCGCCTCCACAGGGATGATTCGCCCCCCCGGATGATCCTTTCGGGAAACGAGGCGGCCGCACTGGGCGCGCTGGCGGGAGGGTGCAAGTTCGCCGCGGGGTACCCCATGACGCCGGGGAGCGGCATCCTTTCCGCGCTTTCCGTCGACGGCCCTCCCCTCGGCCTCGTGTTCGAGCAGGCGGAGGATGAGATCGCCGCCCTCAACATGGCCGTCGGGGCCTCCTACGCCGGTGCGCGCGCGATGGTGGCCACCTCGGGCGGCGGCTTCGCGCTGATGGCGGAGGCGCTTTCGCTGGCCGGGATGATGGAGGCGCCGGTGGTGATCGCCCTGGCGATGCGCCCCGGCCCCGCGACGGGGATGCCCACGCGGACCGCCCAGGAAGACCTCGCGTTCGCCCTGTCCGCCGGGCACGGGGAATTTCCCCGGCTCGTCCTTTCCCCGGGATCCGTTGAGGAGGCGTTCGCCCTCGCGCGCCACGCCATGGAGATGGCCGAGAAGCACCAGGTGCCGTGCATCCTCCTTACCGACCAGTACCTCGCGGACACGATCGTGGACGCGTCGCCGGACGATTTCGAGGCGCCTCCCGTCCGCCGGTGGATCGTCCGCGGGAAGGACGTGCCGAGAAACGCCGACGGAAGGTACCTGCGGTATGCCCTCAGCGACAACGGCGTCTCGCCGTTGGCGGTGCCGGGTGAGCCGGGGATCACCGTGGTCGCCGACAGCGACGAGCACGGGGAGGACGGCCACCTGACCGAGGACCACGCCATCCGCCTGCGGATGGAAGAGAAACGGGCGAGGAAGGAGGAAGGCCTCGCTTCCGAAACGCTGCCCCCCCTCCTCACCGGCCCGCCGGAAGGCGAATTGGCGCTGATCGGCTTCGGCTCCACGAAAGGCGTAATCGCCGAGGCGCGGGAAATCCTCGCGCGGGACGGCGTCGATACGGCCGCCGTGCACCTGCGGCAGGTGGGGCCCTTCCCTTCCGACGCGGTCGACGGGATCCTCTCACGGTACCGGAACGCGCTGACCGTGGAGAACAACCGGACCGGGCAGCTCGCGCGGCTGATCCGGGCGGAAACCGGCCGCAAGGTCGCAGGGACCGTGTCCCGCCACGACGGGCTGCCGTTCACCCCCGAGGTCCTGGCCCGACGGATCAAGGAGCAGATGCCATGAACGAAGCGTTCGGCACGAGCGTAGAGAACGCCTGGTGCCCCGGGTGCGGAAACTTCATGATCCTCAACGCGGTGAAGAAGACGCTGGAGCGAACGGGGAAGCCGAAGCATGAGATCGTCCTCGTCTCGGGGATCGGCCAGGCGGCGAAGCTTCCCCACCACGTTGACGTGAACGTGTTCAACGGACTCCACGGCCGGGCGCTGCCCGCCGCGCTCGCGATCAAGCTGAGCAATCCCTCCCTCACGGTGGTGGTGACCAGCGGCGACGGCGATATGTACGGGGAGGGGGGAAACCATTTCATCCACAACATCCGCCGGAATCCCGACATCTCCGTCTTCGTCCACGACAACCAGGTGTACGGCCTCACCAAGGGGCAGCCCTCCCCCACGACCGATCCCGGGTGGACCGGTGCCCTCCAGCGCTCGGGAGTGATCTCCAGCCCCTTCCCGCCGCTGGCCGTGGCGATCGCGCTGGGATGCGGCTTCGTCGCCCGGGCGCTGGCGACCGACGTGGAGCTCACCGCCGACCTGATGAGCCGGGCGATCGCACACAAGGGGTTCGCGCTGGTCGACATCCTCCAGCCGTGCGTTACCTTCAACAAGAAGAACACCGCGCAATGGTACGGTAGTATGACGTACAAGCTGCCCCCCGACTACGATCCTTCCGATCGGCGGCGGGCGCTCGAGCTGGCGATGGAATGGGAAGAACGGATCCCGCTGGGCGTTCTCTACCGGCGGGAGCGCCCGTCGCTGGAAGACGTCCACCCGGGCGTAGGGGACCCGCCTCTCCACTCCAGGGAAACAGCGGAAGAGGCGGTCCGGGAAATGCTGCGGAAACGGGTCCTGACACTGCCCTGAATCCCGCGTCGGGGGGAAGCCATGTGCGGCCGGTTCACGCTGTTCGCATCGATCCCGGTGCTTTCCGAAATGTTCGGCGCCCCCGCGCCGGACGATCTCTCTCCCCGGTACAATATCGCCCCGTCCCAGCGGATCCTCGCGGTCCGGGGTTCGCCGGAGACGGGCCTCAAGTGTTTCATCCGGCCGCGATGGGGGCTCGTCCCCTTCTGGTCACGGGACCCGTCGATCGGGAACCGCCTGATCAACGCCCGCTCGGAGACGGTCCGCGTCAAGCCCGCTTTCCGCGCGGCCTTCCGGGAGCGGAGGTGCCTGATCCCGGCCAGCGGCTTCTACGAATGGCGTCGGGTAGACCGGAAGAAGCAGCCGTATTTCATCCGGATGAAGGACGGGCGCCCCATCGCTCTCGCCGGGTTGTGGGAGCCCGGAAGGGGGCCCGACGGCGAGCCGATCGAAAGCTGCACCATCCTCACGACGGGATCCAATTCCGTGGTTTCCCCCCTTCATGACCGGATGCCCGTGATCATCGGGCAGGAAATGTACGATCGGTGGCTTGCCCCCGGGGCGGGCCCCGGGGACTCCCTGGAACCCCTTCTCGCCCCCTTTCGCCCGGAAGGGATGGATGCGTATCCGGTGGGCGGGAGGATCAACGACCCGCGGATCGACGAGGAGGATTGCCTGGCCCCTTTTCGTGGTACATTGCCGTCAGAAAACGAAGGAAGATCGGAGGATCATCATGGCCCTCGTATTCGTCACCGTCGTCCCCCTGGGTACCGCCAGTCCAGGCGTTTCCGGCTATGTGGCCGGAGTGGAACGCGTCCTGCGGGACAGCGGCCTGAAGCACGAGCTGACCGGCATGGGAACGATCATCGAGGGGGAACTGGACGAGATCCTTCCCGTCCTGAGAAAGATGCACGAGCAGCCTTTCCTGCAGGGGGTCGTGCGGGTGTCGACCTCGATCCGGATCGACGACCGGCGCGACAAGAAGGGATCGATCGAGGGGAAAGTCCGGTCCGTCAGGGAGAAACTGGGGGAATAGCGGGGCTCTGCCCTGCTTAAGAAGTTCTGTCCAGCATCTCCAAGGCGTCGTTGAGGTCCGAAAAGCAGAACGGCTTGGAAATGACGGCATGGAAGCCGTATTCCCTGTAGTTCGTCAGGATGGGGTCTTCGGAATACCCGCTGGACACGACCGCCTTCACGTTGCGATCGATCTCGCGCAGCCTTTCGACGGCCTCCATGCCTCCCATCCCGCCGGGGACGTTCAGGTCAACGATTACCGCTGAAAAAGGATTTTCTGACTCCCTGGCCTTGAGGAACATCTCGATGGCTTCCTCCCCGTCCCTCGCGCACTCGACCTCGCGGCCGACCACCTTCAACATCGCCTCGACGACCGCCCGCACCATTTCCTCGTCGTCCATCAGCAGGACTTTTCCCTTTCCACCGGTATTCATTCGACATCGCCTCCGCCTGCCGATCTCATTTCTTTATCGGATCCGACAGGAATACCTTTAAGCCCGCCGTCCCCCGTTCCAATCATGAAAAACCTTGTCCTGCGCAAACCTCTTTTTTCTAAAGGGCTTACAGCAAGGCCCCTGCGATCGACCCCAACCCGCTCCCATTCACTCCCCCCCGAAGAAATCGTCTGCCGGCCTGAACCTGGGCAGCTTGAGAACTTATCTTATTATTAATGGGAAAAACGGGAACCGACCAACCGGGATTCAATCAACGGAACTCAGGAGGCTTACATGTCGCAGCAGTTACCGGTCGAAATGGGCAAATCGCTTGTGCAGGCATACTCCGAAAAGGATTGGGAAGCGCTCTGGTCGCTGGTCGATTCGCGCATTATCTACGATGAAGTCCCCACGCGTCGGAAAACGCATGGGAGACAGAGGTTCATGACCATCCTGCAGGAATGGGCGGCCGCGTTCCCCGATTTTAATATCACTATAGAAAACAGCAAGGTATTCGGCAATACCGTCAGTTTCGATTTAAGATGGATGGGGACCCATGACGGACCGATCGAGACGCCGGGAGGAACGATCTTTCCGACCGGGAAGAAGATCGATCTTGCGGTGAGCATGGTGGTAGAGGTCGGGGAGAACCAGGTGGAAACGGTTACCCACCTCTTCGACATGGCGGAAATGGAGAAACAGATCGAACTTACGCAGGAGGAGCGGAGCGCTTAAGCCCCGCGTCCGGGGAAGGACGTCCGACTTGCCGATCGGTTTCCGTTCCCGCCGCAATCCCGCCGGAAAAGATCTTCACGGCGGAAATGCGGCGGGACGGTTCCCCGATAAGTGGGCTTGAACTGACAATTTTCGTCAGTTATCGGGAGGCGTTCCGGTGAATCTGACGAATCTTGTCCCAACCACGAGCGCCGAGTGTCCGTAACCTGATGTCTTTCAAGCACTTCTACTCCTGTCTCCTTGGCACGTTTCTTCCATTCTATATCCCCGAACGCGGGTGCTGCGATATCGACCCGCCCGGAGGAAACCGATGAGACGCATCCTGTTCATAATCATTCTGCTGGCGACGATACCCACGCTTGCCTGGAGCGCTGCCCCCGCCGAGCCGGCCACCATCGGTATCGTTCGGAATTCGGCCGGACAGGCGACCATCACCCGCGGGGAGCATGTCTTGCCGGCCGAGGTCGGGTCGAAGCTTCAGACCGGAGACGTCCTGAGCACGGGGGCCGACGGATCGATGGGCCTCATCCTGCGGGACAATTCCAGCCTCTCCATCGGGCCGCAGAGCAACATGGTCATCAAGGATTTCCTCTTTTCGCCCGCCGAGGGGAAGCTGGCCCTTTTCGCGCGCCTGGCGAAGGGAACCATGGCGTACATGTCCGGGATGATCGGAAAGCTTGCACCGGAATCGGTTCGCTTCGAGACCCCCGTGGCCTCCATCGGCATCAGGGGAACTCATTTCGTGGTGACCTCCGAGGAGGTCGCCGCGAACTAGACCGGGAACTCCCGGAGCGTCTCATGGCTGCCTTTGTGCATTTCGTACCAGAACTCGTAGGCGGCGGCATGCCGGTCCCGGGCGAAAAATTCTATCCATCGGTCCAGCTCCTGGTGGTTGACCCCGTCGATCTCTTTCTTGTTTTTCAGGAATGTGAACACCATGTCCATGTTGCGCTGAGACTCCCAGAACACCGACGCGTTGCGGCTGGTGATGCGGCTTGCGGTCAGGCGTAAGGACCGCAGGAAGGCATCCCTGCAACCGAACAGGTTTTCCACGATGTCGGGCATCAGGGTTTCGGCCCACGCCCGGTGGAAACGGCAGATCCCCAGGTTGTCCAGCATCAGCTCCTGGATCATGCGGTCGGCGTTTTTGCTGCCCAGCTCCCGGGGCGGCAGGAAATCCCGTCCGTAAACCATGTAATATTTCCCCATGATGGCCATGGGTGCGAACGCGCCGGGTGTCCAGTACTGGTTGGGGACCATCCAGCCCTGGCGGGCGAAGGCATTGTACACGAACCGGTCAAGCACCGCTTTCCCCTTTTCCCGCGCCAGGCGACGGGCCCATTTCCTGACTCCGAACCGCAAGGGGATCTTCCCGCCGGGTTGCGCCATCTGATCCAGCAACGCCACGCCGAGTTCGGCATTGTGCATGGAGTCGCCCACCACGTCGAAGTCCGCCATATCCCATCGGGGCGTTCGATCCACGCCCAGCTCTGCGGGCGTCAGCAATCCATCGTCCAGGCAGTCCATGAGCCAGGAGAGGGTCCCGCCCACGGAGATAGCGTCGAAGCCCATGCGGTCGGCATGGTGATTCAGATGTTCGGCCGCCCGCTGGTCGAAGATCCCGCACAACGGTCCCATGGTCTGGTAAGGTTCGTAGTCTTTCTTGTAGCGGCCGTGCATTTTCTTGCATACCGCCGCGCATGGCTCTCCGCAGGTGGCCTGCTGCTTGGGTTGAATGGTCTCCTCGTTGAACTGTTTGAGATAATGATCCAGGATGAATCGCTTGTGAAGATCCTTGCGCGCCTCCTGGCTCCAGTAGATGGTGCGGTAATTGAACGCCAGGATATCGCCGCCCATCGTGGCGTAATTGACCCCGAACGTCCCGCCCGTTTCCAGTTTCGGGTCGTACCGGTACTTGGTGGTGACGTCCATGTCCTTGGCCGCCATGCGCTGGTTGAACTTGTCCTGGAACCATTGGTCCGCCACGGAACGGTCCCGGAAATCCTCGTCGACATGGGTCCCCCCGTAGATGATGCCGAGAAGGCCGTGCTCCTGGAGCAGCTTGGTGCCGAAACCTCCCCGCCCGGCCCAGGTGTCCACATGGGTCAAGCGGCCGTTTTTCACCGGGGCGGACCCGATGGCGCCGAAATCGGAATAGAGCGCGGCAGGCCCGACGGCCAGCACCCGCGGGTCTTTTTCGTACCGCGGACCGAACGTCCGGAGGGCATGCTCCATTACGGCGTACACCCCTTTGGGCCCCGATTCCCAGATCTGTTCGGGAACGACCTCGACCCGTTCCGCCTCGATCTCTTCCCCGTGGTTCCGGTTCAGGTACAAGAGGCAGGGTTTCGGCGCCTTGCCGATGAGGGCCAGCAGGTTGATGCCAAGATTGTCGAACACCAGCGCCGCGCCCCCCATGGAAGAGATATAGAAACCGTGCCAGCAAGGGGAGATCCCGCTGATGACGAGCCGGTTGGAACCGGGAAAGACGGAGCCGGCCAGCAACCCTGCGCCGATGTTCAGGGAGTTATGCTTGAAGGACAGATGGATTCCCAGGTCCACGGGCCCGAAAAAATCGCCGATCCGGTAGCGCTGCATGCGGTAAAAACCGGTGGAGGCGTCCAGAACCAGCACCTTGAGCGTTTGAGCGGTATCCACCATCCGGAATCCCTCCCCTTTTCACTTGCGCTTGTCCATGCCGCTTCCTTCCGGGCTCAGAAGGGGTACCCCTTCAGGCCCCGGACTCCCTTGAGCGCCGCGATCTCCCCCGTGTGGCAGTAGGCGTGACCGATCAAAAGGTTGCTCACCACGAACGCGATCGTGGACGGTCCCATTCCCACCGGCGTCAGGTCCACCGGGTTTTCCAGGTCGACGTCGGACAACGTGGCGAGCCAGGCGTCCGTGGCCTCGAAGACCGCCGCCCCGTACCCGCGCAGCAGCGGCAGGTCGATCTTGACCCGGCGGCACCATGCCGAGAACACGCGGCCCCACTCCTCGGGATCGACAATGCCGGGGTCGTTCCCGTCCGTTCCCGGGTGCGGCTCGGACGCACCGGTCTTCCCCGCGAAAGCGGCTGCGTACAGCGGGCGCACCCCGCGGACCAACCCGTTCACGACCGCGTCCTGCGACAGGAGCACGTGGGCACAGGCGGCCCCGATCGGGAGCGCGGTCCCAGGGGGGATCCATTGTGCGGTTTCGGCGGACACATCCCTCGTCGTTCCTTCCATGGTCTCCCACGCCGAACGAACCTGTTCCCGAAGCAGTGCGATGGCCCTGTTCCCCGAAGCATCCATGCGGAACCCCTTTCCCCTTCTCATTTTCTCTTCATCATGGCGAAGACCGCCTTGTGAGCGGCATGCCTCCCCGCGATCTCAACGGTTTTCAGCTCCTCGACGAGGAAACGCCGCTCGAACAGCGATCCGATTTCCTCCTCGGAAGAGAAGTAGAGCACCGTGCCCAGGTGCGTTTCCCGGTATTTCCCGGCGCCGCCGAAGCCCGGGTCGGCTTCGCTGAAACAGACCGAAAGGTACCGACCGCCCGGCTTCAGCAGGCGGTGCACGTTCCACGCGTATTTCTCCCTGTCCTCCGGGAAGATATGGTGCAGCAGTTCCCAGTCGTACGCGAAATCGAATTCGTCCCCGAACTTCGCCGTTTCTCCCAGGACGTCCCCGACGACGAAACGGCATGCGACTCCGGCGCCGAGAGCGGACCTTCTCGCGATTTCGACGGCGTTGCCGGAAATATCCACCCCCGTCGCATCGAACCCCATCCTGGAGAAGTAGATCACGTAATTCCCCGCGCCGCACCCCAGTTCGATCACCTTGCACGGCTCGACGACCTTCCTCCGGACGAGAGACCGCAGGATTTCCGGAGGATTCTCGAGATTCCAAGGAATCTCCTTCGCCGGAATCTCCCCGTAGATCCTGTCCATCGTCTCCCTCAAGGACCGATCCATAACACCTTTATGAAATGAAACCATGGGAAGTTCAATGGAATTACCGCAACGGGATCAGTGCGACTGCCCGCCCAGCTCCTGATGGCGTCCCTGGGGGGAGAAAGCGGCGACCGCCGCGTGCGCACGGCTTTTCCAGAGCGACCGCTCCCGCCCGAACCTCCGTCTCGCGGTGGCCCAGGAGTTGCCGCGCGCCGCCCTGGCGAGGTGCCGGTCCGCCCGGACGGATTCGTACAGGAACAGGGCCCGCTCCGCGCACCGCTGGATGGAGGAACGCTCCGCGGTCTCGCGCGCCGCGTCTCCCATCGCGACGAGATCGCCAGGTGAAGAGCGGGCCATCCGCGATAGGGCCCCGGAGAATTCCGGAAGGTCCATCCCCGGGAGCAGGAAGCCGTTCCGTCCGTCGACGACCGCCTCGCGGACCCCCGGCGCGTCCACGGCGACCACCGGGACTCCCGCCGCCATCGCTTCCGTGAGCACCATGCCTTGCGTCTCGTTTTGCGATGCGAAGGCGAAGGCGTCCATCGCGTGGTACGCATCCGCAAGCGTTTCTCCCCGAAGGATCCCCGCGCAGTGAAGACGGCCGGTCATTCCGCATCGATCGAACCGTCCCCGGACCTCGTCCGCCGCGGGACCCGCGCCGACCACCAGGAAACAGGCGGACGCGTCGACCGAGAGGAACGCGGTGACGGCGTCGACGAGGAAGCCCAGGTTTTTTTCCGGTCCCAGCCTGCCGACGTAGCCGACGACGAAGGCCCCGGGCGGGATTCCCATCGACGCGCGGAAGCCGGCGCGGTCGCCGCGACGGAACCGCCCCAGGTCGACGCCGGTGGGGATCACGTCGATCGGGGTCTTCACCCCCCTCTCCAGCAGGATCCTCGCGGTGCTGTCGCTCGGGGCGATGACCCGGTCGCAGAGGTTGGCATACCCCGTGGAGAGCTCGACGACGAAGCGCCGCACCGCCGGCGAATCTCCCAGGACGTAGCTCGCCAGCATTTCGTACATCGTATGGTGGGTGAAGACCAGCGGCACGTCCCGGGACGCGGAGATGCGCAGGGCCATGTCCCCGAGCAGGTACGGGTGGTGGGAATGCACGATGTCCGGGCGGAACTTCTCGAGCGCGGGCGACAGGAACCCGGGAACCGGCAGGCCGAAGGAGAATTCGCTCCCGTTGAACCTCCGGATGGCCGGGAGCCGGATCACGCCCCTTTCGTTCCTCGGCGCGCCGGGGAACGAGGGGGCGACCACCAGCACGCGATGCCCGCGGCGGCGGTACTCCCCGGTGAAGGCCTCCACCGACCGCACGAGCCCTCCCACGAACGGGAGGAAGGTATTCGTCACCATCAGGAGATTCAAGCCCTACCCCTGGCTCCCCCCCATGTGCTCCTCGAGCGTGGAGCAGATGCGCTCCCGCGACCGGTAAAACAGCGAAAAACGGAGGTCTCGCGACGCGGGGAAGAGGGCGTACATCTCCCGCGCGACGTCCTCCGGACGGCCGAACGGATCCCATCTCGCCTTGGAATTCGGCCGGACGAACCGGCCGCTCAGCAGGAACCGGAAGAACATCAGGTCGCACAGCATCCCTTCAAGCCACGGCGTCCAGTTCTCGTACCCCGCGACCCACTTCAGGTGCGGAGTCCCCTCGAGCAGGACCTCCGCCGTCTTCCGGTTGACGAAGTCGCAGGCGCCCAGGTACAGGCCGTCGTAGCTGGTCAGAGGGGACAGGATGTTCTTCAGTTTCGTCCGGCTGATGTCCTGCACCGCGCTGATGTGCCCCCGTTTCCCGTGGCAGGCGAAATAGGCGATCTTCGCCCGGTTGTCGGCCCCCTGGTCATGGCCGTACAACGCGCCCTTCAACCCTTCCGCGTTCTGGAAAACGATGTAGCTGAACAGCGCATCGTGTCCCGGCCGGTCTTTCCGATGCCCGTTGCGGCGCGAGTAGGTCTCCTCCGTGTCCCGCTTCAACTGCTCGAAGAACGGCTTGACGGTCTCGTCGTGAAGACGATCCCATTGCGCTTCGAACACCTTGATGATGTATCGAAACCCGTTCCTCTCCCGCATCCCTGGTTCCCTTGCCCCTCTTCAGTGGTTCCCTACATTTTCCCGCCCGCTCGCCCCCGGCGTCAAGCGTTCATAAATACCCTTTAAATTCAAACACTTTTACAAAACACGCTCCTGGAAGAGATCAGGTCGCCAAGGTGCGGAACGGGATGGGAAAAAAGGGGAGAAAGCAGTTCCGGACGGTCGTTTCAGACGTACAGGTCGACCAGCACGCCGCAAAGAGCCGGGGAATGCAGGGAGTAGATCTTTTCCCTCAAGAATCTTCCGTAGACCGTTTCCAGTCCGAAATCGTTCAACGAGATTTCCAGATGGAGGTACCGGTCGGGGCCGCTGCTGTAGAAGCCGACGGCATCCGGTTGGCGCGAAAGGGGCGCGGAATCGGACAGCAGCTTCAACGACCGGTTGCCCGGACGTTCCCGGAATACCCGCGCCGGAACGATTCCGCCGATCAATGCCGGCCCCTTTGCCCGTATTTGAAATGCTCTATCTTCAAATGGTCCACATTATACTGCCACGCAAAATGCGTTCCATGAAGGAAAAACTGTAAGCGCCCGGTTTTATTAATAATATATAATCGGTAATTTTTCCTCCCGGAACGGATGTTCCTACATTCGGAAAAATATTTCCGCTTCCCCTTCAGTATAATGGATCTATGACAAAGCAGCTGGTTCTCGTCGGTGGCGGCCATGCCCACCTGACGACGATCACCCACCTGGGCGATTTTCTGCGGGCAGGGCATCGCGCCACGTTGATCGGGCCGTCCCCTTATCATTACTACTCCGGGATGGGACCCGGCCTGCTTTCCGGGATCTACAAGCCGCAGGAGGCCCGCTTCCACGTGCGGAAGATGGCCGAAGAGCGGGGGGCGACGTTCATCGAGGGACGCGTGACGAAGGTGGATCCCGTCCGGCGCGCGCTGCTCCTCGATTCGGGGCGCGAGGTCCCGTACGACGCGGCCTCCTTCAACACGGGAAGCGAGGTCCCGCCGGACCTCCCGGGCATGGACGGCGGGACCGTCTACCCCGTCAAGCCGATCGAGAACCTCCTCGCGGCGCGAAAGGCGGTCCTGGAGAGCACCGGGAAGAGGCTTCGGGCCGTTGTCGTGGGAGGGGGCGCCGGGGGAGTTGAAATCGCCGCCAACCTGGGAAGACTCGCGCTGGAAACGGGCCGAATCGAACGGATCACTCTCGTGTCGCGGTCCGACATCCTGGAAGGTTATCCGCCCAGGGCCCGTTCCCTGGCGAGGGACTCCCTTGCCGGATGGAAGATCGAGTCCATCGAGGGGACGGCCGTCCGTTCGATCGCCGGCGGATCGGCCCTTCTGGAAAACGGGAAGGGCATCGAGGCGGACATGGTGTTCGTCGCCTCGGGGATCCGGCCCTCCCGGCTCTTCCGGGATTCGGGCCTTCCCACGGGAGAGGACGGAGGGCTGCTGGTCACCGACCGCCTGCAATGCCCCCGGCATCCCGAACTGTTCGGCGGCGGGGACTGCATCTCCCTGGAAGGGAACCCCCTGGCCAGGGTCGGGGTCTACGCCGTGCGGCAGAACCCCGTCCTCCACCGCAACCTGTTGGCGTTCCTCGAGGGACGGCCGTTGTCCCGGTTCGACCCCGGAGGCGCCTTCCTCGTGATATTGAACCTGGGCAACGGCACGGGCCTTTTCCGGCGGAAAGGCATCGCCTGGGACGGGCCGCTCGCCTTCCGGCTGAAGGAGTATCTCGATAAAGGCTTCATGAGAAAATTCCAGGTGTAGAGGGAACAGGCCATGGGATTCATCGACTACTTCAAGCCCGTATCCATCATGACCGCCGCGGAAATCCGCGCCTTCCTCCAGGAAAGGGACCCCGATTCGTACAACCTCGTCGATGTGCGCCAGCCGGGAGAATACGAAGGCGGGCACATCCCGGGGGCCCGCCTCATCCCGGTCGCCGAGCTTCCGGGCCGGCTCGGCGAGCTTGACCCGTCCAAACCGACCGTCACGTATTGAAGGTCCGGGGTCCGCAGCCGTGCCGCTGCGGCGATCCTCGAGGGGGGCGGTTTCCAGCCGGTCCACAGCATGTCGGGAGGGATCAACGCCTGGAACGGGCTCGTCGCGGAAGGCGGGTACGAAACGGGCCTCGCCTATTTCTCCGGGGCGTCGAATGCGGAAGAGCTCATTTCCCTCTCCTGGGCGCTCGAGGAGGGAAACCGCGTCTTTTACGAGCGCCTCTCCCGGGAGACCGCGGACGCGGAGGCCGCCTCTACATTCCGGGCGCTGGGGCTGGCGGAGGAACGGCACAAGGAGACGCTCCGGGAACTGGGCGCCCTCGTCTCGTCGAAGCACGAAATCCCCGCTCCCCCGGAGAGGATGGGTGCGGAAGATTTCATGGAAGACGGCTCCCCGGTCCGGAAGACGCTGGATCGGGTTCGCGGGAAGACGACGCGGGAAATCCTCGAGATCGCCATCGCGATGGAGGCGAACGCGATGGACCGTTACATCAAGATGGGACGGGCGGTCGCGGACGATCGCTCCCGTAAGGTCTTCCTCGCGCTTGCGGAGGAAGAACGGGGTCACCTCGACCGCATGGCCGCCCTCCTGGACCGGTCGCCGGGATAAGGGAAGCGTATCATCCCCCCGACGCTTTCCGGAGCGCCTCATCGATCGGGATTCGGTGTCCGTTCCCCGCAAGCCAGCCGTCAAACGTTTTCATGCCCGGGTGCAGGCGCCTCGCGGCAGCGAGATCGCGTGCCCCGCAGAACACGCTTTCGAAGTCGCGCTTGAACTGGAACATGTTCCCGAGATCTTCGGCGCCCGGGAAGCCGAGCCGCCGATACGCCTCGGGAGAAACGTCGTTGTACCGCACCTTCACCCCCAGCGCCCGGGTGAGCGCCGCGGCCATCCGCTCCCCGGTCAGGTGCTCTCCGGCGATGCCGACGGTCTTTCCGAGATGCTCCTCCCGGTTCCGGAGGATGTTGTAGGCGCAGCGGCCGATGTCGTCGACGGCGATGCCGGGGAGCTTCCTGTCTCCCATGGGAAACGTGATCGCCAGCTCGCCGTCGGGCCCCCTTTTCGGCCCCATGCCGAAATGGATCAGGTTTTCCCAATAGAAGGACGTCACCAGGAACGTCACCGGCAGGCCGAGGTCCGTGAAGATGCGGTCCGCCTCGCCCTTCGCGTCGAAATGCGGCACTTTGTATTTCCCCATGAGCGTCGGCATGCGACCGTCGTCCAGGGGCACTAAGCGGCGCGTGTCCTCCAGCGTCGACCAGATCACGTGACCGACGTGGACCTCCTTGGCCGCCTCGGCCATGTTCTTCGCCTGGGCCATCTCCCTCTCGGGCGAGAAATGCTCCCAGAAGGGCGTGACGCAGAAGGCGGCATGGCTGCAATGGAACGCTTTTTTCAGGCTTTCCACGTCGTCGATGTCGGCCGCCACGACTTCGGCGCCCATGGCTTTCAGCTCCCTCGCCTTTTCGGAATCCGGTTTCCTCGTAAGGGCCCGCACCCTGTACTCGCCGTCCCGGTCTTCCAGGACGGCGCGGCACAACCCTCCTCCCTGTGCGCCCGTCGCACCCACGACCGCGATGATTTTTTTCCCCGCCACGGTGAGCCTCCTTCATGTCTCGAAACAACCTGTTCGCAAGTTGCCTCAACGACGGAAATCATTCCCTGTGATACCTATTCGATCCGAACAGAACCCTTGAAGATTCCTGCTGAAAGAATAAAAGCCGCTTGCCGATAAACATATAATGAATGATATGTTTACCGGGCGGCAGGAATCGTTCCTCCGGAACGCCGGCCGTCCGCAAACCCCGTAAGGAGCGAGGCCGATTTGAGGAATGCCGTCGTTATTCTATGTGCGGTCCTTCTTGGGGGCTGCGGGGGCGGCGGAGGCGGGGGCGGCACGGCCGTCGTACCGGATCCACCCGCCTCCTTCGAAGTGCTGTCCGTCGTACCGAGCGATAACCAGGCCGGGATATCCGTGAGCGGCACCATCCGGGTGACCTTCAACCAGGCCGTGGATCCCGCGACCCTCGGATCCGGAATCACCGCCGCCAGTTACATCGACGGTCTCCCCGGATCGGTTTCCTACAATTCCTCGACGAATACGGCGACCTTCACCCCGGGAACCCAGCTCGCCCCCTTGACCGAATACACGGTGACGGTCTCCACGAGCGTGCGGTCCGCGGCCGGCGATCCGCTGTCCGATCCGTACACCATGCACTTCACGACGGAATCCTCCTTCTGGGCGTACGACTTCATCCAGGACAATTCCTACCTTGTTCCGGCCCAGAAGGTCGGCGAAGGCGACCATTGCTACATTTATGTCGAATCGGGCCGGACCGTCGCGGAGTCGACCGTCGCCGCGCTGATCGCCCAGTTCGACGATTCCATCTACCACAGCATCGTCGCCAACTTCGGCAGCGAACCCAATCCCGGCGCGGACGGCCTCGCCAAGATCTTCATCCTCCTGCTGGACATCCGCGACACCCCCGGAGGGGGCTACATCGCCGGCTACTTTTACGGGATCAACGAGGAATCGAACGTGGACGTGTATCCGTACGGATACCGGTCGAACCAGAAGGAAATCTTCTTCATGGACATCGACCCGGGGAATCCCGACAGCTCCACGTTCTACAAGACGCTGGCCCACGAATTCCAGCACATGGTCCATTGGGAGCAGAAGGGGTATTCCGACGACACCTGGCTCGACGAGGCCATGTCGGAGATCGCGCCGTATTACGCGGGCTATGGGGCCA
>JACZKY010053078.1_pt1 | contig 26404 bp, 25 predicted proteins | sample 8237611 | NCBI WGS metagenome assembly JACZKY01 (sample SAMN16148055, study PRJNA663545) | marine sediment metagenome | biome: sediments and biomass from bioreactor inoculated with such sediments; feature: coastal sediments; material: methane- and iron-fed bioreactor; isolation source: Bothnian...
CGTCATACAGCGCGCGCCGGACCGGCGCCGGAAACGAGCCGAGGAAAATGTCGACCTCGATGCGCGTGCCGGACCTGCGCGCCACCGTCACGCCGCGAATCTGGCGCTCCTCGAAGCGGCCGTGCCATTCGCGCCCGCCGATGTCCGCGCCACGCCACGCGTGTTGCGGCTCGATCGCGGCAAAGACGCCCGCGGCGGCCGCCGCGAGTTGCTCGACCCGCTCGCGACCGAGGATTTCGCCGAACATCATCGGATGATGCAAGGCGACCTCGTCCTGCGCCGACATCCCGAGTTCCTGCAGCAACTCGCCCACATAGAGCGTCCGTTCCGGCTCGTTCATCGTTGCGCCCGCCTCTGCCGTCATCGTCGTTTGTTCGGGTGCGCCCGGCAGGCGCGCCGTTGCCGCGGCCGTCATACCGTCGCTCGAATGGATGCGCGCGCACCCATTCGCTCCAGGATCCGTCGTGCGGCGAATGCCGGCCGGTCGAGCTGGATGTCGATCATCGGCGCCGTGGGGCTCCAGTTCGCCTGCAGGCTCTCCGCGACGTCCTTGTCCTCCATCACGGTCGCGAACACCTCCTTCGCGGTGAACTCGGTAAACCGCTCGTTGTCGACGTCGAAGTCGCGGTGCATGCCCACGAACACGTGGGTGGTGGTGTCGGTGGCGGGCGTGAAGATCGTCGTCGTATAGACGTGGAAGATCCGGCCGCTGGCATCGTCGCAGGCGTGCGCTCGCGTTTCGACCCGCGTGTTGCCGATGGGCCAGTAGAGCACTTCCTGGAAGCGATCGATGTAGTCGAGCTTCAGGATATGGGTATAGAGCGGCGGCGTCTTCTCGCGGCGCAAGTAGCGGCGCACGCGGACTTCGTCCTCGCCGATCACGATTTCCGGCGGCGTCTCGACGATGTCGAGCGAGCCGAGCGTCTTCGCGTGCACGAACGCGGCGTGCGAAATATCGAGGATGTTGTCGATCCCGAACAGGTAGCTGCACGCGATCGTGCAATAGCTCATCGTTCCGGCGAGCTCGGGCGCCGAGCAGACCCAATGGTTCGGAATCGCTGCCTCGTCGGCCTGCTCGGGGTCGCCCGTCCACAGCCAGATGAAGCCGTATTTCTCGACGGCGGGGAACGCGCGCACGCGCGCGCCCTTCGGGATCGTGCTCTGGCTCGGAATGCCGACGCACGCGCCCGAGCAGTCGTACCTGAGCCCGTGGTACCAGCACTGGAGTTCGTCGCCGACCACGCGCCCGCGGGACAACGGAACCTGTCGGTGCGGGCATCGATCCTCGAGCGCGACGACCTGGTCCGCCAGGGTTCGATACATGACGACCTTATGGTTCAGGATCGTCCGGGCAAAGGGCTCGCGCTGGACTTCCGCGGAGAGTGCTGCTGCATACCACGCATTCTCGATAAACATGATTCCTCTCTTTGCTACATGGGCGACGTGGCGGCACACCCGACCCGCGTGCGGGTCGGTGCGCGGCTTGCGGATCGTTGCTACTTGCGCATGACGGCGATCAACGCATCGGCGTCCGGCGCGTCCATCGATGCCGCCTCGCGGTCGAGATGCCCCTGCGCCATCCGCTCGAGGAATTCGTCGGTCGACGACTGCAGGTTGACGCAGGGATACTGGAAGCGGCCCGTCGTATACCGAAGCGCGCCGAAGAAGGACGGCTCGACCGGCGCGCGTGCCGCGGCGAGCAGCCCCTGCGACATCAGATACTTGTGGAGCGCCGGCAGCCGGTAGCACGGCACAGCCGGATACTGATGGTGTTCGAGATGGAAGTTGCTGCCGAAGAACAGCGCGGTGTAGATCGGCGACGTATAGCTGCGGCTGTCGCGATAACGCCCCGGCACGGTATCCGTGTGCTCGATGTACGCGCGGATGGTGCTGAACACGTAGACGCCGATATACGGAATCAGCATGACCGTGAAGCCCAGCCACAACGACCGATGCCAGATGAATCCGTAGGCCGTCACCGCACACAGGTTCAGTGCAATGTTGATCCGCGAGATCCAGCGCATTTCGCGCTCGCTGAACGGCAGCCGCGTGTTCTCCGGCCACGGAAGGCCAGCGGCCATGCGTACGGCGTTCTTCGTATAGATCCGTACGCCCCGGGAGCGCGCGAGAAAGAAGCGCGACCAGAAGGTGCGGTACTGCGAATAGATCTGGACATCGGGGTCGATGTCCTGACCGGTGTAGCGATGGTGCTTCCAGTGAGTCATGCTGAAACCCACGATCAGGAAGCCCGGCACCAGCGACGAGCAGATGAGCGCCAGCGCGGCGCTCACGTACTTGTTGCGATGCAGGTTGGTGTGCATGCCCTCGTGGCCGACGAAGGTCAGCAGATGCATGCCGTGGCCCGCGATCACGCCGAGGACGAGCGCCATCGCCACACGGGCCGGCGCCGACGCCGGGATATCGACGACGGCGAACGCCACCGCGGCCGGAATCAGGAAGAATGCGAGCGCGTGCGCCACATAGAGGATCGTCGCGACGGAGCTGATCTGGTGGAAGTGTCGCGGCAGCTTGAGCCGCGAAAATGCAGCATTGCCGTCCAACGTGGCTTCGATGGTCATGGAATGGCTCCTCGGCTTAGTCGACATGGGACCGGTGACAGGCAGAACTGCCCCGCCACGGCTTGCATACGCGTGATCGAAACGACCACGCGCCGTCGTTCCGTGCGCTCATATCGACGCTCTCGCGAAAACGTCGCGATCGCCACCGGCGGTCACCGGCGCGAGATCGTCCGACTCGCATGCCTGCGCCCACCTCGCGTGCGCCTCGTCGGCGAGACGCTGGCGCAACGCCATCTCGGCGCGGATCGTCTCGCCTCGCGTCGACATGTCGATCAGCGGCTGAATGACGCCGGTTTCGCCGCCGGCAATGGCCTCGTCCGCCCATTTCTTGATATCGCTGGGATCGAACACCGCAAACGGCGAACATCGGCGATTCTGCGAAGCCAGCAAGCGCGCCTGCAGCACCGGGTCGGCCGTCAGCTTGCCGAACAGGATCCGGCTGAGCGGATTGTTGTGGCCGAGTGCGCCGCGGCCGCGCGAGTATTCGAACAGGTCGATCGACGTCGCGTCGCGCTGGCGCCAGTAGCATTCCAGCGCGCGGTCGTCGTCCTCGACGATGGCCTGGCCGAGTGCGCGCGCATCGCGAAGTGCGTCGGTGATGCCGAATCCGGGGGACGGATCCATGAACAGGCCCGCGTCGCCCACCAATGCCCAGCCGGGTCCGGCAGCCTGACGGAAGAAGAAGCGCAGCTTCAATGCGCCGAGCACCTTGCTCACCGGCTCACCGGTAATCAGCGGCGCCGTATGGCGGTTGCCCTTCAGCGTTTCGGTCAGCTTCTCGAGCGCGCGGCCCTTCCACTGCGGCAACTGCGTTTTCGGGAACGCCACCCCGATCAGCAGAAGATCGCGGTTGGTCGGAAACACGAAGACGATGTCGTCGCCGAACGTGCAGTTCATCGCCCCGCCCAGATAGCGCGGATCCGTGTCGAACCAGTCGGGACGCGGCCAGTACGCCCAGTACATCGCGCGCGGGCAGTCATAGCCGTGGTACTCCTCCGCGCCGACCAGCTCGGCCGTCGTCGAGTGCGGGCCGTCCGCGCCCACCACGATCCGCGCGCGGATCTCCTCGCGCACGCCGTCATGTTCGACCACGGCGCCCGTCACGCGCTCGCCGTCGCGCAACAGGCCGACCAGCCGGGTCCGGGCCCGCACCTCGGCCCCCGACGCGCGGGCCTCCTCCAGCAACAGGGCATCGAGATCCATGCGGCGCGGGCACGAGCAGCGCCCGCCGACCGGGTACTCGACGCGGCCCGTCACGTCGTCGTTTCCGTACATCATGCTGGGCACCGGGGGCGCGAAGCGGCGCACCTTGTCGCCGAGCTCGAGCTCGTCCAGCAACGCCATGCCGTAGGGAGAAATCCAGTGGGTGGACAACGGTTGATCGCTCGGCAGATGGTTCGCATCGATCGCCAGCACGCGCTTGCCGGCGCGCGCCAGATGAATCGCGAGCGTGGCGCCCGCACAGCGGGCGCCTATGATGAGGGTGTCTAGCACGGAAAATTCCCTTTGGATAACGACCGGAGTCCGAATTGCACGGGACGCAACCTCGCCGTCGCCGGCGCCATCGGTCAGATGGAGAGCCGGCGAACGGCGGCGAAGCGCCGAATGATTACGGTTTGACGTACTGACGAAATCAGCGGTACTGCGGGACCCGCGTGCCCATCACTCAATGCGCCTCTGCGGACCGATCCGACGGATATCGCCTGAACAGCACCGACGCGTTCACGCCTCCGAACCCGAACCCGTTGGACAGCGCGATCTCGACCGGCACGTGCCGCGCGGCAGGCCCGATCAGATCCAGCCCGTCGGCTGCCGGGTCGGGGTGCTCGAGATTCAGCGTGCCGGGCAGCACGCCATCGCGCAGAGCCAGAATGGAGAACGCCGCTTCGATGGCGCCCGCCGCTCCGAGCAGATGCCCGGTTGCCGACTTGGTCGACGAAATCGCCGGGCCGGCGCCCACACCGAACACCGTCTTCAGCGCCTCGATCTCGCCGGCGTCGCCGACCGGCGTCGACGTCGCATGGGCGTTGACGTAGTCGACCTGCTCCGGAGCGACGTCGCCCATCCGCAGGGCCAGCTTCATCGCCCGCATCGCGCCGGATCCGTCGTCGGGTCCGGCGGTCATGTGATAAGCGTCGGCCGTGGTGCCGTAGCCGATGATTTCCGCGATCGGCCGGGCGCCGCGCGCCAGGGCATGATCCAGCGACTCGACCACCACCATGGCGGCGCCCTCGCCCATGACGAATCCGTCACGATCGCGATCGAACGGACGCGACGCCCGCACCGGCTCCTCGCTGAAACCGGTCGACAGCGCGCGAGCCGCCGCGAAGCCCCCGAGGCTGACCTTGTCGAATGCCGCTTCTGCGCCGCCGGCGAGGACGACATCGGCCTCACCGGTCCTGATCATGCGCATCGCATCGCCGATCGCCTGCACACTCGCGGCACAGGCCGTCACGGGACAGCCGAGCGGCCCGCGGAACCGGTGCTTGATCGAAATCTGGCCGGCTGCCAGGTTGGACAGGAAGAACGGAATGGTGAACGGCGACAAGCGCCGCACGCCGCGCGTCTCGCCGATTCTCACCGCCTCCGCCAGGCCGGGAAATCCGCCGATGCCCGAGGCCACGACGGTGGCGGTCCGCTCGCGCTGCTGCTCCGCTTCCGGCGCCCATCCTGCTTCGGCGAGCGCCTCGTCCGCGGCGACCATCGCCATCTGGATGAAGCGGTCCATCTTCCGCAGTTCCTTGTGCGGCACCGAGCGCTCGGGATCGAAGCCGCCTTCCGGATCTTCGGCCACGTCCTGGACGGTCCCGCCGACCTTGGCGGACAGCTCACCGGCGATATCGTCGCCGAGGCGGCGAAGCCCGGAGCCCCCGCCGATCAGGCGCTGCCACACCAATTCCTTCCCACAACCCAGTGGAGACACAATGCCAATACCGGTTACCACCACTCGAAGCGTCATCTCACATTCCTCTCGCTGACCGGGACTAGCCGAGCCACATCGTTAAAGCCGTTCATCTTCAGGCACACCTGTTGAAATACCGCATTGCGCGCGCCGCGCCGGGCCGCGCCGCCGGGCGGCGGCGCACGCGAACCTTCACGGCGCGCATCGCCCGCTCATACCGATTGCTCGAGCGCGCGCGACGCATCCGGCCTGCGCAACGTCTTGGGCGGCACGCCGCCGACGCGCTCCAGCCCGTCGAGGTTCAGCGCCGCACGCGTCTGTTCGTCGATCTCGATCCAGAACGGCAAGGTCGGCTTGCCTTCGATCATCTGGGGCGGTGCGGCGCGGTGCACATTGACGCCCATGCGCTTCAGGAGCCGTTCGTTGCCGAGCACGGAGAACGCAATGAGGCGATTGGCGCCATGGGCGTGCGCGACGCGAACGATTTCGGACATCATGGCGCGCGTGTTTTGCCACGACTCTTCGGCGGTCAACGACTCGCCGCGCGGCATGCTCATCGCGAAGCGGGACAGTTCCCACACGTCGGGGGCATGAGGAAGCGCGGCGTCGCCCATCAAGGTCGGGAACACGTCGCCGAGCAAATAAGGCTCGTCGGTCGGCAGCAAGCGGCCGCAACCGACGATTTCGCCATTGCGATCGCGGGCGATGACGTAAAGGGTATCTGCGTGATCGAAATTGTCGAATTCGATGCCATTATCGGTAGGCAAAGTCCATCCGAGTTCTTGTATGAAGACCTTATGCCGATACTTTGCGAGTTGATACATCGTTTCGCGATTCAAATCAGCGCTTCTTCCCGACAATAACGTCAGCATCTGAATGCCCTCTCTCATCTCAGAATTGTTGACGCGATTGAACCCGAAATTGCAGCGGCAAAATAGCTGCCCGAATGGACAGGTCGTACGTCGCAGACGCGATGGATCGCGCCGATTACGACGAAACGCGGTGCCGGGATAGCGAATTCAGGATTAACGGACGATCGTTCGAAAATCAGCGAAACGGAGCGCCGAAGCAGAGCGTGGGATCGGAAATTGGGGGCCGGGTATCTCGGGCGCCGCATCACGGGATCGATGATTGCGGTCGCGATCGAATCGGCGCCGCGCCGCTCTGGAAACTCGGACCCGAGATTTCCGTTTCACGGCACGCGCGGTTCAGCGGATAAACCCGTGGCTTTTTGATGAAATAATCATCGGGATCGAACAAAAAATCAGTGATCGGCGACGACGGCCGATTCAAGTGCGCGTTGCCGCGCCCCCGAACATAGCCAGTTCTGGATTAATGCCCGGCTGTATTGCGCGCCATAATCGTCGCCGTCTGTATCGAGAAGCATTACGTTGCTGCTGACGTCGCCTCGCCCGACCTGCACGTCGGGCTGGCCCACCGCCACGTACCACGCGCAGCCGACGCTCGCGCTCGGCTGCGTGTCGGTGCAGACCAGCTCGTAGTAGCCGGCATTGACGGCGCTGATCCCCTCGCCCCAAAGATCATGCAGCAGTTCCGAATCGGGTTGACACATATGCTGACGGAAACGCAACGCGTAAAATGCGGGCAAAGTCAATCGTATGTATCCATCGTTCCATTTTTTTTGCATATCGGTTATCTCGACGTGACACCTGTTAAAATCGCTTCCGAATAGGCCGGCAAGATTCACGGTGGTCGGCCAGACGAGGGCTATTGCAACGCTCGTAGCGCGCCCGCGTTGTGATTCTTGATAGCCGGTTCGATCGCGCGCATGTGATTCAGGATTATTGCAGATCGTCTGATGAACGACATCGCATTATCAGCCCGTGAAAAGGGGGCACGCCTGCGTGAAATTGAGCGTTTCGAGCGTCTCATCGTCAGTGCGGATGCTCCGCGAAATCCGTCGTCAAGCAAAAAATATCACCGGCGCCATGCTTTCTGCCTGATACCCGGAAAATTCAACCCCACCCTGGAATATCGTTTAATAAGAATCGACCGATGTGTCGACTACACGATATAGCTGCCTCATGGGTAAGATTGACCGAAAAGGTAATGATATGCAGGCTTGGAGAGAAAAGTATCTGAATGGATTCGCCACCGCAAAATCCGAGGCCGAGGTGTTTCTGGAGTTTTCGGCGGATGTGCGGGCGCTCGGATTCGACCACTGTTCATTCGGTCTGCGCATACCGTTGCCGATCAGCAAGCCGCAGTTCATGCTGCAGTCCAACTATCCGCAGACGTGGGTCGAACGCTATGTGAGCCAGAACTATTTCGCCGTGGACCCGACGGTCCGGCACGGGTTGAGCCGGATGAGCCCGCTGATCTGGCGCGCCGACAGCCAGACGCAGTGCGTCCAGTTTTGGGAGGAGGCGGGCCAGCACGGCCTGCGGCACGGCTGGTGCATGCCGTCCGTCAGCCGCACCGGCGCGATCGGGCTCATCACGATGGTCCGGTCCGGCGAACCGATCGAGGAACGCGAGCTCGCGGAAAAGGGATACCAGATGTCATGGCTCGCCAACACGGCCAACTATGCGATGAGCATGCATCTGCTCCAGCGGCTCGTGCCCGAATACACCGTCGAGCTGACCGTACGCGAGCGCGAGGCGCTGCAATGGTCCGCTGCGGGGAAAACCTACGCGGAGATCGGCAAGATCATGCATGTCGACGACCGCACCGTCAAATTCCACCTCGTCAATGCGATGCGCAAGCTGAACGCGGCCAACAAGACCGAAGCCGCGGTCAAGGCCACCATGCTAGGGCTTTTGTTCTGACGATTCGATTCATCGAGCCTCGGCCGGCGTTCGGCACACCGGCCTCATGGCTCAAGGTCACGCAACCGTCCGGGCGGACATTCGCAGCCGCCCTCGATTACCTAGGTAATTGACACCTATCGACCTAGGTAATTGGCGTCCCTACCATGGTTTTCGGCGCGAACCCAAGCGCCACACCTAGAGAGGACACGACCATGACCACCCAGGACGTCGATACCCGCACGCTACGGCGTGTGATCGCCGCAGCGTCGATCGGCAATTTCGTCGAATGGTTCGATTTCGCCGCCTACGGCTTCCTCGCGACGATCCTGACGCGCGAGTTTTTCCCGAGCGGCGATCCGACGATCGGGCTGCTGAAGACGTTCGCCGTGTTTGCGGTGGCGTTCGCGTTCCGTCCGCTCGGCGGCCTGGTGTTCGGCGTGATCGGCGACCGGATCGGCCGCAAGCGCACGCTCGCGCTGACGATCCTGATGATGGCCGGGTCGACGACGCTGATCGGCCTGCTGCCCACTTACGCGAGCATCGGCTACTGGGCGCCGCTGCTGCTCACGATCATTCGCTGCGTGCAGGGCTTTTCGGCCGGCGGCGAATATGCGGGTGCCTGCGCGTACGTGATGGAACACGCGCCGCGCCGCCGCCGCGCGTTCTTCGGCAGCTTCGTGCCGGTCTCGACGTTCTCGTCGTTCGCGTGCGCGGCCGTGGTCGCGTATCTGCTCGAATCGTCGCTGTCGTCGCAGGCGATGATCGACTGGGGCTGGCGCGTGCCGTTCCTCATCGCGGCGCCGGTCGGGTTGATCGGCGTCTATCTGCGCGTGAACCTGAACGAAACGCCTGCGTTCCAGGCGCTCGAGGGCAAGCACGACGTCGCGCATGCGCCGCTGATGGAAACGCTGCGCTCGCAATCGTGGAACATCCTGAAGCTCGGTGCGTTCGTGTCGGTCACCGCGCTGTCGTTCTATACGTTCACGACGTACTTCTCGACCTACCTCCAGGTCGCCGGCCACCTGTCGCGCGGCACGTCGCTGCTCGTGACGGTGCTTGCGCTGTTCTTCGCCGCGGCACTGTGTCCGGTCGCCGGCTTCTTCTCCGACCTCGTCGGCCGCCGCGCGACGATCGCGACCACCGGCCTGTTCATCATCGTGTCGGTGTATCCGGCGTTCTCGCTCGGCGGGTCGGGCGTGTTGTCGCAATCGCTGCTCGGCGTCGCTCTGCTGGCCATCGGCGCGGTGTTCTCGGGCGTAGTGACGGCACCGCTAATGTCTGAAGTGTTCGCGACGAAGACCCGCTATACGGCGTCCGCGATCACCTACAACCTCGCCTACACGATCTTCGGCGGCACCGCGCCGCTCGTCGCGACGTGGCTGATCTCCGCGACCGGCACCAACCTGTCGCCCGCGTACTACCTGATCGCCGTGGCGATCTTCGCGATGATCGGCGGGCTGGCGCTGCCGGAAACGTCGAAGACGGCGCTCGAGGACGCCGGCCCGGCGACGGGCCGAGCGGCCCGCAACGCGGAGCGCAGCGTCGAAGGCGCCGTGTGAGCGGCGGGCGGATATCATGAACGGTCTTCACGATTCCGCCCTTGTCACCGCTCGCCCGGTTCGAACGTCGTTCGGGCCGGGCGACGGGATGCCGACCATGACCGACACGATGCCCAGCCTCGACTACGAAGATCTCTTCAGGCACCTGCCCGTCGCGGCGATCGTGGCGAAAGAGCGGATCATGGTCGAGTGCAACGAGAAGGCGCTGCAACTGTTCAGGGCGACCCGCGACGACATCATCGACCAGTCGTTCGCGAAGCTCTATCCGCAACAGAAGGACTTCGCGACGACCGGCCGCCGCCTTGCGCCGCTGCTCGCGAAGCATGCCGGCTTCAGCGACGATCGCATCATGCGGCGGGTCGACGGCAGTCATTTCTGGGTCACCGTCCGCGGCTTCGGATACAACCCGAAGCGGCCGTTCGAGCTGGCCGTGTGGACCTTCACCGATCTGTCGGAAAACTCCAAGCATCCCGATGTCACCGGCACGCTGACCGATCGCGAGCGCGACGTCGCCGCGCTGCTGGTGCATGGCCTGACGAGCAAGGAAATCGGCAAGGAGTTGAGCATCAGCCCGCGCACCGTCGATATTCATCGTGCGAGTTTGTTGAGGAAGTATGAGGTGCGCACGACGCATGACCTGATTGCGTGCTTGCTGGCTTGAGCGTCCCGCCCGGTCCCCACTGCGCGCTGCACGGCCGCCGCGGACGAAAAAAAGCCCGGCAAAGCCGGGCCAATCAGATCGAGATCCGAGGAGAACCCCGCCCGGACCACGCCAGGCGGGCGCGCCGCACTACACGACGTTCTTTTCGACGATCGGCCGGTTTTCCAGCACACGCTCCCAGCCGAGCGACGACAGGTCGAGCGTTTCGTACCGCCCGCCCAGAATCAGTTCACTCACGCCACGCCCCGTGGCAGGCCCCTGCTGCAGCCCGTGCCCGCTATACCCGTTCGCGAACACGACGTTGTCGAGCTCGGGGTGATACCCGATGATCGCGTTGTGGTCGAACACGTTGTACTCGTAGTACCCGGACCAGCAATTCTCCACGCGCAGCGCCTCGAACTCCGGCACGCGGTTCGCGAGCGTCGGCCAGATCACCTCGTCGAACAGATCGTGATCGACCTCGTCGAGCGGCAGATCGTCGGGATCGCGATCCGGGCTCGGCGACGTCCCGCAGATATACGTGCGCCCTTCCGGCCGGAAATACACGCCGGTCGGATCGATCAGCAGCGGGCAATCGGCGAGCTTCGCCGGCGACGACACGTTGAAGATGCTGCGGCGCCGCGCATACACCGGAATGTCGATGCCCATCATCGACGACAGCGTGCGCGTCCACGCGCCGGCCGCATTGACGAGCGTGTCGCATGCATGGCGCTCGCCGTCGTTCGTCACCACGTGCGTGATCTTGCGGCCGTCGCGCACGACGCCGGTCACGTCGGCCGCCACATAGCGCGCGCCGAGCGCCTGCGCCTTCTTGCGCAGCGCCTGCACGAGCCCGTAGCCGTCGAACCATCCTTCGCCGCTCGCGCCGTAAGCGCCCGACACGAGATCGTCGACGTTCAGCCACGGGAACTTCGCACGCAGCGCGTCGCGGTCCAGCAGATGGATATCGGCGCCGAGCCGCGTCTGCAGCGCGTGGTTTTCGCGCAGCGTCGCATCGCCGGCCGGCGTCGCGAGGAACAGGTAACCGCCTTCATGCAGATCGATCGACGGCTGCGTTCCGTCGACTTCGAGCCGTTCGCCGATATTGCGCAGGAACGCGATGCCGAACAGCGACATCTCGATCGACAGCGGCGTCGAGAACTGCTGGCGGATCGACGCGGCCGACAGCGCCGACGACGACTTCGCATAGGTGGGATCGCGCTCGATGACGGTCACGGAAACCGTCGGATCGGTGGCGCGCAGGAAATAGGCGATCGAGCTGCCGATCACACCACCGCCGACGATGACGACTTGAGAACTCACGACTGACTCCAGTTGCACATGAAAGGCGCGGCCAGCCGGCCGCGCCCGAAGGTTGTTCGTGCCGCGTCGCGCGCATGGTGCGCGCCCGATCGTTGCGGCTATTTCAGCACGTCACGCCGCGCCGCGAAAGAGCGCGCGTGCGGCGCTCAATCGGCCGTCTGCGTGGTGACCGGCTGCCACGCGGCGTTCTTCACTTCATACAGCGTCGAGCTCGGGTTCTTCAGGTCGCCCGTGGTCGTGAACGCGATCGTGCCGGTGATGCCGTCGTAGCGCGTGCTCTTGAGCGCGCCGTTGAAGTCGGCCGGCTTCGCCGAATTCGCCTTCTGCATCGCATTGATCGCGATCCAGGTCGCGTCGTAGGCGAACGGCGCATAGGCAAGCATGTCGACGCCGTACTTCTGCCTGAACTTCGTCTCGAACTGCTTGCCCTTCGCGAGCCGTGCGAGCGGCTGCCCGTACTCCCACACGGCCGCGCCTTCGGCCGCATTGCCGGCGAGCCTGATGAAGTTGGCGTTCATCACGCCGCCGCCCGCGAGGAACTGCGCGCGCACGCCGAGCTGGCGCATCCGCTTGACCAGCATCGCGGACTGCGCATCGAGCCCGCCGAAGAACACGAGGTCCGCGTTCGCGCTCTTGATCTTGGTGAGCTGCGCGCTGAAGTCGACGGCCTTGTCGTTCGTGAATTCGCGCGCGACGATCGTGCCGCCCGCCGCCTTCACCGCCTTCTCGAACTCGTCGGCTTCGCCCTGACCGAACGCAGTGCGGTCGTCGATGATCGCGATGCGCTTCGCCTTGGTCACGCCCGCCGCATACGCGCCGGCATTGCCGGCGTTCTGCGCGTCGGTGGCGATCACGCGATACACGGTGCCGAGCCCGGCGCGCGTGATGTCGGGATTGGTGGCCGACGGCGTGATCATCGGAATGCCGGCCTTCGCGTAGATCTTCGAAGCCGGCAGCGTCGTGCCCGAATTGAAATGGCCGATCACGACCGCGACCTGCGCGTCGGTCAGCTGCTGCGCCGCCTGGACGCCGATGCGCGGATCGCTCTGGTCGTCCTGCGACGCGACGACGAACTTCACCGGCTTGCCGCCGAGTGTCGGCCGCGCCGCGTTCGCCTCGTCGACGGCCATCCGCACGCCGTTCTCGATGTCCTTGCCGTAGGCGGCGCCGCTGCCGGTCAGCGGCACGGCCACGCCGACCTTGACGACCGCTTCCTGCGCGTGAGCCGCGCCGGTCTGGAACGCGAGAAGCGCGGCGGCCAGCGCCATGCCGGAAAGCGAGCGAGTGCGGAACGTCATCGGCGAATCCTTTCTTTTATGGGTCGGGGCACGGTGCGCGGCTATCGCGCGCGCAACAGGTGAGCCGATTGTGGGTAGCCAATACGCGTGCCGCAAACGAAATATCGGAACTACGTTGTGAGGAATTGTCATCACCCGACGGTATGGCCGACGACGCGCCGGCCCGCGCATGGACGGGCCGGCAACGAAGTACGTCGGGTCGAACGCGCGCCGGTACGGTGGCAAGCCGCGGCGCGCGGTGATGCCGTGGAAGAATCATCACCGGCCGAGGGGCGATGAGGCGCGCCGCGACGCTGCCGCCGGCGCAGCGCTCAGTGCCGGTCGATATGCGTATCGATGCCCGTATGCCTGCGCACCGCGTCGGCCGCCTCGCCGGCTTGCTCCTGGAGCTTCCCGGCCCGCTGTTCGGCGACGCCCTCCGCTTCCGTCTCGCGGTCGCCGGTCACCTTGCCGAGCGCTTCCTTGACCGAACCCTTCACCTGTTTGAGCTTGCCTTCGATGCGATTTCTATCCATGGTCGTCTCCTGCGATGAGTTGAGGGAGAGTCGGCCGCACGGCCAGCGCGCCGTGCCGCCGAGGGGACAGGATCGCAGCCGCGCGCAATGCGCGGCAGATGCGGATGCATCATCGTGGCTGGTGCATTCGCACCGATCGCATACGGGACGGCGTCAGTCGCCGCCCTTGTCGGTGCGCGCGACGTTCGGATCGGCCGCGCCGACGACGCCGCGCTCGCGCGCCCATACGATGGCCTCGCCGCGGCTGTGCACGTCGAGTTTCGCGTAGATCGTCGCGACGTGATTGCGGACCGTGTTCGGCGCGAGGCCGAGGCGGCCGGCGATCTCCTTGTCGGCGAGGCCCTGACACAGCAGGTCGAACACGTCGCGCTCGCGCGCGGTGAGATCCGACAGCTGCGGCCCCGCGTCCGGCGCATTCGCGCGCCGCACGTTCGCGAGCTTCTCGATCAGTGTGCGGCTGAACCACGACGCATCCTGCATCGCCGTCTCGATCGCATAGACGAGCTCCATCTCGGTGCGCTTGCGGTCGCTGATGTCGAGCAGCGCGATCAGCACGCAGTCCTGGCCGTGAATCGCGACCGGGTCGGCCGACACCACGCAATCGCGCAGGTCGCCTTCGCGCGTGCGGATCTGCACGTCTGCGTTGCGCACGCCGCCATCGCGCGCGAGCTGGCCGTCGAGCTGCTCGCGCGCGCCGCGCTCGGCCCACAGGCCAATTTCGTCGGCGGACTTGCCGAGCAGGTCATCGCGCGGATGGCCCGTCATCGCGACGAAGGCGTCGTTCACGTCGAGCAGCACGAAGCCGTCGGCCGTGACGATCGCGGTGGCCACCGGCGCCATCCGGAACGCCTTCGCGAAGCGCTCCTCGCTCTGCCGCAGCGCAAGCTCGGCCTGCCGGCGCGGCTCGAGGTCCATGAAGGTGAACAGCATGCATGCTTCGCCGTTCATGTCGATCGGCTGCCCGGCAACGACGACCGCATTCGGGCTGCCGTCCGCGCGTTTGACCACGGCCTCCATCTGCGGAATGGTCGCGCGCTCGGCGAGCCGCTCGATCGCCAGTTCGCGCCGCTCGGCCTGTTCGAGCACGTCCACTTCATAGACGGAGCGGCCGAGCACTTCGTCGCGGGCGTAGCCCGTCATGTCGAGAAAGCCCTGATTGACCTTCACATAGCGCAGATCGTCGAGCCGGCAGATCGCGGCCGGCGCGGGGTTCGTGTTGAAGGTGCGCTCGAAGCGGTCCTCGGCGCTCGCCCATTCGGTTGCGTCGTGCAACACGAGCGCGAGGCAATCGGGCTCGCCGGCCGCATTCGTCAACACGAGGCTGCGGATCCGGTGGACCCAGCTCACGTTCGCGTCGGCGGCCGATTCGACTTCGACGGTCACGTCGCTGAACTGCTCGCCCGCGATCACGCGGTCCATCGGATAGTGGCCGTGACGCACCGGACGATTGTTCCGGTAGCGCAGCCGGAAGCGCGCGCGATACTCGGTGACGTCCGCGCCCAGCTCGGCGAGCTCGGTCACGCCGTGCATCGCGAGTGCGGCCTCGTTCGCCCACACGATGCGCTGGTCCGGTTCGATGAGGATCACGCCCTCGGTGAGCCCCGCGATGATCTGATGTAGTTGGCGCCGATCGGTATGCGACTTGAGCGCCTGTTCGTTCACTCGTTCGTCCATTGAATGATGGTCCACGTGGTCTGCATGGTTGCCGGCCGCGTCGCGCCCGCACGGGCATGCGCCGGGCCGGTGGATGCCGCGAGGAGCCGGCGCCGTCGCTACGCTCGACGTGCGCCGATGCACCCCGCGCAATAGTACATTCGCGCCGCGCCGTCGCTGCGTGCGCGTGCACGCCACGCGCGCAGCCGCGCTGCGCCGCGTGCAGCGGGCACTTGCGCAGGGTACGAAGCACGCGTCGTTCCTGCCCCGCCGTTCCGTCCCCATGCAAACGCACTAGCGCATCCGGTGAATTTGCGCGATGTGCGCGTCCGTTCTCGTCGGTACGCTGGTAACACATCGGCGCTCCCGCGCTGCCCAGCAACACCGCAGAGGAGGACATCCTGATGAAGCTGCATCAGACACCCGATCCGACGCGGCCCGAACCGGCCCCGGACAATCCGCCCGAACCGGCGCCGGGCACCGACCCGCCGGTGCCGTTGCCGCCCGACGTGCCGCGCCCGGACATGCCACCGCGCGAGCCCGGCTACGACACGCCGATCGCACGTTGACGGCGAGCCGTCGCGCGATCCCTATCGACCGTACGACCGCAGCATTTTTTCAACCATAGGATCGAAGGAGAACATCGATGAACAAGACCTCGCATCTCTCGACCGTCCTCGCGATCAGCGCGTCCTTCCTGCTCTGCGCTGCGCCGCTCACGCATGCCCAGACCCAGGCGTCGTCGACCGACAGCAGCATGACCAGCGAGTCGAATCAGCCGGTGACCGACACGTGGATCACCACCAAGGTGAAGAGCGAACTCGCCGCCACCGACGGTGTGAAGAGCACCGACATCAGCGTGAAGACCGTCGACGGCGTCGTCACGCTGACCGGCGTACTGCCGACCCGCACCGCAGTGAAGAAGGCCGTCGCCGTCACGCGTTCGATCAAGGGCGTGAAGCACGTCGACGCGGCGGGACTGAAACCGAAGGCGTGAACCGTTGCGCGCCCGAGCGCCGCACTTTTTTCCCCTAACTCGAGGAGCAAATGATGAACGAAGACAAGATCAAGGGCCAATGGAAGCAGCTCACCGGCAAGGTCAAGGCGAAGTGGGGCAAGCTGACCGATGACGATCTGGCCGTCGCCGAAGGCAACCGCGACTATCTGGTCGGCAAGATCCAGGAGCGTTACGGGATCGCCCGCGACGAAGCCGAGCGACAACTGAAGGACTTCGATAGCGGGCTGTAACGAACCGGTCGTCATACCCCGCCGCGACGCGCTGCGCGTCGCGGCCACGTGGAGGACAACGACATGGGCAAGTACCTGATTGCATGGCTGCTCGGCGTGCCGCTGGGCGTGCTGGTGCTGTTCTACCTCGTCATGCACCTGTTCTGACCGATTGCGCAGTCCATTCAACGCCAACGGGCCGGCGGCTGTCCTCAGCCGCCGGCCCGTTCTTCGATGAGTAGCGCGCTTATGCCTGCTTCGCCGCGTTCGCCGTCATCTTGAAGATGCCCTGCGCGTTGCCCGCATCGAAACGCAGGTCGGTCACCCAGCGGCGCGTCGCCTGGTCGAACGTGCGACGGCGCGTGATGAACTCGTAGAACGAGCCCGGCACGTTGCGCTTGACCGTGCCGCCGTCGCGCGTGCGGAACTCGCGCTCGACGACGTCCGCGCGGTAGGCCGTCTGGAACACGCGGCCCGAGCGCGAACGCTCGACTTCCGGCTTCATCGGCCGGCCCTTCGCCTTCTCGTCATCGGACAGCTTGAACACGTCGGCCACGCGGTCGGTCGCATGGTTGAACGCGTTGCCCTCGGTCGCGATCCAGGCCATCTCGGCGGATTCGAGCAGCAGCGTGTCGTAGTCGAGCTCGCTCGGCACATCGTGCTGGCGCGCGAACGCGCCGACGATCTCGGGCAGCAGCGCGTGCGCCGCATCGATCGGCAGCCAGCCTTCGCGCTCGATCTCCCACAGCAGCGCGACGGCCGCCGGCGACAGCGGATCGCGCGACGAGCTCACCACGTTCGTCACCGCCTGCTGGAATTCCTTCGAGAAACGCTCCGGATGCAATTCGCTGACGAAGAACTGGGCGATCTCGTCGGGCGCGTCTTCGTGCGCATAGGCGCGGCCGGTCATGCCGAGCTTGTCGAGCGGATAGCGGCCGTTCAGCCGGAAGCCGAGCGGACGCAGGATGCGCGTGAACGCCGCCTCGCCCGGCGGCAGCGCGCCCGTATGCGGCCAGCGCACCGTGCGCAGCGCGCCATGATCGAAGTAGACCGAGCCGCCGCCCTCGACCGCGTCGGCCGTGTACGCGCGCCCGTTCGCCGAACGCTCGAGCAGCCCTTCGAACAGCGCCATGTTCATCGCCTGCGCGATTTCCGCGCGCGTGACGACGTCGGTTTCCCATTCTTCGAGGATGGACGGCATGTTCAACGTCGCGAACAGGGCGTCGGTCTTTGCCTGTCCCAGCAGCCGGGTCAGCAGGCTTTCGATATTCGGATTGCGCATCGGGTTTCTCGGTTCGGGGCATCGCCGGCAAACGCGCCGGCCACTCGGCGGCCAGGCACCCACTGGCGCGCCTGGCCTTGCGTAGGATGCATTATTCAAAGGCTTGCAGCGGCCCGTAAAGCGAGATTAAATTGAGATGTGATGAGTTTTTGGAATCAGTCGGCGTTCTCGCCGCTGTGGGCCGCCCCTGCGGCCCCGTTCGTCGGACACAACGAGCATCATGCGCAAATTCAAGATTCCCAACATGGGGGCGCTCGTGGCTTTCGAAGCCGCAGCGCGCCACGAGAGCTTCACGCACGCGGCGAAAGAGCTGTTCCTCACCGAAAGCGCGGTATCGCGGCAGATCGCGACGCTCGAAGCGAGCCTCGGCGTGCGGCTGTTCGCGCGCGTGAAGCAGCGCGTGGTGCTCACGCGCGCCGGCAAGCTGTACGGCACGCAGGTGCGGCGTGCGCTCGAAGCGCTCGATCGCGACACGCTGTCGATCATCGCGCACGGCAGCGGCGGCGGCTACCTGGAGCTCGCGGTGCTGCCGACCTTCGCGTCGCACTGGCTGATTCCGCGCATCAAGAGCTTCTACGACCGCACGCCTGACGTGCGCGTCAACATGGGTAGCCGCACCGATCTGTTCTCGTTCGAGGACACACATTTCGAAGCGGCGATCCACTACGGCAAGCCGACCTGGCCCGGCACGTCGTCCGACTACCTGTTCGGCGAAGAAGTCGTGCCGATCTGCGCGCCCGCGCTGCTCGAGCGCCCGGTCGAACGCGTGGCGGATCTGCTCGCCTATCCGCTGCTGCACTCGACGACGCGCCCCGGCGCGTGGGCGCAGTGGTTCGAGACGCATGGCGTCGAGGACATCCGCACGATGCAGGGCGTGCGCTACGAGCTGCATACGATGCTGATCAGCGCGGCGGCGGCCGGGCTCGGGATCGCGCTGGTGCCGAAGTTCTTCGTCGAGCAGCAGTTGCAGCAGCTCGGGCTCGTCGTGCCGTGCGATGCCGCGACGGTCGGCGATTCCGCGTACTACCTCGTATATCCGACGGAGTTCAGTCACAGCAAGCCGCTCGAGTCGTTCCGCGCGTGGTTGCTGGAGCAGGCGAGCGCGTATGCGGCGCCCGGGCGCGACGCGCTCGGCGACGCGGAGGATGACGAAGACGTGGCGTGACGGCGCCGTGGCGCGGCAGGACCCGGTGCGCGCCGGGCGGGCAACCCCACCCCGGCGCTCCGGGCAGCCGATCTTGCTTCGGCAACGCGACGGACCTTGCTTCGCTCGTTGACTTCTTCTCGTGTTTTCTCTCAGGTTCCGGGCATTTTTGCTTCGTCGCGTCGGGCCATTATCCGCCCAAAGCGGTCGAAGTGAAACGTTTGCGCATGAGGCGAACGCGCAATTCCGCGGATTCCGAAACATTCCTACAAAGCGCTTACGCTCGAGACGCCTGCGTTCTGCACTGGTTGCAATCGGCGCGGCATTCGCTTTTAATGGAACTGGTTCCAATCCGCGTTTCGGTGGTCGATCTGCATGACGCCTCGTCGTGCGCGCGTCATGATGGCGGTTCAGGATCGCCTCCATTCGGCCCAGGATTGCGCATCGCTCCCGTCCTTCCGGACACCTGTCAAACGAGACCGTCATGCCCGACTCCGCTTCGCTGCAGCAGCTGTTTCCCGCTCATCAGGACATTCCCGCCGAGTTCCGTCTCGCCGCGCCGATCCATCAGCGCGTATCGTTGGTCGACGGCGAACTGCGCGCGTGGGACGGCGCGACCAAGACCGTGCTGTCGCCCGTGTGCGTGCGCGAAGCCGACGGCAGCGTCGCGCAGCTGGAGATCGGCAGCTATCCGGTGATGGGCGAGACGGAAAGCGACGCGGCGCTCGACGCCGCGGTGCGCGCGTACGATTCGGGCCGCGGCGAATGGCCGACGATGAAGGTCGAGCAGCGCATCGCGTGCATGCAGGACTTCATCCGGCGGATGGTCGCGCAGCGCGAGCGGGTCGTGAACCTGATCATGTGGGAGATCGGCAAGAGCCTTGCCGATTCGCAGAAGGAGTTCGATCGCACCGTCACCTACATGACGCAGACGATCGATGCGCTGAAGGAGCTCGACAACGCGAACTCGCGTTTCGTGATCGCCGAAGGCACGATCGGGCAGATTCGCCGCACGCCGCTCGGCGTCGTGCTGTGCATGGGCCCGTACAACTATCCGTTGAATGAGACCTTCGCGACGTTGATCCCCGCGCTGCTGATGGGCAACACCGTCGTGTTCAAGCCGCCTCAGTACGGCACGCTGCTGTTCGAGCCGCTGCTCGACGCGTTCCGCGCCGCGTTTCCGAAAGGCGTGATCAACACCATCTACGCGCCGGGCGCGGTCGTCGTGCCGCACATGCTGGCCTCGGGCAAGATCAACGTGCTTGCGCTGATCGGTTCGAGCAAGGTCGCCGATCACCTGAAGAAGCAGCATCCGAAGTCGCACCGGCTGCGCGCGATTCTGGGCCTCGATGCGAAGAACGCGGCGATCGTGCTGCCCGATGCCGACCTCGACCTCACCGTCAAGGAATGCCTGCTCGGCGCGCTGTCGTTCAACGGGCAGCGCTGCACGGCGCTGAAGATGCTGCTCGTGCATCGGTCGATCGTCGACGAATTCCTGAAGCGTTTCACCGCCGCGCTCGAGCAGTTGAAGATCGGCATGCCGTGGGAGAAAGGCGTCGGCATCACGCCGCTGCCGGGCATGCACCGCACCGCGTACATGACCGACGCGATCGACGACGCGAAGGCGAAGGGCGCGCAGGTCGTCAATGCGTCGGGCGGCGAATTCAGCAAGACGCTGTTCTATCCGGCCGTCGTGTATCCGGTGTCGGAAGGGATGAAGCTGTATCGCGAAGAGCAGTTCGGGCCGATCATTCCGGTCGCACCGTTCGACGACGTGGAGACCGCGCTCGACTACGTGACGACGTCGGAGCATGGCCAGCAGGTGAGCATTTTCGGTTCCGATCCGGCGCAGATCGGCGCGCTCGTCGACCCGCTCGTGAACCAGGTGTGCCGCGTGAACATCAATTGCCAGTGTCAGCGCGGGCCGGACGTGTTCCCGTTCGCGGGGCGCAAGGACTCCGCGGAAGGCACGCTGTCGGTGACCGATGCGCTGCGTGCGTTCTCGATCCGCTCGATGGTCGCGGCCAAGCAGACCGACGGCAGCAAGCAATTGCTCGATTCGATCGTGTCGGATCACCACTCGAAGTTCATCAACACGGGCTTCATTTTCTGACGTGCGGTTGGAGTGGTGCGGTGGGCGCTCGCGCGTGGGACGTGCGCGGCGCGAGCGCTACCGCGAGATGCCCGTCGGGCGCTGGAGTACGCCTGCCAGGGTTGCCGGTCTACGAAGCCAGCACGACGCCCGTAGTCAGCGCGGCAAGCCCCGCGTACCAACATTGAATCAACACGCGCCCCGCACGCTCGCGCCGCGCGTACGCCCACAGATAGAACGGCACGAACATTCCCACGATTCCCTTGACAGGGTTGGTGAGAAAAACATGAATCCCGATTCCGATCTGCGAAAGAATGATCGACGCCAAGCCGACAATGATCAGAATCGATCCCAGTGAATGCGTCATCGCACGTCTTCTCCAGTGAAGAACGCCCGCTTGCGCGGGCGTGGTTGCAAGCGCTAGCAGCAATACGCGGTCACTTGGCAGTATCAGGCTGATCGGACTTCAGAACCGTCAGCTTCGATTCTTTCACGCCGGTTTGTCCGGTGACGTCGTCGACGAGTTGGAGCTTGTTGCGGGCGTACATGACGCCCATCTTGACCTCCTGCCATACGTAATAAATCTTCCCTGCGACCGTATCCACGTCCAGCGTCGAGTCGTTTTCAGCCATCGACACCAATTGATGGTGACCGGGGTCGACCTCGCTATACAGGTAAGTCCTCGCGCCCGTCGTGCCGAGAATCTTCCCGTCGAGCGTCACCGGCATCTTGACGGCCCCGCCCATGCTCTCGTTTCGATACACGTAAATCGCGGCCTTATCGTGCGGAGCGTTGAAGGTCTTCAGCTCGGCATCGCGCTGCGGATCCCCCATCGGTACCGACGCACAACCGGCCAGAATCGACAGTGAAACGCCGATCGCGAACAATTTCTTCAATTTCATTTTTAATGGTCCTCGTTTTTTGACAGCTAACCCCGAATCATTTTTATGCGCTGGTCGATCCATGCGTATGCCGGCTACCGCTCAATGCCTGTCGGCGTTTGCGACGCATTATGCACGACATCTTTTTAAAGCCGTCTTTACGTCCACCGCGCCTTATTGAAGGACGCGTTTGCCGTACACCCATTCGATACTGCCGTAAGGCGCAATCCCATCGAGGATACGCAGCCTGCTGCGCGCGGCGTCGGCATCGCCTTTGACGAACTTCGCATAAGCGCCGAGATAGAACTGCTCTTCGGCTTCCGCCTCCTGCCGCTCCTCGCCGGACAACCCGGCATTGACGATCGAAAGCGCCTTCAGCGCGTCCTCGCCCTGCCATATGCGCAACAAGACTCCGTATTGGTTCTTGTCGTTCGCGGCGTAGTAAGTCGCGTCCCGTTCGAGCCGCGGATTCGCCAACGCGGGATCGTGGGCACGAGCCATGATGTAGCGGTAGACCAGCGCACGGTACGCATAGAAGCTCGGCCCTTCCAGCGGAGCCTCGGCATCGGCCAATGTATCGATTGCCGCCTTCCATTGCTGCAACTGAATATGCGCGAAAGTGGCCGTGACGAATCCTTCGGTATAGGTACCCAGTACACCGACGCGTGCAAGTTGTGGGTTGCGCGCCGCGAACTCGCGCGTCTTTTCTATTTCCGGAGCCAGAACCGAGAGCGCCTGCTGCGGATCGTTCAGCGAGAACAATATGCCGGCTTTCGTGGCGATCAAATCCTTGCTTTTGGCGGGATCGGCCAATTGCAACGCCTCGTTGATTCGCGCAAGCGCTGCGTCGGATTCGCCGAGGGAATCGAGCGCGGCGGCCTCGTCCTGCAACGCCGACGCCTTGTCGAATGCCGAATTTGCAGCCGCCTCGTGTATCCGTGCAGCCGCAAGCGCCTGTTCGTGCTTCGCCCGGAGCGGATTACCGCCCATCGAAGCTCTGAGATCTCGCAGTGAGCAATGAAGCGGACGCCCCACGGAAACCGGATGGTCGCGGACCGTAACATCCGTCATGCTCTGCGAACAGCTCTGCGTGCCATCGAACGCAAAATTGACGTGATACACGTGCCCCTTTTCCGGCACCAAAGCGGTGACGAACGGTCCGCACGAATCCGAACGGCGGTCCATATCGTCGCCGTAGAGACCCTTGACCTGGATTTGTACGCCGGGCTTCACGTTTACCGCGCGCGACGTCTCGGTTCTGAGGACAGCCTTGTTGAGCTTCTCGGTCAAGCTCGCAATCGACGGCAGTAGTGCTCCCCGCCCGCTATCGAAGACGGCTCCGACCGATTGGAATCCGGTGCATGCCTGATCCGACGTGCTTGTCGAAAAGCCCACCGCCATGGGCATGCCGCTCGTCGTAAAGACGATTCTTGCACCATCCTTCGGAGCGTCAGCGGCGAGGTTCGTCGGTATAGAAGTATTTCTGCCTTCCTGCACCGCGGTCCTGCGTGATGCTGCGTGCTTGGTCGCACACCCCGTGATCAAGAGAATTGACGCTAATGCCGCGCAAACGGATCGCGTCAAGGTTGTTTTGGTCGTTCGCATGAGTTTGGTTTGGTGATTTATGTCTGAATTTCGATTCACCCCATGTGCGAGTCGAATCGTATCAAAGTTCGCCAATATCCTCATCACGCGATTTGCGACGATAAGCGGCACCTCGGTTGATGTCCGAGTTGCGTTGGCGATTTTCAAACTTGCGTGATGGCGGAGCGCCACCACGCAAGCCAATACCTCGACCGTCAGGTCATCAGAAACGTGTTGTCACTTCGTCAGTCGAACGACGTACAAACCGGAATCCTGCGCATTCGCGCTCAGACTGTAGTTCGGTGCAGTCGCGTACGATGCGCCCTGGGTCAGCTGCTTATAGACTACGGTCGAGCCGGACACGTCGGCGAACTCGACAACCGGCGGATTCGGATTCGGAACGGTATTGGTCGTGAAATTCAGCGTCATTGTCGACGATGCCATCGCGTGGAGATCGCCCGAAGATTTCACCTCGTAGATGTAGTTTGCGGTTACGCCGGCCGGCGCCGGATCAGGCTTGCCCAGACAGATGGTCAGGTCTCCGGTCTGGCCACTCGCAGGTGTCTTGACCGTCAGCGTCGCAATGCCGTCATCGGTCGTCAGGTTGAGGTTGGCGTTCGCGATGACGCTGTTGTTCGACAAACTGAGTTTCTTGTAGGTCGCCGGGCAGGAAAACGCCGCGGTCGTCGTTGTCGTAGTTTGCGACGTCGAGCCGGCCGAATTTCCCGACGCCGCGCTGCCGCCACCGTCGCCACCGCCACCACATGCAGCGAGCACGACCACGGTGCTCATAAGACCAATCAATGCTGACTTGTTATTCATCGCTTCTCCGCAATTGTTAAATAGTTCTAAATACAACACCTACACTTCACCTGTCCGATTTTCCCTAACTCGCACAGCGTGATTCACGCATAAAAAGCGCGTGGCGATGTTGATGCCACGCAAGGCGCCCAGGCTCAAAATGAGCGCGCAGACGCAACCAATCAGCGGCGAAACGTCAATCAAATACCGTGTGTCGCTCTTGCTTCACGGTAATTCTCGATTCGACGCAAAGTACGTGCATACGCTCGACTGTGACCTGCAAGGGCTGCCCGCTCAAAACTGCGAAGTCAGCTGGAATCCAAACGTGACGCGCGCAGTGGGAAAGCCCGAGGGTTTATAGATCGGCGTACCGGCAAACAGGTCATACGCGTAGGCGCCGAAGCGCGTCCCGATGCTTCCCTTCACGCCGATAACAGCGCCGGCCAACTGCGTGCCGACGAGCGCGATCGGCTGTGGCCCCCATACGCGGCCGTAGTCCAACCCTGCGTAAATCGCTTGACCCGTCTGGCCGATCGGCATCTGCAACTCGTTACGCCAGTAGAAACCGCGCGACGAGGCGAGCATCGTTTCTCCGTCGAAGCCGCGCACCGTGTATCGGCTACCGATCGTCATGTCGTCGAGGTAGTACAGGGTGTTCCCCGTATACTGGCCGTGGAACGTACCGACATAACGGAACGGCTGTTTGCTAATCACGAACGGCACCGACAGGTTCGCGTCAAGCACTGCCATCTTGAAGCGATACGTTGGGCCAGCTGCGAGCATGTCATCCTGCGCGCCGAAACCGCCGACGCCCTGCCGATAGGCGGCCGAGCCGTCGAACTGCGCGCCATCCAAATAGTGACGATCTGTCACGCCGAGTTCGATGATCGTGTTGTTGCGGCGTTGTTGAGAAATCTCGGTGTCCTCAATGAAACTCTGACCAAAACGGCGCGACAGCCGGAAGTACCCACCGAACACGTCATTCTGGCTGCGTGCCAGGACTCGGGCCAGTTTGAAATCGACTGTCTTCGAGTTGCCGCTCGCGATGAATGTCTGATTCACGCCCGCGATCTGCTGGTAGTACGTGTTCGTGCTGGCGGACAGCGTAGCCGCCCAGTAGCCCCACGGAATCGTATAGAAACCGTTCCAGCCGTGCGAGCCGAGGCGCTTGTCGCCGAACTCGAGGTCTTGGCTGACGCCGACGTTGAGCATGTCGTTCAGCCCGAGCGGGTTGTCGATGCCGACCGACAGATTGCCTTGCAGCTTGCCGGTGGCGCGGGTGCCGGAGTTGTCGATCGATGCGACGACGGTCCACGGCTTGCTGCGCTTCACGTCGAGCACTACGTCGCTTTCGCCGGGCAGAGCGCCCGGAACGATTTGCATCGAGACGTCCTGACTCGACACGCGCTTCATTTGCTCGAGACCTTGCTCGAGATCGCGCAGGTTCAGCACTTCGCCGTCGCGGGTCGGGAAGGCGGTTTTCCACGTGCCCCGCAGTTTTTCATCGGCGAAGCGCACGTGATGAATCATGCCGGGAATCAGCGAGAGTTTGAGCGTGCCGGTCGATAGGTCTTGCTCGGGGATGAGCACGCGCGTCGTGACGTAGCCCCGGGCCAGGATCGCTTGGGACAGGCCCTTGATTAACACGTCCACGCCCCGCTTACCGACGCATTGGCCAGCGTAGTGGTTCAGCCAATCGTGCGCGAATGCGAAGCGATCCATCGGAAGCGTGGATGCGCCTTGAGCTTTCGCTGCGTCGGGCAATGACGGTGGAACGTCAAGCGTAAAGCGATCAATCTGGAAACATGGTGTTTCGACGGGAAGCGCGGGATATGCGCCAATGTGCGGCACTTCTGACCGAACGGAAGGAGCTCGCACGGTTGCCTCACGTTGTTGTGCGTCCCGTTGCTGCTGCGCTTGCCGATCCTGCTCCGCATTCGCTCGTGCGGCGGCAGCTTGGTCCGCGGGCGACGGAGCCTGCTGGGAATATCCTGTCATTGGCAGAAGGGAAGCAATCGACAGAAGGACAACTGACGTGCGGAGTCTCATTCGGGTGCGTATGTTGAATTTGTTTTATGGCTTCGGCTCAAGATGGCCGGGAATCCAGATCCATTCCGTGCCGCCCCACTTCCAGAAACCCATCACCCACGTCA
>JACZKY010018741.1_pt1 | contig 26399 bp, 22 predicted proteins | sample 8237611 | NCBI WGS metagenome assembly JACZKY01 (sample SAMN16148055, study PRJNA663545) | marine sediment metagenome | biome: sediments and biomass from bioreactor inoculated with such sediments; feature: coastal sediments; material: methane- and iron-fed bioreactor; isolation source: Bothnian...
TGCCGGTGTAGCTCAGTTGGTAGAGCAGCGCATTCGTAATGCGAAGGTCGGGGGTTCGACTCCTCTCACCGGCACCATTTGTACAACGCAAGGGTTGGCAGGTTTCACCTGCCGACCCTTTGTCATTGGGACACGCGGCGAGCACACCCAAGTTTGGCTCCACGCCCAGGTTGCGCGGCATCGCGGTAGCCCGCGACCTGTTCATCGCGCCGCCCCAGCGCGCGTTCGGCAGCGCGCCGGGATCGCCAGGCGCACTGGTCAATGGGGGGTTCCCGCCCGCCTATGCTTGCTCTATAATTTTTTTCGTTTGCAGGCCTTAAGCCTGCTGGTCTCTACCCGTATCGCTCATCCTGGATTGTTCCCTGGGAGAAGCCATGCCCCAGCCTCGGAATCGACCCATTGGCTGCCTGCTACGCGGTCTGCTGGGGGTGTTGGTCATGGCCGGCACACAGCACGTGCCCGCCAGGGACGCCACCGCAATCATCGTCAACAATGTGGCTCTGAGCGCCGAGACTACCCAGGCGCTGCAACAGGTATATCCGGTCGGGATCGGGCCCGGACGCTATTGGTATGACGCGATTTCCGGTGCCTACGGACGCGAAGGGGAGCCGATCGCGGGGCAGATGGTCGCCGGCCTCGCGCTTGGCGGTCCGATTCAGGCCGATGCCTCGCGAGGCAAATCGGGCGTCTTTATCAACGGCCGCCAAATAACTGGGGGCGAGAAGGCCTACCTCGAGCAGCTTTGCCGGACCCCGGTAGCGCCGGCCCGCTACTGGATCCTGTTCAACGGTCTGGGTGGCTACGAAGGCGCCCCGGCCAGCTTTCACCTGGGCCAATGCCCGGGTCTGAATCAACCAGCCAACCCGGCACGCTCGAGTTCCAGGACTTTCTGTGACGCGAGCGGCAACTGCACATCGACCGGGGTGCTGGGCTACATCTCGACCACGCCGCGCTGATTGCGGCGGCCCTCGCCCGATTGAGCGCGGCACGCGGTCCCTGGATGGGCGCTCGACGTCAAGCGGTCAGCGCAGCGGGGGCGCCACAATGGAGGAGAAGTCATGCATTTCCGGACCACATCAACCTTGTCGCTGCTACTTCTCTTTGCCGGCTGTGGCGGCGGTGATGCCATCCCACCCGACGGAATTCCGCTGCTCGCAAAAGCAATGCAATCCGATCTGAAGACCGCCATGACCCGGTTTGCGCCCTTGCTCGGCAATACTGAGGCCAGCCTCCTGTTCATGCTCAATCCCGGCACTCCGATGGCTCAGGGTGTAACGCTCACACCTGACCTGGGCCCCGGTCAGCCTGCGAACTCGTTCACTGTCGCGGGAACATACGACGGCAACGGTGACGGCATCGACGAGACGACGATTTCGGGCAATGTGATCTTCGCCGACGACCCGGCAACGACCTGGAGCAACCTCGACGGCCAACTCGCCATCGACATTGCCATCCCTATTCTCGGCCACGTGTACCACGGCGACATGATGCTGGCCATCAGCGGCGACGAAAGAAGAATATCGGGCTCAGGAACCTTCAGCTCGCCCATCAGCGCCACGACGACCACGATGACTGTCGCCGGCGCCACGCCGCTAGTCGTCAAAGCGGCCACGGGTGACGCGGGGTCGGCATCCAACGCCTGCGGTTACAGCCTCGACGGTCAGGTTCAACTCGCTGTGAGCGGCGCCTCGGGCACGCTGAATTCGGTCTGGAACTTCACCCCCGGCAATCCGAGCGCGGTTGTGAACAACGCCACGTACACTGATGGCCTGGGGCAGACCGTGGCCCTGCCCGACACCAGCGTGGATCTGCGCTGTGGCGCAAGCGGCAGCATCAACGACTGGGTTGGAACGTTTGATCAGAGCTGGGCCTGTCTGCCGCGGGAGTCAGGACAATCGCGAACCACGATCACGGTCGTCAACGCCAGCACGATCACGATTGCCGACGAGGATCCACCGGGCTCAGGAGACGTGAACACCTACCAGGCAACGGTGATCGGCGCGAATCCGTACGCACTGCGCGGCTTCTTCATCGCCGGACCGGCGGGCACGCGCTACCGCGAGGATTTCAACTGGACCCTGGGCAAGAATGCCGGCAGCTATTCGCAATTTTCGCGCTACGAATTCATCGAAGGACCGATGATCGGAAAGGGAGGAATCTGCGTCGCTTCGGCGCGGCGCGCGCCCTAGGATTGTGGCGGTGCAGATGGTTCCCGTAATGCCACATCATTTCCGGCACCAGCCAGATGACTTTCCGTGAATCTATCTCGCGTGCAGCGCATCACCCCACGGCGTCATTATTTCGGTACACCCGGAATTCTCCTGGCCTTCCCGCAGGACCCCCGCAGGTACGCCAAAGGCGTATGGGAAGACGCTGCGTTTGGCGGTCGTGGTTGGATGAACTAGACCTAGACCATCCAATACTTCATCCGGCAGATCCTGATCCGCGATGATCATGCCGGCACCGCTGCAGTCAACGCGAGGCTGATGGAAGGCGTCTTCGAGCGTCATGTCGAAATCCATCATGAACGAGACCAGATGAGTCACCGCAGGCATGATCTTGCGCCCGCCCGATGAGCCGATGGCGAAACGTCGATCCCCCTTCTCGCCAATGATCGGGCAGACGTTCATCAGGCAGCCCTTGTCCGGCGCCAGCGAATTGGGATGACCAGGTTCGGGATCGAACCACATGATCCCGTTGTTCATCAACAACCCAGTCTGCGGCGAGACTACATGCGACCCGAAAATCGACAACAGCGTCTGCGTGACCGCGCACATGTTCCCGTGGCGGTCGACGACGCTGAAATGGGTGGTGCACGACGGCGCCTTGGGATTCTCACTGTCGCCGCGCCCCTTGAGGCGATCACGATAGCTATCGGATAACGCCCGTGCAGTCTCGCGGTAGCTGACCGCGCTTGGCTTCTCGGAGGGGATAAACGCACTTTCCATCTGTTTAAGACAGCGCACTAGGTCAGCGCCTGCGCTCAGGCCTTCCGGGGCACGTACTACTCCGCCGCGATATGCAATATCCAGAGTAGGAGTCAGCGTCGCACGATAGGCAGCCAAGTCCGGCATCGTGAGGCAGCCGCCTTTTGCACGGATATCGTCTACCAAGGCTTGCGCAATCTGCCCTTCATAAAAGTCTCGCGGCCCAACACTGGCGAGATGTTCCAGGGTTGCTGCCAATGTGCCTTGATCCAGACGCGCCTGCGACAGAGCAGTCCAACCAGATATGTTCGGCCACTTCCCATCGATCAGGAACAGCGCCGCCGCATCCTGATCTTTGGCCAGTTGCCTGGTGGCCGACGCAATGATCAAGGACGCATACCAGTCAACCAGCATGCCCTTGCGCGCATATGCAATAGCCGGTTGCAACAACTCCCGCCAAGGCAGTCGACCAAATCGGTTGTGAGCAAGTTCCATCCCGGCGACTGTCCCGGGAACTGCAATCGCAGTCGCGCCGTAGACATTTCTGTCGTCCAGGACGCTGGTCCACGGGAAGAGATCACCAGCCTTTCGGTCCGGGGTCAGCGGATAATCGGCTGGGCGTAGTCCGCCAGGTGATCGCATGCCGAACTGAACGGTGTAGGACTTGCGCTCTGCCTCGCGCCAGACCGTCATCATCCCGCCACCAGCGGGACCGCTCATCCACGGTTCAACAACACCAACTGCGAATGAAGCCGCTACCGCAGCATCGATGGCATCTCCACCTGCCTCGAGGATCTCAACGCCGGCCATGGCGGCCAGCTTATGCTGGGATGCAACTACGCCGCCGCGGGAAGTGGATACAGTTTTGCGGACTGTCTGCGTCGTTGAGAAGTTGTTTGTGGTCCGTTCCATGCGCGACACCATGCTATGAGCGGGAAATGTTCAATCCTTGCGAACCATCATTAGGAAGGCAGCAGTAATCGCCGGGACGACACCGGCGACGTAGAAACCTAGGGAGTAGCTGCCGCTCACCGTAACGACTGCCTGCATGGCAAGGGGACTCACGACGTAGCCCAGGAAGATAACGAAAGTCCCGGCCGACGTAACGTGCCCGACCTGCCCCTCTGGCGCGAGACCGGCTAGCGCTGAAAGAAAGACGCCATTCCAGGAAACTACCGTGACCCCAGCGAGTGCTGAAACTACGGTCAGGAATACCGCCGGGCTGGAAGGGCCAAGGTTGGCCACCAATACCATAGTTATGGCGGAGGTGAATCCTAAGCCCCCAAGCGCGATGATCGGTGAGCCAATCGTATCGCTCACCCATCCCATCACCACCCGGCCACCAATTCCGAAACCCTGGAGCAGAGCGAAGCTAGCGCCAGCCGCGGCCAGTGACAAGCCAACCTTGTCGATCAGAAAGACCGGGTAGTAGCTCAATAGGACTCCCTGGGCGACTCCCAGGCCGAGACCAGACAACGTAAGTAGACTCATCTTCCGGTCTGCAAGAATCAGCCGGAACATGACAATTGGCGCGTAGATATCAAGGCGTGGGCGCGGAGAGCTCGCGTTGCTCGGAACCTTGACCGGTGCCGATCCAACCCACCGCCCGAGCATCGCTGCTGATGCGAGAGCCACGCCAGCCGCGGCGGCAAGTGCAGCGTGTAGCCCAGCCTGCAAGAGCACGAATGGCAGTAGTAATCCGGCCGCGAGCCCCCCCAGTGGAACCCCAGCCTGCTTGATCGAAAACACCAACGCACGACGGTTTGGAGGAACCGCTCGCGTAAGGATGTCACTACCGGCCGGCGCCGATGGACCGTAACCGATCCCGATCAGAAACGCGGCCACTAGCATTACGCTCCAAGTCGTGGAAAGACAAAGCAGAATCGCGCCAGCCGCTAGCAAGCATCCAGCGCGCAGCTGACGCACGGAATCCATCTCAGCCAGAGCTGCTGTGCCCCACAAGAAAAAAATCATGCTACCGAAACTGGCAGACGACGAAAGCAATCCAACGGAAGCGGATGGCATGCCGGCCGCTTTGGTGAGAGGCACCCCCAGAAGCGGCTGGGTTCTAATCAACAATGCCAGAACGGCCTGTATGACCGTGGTGCCAGCTACCACGGTCTTCCATCCAACAGGTTGCGCCGTCAGGACACCCACTGCAGTCCATCGACAACGAAGTCCTGCCCAGTAATGAAACACGGCTCCGACAGTGCTAGGAAAGCGACTAGTTGGGCTATGTCGGCCGGAGTGCCAGAGCGACCCAATGCGATGCCCTTTATGAGTTCAGCCTCGCGTGCCCTGATTAGATCGTTGCTAAGCTCGGTCTTGATGATGCCGGGACAGATCGCATTGACGTAGATCTTCGGTCCAAGTTCCTTGGCTAATGCGCGCGTCATTCCTAGTAATCCGGCCTTGGCGGCAGCATAGGCAAACTTGCTAACCGCGCTGGTTACACCACCCGTGTGCGCGTTGAGCGAAGACATATTTATGATTCGTCCACCACCGGCCGATGCCATGTGTGGAGCCACGGCATGGATATAGTTAAAGGCCCCCTTGAGGTTGACCGCAATTGCGCGGTCGAATTCCTCCTCGCTGATCTCGAGTATGCCTTTCGCCATTGATCGACCAGCATTGTTGAAGAGAATGTCGACTCGATGCCATTTGGCGAGCACTTCAGCAACAATCTCTGCTGCCCTGGCATGGTCTGAAACGTCAGCCTCATAGACCAAGACGTTACGGCCGAGAGCCGCGATCTCTGCGCTCGTGCGGGCGAGATCCGCAGGAATCATGTCGACAAGAACAATGTCCACGCCACGGGACGCTAGCTCCAACGCACAACCGCGTCCTATACCCCTTCCGCTACCGGTAATAATTGCCGTTTTATTCATCGCGTTTTCCTAGGTTGGAGACCGGGGGCGTTACCTCCCCAGCAAAGTGACACGCCGCCAAATGGTTCACATCTGGAACGGATCTTGGTCCATCGCGGTGACCAATCAGTTCAGGGTCCACGGTTCGGCACAGCTGGACTACGTGTGGACAGCGTCCTTCGAAGCGGCAACCAGGCGGAAGCCTACTAGCATCGGGCGGTTCGCCAGTTAGCCAAAAGGTTTCTGTCACCCGTCGCCCATTTATCTGCGGTATCGCGGCCAGAAGCGACTGGGTATAAGGATGTTGCGGCGAATCGAAGATGTCTTCGGTTCGACCAATCTCTACGATTCTGCCGAGGTACATGACGGCAACCCGACGACACATCATTCTGACCACGGACAGGTCATGGCTGATGAAGATGTAGGTCAAGTCGAAGCGCTCCTGCAACTCGTGGAGAAGAGCCAACACGGTCGCTTGCACCGAAACGTCCAATCCAGCCGTCGGCTCATCAAGGATGATTACCCTTGGATTGAGCATGAGGATTCTGGCCAAACCAACGCGTCGCTGCTGACCGCCGGACAACTCGTGCGGATACAAGTCGAGATGTGTTTCCGGCAATCCGACCGCGGCCAGCACTTCGCGCACCTTGGCACGACGCCCAGACCGGTCAAGATCGGTATGAATGATCAGCGGCTCCTCCAGCGACCGGTGAATTCTCCAACGTGGATCGAGCGAAGCCCCGGGGTCCTGATAGGAGTACTGCAGGTGGCGACGTTGCTCCTTGGCTTCGCGTGGCGTCAACCCGACGATATCTCTCCCTTCGAAGACAATCGAACCGTCATCCAGCTTCTGGATCCCCATCACACACTTGCCAAGCGTGCTCTTGCCACAGCCGCTTTCGCCTACTAGCCCCAGAATTTCCCCGGGCTGGAGATCGAAAGAAACCCCGTCTAAGGCCCTTATTTCGCCAATTTTTCGTCCGAAGGCTCGCCGAATAGCAAACCGGCAATGCAGATCGCGCAGCGACAGTATCGGCTCGCTCATGGCCGCTCCTCACTTGCACTAGCGGTGGAGTCAGGTGCCGACAACATCGGGGTACGAACTGGGTTGACGCATCGCACCATGTGGCCGGGTACATCTTCAGACGGGACAGGCCGTTGCGAACAAGCTTCAACCGCCAATTCGCATCGCGGTGCGAACCGGCAACCCGGTGGCGGATCATAGAGATTGGGCACGTCACCAGGAATTCCGACCATACCCCCAGCGGCGCTCGGTAGACTTGCCAGGAGCTTGCCAGTGTATGGGTGGGCAGGCGCAGTGAAGAAGACGCTAATCGGCGCCGCCTCGACATCCTGTCCACCATACATCACAGTGATTCGGTCGCAAATCTCATAGGCTGAACCGAGATCGTGGGTGGTCAACAAAACTGCGGCGCCTCGTTCGTTTGCAAGGCGTCTCAGCAATCCAAGAATTTGGGCTTGGATGGTGACGTCGAGCGCCGTCGTCGGCTCGTCAGCGATGATCAGGTCAGGATCTGGAAGAAGTGCCATAGCGATCATCAAGCGCTGGCGTTGCCCACCCGACACTTCGTGCGGGTACTTGGCGAGCAGCCTTTGCGGTTGTGGCAACTGAACCGCATCCAGGATTTCCAAGACCTTCTCTCGATCAGCTGTGCGGCGTTGCCGCGGATAGCCTTTGAGCAACGCTGGCATTCGCCCTTCTTTGCCAGGACTCAGAAGTGGTGACTTCCACTTCATCAGGTCGTCGATCTGGTCTCCGATGGTCAGCACTGGATTCAGGCTGGTGAACGGATCCTGAGGGATGAATGTCAACCGCTTTCCGCGTATCGCCCGCTGCTGAATTGCTAGCGATGGATCAAGCATGTCCGTATTGGCGAAACGGATCGCGCCGCCGTTCACGCGCAAGGATCTACGCGGCAACACGCCAAGGACAGCGCAGGCGAGCGTTGTCTTGCCGCATCCGCTCTCGCCGACGAGGCCCATAATTTCGCCTGGATTGACAGTCAGATTTACCGAGTCGAGTACGGCTGCAAAGCCCGCGTCTCCGACAAATCCGAGGCTAAGGTCGCTGACAGAAAGAAGCGGCTCGCTCATTTACCAACCCGCCGGGTTTTAGGATCGAGAATGTCGCGCAGTCCGTCTCCGAAGAGGTTGAATCCCATTACGACCAAGAAGATTGCGATGCCGGGCGTCACCGCATACCACCACGCTTCCGGCATGAACTCCCGCGACTCTGCGATCATCCGACCCCATTCTGGCGTTGGGGGTGGCGCCCCAAGCCCCAAGAAACCCAGCGTGGCGGCGGTCAGGATCGTCACACCCATGCCGATCGACGTCCGCACGATAATGGCCGACGCAATATTGGGCAGTATGTGGAGAGCAATGATTCGCCAGTCTGAGGCGCCGATCGCCAGCGCCGCTTCGACGAATGTTTGTCCCTTTAGCGCCCTGGTTTCGGCATAGACGAGCCTTGCCCAAAACGGCCAATAGGTTGCAGAAAGTGCCAGGATGACATTCTCAACCGACGGGCCCAGCGTCTGTGCAATCGCGATTGCTAACACAATCTGTGGCACGGCTAGGAAGATATCGGACACCCTCATCATCGAGCCCCCGAGCCAACTCCCGTAGTAACCTGAGACCAGTCCAATCGGCACGCCAATCACGACAGATACACCGACCGCGATCACTGCGATGGCAATAGTTGTCCGCGCACCAAACAGAATTCGGCTAAATACATCTCCCCCCATCCGATCGGTGCCGAACAGATGATCTGGGCCAGGTGGCAATAATCGTTCTGCAAGATGAAATTCGGTCACATCTCCTGGATAGGTTGCGAGCCACGGCGCGAACACGGCGACCAGAATCAGCAACAGAATTAAGCTCGCACCTAAAGCCGCCGCCGGGTCCCTGAAAATGATGCGCAGCGCGCTCATTTCACCATCCTGGGGTCAATGAAAGTGTGGAGAACGTCGACCAACAGATTCACGACCACAAAGATCACCCCGACCAACAAGCTGAAGCCAATAATGGCCTTATTGTCCGACTGGAGGATTGACTGCACGGCGTAGCTACCAAGCCCCGGCCAGTCGAATACAGCCTCAACCACCACTGCGCCGGCAAACAGCGCGCCGAAGATCAGACCGATCTGCGTAACCGTCGAAATCAGTGCATTGCGAAGCACGTATTTCCAGACGATCAGGGCTGGTGGCAGACCCATCGCGTTCTCGTAGAGTACGAAGTTGCTGTTCACCACCTCGAGTACACCGGAACGCGTAAACCGCAAGACCGTCGCTGCCGCCGGCAGTGCCAGGGTAATCGCTGGCAATAGCATATGCATGAGCGTATTTCCCAAGGCTTCCATATCCCAGGTAAGCAAGGAGTCAACGATGAAGAACCCGGTGATCGATTCCGGCCCAAAGCCGGAGATGCGGCCGTTTAGTGGGGTTATGCCAAGCCGAGTAGAGAAGAACATCTGCAGTTGCATCGCCAGCCAAAAGCTCGCCACGGCCAGTCCGGAAACCGACAGAATTCGGAGCACCTGATCAGTCAGAGAGTTGCGTTTGATCGCCGAAATGACGCCGAGCGGTATCCCAAAGATGACCGAGAGCAGCGTCGCGACAAAGGTCAATTCCAGCGTCGCTGGTAGCCTCCGCGCGAGGTCTTGGGAGATCGGCCTTTGAGTATAGAGGCTCTTGCCCAGATTGCCGGTCGCAAGATCCTTGACGTATCGATACAGCTGTATGTGAAGCGGCTGATCAAAGCCAAACTCGCTTCGCAGAGCAGCTACCTGCTCGACCGTGGCATTCTCACCGGCAATAATTCGTGCAGGGTCAGTCGGGACGACGTTAGCAATCAGGAATACGACGATCACCAGCCCCAGCAGCGTCGGAATGAACCAGATCAGGCGTGACAAAATGATATCGAGTCGATGCATAGCAATTACCTGTATTCGGCCAATTCCGAGGGCGCCACCCCTCCTGTTCTCAGACGAGACTCAAAGGCGGCTGAACTGCTCGTCCGTGGACCACACCAACACTCAGAGGTGTCGCCCACGAGACGAGCACTCTTCAGTCCAGCACAACTTGCGAAATCAGTCCTTGAAGTAGGCCCACCTCATGTCCTGACCGCTGCCGACGGGGCAGAAACGGATACCCTCGACCTTGGAAGCATAGGGTCCGAACCACTTGGTGTTGTAGATCCAGATCCCCGCTGCGTCGTTGTAAACGATTCTTCCCGCCTCTTCATAGAGCTTTTGACGACGGGCCTTGTCAGTTATCCGCAGCGCTTCCTCCAGCAACTTGTCGACTGCAGGATTCTTGTAACTCGACACGTTGCGCGTCGGCGCATACCGGCTGCCATAGAGTTCACCAAGCCAGTTGTTAGGATCAGCGTAGTAGGTGCTCTTCCAGTAAGGCAGCATGTCAAACATGGTGTCTGGATTCTGCATCTTGGTGCTTATAACTGGCCACGGTGCGCTTTCAATCTTCGACTGGATACCCAGCTTGGTCAGCGCATTTTGCATGAGTGACGCTGCCTGCTCTGTCTCGCTGAAACCAGCCAGCGTCCCGATGGTAACGGTGCGAATGGGACCCTTGACCTTGGCGAGATACTCCTTAGCCTTGTCTAGATCGTAGGTGTAGCCCTTGATGTCCTTGGGCGCACCCCACATGTTGTTGGGCATGATCGTCGGATTGCGGGCAACCGTGCCTTTCATGATCGAATTTATGTAACCGTCATAGTCGAAGGCATAGGACATAGCCTTGCGGAAGTTGATATCGTCAAATGGCGGGCGCGCATTGTGCATCGCGAAGTGATAGACGCGCATCGATTCAGCTTCGATGATCTTCACGCCCTTGGCAGCCCGCAACCGTTCCACCTGGTCAGGTGCGAGATATCCGTCGAGACCGTGATAATCGCCGCGCATCAACCCCTGAATTCTGGTGTTGGTCTCGACCACGGTTCGGAACTCGATTTCATCAAAATACTTCTTGCCCCAACCGGCAAAATGCTCCGGGAAGCGCTTTGCGATGAAGCCAGTGGCTGGGTCATAGCGTGAAATAACGTAGGAGCCGGTGCCAGCAGTGTGGTCGATCATCCAGGCTTGTCCCCAGTCACCGTTGACCTCGTGTTTCTTGACCAAAGCCGAATTGACCACGAACAGGTCAGACACCAGCGAACCAAAGATTGCCGATGGCTCCTTTAGGGTGAACTGGACAGTGGTAGCGTCCAGCGCCTTGGCGTTTCCAGGTGCAAAGATAGGCAGGAACAGGGCCCCTGCTCCGCGCTTGACGGCGACCATCCGCTCGATGCTATAGACCACGTCTTCGGCCGTCATGAGACTGCCATCGTGGAACTTGACATCATTGCGTAGCTTGAAGGTCCATACCAGACCGTTATCCGATACGGTATGACTAAGCGCGATCCAGGGAATCAGTTGCGGTGGGTTGTCGACCCAACGATACAGGCCGTCATAAAGGTTCAGGCGTGTCGCAACCCGTGCGACATCGTTGACCGTATGCGGATCGAGTGTGTCGTAGCCGCTGTTGTTGGCGTGAACGTAACGGGTCGTCGCCAAGCCCAGTGACGGCCCCATCAATGTCAGCGCAGCAGTCAGCGCAATCAGTAGTCGTCTGAACATGTCTCCTTCCTCCTATTGATGATTGATCTTTAGTGCCCTCTCAGAATCCTGTCACCATGCCGTGCAGGCGCGGGGAAGGACCGTCACACTGCATTCGCTTTCGCGTATGCGGCGATTTCTGCGTGCGTTCCAAACCAGACATCTTTGCGGTCGCGAATCAACTCGATTAGTTGTTCGAGAATCCAGATACGCGATCGATAACCGCTGACGTGCGGGTGCATAGTCAGCTGGAACAGCCCCCCTTCTTCGTACGCCGCCTCGAATTCGCGACGGAAGATATCGAACACCGCCTCTGGCGGCGTATACGGACGCAACGCCGCAAAGCGCGCCATGTTGAAGTAGACGGCGTCGTCGCGAATCCACTCGACCGGCAGTTCAATGATCCCTGTTTCGACACCGTCGAGCAGCAATTCATGGCAATCCACATCTGCCATTAGAGAACTGTCGTAGAGCAACCCCATGTCGCGGGTGATCTCAAGAGTTGATTGCGAGAAGTCCCAGGACGGCGTGCGAATTCCAACTGGACGTACTCCGGAAATCTTCTCTAGCGTGTCGGCCGAGCGCATTTGAAGATCGCGCTCTACGTCCTCAGGCAGGACGGAGTTGCGTTCATGAATCCAGCCGTGAATCGCGACCTCGTGGCCTTCGGCCGCAAAGCTGCGCGTTTCATCTGGATAAAGCAGCGCTGACACCGCCGGCACATAGAAGCTTGCTGGAATATTGTGGCGCTTTAGCAGCGACATGATGCGTGGTACACCTTGGCGATTGCCATACTGACCGCGACTCATAGCTCCAATCGACTTGCCGCCATCGCGCAATTCATTGGTGTCGTGATCCACGTCAAATGACAGAGCCACCGCGCAGCGTGCACCGTTCTTCCAGGTGGCAGGCCGATAACTGCGACCTGCGCGTACTCGCTCGACACGCCCGCGCCATTCCGCTTCGCTCCATTCCCAAGGGTTCTTTTCGTCGGTCATTTTGTGCTCCTCATGGAAAGGGGTGACCACTTACGGGCAGCACTTGCCCAGTTATCCATCCAGCGTGTTGTGAGGCAAGAAACAGCACCGCAGCTGCGATGTCCTCAGGTTCACCGAGCCGTCGCATCGCGATTCCTTCGATCATCCGGCGCTGCTTTTCGGGCCCGTACGATTGCCATTGCCGCTCGTAGTCAGGACTCGTGCGAAGAAAACCCGGGGCAACGGAATTGACGGTGATTCCGTATTGCCCCAGCTCGAGAGCAAGCTGGCGGGTCAGGCCTATGAGGCCGTGTTTGGCCGAGCAATAGCTCTGGATGCCGGTGAGACTAGGCCGCATTCCGGCGCCTGAAGAAATAGTGACGATACGACCCGAACCACGTGCCTTCATGCCTGGAATCACTGCGCGCAACACATGAAGTGCCGCCAACACGTTGGCCGAATAGATATCCATCCAGTCGGCGTCGCCGACTTCTTCAATCGGACGTGGCGACTGGCCGCGCACCCCACCAGCCGCATGCACCACCACGTCTGGTGCCATAACACCTAGAGCGCTGCTCACGGAAACTTCGTCCGCAAGGTCAAGTGTGATGCAGCTCAGTTGCTCGCATCCCGCGGTCGACGTCTGCAGATCGGCCAGTCCAGTATCAAGGACATCGACAGCAGTCACCTTTGCACCGGACTCCAAGAAGGCGCGCACGATGCCGGCGCCAATGCCACGCGCCGCCCCGGTGACGAGCACCGAACGTGAGGTGAAATCAAGTTGCATCATTGCGTCGACTCCTTGATCCAGGTGGTCAATTGCGGCAGTTGCGAAGCAGCAACTCGCAACGCGTTCCGAACTTCGGTGCCATCACCGCGGCGCTCTTGATCTGGCATCGCGGCCACGAGACCGAACACCTTTCTCTTCACATAGTGGCGCCAGCGCACCGGAACCAAACTGAGAGCGCGCGACAGCTCGCGATAGTTTGCGTCCGTCCAGATTCGCTCGAATTCCACGCGGCCACCGTTGTAGCCGTAGGTGGGTAGTTTCCCGGTTCGTCGACGCCGCTTTCTGAGCAACTCAGTTTTCAGGATCTCAGCCTGTCCGGCGCTCACAATCACGCCGTAGTCCTCTTCGGCAGCGGCGACGGACACCTTTCCACGCAATACATCACGGACCACGAGCTCTACGGGCCGCGTAAATGGATCGCCCCAGCCACCACCCCCGCCTGAGGTAAGTTTGAATACATCACCCGGGCCCAGCGGTACGACGTCCGTATTGCCCAGATCAACGACCGTTCCATCCGCAAGCTTTCGTAAGAACTTTGAAGTGCGGCCCGCCTCACCGCCGTTTACGCCCCAGGCAGCGAACACCGTTCGATCCCGATTGCGAGCCGTCACCACTGTATCTGGCAACGACACTTGTACTTCCAGTTCCGAGGCGAGACCACCTCGGGAATGCCCCGGTCCGCCACTGTCGGTCACCAGGGCATATCGCAAGAACTTGATCGGCACCTCAACCTCGTTGATTTCTACCGGGGTGTTCTTGAGGAACGAACTGGTCGCACCCGAACCATCGGTTCCATCGCCCCGGGCAGAACCACCGGCTCCACCCACCACGGGATCGATCGATGCCATGGTGGTTCGTCCGGTGTGACTATCGAAGGTCTTAATGTTGACGATTCCCCCGCCCCCCGCCGGACCCGCCGGCAGTCGGTCCGGCGCCGCCGCATGAAAGGCACCCATCACCACACCCTGCAGCCGCTGACATGTCAGAGAACGCATCCCAACGGCGGCGGGGTGCTGCGGATTCAACACCGACCCCTCGGGAACGATGCAATGTGCCGCGCGCAAGATACCGGCGTTTAGTGGGATCGTAGGATCCAGCGTGTACAGGCAATAGTCATAGCCAACCATCAACAAAATGTGGCGTGGATTTCCGCCCGTCGGCATGTTCAGAGAAGCCTGGAGCTGAGGATCGCTGCCGGTGAAGTCCATCTCGACACCGTCGCCACGGATACGTAGTGTCAACTCGAGACGCACCGGAACTCCCCCCGGCCCATCCTCGTCGAGATAATCGACAAAGTGGTACTCGCCATCAGGCAGTTGAGCAATTACCTGACGTGCCCGCGCCTCACCGACGTCGAGCAGATCCTGCATGCCGTCACGAACCAAGTCCACGCCGAACCTGGCGATCATCTCGTGAACCTTGCGTTCCCCGGTATTTACCGCTGCGATCTGCGCCTTGAGATCACCCCAGTTCTGCTCAGGCATGCGCACGTTGAGCATCATGGTGTCGATTAGCCCCTGATTTAGCTGGCCACGATGTACCAGCTTGGTCGGCGCAAATCTGATGCCTTCCTGGTGCACTTCGGTGAGCGTACGCGACAGTGACGCCGGCACCGCGCCACCCATGTCGGTGTTGTGAACGTGGCCGACAGCAAACGCGATGATCTCGCCATTCCAAAATATCGGTTTCCAGATGTGCAGATCAGGCGTGTGCGTGCAGACGTACCCGCTGTACGGGTCGTTGGTCACGCAGATATCACCTTCCTCGTAGGAGTCAATCAGTCCAATTGCCCCGGCATAGTCGAGGCCAATGAACCAGGTCGCGCCCAAATCGCGCGGACTCGCAAAGGTCATGCCCTCGGGCGTCACCAACCCGGTCGTAAAGTCCTCGGTTTCCTTTACAAAGGTTGAATGAGCCGTGCGCAATAGCGTGTAGGCCATGCTCTCAGCCACAGCCTGGGCGTGGTTCTCGAGGATTCTGAGTTGCAGTGGGTCAATGCGCATGTCCCACCTCGAGATCCAGTATGAGATTTCCGAGGGCGTCGACAAAACCGACAAAGCCATCCGGCACGATGGTCGTCGTATCGTCTTGTTGGATGACGCAGGGGCCGGCCAAAGTTGAACCTGCCATCAAGTCATCGCGGTGAAACAGCTCGATTTCCCTACTAAGACTGTCGAGACGAACTGAAATTCGACGGCGCGGGATGGCAGATTTTGGGTTGCTGGTGTGGCGTATCAGGGCCGGCTTTGGCGTACTAGCGGTGACTACCATGTTAAACGCAATAATCTGGATTGCGGCGGTGTCGTCCGCATGGCCATAAAGACGCTGATGCTCGTTGTGAAACGCTTGTGCAATTGCCCCTGCATCGGCACTCGCGACCCAGTCGGAGTGCAGGGCTACTTCAATCTCAAACGACTGGCCGCGATAACGCATCTCCGCCGCCGGATGCAAGATCGCCGCGCCCGCGTGTCCTTGGGCCTCGGCCATCCAACGCCGTGCCTCGTCCGACAACCTGCTCGCCAGCGCCTGCAACTTGGGCATATTGGCTGGCGACAGTTCAAAATAGGCTGTCGCGGTGAAATCATTACGGATATCAGCCGTAAGTCCACCCAACGCAGACAGCACGCCCGGCGTAGGTGGCACGATAACTCTCTTGATACCAAGATCTCTGGCGAGCAGGCAGGCCATCATCGGTCCGCCTCCGCCGAACGCCAATAGAGAGAACTCTGCAATGTCGATGCCGCGCCTCGAACAAAGTTTGCTGATTTCACGGTACATCCCGGAAATGGCCACCTTGATGACGCCCTCAGCAGTCGCAGCGGCGTCGAGCCCCAGTGACGCAGCCAAGTTGTCTATGACCGCAACGGCGGCGGCACGGTCAATGTTGACCATCCCATAACCGAGCGCGTCGAGATCCAGTAAGCCCAGAACCACGAAGGCATCAGTGATTGTCGGATCTGTACCGCCACGGCCATAGGCGGCCGGGCCGGGCATCGAACCGGCACTCTCGGGGCCGACGCAGAGCATTCCAGCGGCATCCAATCGCGCGATTGATCCACCGCCCTGGCCGATAGACGTTACGGACACTGACGGCACGTATATTGGAAATTCACCGACCATCTCAGCCGAGCCGAAACCTGGCATTCCTTCTCTGATGATTGCTACGTCAGCACTGGTGCCACCGATGTCGAGACTCAACACCTTGTCGTACCCGGCCTCGCGTGCAACGAAAGCGGCCCCCATTACTCCAGCCGCTGTTCCTGAGAGAAGAATCTCGACACAGGCGGATTTACCCAACTCGGCTGACATTACGCCTCCGTTGGATTTCGTGATCATCGGCGCCGCTGCTACCCCAATGCTCAACAGCAATTTCTGCAAGGAACTCAGGTAGCTGGAAACTCTTGGTTGAACGTAACCATGGATCACAGTCGTCGAGGTACGCTCGTATTCGCGAATGATCGGCCGGACCGCGTGTGAACAGAACACTTGGAATTCAGGAGCAATCTCTGTTATCAGTGCAGCGGCCGCGAGCTCATGCGCCGGGTTGCGGTAGGCATGAAGGAACGCGATGACGATGCCATCAGCGCCCATGGCGCGCACTCGCTCCACGGCATGTCGGACGCTATCCTGGTCGAGAGGGGTGTCCACCGTACCATCCGCCAGCATCCGCTCACGTACCGGCAATACTCGATCGCGGGTCACTAGCGGTTCCGGTCGCGACGAGAAGAGATCATACGGATCGGGCATCTTGAGCCTTGCAAGTTCCAGCACGTCGATGAAATTCTCGGTCGTGAACAGGCACAACCGGATGCCCCGGCGCATGATGATCGTGTTGATTCCAACAGTCGTGCCATGGGTGAAATAGGTGATATCCCTTGGCGAGTATCCAAAGCGCTCCTCAAGCGCCTTAAGGCCATTCACAACTTCCATCCCCGGTGTATCTGGGGTAGACAGAACCTTGATGGTGTCCAGCCGGCCGCTAACCTCGTCGAAGACGCACACGTCGGCGAAAGTCCCACCGATATCCACACCGACGCGATATCCCATGCCTCACATCTCCGTCGACACAACGGCCGAGCGGTAACCCAGCCTAGCCTCCAGCTGACTTTTAGCGCTCCTAACAATGTCTAGCAACCGCTCTCGGTTCGCTGCATAGCGCTGCGTCACGGTCGCCACATTCAACACCGCGACCACTTGAGCGTTGACGCCGCGCACCGGCACCGCGATGCCACAGCCTCCGAGCGCGTATTCCTCTTCAATCGTGCCGAATCCTTGGGAGCGAATCTCAGCCAGGACAGCTCTAATTCGGTCCGGATTAGTGATGGTATGGGCGGTAAGCGAGGCGAACTTTGCTCGCGCCAAATACGCCTCTACGAACGCGGGCTCGGAAAATGCGAGCAACACCCGCCCGGCCACTGTTGCGTAACCTGGTAGCGGACTTTCACTATCCGCGTCGTAGCGAATCGGATGTCGGCTCACAACCTTGCAAACGCGCCGCGCGTCGCCGTTGCCGATCCCGACGCTCAAGAACAGTGTCTCGCCGGATTCGTCGCTCGCCGCCTGCATGATCGGCATGGCTATTGCCTTGAGTCGCGCCTCAAACCCACCGATCCAGCCGAAGCTACTGCGGAACGCCTCCACTAAAGCATACCTATCAGCGCTGTCTCTAATCACATAACCACGATTGACGAGCGTGGATAGAAGCCCATGAACGCTGCTCTTAGGCAGACCGAGAGTTTGTACGACTTCACGCAGGCGCATCGCTCTGTCCTGACTAGAAAGAAGTTCTAGTAGATCCAACACCCTGGTGGCAGATTTTACGTTCGCGTTCATATCCATGAACAACATTCGCTATGGTGGACATTGTTGCTTCGATGTCCAGGTTGGTCAACCCCTTTTCAGCTTGTAAATCAGGAATCTTCAGCCTGACTTGGGGCCGATGGTTCAAGTGGACCTAGCAAGGCCGGCAATGACCGCCGCCAGCTGGGGCGAGTGTCGGCCACTGGCTGGCGGCGTAGCGCCGCGTAATCGTCAGGCTCTGACGACCGTCGAGAACCGAATGCCCGTCGGAGCGGTGAAAGCTCAGCCCTGGGGTGGAGCGTCCAGCCTTAACGCACCGGCTGCTGCGAGGAAATCCTGGAGCAAGCGCCGGTCGTCGAGCGTCCCGAGAGCTGGCAGATGATACTCAGGATGCCATTGCACGGCGGCAACATAGGTCGAGCCTGTGTAACGAATTGCTTCGATTACTCCATCATCCGGACAGCGCGCTTCAACAATAAAACCTGGTGCCAGGTCCTTCACCGCTTGATGATGAATACTATTTACCTTGCGGCTCTCGGAACCGACCAACAAGTTCGCCAGCTTGGTATTGGGAACGATCTCGACTCGATGAAAATTGCTGTCATAAAGATCGCTGTCGCGATGCACTTGAGATCTTGGCAGTTGCGTTCCGATGTCCTGATAGAGGGTGCCACCGAATGCCACGTTGAGCAGCTGGAGCCCACGGCAGACGCCTAAGACTGGCTTGCCAATGTTAACGAACGCCTTGACCAATGATTGTTCATACTCATCGCGAATTCGATCCCCGTTCCATCGAACATCCAGCGGTTGTTCGCCGTAAGTGCCTGGCCAGACATCTGCCCCACCATGCAATACGAGACCGTCGAGCCACTCGGCATAGTCATCAACGTTGACTTCGCCGGGGCTGGCGTCGCGATCTGGAGCGGGAACCATTACTGGCAGCGCACCAGCCGACATTACCCATTGAGCCATGGACTGCTCGACAAATTGCAGTGTCTTGCCCGCGAAAACTGTGCGAGATTTATCAGGGTGAAGAAGCCCGGCGCTGATTCCGATCTTTAAACGATTGGCGCTCACGCTCAAAGTCCGCATTGATCAACAAGTTCAGCCCGCAACCGACTCCCTCCATACGGTCGGAGCCACGCACCACATCGTCTTATGTACTCTACTGCCCTGCACACGCTCGGGCACCAGCAATCTCAACGGGCGCCAGCGGCGCGCTCGCGTCCTTCGACCACTGCCATAACCCGCGCGGCATTCGACTCAAGATGGGACTGGGTGAGCCGCGCCGCGCGCTCGCCGTCGTGGCCTGTCAGCGCACGGAAAATTTCCTGATGCTCGACCCAGACGATCTGCGCCCTGCCGCCGCTCTGGAGCACTTCGCCCATCGCCCGACGAAGATGATTCCAGTAATGCCCCATCATTTCCGGCACGAGTCGGTTGCCTGAGAGTTGGTAGATCCAGGTATGGAAGTCGACGTCGGCCTGCACCATGGCGTCGAGCTTGCCGCTGCCGCAGGCACGCAGCCCAGCGCGGATGATTTCGCGGCCGGCGCGCTCATCTTCGATGTTCATCCGGCCGGCAGCGAGCCTTGCCGCCATCGGATCGATGGCCGCGCGCAGTTGATAGATTTCCTTGAACAGACCGGGGTCAAGCGGAACCACCACCAGGCCGCGCCGCCCGGCCTCGGCCACGAATCCCCGCGCCTTCAGAAGCGCCAGGGCCTGGCCGACCGGCTGCCTCGAGACCTCGAGACGCTCGGCTATGCCGTTCTGGGTAAGGCGTTCTCCGGGCACCAGGGTCCCCTGGCAGATCGCATCGAGGATGGCCTGGTAGGTCCGGTCTACCAGAGTGGCTGTGGGCGTAAGTACTTGAATCATTGCGTCTTCCTCTGCCACAATGGTATTCTGTATTCTGTATTCCGTAAAGGTGTACGGGAAAATGCCGGCGTTTGGTACGCCGCAAAGCTCAACCAACAGGGGGCATCGTGGAGACAGGCAATATCCGGGTGATCATCGCCAAGGTCGGGCTGGATGGCCATGACCGGGGGGTAAAGATCGTCGCGCGGGCCCTGCGCGATGGCGGCATGGACGTGATCTATACCGGGCTGCACCGGACCCCCGATGAAGTTGTTGACGCCGCCGTGCAGGAGGACGTCGATGTGCTCGGGGTGAGCATTCTCTCGGGCGCACACATGACCATCTTCCCGAAAATCCTCAAGCTCCTGGCCGAGCGCGGTGCCGATGACATCATCGTGGTCGGGGGCGGCGTGATGCCCGACGAGGACGCGGCAGCGCTCAAGGCGATGGGAGTCGCCACAATCCTGTTGCAGGACACCCCGCCCGAACTGATCGTTACGACAGTGCGGGAACTGGTTGCCGCGCGCGGTCCAAGGTAGCCACGGGAGCTTGCTGCGATGGAAGCCTGGTCATTTCCCCCGGTCTATGACCCGAACTACCTGCCCGATCCTGCGGCGCGCTACTGGTTTCCAAAGCGCGAGACGATGCCGCGCGGCGAGCGCGAACAGGCAATACTGGCTCGACTTCAGGAAATAACCCGCTACGCCTACGACCAGGCGCCGTTCTATCGCCGCAAGTGGGATGAAGCGGGTTTCCATCCCAGCCAGTTGCGCAGCCTGGAGGATTTCGAGGATCGGGTTCCGGTCATCACCAAGGCCGACCTGCGCGCGGCGCAGGAGCGCGCGCCGATGTTCGGCGACTACCTGTGCGTCTCGCCAGACGAGATCCACCACATCCACGGCACCTCCGGAACGACTGGTCGGCCCACCGCGTTCGGCATCGCGCGCGGCGACTGGCAGGCGATCGCCAACGCCCACGCGCGCATCATGTGGGGCATGGGCATCAGGCCTGGTGACACGGTTTTCATCGCGGCGATCTTCAGCCTCTACATCGGCTCATGGGGCACGCTGGCCGGGTCGGAACGACTGCATTGCAAGAGTTTCCCGTTTGGCGCCGGAGCCCCGGGCATGAGCGCGCGGGCGGCGATGTGGCTCGCCAATTTCAAGCCCCAGGCGTTCTACGGCACACCATCATTTGCCTTGCATCTGGCTGAGGTGGCTCGCGCTGAAGGCTATGATCCCCGCGACTTCGGCATCAGGACGATGTTCTTCTCGGGAGAGCCGGGCGCCTCGGTACCAGGAGTGCGCGACAAGATTCGGGCAGCATACAACGCGCGCGTGATCGACTGCGGTTCAATGGCCGAGGTGGCGCCGTTCATGAACGTCGCCGGCAGCGAGCAGAGCGACGAGGGGATGCTCTGCTGGCAGGATGTCGTCTACACCGAGGTCTGCGATCCGCAGAGCTTCCGGCGGGTTCCCTACGGCGAGCGCGGCACGCCCGTCTATACCCAACTCGAACGCACTTCACAGCCGATGATACGGCTGGTCTCGGGCGACCTGACGCGCTGGGTCGACGATCCCAACCCCTGCGGGCGAACCTATCCACGGCTCCCCGATGGCATCTTCGGGCGCATCGACGACATGATCACGATCCGCGGTGAGAACGTCTATCCCAGCGAAATCGACGCGGTCCTGAATCAGCTCGCCGATTACGGCGGCGAACACCGCATCGTGATCACCCGCGATGGGTCGATGGACGAATTGCTCTTGCGCGTCGAGGCCCTGCCGGGCGTCTTCGAGCGCGGCCCGGATGACATCGAGGAACTGCGCCGGCAAACGACGCAGCGAATGCTCAAGCTGCTGGGATTGCGGGCAGTGATCGACATAGTTCCTCCGGGAACCTTTCCGCGCACCGACTTCAAGGCACGTCGGGTAATCGACGACCGGGAAGCATTCCGCCAGCTGAACGAAAGACTGGGCCGCCAGCCGTGAGCGCGCGGATCGATTCCAGCGACCTGGTCGAACGCGTCTGCACCGGCGAAGCGCGCGCGATCGCCCGCATGCTCTCGCGCGCCGAAGCCGGCGAGCCGGAGGCTGCCGCGGCGCTTGAAGTGCTTTACCGGCGCGCCGGCCGTGCCCACATCGTCGGCATCACTGGCGTGCCCGGCAGCGGCAAGTCCACGCTGGTTGCCAAGATCGCGGCGGCAGTGCTGACATCGGGGCGCCGGATTGGCATCATTGCCGTCGACCCGTCAAGCCCGTTCTCGGGCGGATCGATTCTCGGCGACCGGATTCGCATGGGCGAGGTAACGGGGGACCCCGCCGTGTTCATGCGCAGCATGGCAACCCGGGGGGCGCTGGGCGGCCTCGCGCGCGGCACGCTCGAGGCGGTCGATATCCTCGACGCCGCCGGCTACGAAATGATCGTCATCGAGACAGTGGGGGTGGGCCAGGACGAAGTCGATGTGGTGCGAGCAGCGCACACCACGGTGGTGGTTTCTGCCCCCGGACTCGGCGACGACATTCAGGCGATCAAGGCCGGCATTCTGGAGATCGCCGACGTTCACGCGGTGAGCAAGGGCGACAAGCCGGAAGCCGACCGAACCGTGACCGAACTCAAGTCGATGCTGGGGCTCGACCTGGCGGCGTTGGGGCTCAAGCGCCCCATTCCGGTGATCAAGACCTGCGCGGCCAACGGTGATGGGGTCGCCGAATTGCTCGCGGCGATCGACGCCCACCGTGAACACCTGGTCGCGAGCGGCGAATATGAGCCGCGGCGCCAGGCGATCCGCGAGCGGCGGATGCTCAAAGCCGCGGAGCAGATTCTGCACGACGAATTCGAGCGCCACCGCCAGGGCCGGATGGCCGAACTGCTCAACGCGCTGGCCACCACTATGGTGTCCCCGCGAACCGCTGCCCGCCGGCTGCTGGCGCACATCGGAATGGAGGTTGACCAATGAACAAGGACGATCCGGACGCACTGCGCCGGCAGTTGGAGGAGTGGGAAAGCAATGAACTGGCGGCCTTCCTCGCGAAGGCTCCCGAGCGTGAGGCAGAGTTCCGCACACTCACCGGTTTTCCCGTCAATCGGGTCTACACCGCCCTTGATGTGGCCGACACACCGGCCGGCGACATCGGCTTGCCCGGCCAGTACCCATTCACCCGCGGCGCGTATCCGACGATGTACCGCGGCCGGCTCTGGACGATGCGCCAGATCGCCGGCTTCGGCACCGCCGAGGATACCAACGGGCGCTTCAAGTACCTGATCGCGCAGGGCCAGACCGGGCTGTCCACTGACTTCGACATGCCCACGCTGATGGGCTACGACTCCGACCATCCGATGAGCGAGGGCGAAGTCGGGCGCGAGGGCGTGGCCATCGACACCATGGCCGACATGGACCTGCTCTTCGATGGCATCGACCTCGAGAAGATCTCGGTGTCGATGACCATCAATCCTTCGGCGTGGATCCTGCTTGCGATGTACATCGGCGTCGCCCAGGAACGCGGGCTGGACCTGAACAAGCTCTCGGGGACGATCCAGGCCGACATCCTCAAGGAGTACATGGCGCAGAAGGAATGGGCCTTCCCCATTGCCCCTTCGGTGCGCATCGTGCGCGATTGCATTACCTATTGCGCGCGCAACATGAAGCGCTACAACCCGATCAACATTTCCGGCTACCACATCTCGGAAGCCGGCTCTTCGCCGCTCGACGAAGTGGCGTTCCCGCTGTGCAACCTGATCACCTATGTCGAGGAGGTGGTCAAGACCGGAATGCACGTCGATGAATTCGCGCCGCGACTGGCTTTCTTCTTCGTGTCACAGGCCGATTTCTTCGAGGAGATCGCGAAGTTCCGCGCGGTGCGGCGCGCCTACGCCAAGATCATGAAGGAGCGCTTCGGCGCGCAGAACCCGGACTCGATGCGGCTGCGCTTCCATACCCAGACCGCGGCCGCTACGCTCACCAAACCGCAATACAAGGTAAACATCGTGCGCACCACGCTGCAGGCGCTCTCCGCCGTGCTCGGCGGCACGCAAAGCCTGCACACCAACGGCATGGACGAGGCGTTCGCGATCCCGACCGAGGAAGCGATGAAGATCGCGTTGCGCACGCAGCAGGTGATCGCCGACGAATCCAATGCCGCCAACGTCATCGATCCGCTCGGTGGCTCCTACTACGTCGAACATCTCACCACGCAGATGGAGCGGGCCATCTTCGAGGTCATCGACGAAGTCGATAGCCGGGGCGGCACGATCAAGTTGATCGAGCAGGGTTGGTTCCAGCGGCGCATCGCCGACTTTTCCTACGAAACGGCCATCCGCAAGGCTAAGGGCGAGAAGGTCGTACTGGGCGTCAACAAGTTCGTCGAGCCCGACGAGCGCCAGGACATCGAGACCCATCCCTACGACCCAACCACTGCCGAGCGCCAGATCGCGCGGCTGCACCGGGTGCGCCGCGAGCGCGACGCGGGCGAAATGGAGCGCCTGCTCGACAAGCTCGTCGCGGTGGCCGGTGATCAAGATGAAAACATCATGCCGGTGACCATCGAGCTGGTACGCACAGGGGCGTCGATGGGCGATATCATTACGAGGCTCCAGACTGTGTGGGGAACCTACCGCGAGAATCCAATTTTCTGATGATTATCCTGCCTTTTCTTTTCCATACCCCGAATATCGGCCGCGGGATCCGGGCGCAGGCCTCTGCGGCGGTAATCGGGCGAGCCGATATCGGTCCAGATTGCACGCTGGGACCTCTCGCAGTGGTGCGCGCCGACGGCGAGGCCGTGCGCATCGGCGCCGACTGCTGGTTCGGCGCAGCGAGCACGGTGCACATTGCCCACCTCCTCTACCCCAGTATCGTCGGCAATCATGTAACGGTCGGACGCTACGGACTGGTGCATGCCTGCACCATCGGTGACGACTGCGTGATCGGCGAGCACGCCGCCGTCATGGACGGTTCGGTGCTCGGCGCCGGTGCAGTAGTGGCCGCGCAAAGTATCGTGCCACCAGGCAAACAGCTCCCCGGGGGCTGGCTCTATGCGGGGACACCGGCCCGGCCAGTAGCACCGATTTCAGCCGCAGCGCTGGCGCAACTCCATCGCGCGCTGCGCGAGGGAGCGCCGATCGAGGCCGCCGCTGAAACGGCCGAAGCCATCCATGCCACGCCGCCCTTACCCGACTTGCGCCACCCACCTGGAACCGGCGCGGGAGGGCAGTTCCCACCCGGCACATACGTCGCGCCGACTGCCAGTGTCGTCGGCGCGGTCGCGCTCGGCGAACGAACCAGCGTATGGTTCGGCACCGAAATCGACGCCGGCGAGGCTCGCGTCGAAATCGGCTCGGAAACCAACGTCCAGGATAATTCGCGGCTCTACGCCGGCGCCGCTGGCGAGGACCTGCTGATCGGAGAGCGGGTCCTGATCGGTCACAACGTGCGCATATTCGCCAGCAGCATCGGCGCTGGCGCGATCATCGGCATGGGCGCAATCGTCGGCCCGGGCACTGTGGTCGAGCCCGGCGGCTGCGTCGCCGCCGGCTCGGTCACCGAAGCGGGAACGGTCGTCAGATCCGGCGAAGTCTGGTCCGGTCGCCCGGCGCGCGCCGCCCGAGCCTTGTCGGAAGCCAACCGGAGCGCGTTCGCCGATGCGGTGATGACCTACGTCGAATATTCCGCCCAGTACCTGGACCCAGCGCAACGCGGCAAAGCCTAGCTTGCGCTGACCTTCACATCTGCTTGAACAGATGCGAGAACGACCGGCTGACGCCGAGCTTTTCCTTGCGACCGGTAACCTTCACCGTGGCTTGCCCGTGGACATCGCGGCTGACGCTGTCGATGGCCGTCACATTGACGATCACCGAGCGGTGGATTTGCCAGAACCTCTCCGGATCAAGTCCTGCGACCAGTTCCTTGATCGGGGTCCGGATCAGGGCGTCGACCTCACTGGTGGCCACCAGGGTGTATTTCTCGTCCGACTGGAAGAACAGCACTTCGTCGACCGGAATTAACCGCAGGTTGGCGCCGATGCTGGCCTTGATCCACTTCAGGCGCTCGCCCGGTGGCGCCAGCCGTGCCGCGAGGTCATCGACCAGCGCAGCCAGATCCTGTACCGGGGCCTGGATGGGCGAACTCAGGCGTTCGCGCAGCCGGGCAATGGTCGCCGCAAGGCGCTCGTCGCTATATGGTTTCAACACGTAGTCGATCGCGCCGGTCTCGAAGGCGGTGAGCGCATATTGATCGAAAGCGGTTACGAACACGACGTGGCAGCGACCATGGGCCCCGAGCGCGAGTTCGCGGGCAACGTCGACACCGGTCATCTCCGGCATCCTGATGTCGAGGAAGGCGAGCTCCGGACGAAACTTCTTGATCGCCTCCAGCGCCGCCTGCCCGTCGCCGACTTCAGCGACCACCGCCAGCTCCGGCCAGAGCTTGCCGAGCTTGGACTTGAGCTGGGCCCTGAGGATCGGTTCGTCTTCGGCAATGATCGCCTTCAGTTGCATGTCACTCCCCTGCCTTCGCCGCTGCCGCCGCTCGCCGGCGTTTGCG
>JACZKY010044785.1_pt1 | contig 26325 bp, 22 predicted proteins | sample 8237611 | NCBI WGS metagenome assembly JACZKY01 (sample SAMN16148055, study PRJNA663545) | marine sediment metagenome | biome: sediments and biomass from bioreactor inoculated with such sediments; feature: coastal sediments; material: methane- and iron-fed bioreactor; isolation source: Bothnian...
GTCAATATGTTCTTGTCCTGGCCGTAATTCAGAATAAAATAAAGGTTTACGCCACAACAGGGGAGCCTCGGATGATCCTCCAATACCTCGATTTCGAGCGCCCGATCGTCGACCTGGAAAACCGCCTCGACCAGCTACAGCGGATGGACGACGGAACCGACAAGAGCGTCCGGGAAGAGGCCGCGAAACTGGAGAAGAAGATCGGGAAGATCCGCAAGGAGGTCTTCTCGAACCTCACGCGGTGGCAGATCACCCAGCTTGCCCGCCACCCGAACCGGCCGTATATGGCCGACTACATCAACCTCATCTTCAAGAATTTCATGGAAGTCCACGGGGACAGGGCGTTTCGCGACGATCCGTCCCTGGTTTGCGGATTCGCCGAGCTGGAGGGGCAGCGCACGCTGCTGATCGGTCATCAGAAAGGGCGCAACACCAACGAGAAGATCCACCGGAACTTCGGCATGGCGAATCCCGAGGGGTACCGCAAGGCGCTGCGCGTCATGAAGCTGGCGGAGAAGTTCTCCCTTCCCGTCATCACGTTCATCGATACCCCCGGCGCGTTCCCCGGGATCGGCGCGGAGGAGCGGGGGCAGTCCGAGGCGATCGCGAGGAACCTTCTCGAGATGTCGCACCTGAAGGTCCCCATCGTGGTGGCGGTCCTCGGCGAAGGAGGGAGCGGCGGGGCGCTGGCCCTGGGGGTCGGCGACGAGATCCTGATGATGGAATACGCCATCTACTCGGTCATCTCCCCGGAAGGGTGCGCGTCGATCCTGTGGCGCGATACCGCGAAGTCGGAGGTCGCGGCCGAGATGATGAAGATCACCGCGCCGGACCTGAAGAAGACCGGGGTGATCGACCGGATCGTGCCCGAACCGACGGGTGGTGCCCACCGGGACCACAAGGCCGCCGCCGACTCGCTCAAGGCGGCGCTCGTCGAGGCGCTGACGCCACTGCTCTCGATGCCGCTGCAGAAGCTTCTCGACCGCAGGTACAAGAAGTTCCGCGACATGGGAGCGTTCAAGAAGAGGTCCGGAGGGTGACCGGGGACCGCCTGAAGGAGCTTCGTGCCGAGATCGACGCCATCGACGACGAGATCCTGGCGCTCCTGAACCGCAGGGCGAAGGTGGCCCTCGAGGTCGGCGGGATCAAGGGCGAGATGGGGCTAAAGTTCTACGTCCCCGAGCGGGAAGCGGAGATCATCCGCCGACTTTCCGACGTCAACCCGGGGCCCTTCCCCAACGAGGGGCTGAAAGCCATCTTCCGGGAGGTCATCTCCGCCTCCCTGTCGCTTGAAAAGCCGCTGTCCGTCGCGTTTTTGGGCCCCCGCGCCACCTTCACGCACCAGGCGTGCCTCAAGCATTTCGGGGAAAGCGCGCTGTATGTTCCCCAGATCAACCTCACCGAGGTGTTCGACGCCGTCGACCGGAACTTGGCCGAATTCGGCGTGGTCCCCATCGAGAACTCGAGCGAGGGGATCGTCAGCAACACCCTCGACATGTTCGTGGACCACAACCTCCTGATCTGCGGCGAGATCCTCGTCGAGGTCGACCAGGACCTCCTCTCCGTCACCGGCGACATCGACCACGTGAGGAAGGTCTACTCCCACCCCCACGCCATCGCCCAGTGCCGCGCGTGGCTCGAGCGCAACCTCCGGCAGGTGCCCGTCTTCGACGTGGAAAGCACGGCGCGGGCGGCGGAGCTGGCGGCGGACGACCCGTCGTCGGCCGCGATCGCCGGGGGGGCGGCGGCGAAGATCTACGGCCTGAAGAACGTCCGGAAGCGGATCCAGGACAACACGAACAACTTCACCCGGTTCATCATCCTGGGGAAACAGCCCTCCCCGCCCACGGGGAGCGACAAGACCTCCATCCTCTTCTCCGCGCGGGACGAGGTCGGGGCGCTGCACCTCATGCTGGAGCCGTTCGCGAAATACAACGTGAACCTGACCAAGATCGAATCCCGCCCCGTCAAGAAGAAGGCGTGGGAATACCTGTTTTTCCTCGACATGACGGGGCACATCGCCGACGAGCCCGTGGCGAATGCGGTCGACGAGCTCAAGATGCGGGCCCAGTACATCAAAATCCTGGGGTCCTACCCCCGGGCAATATAGCAAGGAGTCCATCGGATGATCATCGTACTTAAGGCGGAAGCGACCGAGGGGGATGTTCGCCGGATCGAGGAGTCTCTCCGGTCCAGAGGCTTGAGTGCGCACATCTCCCGAGGCACCGAGCGCACCATCATCGGGGCGATCGGGGACGAGCGGAAGCTCGACCCGGAGATGTTCGAAGGGCTTCCCGTCGTGGAGAAGGTTCTCCGGATCCTCTCCCCCTTCAAGCTCGTCAGCAGGGAGTTCCAGAACGAGGACACCGTCATCGAGGTGGGCGGCAGGTCGGTGGGCGGCAGGGCGATCGCCCTCTTCGCCGGTCCCTGTTCCGTGGAGGGGAGGGACATGATGGTGGCGATCGGGGAGAGCGTTGCCGGTTTCGGCGCCACCTTCCTTCGCGGCGGGGCCTTCAAGCCCCGCACCTCGCCGTACGCCTTCCAGGGGCTGGGGGAGGAGGGGCTCAAGTACCTCGCCGAGACCCGGGAACGGACCGGCCTCCCCGTGGCCACGGAGCTCATGGATCCCCGGGACATCGACCTGGTGGCGCGATACGCCGACATCATCCAGATCGGCGCCCGGAACATGCAGAATTTCCGCCTGCTCACGGAGGTCGGCAAGCTCGACAAGCCGGTGATCCTGAAGCGCGGGATGAGCGCCACGATCCAGGAGCTGCTGATGTCGGCGGAATACATCGCCTCGGAGGGGAACCGGAAGATCATCCTCTGCGAGCGCGGCATCCGCACGTACGAAACCGCCACGCGGAACACCTTCGACGTGTCCGCGTTTCCGGTATTGAAATCCCTGACCCACCTCCCCGTGATCGCCGATCCGAGCCATGCGGCCGGGAAGGTGGGGCTGGTGGAGCCGCTGGCCGCCGCTGCCATCGCCGCGGGGGCGGACGGCCTGATGATCGAGGTGCACCAGCAGCCCGAGAAGGCGCTCTCCGACGGTCCGCAGTCGCTTCGGCCGGAAGAGTTCGGGAAGGTGATCGACCGGCTGCGGAAGGTCGCCGAGGCCGTGGGGAGGACCTTGTAGTTGTCCCTTGCGGAACGGAAGGGCGACCCCGTGCCGCGTGAACGGCTGGGAATTCTCGGCCTGGGGCTGATCGGCGGATCGCTGGCGCTGGCGCTCAAGGGGAAGCGCGGCGCTCCCGAAGTGTGGGGGTGCGATCGGAACCGGAAGCACGTGCGCCAGGCGCTGGCGGCGGGCGCGATCGTCCGCGGCTGCACGCTGAAGGAGCTTGCGGGCTGCGACATCGTGGTCGTATGCGTCCCCGTCCAGGCCTCCCTGCCGCTCCTCAGGTCCCTGGGGGGCCGCATGCGCCCGGGATCGATCCTGACCGATGCGGGCAGCGTGAAGGCGGACATCGTCCGGGAAGGGGAGAGCGCGGCGGGCAAGGGCGTCTATTTCGTGGGGGGGCACCCCATCGCGGGGACCGAAAACACGGGGTTTCCCGCCGCGGACCCGCTCCTTTTCCGGGGACGTTCCTTCATCGCGACTCCCACCCGCCGGACCGACGAGCGCGCCCTGCGGCGGGTGGAGCGGCTGTGGCGTCTCGCCGGCTCGAAGGTGTCCTTGCGGATGGCCCCGAAAACCCACGATCGCGTCTTCGCCTACGTTTCCCATCTTCCCCACGTGGTGGCGTACACCCTGGTCCACTCCGTGGCGACCCTCCCCTCCCGGGTCCCGCTGGGCTACTCCGCCGGGGGGTTCCGGGATTTCACGAGGATCGCGTCGAGCAACCCCGAGATGTGGAAGGACATCGTGCTGCAGAACCGGCGGGAGGTCCTGCGCGCCGTCGCACGATACCGGCGGAACCTCGACCTCCTCGGCCGGCGGATCGCCGCCTCCGATGCCGCGGGCTTGAAAAAATTTTTCGAACGGGCCAAGAAGACCCGGGACGGAATGGAGAGGTCTTGAAACCGAGGCCGCCGGTCCGCGGGGAAATAGCGGTTCCCGGGGACAAGTCGATCAGCCATCGCGCGGTGCTGTTCGCGGCCCTGGCGACGGGGGAGAGCCGGGTGCGCGGTTTCCTCGACGCCGAGGACACGATGCGCACCGTCGGGATGGTGAGGGCCCTCGGGGCTTCCGTGGAGCGGGCATCGCCCACAGAGCTCGTGATCGGCGGGGTCGGACTGCGGGGGTTTTCCGAGCCCGCCGACGTGATCGACGCGGGGAATTCCGGCACCACGATCCGGATCGGGTCCGGCCTGCTCGCGGCCCAGCCTTTCCTTTCCGTGGTCACCGGGGACCGATACCTGCGTCTTCGCCCGATGTCCCGGGTGGTCCGCCCCTTGACGCAGATGGGCGCCTCGATCCGGGGGCGCGACGGGGACCGGTTTCCGCCCCTTTGCATCCGCGGCGGGGCCTTGAAGGGGATCCGGCACGAGATGCCGGTGGCGTCCGCGCAGGTCAAGTCGGCCCTGCTGGTGGCGGGGCTGTACGCCGATTCCCCCGTCGTCGTGGTGGAGCCGCTGCCGACCCGGGACCACACGGAGCGGATGCTGTCCGCGATGGGGGCGAGGCTGGACCGGGACGGGCGCGCGGTCACGATGCATCCCGCCGATCGGCTCGATCCCGTGGACCGGGCCGTGCCGGGGGACATCTCGTCGGCCGCCTTCTTCCTGGTGCTTGCCGCGGTCACGCCGGGGTCGGAACTCGCGGTCCGCGGCGTCGGCGTCAACCCGTTCCGGACGGGGGTGGTGGATGTGCTGCGCCGCATGGGGGCGGAAATTCTATACGAAAACGAGCGTCTCGAAAGCGGCGAACCGGTGGCCGACCTCGTCGTCCGCGGCAGGGGGCTCGTTGGCGCACGGATCGAACCCGCGGAGGTTCCAGGGTTGATCGACGAGATCCCGATCCTGTGCGTGGCCGCCGCATTCGCGGAAGGCCGGACCGAGATACGGGGCGCCGGGGAATTGAGGGTGAAGGAGTCCGACCGGATCGGCGCGATGGCAAGCAACCTGTCCTCCCTTGGGGTTTCCTGCGGAGAGTACCCGGACGGCCTGTGGGTGGAGGGGCCGGCTTCGATCCGGGAGGATGTTTCCTGCGGGAGCCGGGGCGACCACCGGATCGCCATGTCGCTGCTGGTCCTCGGGAAGGCGGCCGGAAAACGGTTGATACTGGATGATCCATCCTGCATAGATACTTCTTTCCCTGAATTTAAAGCGATACTTGAGGGTTTGACGCGATGAGGAAGCGGCCGGTGGTCACGATCGACGGGCCCTCGGGGGCGGGGAAGACCACCGTATCGAAGCGGCTGGCGGAAAGGGCCGGTATGGTCCGCCTCGACACGGGGGCGATGTACCGCGCCTGCGCCCTGGCCGCCCGGCGGGCGGGGATTTCCTGGAGCGACGCGGCCCGCCTGGGGGAGCTGGCCCGGGGGATGGATCTTTCGTTCCGGGACGCGAGCGGAGCCCCCGGACTTTTTCTCGCGGGCGTGGATGTCTCCGAAGCGATCCGCACCCCGGAGATGAGCCTGGGGGCATCGGAGGTGTCGGCGCACCCGCTGGTCCGCGAGGCGCTCGTGGACCGGCAGCGCGAAATGGGGCGGGACGGCGGATGCGTCCTGGAGGGCCGGGACACGGGGTCGGTGGTCTTCCCGGACGCGGAGGCGAAATTCTTCCTCGACGCGGTGGCTGCGGTTCGCGCCCTGCGACGGTACCGGGAGATGGGACCGGGGAAGGAGCAGACCTTCGATCAGGTGCTGAAGGATGTCCTGCGGCGCGACGTCCAGGACTCGGGCAGGGAGCATTCCCCGCTGAAGATGCCGGAAGGGGCGCTCTACATCGACTCGACGACCCGGACGGTCGAGGAAATCGTGGAGATCATGCTGGGCCGCATCCCGGGGGTTCCGGAGTGAAGCGGATCCTCATCGCCCGAAGCGCGGGTTTCTGCTTCGGCGTCAAGCGCGCCATCTCCATCGCCGACGAGACGGCGGAGAGAAGGCGGGAGGGGCCGGGCGGCGGGGAGGAGCCGATTCATTCGCTGGGCCCCATCATCCACAACCCCCAGGCGGTGGAACGTCTCGAGAGGAAGGGGGTGCGCGTCGTGGGCGGAGTGGACGAGATCGCCTGCGGGAAGGCGATCATACGGTCGCACGGCGTGACGCGCTCCGACCGGGCGGCCCTGGAAAGGAAGAAAATCACCGTCATCGACGCCACGTGCCCCTTCGTCACGAAGGCGCAGGACCACGCAAGGACGTTGAGCCAGGAAGGGTACGCCGTGGTGGTCGTGGGGGACCCGAACCACCCCGAGGTCAAGAGCATCATCAGCTACATCGAGGAGGGGGTCCCGGTCTTCACTTCCATCGACGAGATGAAACGGTCCAAGGGAGGGCAGAAGGCGGGGGTCGTCGCCCAGACGACCCAGTCGTTCGACAACCTGATGGCTTTCGTCGTCGAAGCGGTGAGGCGGTTCCCGGAGGTGCGCGTCTTCAATACGATCTGCAACGCCACCACGCTGCGGCAGGAGGAGTCGACGGGGCTGGCCGGGAAGGCCGACGCGATGTTCGTCCTCGGAGGGTACAACAGCGCGAACACGCGGCGCCTGGCGGAGATCTGCTCCGCCATCAATCCGCGAACCTACCACATCGAGACGGAAGAGGAAGTGACCCCCGCGATGATCGACGGGGCGTCCGTGGCGGGGGTTACCGCCGGGGCGTCCACCCCCCAGTGGATCATCGAAGGATTCGTGGACCGGCTGAAAGGCCTTTGGGATGGAGAAGAAATCGAGGTATCCTTTTACCGATAATGAGTTACGGTGTATATTATAAGTTTCCACAACCCCAACAGGAGCCAGGTATGGACAACAAAACAAACCACACGGACCTCTCTGAAGAAACAAACACCGATTCCCAGGCGGGCGCCGGAACGTCGGCGGGGGAGGAAGATTTCGCAAGAATGTTCGCGGCGAGCCTGGAAAGCACCGAGGAAGGGCAGGTCATCCACGGCCGGGTCATCAAGGTGCTGAAGGAATACGTTGCGATCGACATCAACAAGAAATCCGAGGGGATGCTTCCTCTGGAGGATCTCACCGATGAGGAACGCTCGACCCTCATTCCGGGATATCCCATCGAGGTGATGACGGAAGGGTATGACCAGGCGCAAGGGTTCATCCGGCTTTCCCGCTCGAAAGTCGTGAAGATCCGCGTTTGGGACGACCTGCAGAAGATGTTCGACGAGGGCGTGCCCGTGCAGGGGACCATCGTGGCCAAGGTCAAGGGCGGGTACACGGTGGACATCGGCGTGAAGGCGTTCCTTCCCGGCAGCCAGGTCGACCTGCGGCCGGTCCGGGACAACGACCCGGTCGTCGGCATCCAGGGCAAGTTCAAGATCCTCAAGTTCTCCCGGAAGAAGGCGAACGTGGTCGTTTCCCGCAGGGCGTACCTCGAGGAGGAGCGGGACGAGCTGCGGAAGGGGATCCTCGACCATGTCCAGGAAGGCGACACGATCGAGGCCCGGGTCAAGAACATCACCGATTACGGCGTCTTCATGGACCTGGGGGGGCTAGACGGCCTGATGCACGTCACGGACATGAGCTACGGGAAGGTCGGGCACCCGGGCGACATTTGCAAGGTGGGGGACCTCCTGAAGGTGAAGGTCATCCGCTTCGACCGCGAGCGCGGCCGGATCTCCCTTGGGCTGAAGCAGACGAAGTCAGACCCGTGGATCGACCTCGAGGAGCGCTACCATCCGGACATGCGGGTGAAGGGCAAGGTCACCAATACGACGAAGTACGGCGCGTTCATCGAGATCGAGGAGGGCGTCGAGGGGCTGCTCCACATCTCCGAGATGTCCTGGAGCAAGCGGTTGAAGGACCCTTCCGAGGTCATGAAGGCGGGCGAGCAGGTCGAAGTGGCCATCCTCAAGGTCGACAAGGCCAACAAGAAGATCTCCCTGGGGTACAAGCAGATCATCGCGAATCCGTGGTCCGAACTGAAGGTGCGCCATCCCGAGGGGTCCACCGTGGAGGGCGTGGTGAAGAACGTGGCCGACTTCGGCGTGTTCGTCGACATCGGCGAGGAGATCGACGGACTGGTCCACGTATCCGACCTGTCCTGGAACACGAGGCTCAAGAACCCCGGCGAACTGTACAAGAAGGGCGATCGCGTCCAGGCGAAGGTGCTGAAGGTCGACCCGGAAGCCCAGAAGTTCTCCCTCGGCATCAAGCATCTGGCCGAGGATCCCTGGGCCGGCATCGAGAAGCGGTTCAAGAAGGGCGACCTGTTGACCGGCAAGGTGACGAGGGTGACGGATTTCGGGGCGTTCGTCGAGATCGCCGACGGAATCGAGGGGCTGGTCCACGTCTCCGAGATCTCCCGCGAAAAGGTCGAGAGTCCCGGGGCTGTCGTCAAGGCGGGCGACGCGGTCGGCGCGGTGGTCCTTGGAGTCGACCGGGCCAACAAGAAGGTTTCCCTGAGCATCCGGGGTTACCATGATGCCCTCGAGCGCAAGGACACGGAATCGTACATGGGGAAACAGCCCGACAATCCGGGCGAAGGAATCGGGGCGCTCGGGGAGGCGCTCCTCGCCAAGATGAAGTCCAACGGCGAGCAGGGCGGCTGACGCCCGATGGAGGACAGCCCCCTCTCCAGGCCCCCCAAGCGGCGCAGGCCGTTCCTCCGGGGGTGCCTCATGGTGCTACTGGTCCTGGCGGCGTTCTTCCTCCTTTTGCTGGGGATCTCCCGCATGGATGATATTTCCCTGTCCCGGACCGGCAAGGTGGCGGTCATCCCCGTATCGGGGATGATAACCGATTCCGAGCAGATCATCGACCAGTTGAAGAAGCACGGGAGGGACGCTTCCGTAAAGGCGGTCATCCTCCGGATCAACTCTCCCGGCGGCGGCGTAGCGCCTTCGCAGGAAATCTACGAGGAAGTGAGGAAGCTGAACGCGAAAAAGCCGGTCCTCACCAGCATGGGGACCATCGCCGCGTCCGGCGGGTACTATATCGCCTCGGCGACCCGGAAGGTGTACGCCAATCCCGGGACGATGACCGGCTCCATCGGGGTCATCATGCCGTTCGTGACCGTGAAGGACCTTGTGGACAAGATCGGGTTGAAGGGAATGGCCGTCAAGAGCGGTCCGTTCAAGGACATCGGATCGCCCCTGCGCGAGATGACGCCGCTGGACCAGGAGGTCCTCCAGTCCGTGGTGGACAACGTCCACAGGCAATTCGTGAACGCCGTGGCCAAGGGCAGGAGGCTTCCACCCGAAGAGGTGATGAAGATCGCCGACGGGCGGATCTTCACGGGGGAGCAGGCGAAGGCCCTCGGGCTGGTGGACGCCCTCGGGAACCTGGAAGACACCGTGGACGCCGCCGCGAAGCTGGGGGGGATCTCCGGGGAGCCGAAGGTGATCCTGCCTCCGAAGAGCAAGATCTCCCTGTTCGATCTGATCCGGGAAGAGATGAGCTCGTTCCTCGAGGAAAAGATGACCGCGAATCCGCTTCGGTTGAACTAACCTGATGATCAGGGAGGAAGAGGAACCATGGGAATGACAAAAAGCGACCTGGTGGAGAAGCTTTCCGAATCGTTGACGAACCTCACCAAGAAGGAGTGCGAGGTCATCGTGGACACGGTGTTCCACAACATGAAGGACGCCCTCCAGCGCGGTGAGAAGATCGAGATCCGGGGTTTCGGAAGCTTCACCGTCCGGGTCCGCCGGGCCAAGGAAGGGCGCAACCCCAAGACCGGGGAGAAGGTGTCCATCCCGGAGAAGCGGATCCCGTTTTTCAAGGTGGGGAAGGAACTGCGGGAAATGGTCAACGGGTAGGGACCCCGATGGAAAGGATGTTCTCCCCCTGGCGCGCCGAATACATCCGGCAGTCGTTCGGGGGCGGGGGAGGGGGAGCGAAGGCTTGCATCTTCTGCGCCGGGGAGGCCGACCTGGCCGACCCGGACCGCCTCCTGGTCGGAGTCTTTCCGAAAACCGTCGCGCTCCTGAACCGCTACCCGTACAACAACGGACATGTGCTGATCGCCCCCCGGAGCCACGTGGCGGAACTCTGCGACCTCTCCGCGGAGGAGCTGCGGGAGCTGTTTTCCCTCGTCGCGCTGGGGACCCGGGTGCTCCGGGAAGCGTACGGCGCCGAGGGGATGAACCTGGGCATGAACATCGGAAAGGTGGCGGGGGCGGGGATCACCGACCATCTCCATGTCCACCTGATCCCCCGGTGGGGGGGGGACACGAACTTCATGACGTCGATCCACGATACGCGGGTCCTCCCCGAGTCCCTCCTGGAGACCCGCGAGCGCCTGTCCGCTCCTTTCGGTCTCCTTCGACCATAGAAATCCCCGTTTCCCGGCATCGCCGATGACCCTCCAGCTGACTCCCGCGATGCGGCAATACGTGGAGATCAAGTCGCGGTACCGGGACTGCATCCTCTTCTTCCGGATGGGGGACTTCTACGAGATGTTCTTCGAGGACGCCATCCGGGCCTCCCGTCTTCTCGACATCGCCCTGACATCGAGAGACAAGGAGTCGAACATCCCCATGTGCGGCGTGCCGCACCACGCCCGGAACGCCTACCTCTCGAAGCTGATCCGGCAGGGGTGCAAGGTGGCCGTCTGCGAGCAGTTGGAGGAGCCCGGGCAGAAAGGGATCTTCCGCCGGGAAGTGACCGAGGTGGTCACGCCGGGGCTGGTGTTCCACGAGGAGTGCCTCGACGCGAGGGGGAACAACTTCCTCGCCGCGGTGCGGTTCGTTCCTCCCTACGCGTACGCCGCGCTCGACGCCACCACCGGCGAGTTCCATCACGAAACGTGCGGCACGGAGGATGCGCTGGCCGACGCCCTGTTCCGCCTCTCCCCCGTGGAGTTCATCGCCCTGGAAGGGGAAGACGTCCCGCCGACCTCCCGGTTGAAGCGGCTGATCGAGGGGAAGCTCCTCACCTCGCTGTCTCCCGCCGCCGCGGGGTCGTTCGACCCCCCGGGGCCGGTCGATGGGATGCCCGCCGCGGATCATCCGGCGGCGAGCGCCGTCCGGGCGGTCCTCTATTACCTCCATGTCCACCAGCCGGCCGCGCTCTCCGAAATCGCCGGCGTCTCCGAGCGGGTGGTGGGGCGCTATTTGGCGATGGACGAGACGGCGGTGCGGACGCTCGAGCTCTTCTGCACCCTGTCCGGGGAGCGGAAGGGAAGCCTGCTCTGGGCCGTGGACCGCACCCGTACGCCCATGGGGGCGCGTGCGCTGCGCGCATGGCTTTCCATGCCGCTGCAGGACATCGTCCGGATCGGGGAGCGCCACGACGCGGTGGAGGAGCTTCTGGAGGCGCACGGGACCCGGGAGGAGCTGGCCGGACGCCTCGGCTCGATGGGCGACCTGTCCCGGCTCGCCTCGCGCCTGGCGCAGGACCGCTCCGGCCCCCGGGACGTGGGGGCGCTGCGCGACAACCTGGCGGCATTGCCGGCATTGAGGGGGGCCCTCGGGGAGCCCTGCTCCGGGCTGCTGCGGGGGGTGCGCGAGCGGCTGGGCGACCGTTCCGGGGCCGTGGAGCTGATCTCGCGGGCGCTGGCCGACGAGCTCCCTTCCGGATACAAGGAGGGCGGCATCTTCCGCCCCGGGTACGACGCCCGGGTGGACGAGCTGATCCGCCTGCTGACGCACGGGAAGGGGATGCTGGCAGAGATGGAGGCGCGGGAGCGGCAGCGCACCGGCATCGGCGCGCTGAAAGTCGGGTACAACCGCGTCTTCGGGTACTACATCGAGGTGTCCCGGGCGAACGCGGAAAAGGTCCCGGAGGACTATATCCGAAAGCAGACCCTGGTCAATGCCGAGCGGTTCGTCACTCCGGAGCTCAAGGACTACGAGTCCCGCGTGCTTCGCGCCCGGGAGGAGCGCGACGCGCGGGAGGAGGAGCTGTTCCTGGCCTTGCGGGACTCGCTGAAAGAGCACCTTCCCGGGTTCCACGCGGCCGCGGAGAGCGTGGCCGAGCTCGACGTCCTGCTCTCGTTCGCCGAGCTGGCGGCCAACGGCGGATACTCGCGCCCCCGGGTGAACGAGGGGAAGGACATCGTCATCGAGAACGGCCGGCACCCGGTGGTGGAAAAGATTCTGGGGCGCCACGCCTTCGTCCCCAACGACTGCCGCCTCTCCCCGGACGGAGCGCGCCTGTCCGTCATCACGGGCCCGAACATGGCGGGAAAGTCCACCTACATCCGGCAGGTGGCTCTGATCGTACTGCTTGCCCACGCCGGCTGCTACGTTCCCGCCGACCGCGCCGAGATCGGCGTGGTGGACCGGGTCTTCACGCGGATCGGGGCCTCGGACGATCTTTCCCGCGGCGAGAGCACGTTCATGGTGGAGATGCGGGAGACGGCGCGTATCCTTTCGGGGATCACGGACCGGACGCTGGTGGTCCTGGACGAGGTCGGTCGCGGCACGAGCACCTTCGACGGGCTCAGCATCGCCTGGGCCGTGGCCGAGCATCTCCACGACGCGTCGGTCCGGCCGAAGGTCCTCTTCGCCACCCATTTTCACGAACTGACGGACATCGTCTCCACCTCCGCCCATGCGCGGAACTACCACGTGGCCGTAAGGGAGTGGCAGGGGGAAATCATCTTCCTGCGGCGCATCGACGAGGGGATCGCGAGCAAGTCCTACGGCATTCAGGTGGCGCGACTGGCGGGCCTGCCGCTTTCCCTGATCGAACGGGCGCGGGATATTTTGAAAAACCTCGAGTCCGCCGAGTATAATGAATTCGGCGTCCCCTCGCTGTCCGGCGTCCGCGAGGGGGGGCCGTCCGTCGCACAGATGGACCTGTTCACCCGCACGGACCGGGCGGAGGAAGAAGCCGTTCTGGAAGAGCTCCGGCGCACCGAACCGGACCGGCTCACGCCGGTGGATGCCCTCATGCGGATCGCTGCCTGGAAGGAGAAGTTGAGGAACAGGACCCCTTGATCTTAACGTGGCGACACATCGGCGGGGCGCTGCTGACCGCCGCCGTCCTGCTCGCGGCGTTCGTGTCGCCTCCTGCCGCGCACGGAGCGGCGACTCCGGGAAACTCCCCCTTCCTTTCGGAAATCCACGCCTGGACCAACGAGATCTACACACGGGTGGCGATCTACACGGGGGACGAGGTTTCCTGGCAGGCCGCCGCCCTCCGGGCCGACCCGCCGCAGGGACTCCCGCCCCGGATCTTCATCGACGTCCGGGGCGTCGGGATAAAGTCCGACATCCTGCACAACCCCGTGGGGGTCCATAACGGCCTGCTCCGGCAGGTGCGGGCCGGCCGGTACAGCAGCGACACGGTCCGGGTGGTGATCGACCTCGAGCGGTCCAGCACGTTCCGCGTGTTCGCCCTGCCCGACCCGTACCGGATCATCATCGATATCGACGGGGAAGGGGTGATCCCGGTGCCGCAGGACAACGCGGCGCAGGAACCGCAGGGGTCCGTCGGTTCCACGCCCCCGCTGCCCGCGCCGGAATCGCCCCCGGCATCCTTCCCGCATCCCGAGGCGGCCTTCAGGAACCCGGCGCCGCCGCAGCTGGCGTCGCTCCGCCGCCCCCGGGTCCGCGTGATGATCGATCCGGGCCACGGCGGGAAGGACCCCGGAGCGGTCGGACCGTCGGGGCTCCGGGAGAAGGACGTGGTGCTCGCCATCGGCCGGCTGGTCCGGGACCGGCTGGCCCGGGACGAGGGATTCGATGTCTGGATGACCCGGGACAGCGACGTCTATATCCCGCTGGAGGAGCGCACCGCGATGGCGAACCGGAGCCATGCGGACGTCTTCGTCTCCCTGCACATCAACGCGAGCCGCAACCGGAAGGCCCGGGGGGTCTCCACCTTCGTCTTCTCCCGAGGGGCGAGCAACATGGAGGACCTCGAGCTCGCCGCGAGGGAGAACGGGGTGCCGGTGGCGCGGCTGAAAGGGATCAAGTTCATCGTCGACGACCTGTTCAACGGCGCCCGGAAGAACGAATCCCTTCGGCTCGCCAAGACGATGAACGATGCGATCTGTCGGAACGTTTCCGCGCGATTCGGGGGGCAGGAGAACCTGGGGCTGAAGCAGGCCCCGTTCTTCGTGCTGGTGGGGGCGCGGATGACCTCGGTCCTGGTCGAATCCTCCTTCATCAGCAACCCGAGGGACGAGGCTCTCCTTCGGGACACGGCCTACCTGGAGCGGATCGCGGACGGCATCGTGGAGGCCTTGCGCTATTACGGGCAGAACGGCAACGTCGGCCGGCCAGAGCTCTAAGTGCCCCTCCCGTCGTTTTCACCGGAATTGAACCGCCCCAATCTCCCCGACCGGGAGTTCCTCGACCGGACGAGGGATTTCCTGCAAGAGACCCATTTCGCCCTGCGGGAGGAGCAGCGTCGCTGCCTGTGCGGCGGGTTGGAGGCCTGCCGGAAATATTCCCACGCCGTCGACGTCGTCCTCTCGGCCCTTCACGACCGGGCCCGGGTCCGGTTTCTCTCCTCGGCGCCGGACATGAAGTACCGGATGGCGGTGATCGCGGTGGGGGGGTACGGGCGCTGCGAACTGTGCCCGAAGTCCGACGTGGACCTCCTCTTCCTCTACCGTTACAAGGTGGACTGGTACGTGGAGGCGATGACCGAGGGGATGCTCTACCCGTTGTGGGACCTCGGCCTGGAAGTGGGGCACAGCGTCCGCAACATCAAGGAGACGATCCGGCTGGGATCGGCCGACGATTCCATCCGCAGCTCCCTTCTGGATTACCGGTTCGTCGTCGGCGACCGGGAGTTGCTCGCGGAAGATTCGAAGGAGCTGGATCGATTCATCTATTACAACTCGGGCGACAACTTCATCGACCGGAAGATCGAGGAAATGCGTTCGCGGCACGAAAAGGTGGGCTCGACGGTCTACCTCCTCGAGCCGAACGTGAAGGAGGGCCGGGGGGGGTTGCGCGACCTGCAGACGGCGGTCTGGGCGGCGCGGGTGAAATACAAATGCAGCAACCTGGGCGAGCTGCGGCAGAAGGGGGTAGTGGACGCGCGGGCTGCCGAGGGTATCCGCCACGTCATGGACTACCTCCTCCGGGTGCGTAACGAGCTGCACTACATCCGCGAGAAGAAATCCGACGTGCTGACCTTCGAATCGCAGGAAGCGCTCGCCGAGCGGTTCCTGTACAGGAAACAGGGAGCGAGTCTCGGTGTCGAGCGGTTCATGAGATCGTACTACCTTCACGCGGCGTCCGCCGCGCAGCTCTCCCAGTCGATCCTCGAGGAGGTCGGCCGCCCTCTTCCCGAGGAGGGGGCGCGGAAGCGGTTCTTCACCTTCGGGAGCCGCTGGATCGGGAAAGCGGGGATCCTTTACAAGGGGAAGCTGCAGGTCAAGGAAAGCGCCTCGCTCGAGAAGGAGCCGATCCGGATCCTGGAGTTCTTCCGGACGATGCAGCAGACGAAATCGAGCCTGTCGTTGCAGGCGAAACGAACCATCCAGGGCGTCCTCCCTGTCATCGGGGAGGAATTCCGCCGGGACCGGGAGGCGGCGCGGCTGTTCATGGAGATCCTCGCCGATCCCGTCCACCTGCGAGAAACGCTCCTCGCGATGAACGAGTGCCTGTTCCTCGGTAGGTTCATCCCCGAATTCGCGCCGCTGCACTGCCGTGTGCTGCGGGACATCTACCACGTCTACACGGCGGACATCCACTCCATCCGGTGCGCCGGCGTCCTGGCGGGGATCGCGACGTCGATCCGGCGTACCCCGGAGGAGGAACAATTCCTGAAGATCTACGAAAAGGTCCCGGACAAGGAGCTGCTGACGCTGGCGATCCTTCTTCACGACATCGGGAAAGGGAAGGGGCACGGGCATTCCCGGATCGGCGCGGAGATCGTGGCTCGGATCGGGGACCGGTGGGGATTGAAAGAGGCGCGGATCTCCGACCTCGTGTTCCTCGTGGAGCAGCACCTGTTGATGGCGCATGTGTCGCAGCGTCGCGACCTTCACGACATCGAGATGATCCTGTCCTTCACGGAGACCGTCCGGTCCTCCGTCCGGCTCGACATGCTTTACCTGCTGACCTACTCGGACATGAGGGAGGTGGGTCCCGAGGTCTGGACCCAGTGGAAGGCGATGCTGCTGAGCGAGCTGTACGAGAAGGGGCGCAACGTCCTGGAGCAGGGGGCGCTCAAGCATCCCTTCGAGGAGCGCGCGTTCCTGAGGCGGCGCCAGGTGGTCGAGTGGCTCAAGGACGAGCCGGGCGAAACGGTGGCGCGGTTCGTCGCCCGGGTGGATGACCGGTACATCCTCGCCACCCCGGACGCGCGGTTCGCGGATCATTGCCGGCTCCTCGCCCGGTTCGACGGCGGGACGCCCATCGTGGAGGCGATCGACACGCCCGAGACCGGGGTGACGGAATTCATCGTCGTCTGCCCGGACGAGCGAGGTCTTTTCGCCAAAATCGCGGGGACCCTGTCGGCGAACGGGGTGAACATCCTGAATGCGTCCATCGCCACGACCCTGGACGGGGTGGCGCTGGACACCTTCTACGTGAACTGGCGCGGGAAGAGCCTCCAGGGGGAGAAGAAGAAGGAGCGGGTGATCTACGACCTGGTGGGCGTCCTCCAGGGCGGGCTGTCCGTGGAGGCCCTCATCGCGGAACCGAAGGTTGGAAGATTCGTCAGGGACAAGGTCCCCAAGTACCGGCCGACGCGGGTGCAATTCGACAATTCCGCCTCCTCCCGCTGCACCGTCGTCGACGTCTTCACGTACGACCGGATCGGCCTGCTCTACGACATCACCCGCGCGTTGACCTCGCTCGGGATCGACATCCACCTGTCGAAGATCTCGACGAAGGCCGACCAGGTGGCCGACGCCTTCTACCTGTACGACAAGGACGGCGGCAAGATCACGGACCCCGCGCGGCAGGAAGAGGTTCGCCAGGCCGTCCTTCAATCCATCGGGGCCTGAAAAGGGAAGACGATGAAAGCGGGTATCCTTTCGGACTCCCACGACCGGCTGGAAGCGGCGGAAGCCGTCCTGGCCCTGTTCCGGTCGGAAAAGGTCGACATCGTCCTCCACCTGGGCGACGTGTGTTCTCCGCGGATCCTTTCGGGTTTTCGCGAGTCGGGGATCCCGCTGATCGGGGTCTTCGGGAACAACGACTACGACCGCGCCGGGCTGCAGGAGGCCACCGGCGGGGCGTTCCGGGAAGGACCTTCCGCACAAACCCTGGGGGAGCGCAGCGTGCTCATGGCGCACTCCTTCAGGGAATTGCAGCCCGAGCTCGATGACCGGGGCTGTTTCGACCTGGTCCTTTTCGGGCACACGCACCGTTCCATGACGATGAAGGTGGGGAAGACGCTCGTGCTCAATCCCGGGGAATCGTGCGGATTGACGCAGGGGAAGGCCACCTGCGCGATCGTGGACCTGGAAACGATGGAGGCTCGGGTCATGGAGATCTCCCTGCCGGACGCGGTGTAGCCGGTGGACAACGACGCGCTCGCGGAATCGTTCCTGCTCCATCTTTCCACGGAGCGGCGCCTGTCCGCCAACACCCTCGAATCGTACGGCGCGGACATGAGGCGGTTCGTCGAATTCCTGGAGTCGAGGGGGATCGACGCCCGGGCATTCACCCGCGGACACTTCCTTTCCTACCTCACCTCACTGCGGGAAGGGGGGCTGTCGGCCCGTTCCGCTTCCCGGCATGTTTCCTCGATGCGCTCCTTTTTCCGGTACCTGGTCCGAGAGGGACACCTGTCCGGAAGCCCGATCGCGGAGGTCCGGTCGCCGAAGCTCGGCCGCCCCCTGCCGAAGTACCTCACGGTAAGCCAGGTGACGCGTCTCCTGGAGGCCCCCGATCTGCAGCGGGCCACCCCCGAAGGGATCCGGGACAAGGCGATGCTGATGCTGATGTACGCCTCGGGGCTTCGCGCATCGGAACTGGTGTCGCTCCGGATGGAGAACGTGGACGAGAACGCCGGCTTCCTGCGGATCCTGGGGAAAGGGAGCAAGGAGCGCGTCGTTCCGGTCGCCGACGCCGCCCTGGCGGCCCTCAAGGAATACATGGATACGGTCCGCCTCCGGTACCTCGGGAAAAGAACCACGAACGACCTGTTCCTGTCGCGCCTCGGCAGGCCGATCACCCGGCAGACGCTGTGGAACCGGATCCGGTACTGGGCCCTTGCGGCCGGGATCGGCGAGAGGATCTCCCCCCATGTGCTGCGGCACTCCTTCGCAGGGCACCTGCTGGCCGGGGGGGCGGACCTCCGGGCCGTCCAGGCGATGCTAGGGCACGCCGACATCGCCACCACGCAGATCTACACCCACGTCACCCCCGAGCGCCTCCGGGAGATCCACCGGAAACACCACCCCCGCGGCTAAGCGGAACCGCCAGCCCCAAAGATTTTTCCCGCCGGTTCCCGTAAGATGGAACCGTGGAAGTCATCACCACCCATTTGAACGCCGACTTCGACACGATCGCCTCGATGCTGGCGGCGCACAAGCTGTATCCCGAAGCGGTGTGCGTCCTCCCGGGGGCCCCGGAGGAGTCGGTCAGGGGATTCCTCGTCCAGTCCGCCTTCTACGCCCTTCCCATGCGCAAGCCGCGCGAGATCGATCTCAAGCAGGTCACCCGCCTGATCCTCGTGGATATCCGGGGCGCCGCGCGCATCGGGATGTTCGCGGAGCTGGCGGGAAAGCCGGGCGTGGAGCTCCACATCTACGACCACCACCCCGGCGACGCCTCCGACCTGAAGGGGGATTTCGAGGTCATCCGCCGCGTCGGCTCCACCACCACGATCCTCGTGCAGATCCTCAAGGAGCGCGGGATCCCGATCTCCGCGGACGAGGCCACCGTGATGATGCTGGGGATCTACGAGGACACGGGATCGCTGATCTTCCCGTCCACCACGGTGGACGACTACATGGCCGCGGCGCACCTGCTCTCCTGCGGGGGTCGGCTGGCGGAGGTCGCGGACATCCTGACCCGGGACATGACCTCCGACCAGGTCTCCCTGCTGTACGAACTGATCCAGAACTCCCGCTCCTATACGATCCACGGCGTGGAGGTGGTGATCGCCGAGGCGCGGCGCGAGGAGTATGTGGGGGAACTCGCGCTCCTGGTGCACAAGCTGCGGGACATGGAGTCCGTGAACGTCCTCTTCGTCCTGTGCCAGATGGGCGACCGGGTGATCCTGGTGGGGCGCAGCCGGAAGCCCGACGTGGACGCGGGGGCGGTGATGCGGGAATTCGGCGGCGGCGGACATCCCTACGCCGCGTCGGCCTCGGTCCGGGACGCCACGATCTTCCAGGTGCGGGAGCGCCTCCTGCGGGTGCTGGCCGGCAAGGTCATCCCCCGGCGCGTCGCGTCCGACCTGATGGTGTCTCCCCCGCGGACCGTGAATTCCGACGATACGATCCACGACGTCAACCGGATGCTTGCCCGTTCCGGCATCAACGCCGTTCCCGTCATGCGGGGAACCGACGTGGTGGGGATCATCACCCGCCAGGTGGTGGAGAAGGCGTCCTACCACGGGCTGGGCGAGGAGACCGCGGCCGAATACATGAACGGCGACTTCGAGGTGGTCGCCCCCGAGGACGGCATCGAGCGGATCCAGGAGGTCGTCATCGGGAAGAACCAGCGGCTGGTCCCGGTGGTCCGGGGGGATCGCATGGTCGGCATCATCACCCGTACCGGGCTGCTCCGTTTCCTCTACGATGTGCGCGACCTGAAACATCCGGACACGGGGGAGGACATCCCCCTCGAAGGGGCGATGGCGCGCTCGAAGAACGTCTCGTCCCTGATGCGGGAGCGCCTCCCAGAGCGGGTGATGACCCTCCTGGCGGCGGCGGGGAAGTGCGCGGACCGGTTGGGGATGCGGGCTTACGTGGTGGGCGGCTTCGTCCGCGACCTCGTGATGCGTGGGGAGAACCTCGACGTGGACATCGTCGTAGAGGGGGAGGGGATCCGCTTCGCCGAGGCGTTCGGGGGGGAGGAGGGTGCGCGGGTCCGTTCTCACCACAAGTTCGGCACCGCCGTGCTCGTTTTCCCGGACGGTTTCAAGGTCGACGTGGCCTCCGCCCGGGTGGAGTACTACCTCGAGCCGGGGGCGCTCCCCACGGTGGAGTACAGTTCGCTGAAACAGGACATGTACCGGCGGGACTTCACCATCAACACCCTGGCGGTCCGCCTGAACCCCGCAGGGTTCGGCGAGTTGATCGATTTCTTCGGGGCCCAGAGGGACATCAAGGAGAAGGGGATCCGGGTCCTTCACTCCCTGTCGTTCGTGGAGGACCCCACCCGGATCCTGCGGGCGGTGCGGTTCGAGCGCCGCTTCGGGTTCGTGATCAGCCGGCACACTCTGAACCTCATCCGTAACGCCGTTCGGCTCGACCTGATAGGGCGACTGCCAAAACCAAGGCTTTTCAGCGAATTGGAGCTTATACTTAAAGAGGCAGATCCGGTTTCAATCCTTTCCCGCCTGGCGGATTTCGGCATTGGGCCGTCGATTCATCCCGCCTTGCCGCTCGACAAACCGCAGATCGGGCTCCTCCAGGAAACGCAGGAGGTCCTCGCCTGGTTCTCTTTGCTGTTCCTCGAGGAGGAGATTGAAAAGTGGGCGGTCCTGTTCCTTGCCCTGTTCGATTCCTTGCCGCCCGCGGAAGCGAAAAAACTGGCGAAAGAGCTCGGGGTCCGGGCACGGGTGCGCGATTGGGTCCGGATCTGCAAGGACGAGGGAGCAGGCATCGTGCAACAGTTGATCCTGGCGCCGAACGTCTCGCGGAAGATGATCCACGATGCGCTCTCCGCCGTGCCCAACGAGGTGATCCTCTACCTGATGGCATGGTCGAAACATCCCGATATCAAAAGGTATATATCGCTGTATTTTACGCAGCTCAAAAATGTTCATCCACAGATCCGCGGAAAGGACCTCATCGATCTGGGGTATTCGCCCGGCCCGCGGTTCAAGGAAATATTCGACTCCGTCCTGGAGCGGAAGTTCTCCGGCGACCTTCGGAGCAAGGCCGAAGAGATCGCGTTCGTGCGGGAGCGGTTCCCGCGAGAACCACAGAACCGGGACGTTCATTAGAACTTCCGCAGTTGGGGGACAGTCTTGCAGACCGCAGAACCTATAAAACGAACTTTTTAAACGGAATCGCAGAACCGGGACGTTCATGAAACCGCAGAACTGGGAGGCGAAGGACAGCGGTTTTGGTTTTATGGGTTCAGTTCTGCGGTTTCATGAACGTCCCGGTTCTGTGGTTCCGCCCCCCCATTCTGCGGCCTGATTATCTCTGTCCCCAATTTGCGGAAGTTCTAATGAACGTCCCGGTTCTGCGGTTTGGTGGTACAATTTTTTGTTCAAGACGGAAGGGGAAACGAATTTGCCCGACATAGCGGGTTTCCTGCATAAATTATCCATCTACGCCATTCCGGTGGTGCTTGCGATCACTTTCCACGAGGCGGCGCATGGGTACGTCGCTTTCAAGAAAGGCGACCCCACGGCAAAAATGCTCGGGCGGGTGACCCTCAACCCTATCCCCCATATCGACCCGATCGGAACGATCCTTCTTCCAGTGGTGATGCTGCTGATGGGGACGGGGATGGTCTTCGGATGGGCCAAGCCGGTCCCGGTGAACTTTCGCCTCCTCAAGGACCAGAAGCGGGACCCGATCTACGTTTCCGCCGCGGGCGTCGTAACCAACCTGGGGCTGGCAGCCGTCTCGGGGATCATTTTCCGGCTTATCCTCGCCGCCGACCCCGGCCTGCTGGTTGAGTCGATGATGGGGGGCGCGTCCGGATCCGTGGGCCCCGTCTCGCGCATGGTGACGGTCCCGCTGGCCCACATGTGCGTGGTTTCGGTCCAGTTCAACGCGCTGCTGGCCGTCTTCAACATGATCCCGATCCCCCCGCTCGACGGAGGGCGGATCGCCGTGGGGCTCCTTCCTCCCCGCCCCTCGATGGCGCTGGCCTCGGTGGAGCGATATGGGATGCTGATCGTTATTCTGCTTCTCATGTTCGGTCCGCTCGGTATAATCTGGCATTTCGTTCAGGTGATCACGTCGTTCATCCTGGGCGGTTAATCCAGCACACGGGAAGGGGAAAGTCGTTGCGGAAACGGGTCTTGAGCGGCATGCGGCCAAGCGGAAAGCTGCACCTCGGGCACTACATCGGGGTGCTCGTGAACTGGAAAAAGCTCCAAGAAGAGAACGACTGCTTCTTCTTCGCAGCGGACTGGCACGCCTTGACCACGGAGTACGACAACACCGGCGTCATCCGGGAAAGCATCGACGACATGATCATCGACTGGATGGCCGCGGGGATCGACCCGGTGAAGGCGACCCTGTTCATCCAGAGCCACGTTCCCGAGCATGCGGAGCTCCACCTGCTCCTCTCCATGATTACGCCGCTGTCCTGGCTGGAGCGCAACCCCACCTACAAGGAGCAGCTCCGGGAGATCACCACGCGCGACCTGCACACGTACGGGTTCCTGGGATACCCGGTCCTCCAGGCGGCGGATATCCTGATGTACGACGCCTCCCTGGTTCCCGTCGGGATCGACCAGCTCCCGCACCTGGAGCTCACCCGCGAGATCGCCCGGCGGTTCAACTTCCTCTACCGGGAATCGTTCGTCATCCCCGACCAGCATCTGACGGAAACCCCCAAGCTCATGGGGACGGACAACCGGAAGATGAGCAAGAGCTACGGCAACGCGATCCTTTTGTCGGACACGGCGGAGGAGGCCTGGGCCAAGATCCGGCCCATGGTCACCGACCCCGCGCGCCAGCGGCGCACCGACTGCGGCAATCCCGAGATCTGCAACGTCTTTTCGTACCACAAGATCTTTTCGGACCAGGACACGATCGAGAAGGTCGACCAGGGGTGCCGCACCGCCGGGATCGGCTGCATCGAGTGCAAGAAGTGGATGTTCGAGGGGATGGAAAAGGCCCTGAAGCCCGTCCGCGAGGAACGGAGGCGGATCGTGGAGAGCGGCGTTTCGGTCCGGGACATCCTCGCCGAGGGGACCGCAAAGGCGAAGAAGGTGGCCGCCGCAAAGCTCACGGAGGTCCGCGACGCTGTCCGGATCTGAAGAAAAGACCGAAACCGGCCCGGCCAGCCCCGTCCAGGCGATGCCGTTGCGCCTCGAGATCTTCGAGGGGCCGCTCGACCTGCTCCTGCACCTGGTCCGCGAGCAGAAGCTCGACATCGAACACATCCCCATCGCGAGGATCACCGAACAGTACCTGGCGTACATCGACGTGATGCAGACGCTGAACCTCGACGTTGCGGGCGAATTCCTCGTGATGGCCGCCACGCTGCTGCACATCAAGTCGAAGTCGCTCCTGCCGCGGCACGAGGACGACACGGAAGAGCAGGAAGACCCGGAGATCCTGGCCCGGGAGCTGTCCCGGCGGCTGATCGAGTACGAGCGGTTCAAGGAGGCGGCCGCCCGCCTGGGAGAGCGCCCCGTGCTGGGCCGGGACGTCTTCGTTCGTGCCTTCCCCGGGGAGGAGCTGCCGGAAGAGGAGGTCGCCATCACCGAGCTGTCGATGGCCGATCTCATCACGGCGTTCAAGGACGTCCTCTCGAGGATGCCCTCCGGCGAGGCCCACGAGGTCTTCGTCGAGAGGATCACCATCGCCGACGCCATTGCCTTCCTTCTCGACCGGATCAAGGAGGAAGGGTCCGTGAAGTTCGAAAGCATCGTCCAACACTGCAAGACGCGGAACGAGGTCATTTCCTTTTTCCTGGGCATCCTGGAGCTGGTCCGGCTGAAGACGATCCGCGTGTACCAGGTGAACCCGATGGGGATGATCAGCATCGTACCCGCCGTCCGGGAGAGCGAGAATGGAAGAGAAGCCGACGCCGACGCCGCCGACATCGAATGAACCCCATGCCGCGGAAGTGAACGCGAACGCGGAGGCGGAGTCGCGGGCCTACGAGGAAGCGCGGGATCAGACGCGGGACTACGTGAACGGCGAGGTCCGGGCGCGCGAGGAGGCCGAAGCGCAGGAGCGTTCGGAGGCGGAAGCCGCCGGGCCGATCTGCGTCGACGACCTGCTGAAAACAGGCGACGCGGAACCGGAACCGGGTATTCCGGACGTGGACCTCGGGCGCGCCGCCTCGATCCTCGAGAGCCTGCTTCTCGTGTCCAGCGACCCGCTCTCCATCGACAAGGCCCGCCAGATCCTGGGAGGCATCACCCGGGAGCAGTTCGACGAGGTCCATCTCATCCTCCAGGCGAAGTATTCCGGGGAGGCGTCCGGCGTCCTCCTGGAAAGGGTCGCCAAGGGGCTGCAGTTCCGGACGAACCCCGCGAACCAGGACCATGTCCGGAAACTGTTCGACGTGAAGCCGCCGCGATTCTCGCGGGCCGCCCTGGAGACCGTGGCGATCATCGCCTACAAGCAGCCGCTGACCCGGCAGGAGATCGAACAGATCCGCGGGGTCGACTGCGCCGGATCCCTCAAGACCCTCATGGAGCGCCGTCTGGTCCGGGTCGTGGGGAAAAAGGACGTCCCCGGCAAGCCGTTCCTTTTCGGGACCACCCGGGAATTCATGGAAGTCTTCAGCCTCGGGTCGTTGAGCGAGCTGCCGACGATGCGGGAGATCGAGGCGTACCTCGCATCGTCGACCGCCACGCACGTGGAAACCGGCCGGCCGGGGATCGATCTTCCGCCGGCCGCCGGGGAAGCGGCGGACCAGGGCGAGAACGGGGCCGCGGCGGGGCCGGGAGACGCCTCGCAGCCGGAAAAACGCCCCGAGGAGGCCGCCATGGAGGAGATCGGCCCGGACGAAGCCGCCCCGAACGAGGGGAACGGGAATCCCGATGCCGACTGAGCGGCTGAACCGGTACATCTCCCTGGCCGCCGGCGTTTCCCGACGGGTGGCGGACGAGATGATCCGCAGCGGGCGAGTCAGCGTGGGCGGGGTCCCCGCCCTGGATCCGGGGACGCTCTGGGACCCGGCCGACCGTGAAGTCCGGCTCGACGGCCGCACCCTCGTTCCCATCCGGGAAGAGAAGGTCTACATCATGCTGTACAAGCCCGACAACGTGGTCACCACGATGAAGGACCGGGAGGGGCGCAAGACCGCCCCGGCCTTGATCGGCGAGCTGTCCAGCCGCGTATTCCCCGTCGGCCGACTCGACTTCCACACCACCGGCCTGCTCCTCCTGACCAACGACGGCGAATTCGCTTATCGCCTCACGCACCCGCGCTTCGGCGTGGAAAAGACCTACGTCGCCAAGCTGATGAGCGTTCCCAGGCCTTCCGAGCTGAACGTCCTGCGCAGGGGGCTGCCGATCGACGGGAAGATGACGAACCCCGCGCAGGTCAATTTCCTGGAGAAAAAGGGCGGCAAGGCGTGGGTATCCTTGCGCATCGCGGAAGGTCGGTACCACCAGGTGCGCAAGATGTTCGAAGCCATCGGACACCGCGTGACCAAGCTGCGCCGCGTGGGCGTGGGGTCGCTGGAGCTGTCCGGCATCGAGCCGGGGGAGTGGCGGTACCTCACGGCCAGGGAAGTGCGGGATCTGAACGAATACATGGACCGCCGCGTGGAGGAAGCGGCCGGGGGAGGGCCTCCCCCCGACGTCCCCCGACACGAGAAGCGGATCGAAACGCCCGCGGCCCGCGCCAGGCGCAAGGCGATGAAGCAGGGCATCGCCGAAGCCGCGCGCACGAAGGAGATCGAGAAGGAAAAGGCCGCGCGGGAGGCGAAGCTGGCGGAACGGAAAGGGCCGCGTCAGCCCAAGCCCGCGTGGAAGAGGGGGCCGAAAGGGCCGGGGAAACCCCGCAAGGGGCCGCCGCGGGGCCCGAAACCCTCCGGCCCGAAGCGGGGGGGGCCGCCCCGCGGATCCGGCCGCCCCGGCCGCTGAAAACGCCTCCGATCTACCCCGTCACACGGAGGACGATCTTCCCGGCATTGACGTTGGCTTCCATCCGCTCGTGGGCCGCCGCCACGTCGTTCCAGTCGAAAACGGTGTCGATGACGGGCAGAAGCCTCCCGTCCGCGAAGCGGGGAAGGGCGAAATCGGTGAATTTCCGGGTCAGGGCGATCTTGCGCGGCGTGTCCATGGAGCGAAGCCCGGCCCCGGTGACCTGCAGCCGCTTCGACATCAGGGTGCGCAGCTCGAACTTCTCCACCCTGCTTCCGCCCAGCGTCCCGACGACGACCATCCTCCCGTCCATCGCCAGCGACTCCAGGTTCAGCTCGAAGTACGGCGCGCCCACGAAATCGAGCACGATGTCCACGCCCCGTCCGTCCGTCTGCCTGGCCACCCACGGAGCGAACGGCCCCTCCCTGTAGTTC
>JACZKY010028029.1_pt1 | contig 26227 bp, 56 predicted proteins | sample 8237611 | NCBI WGS metagenome assembly JACZKY01 (sample SAMN16148055, study PRJNA663545) | marine sediment metagenome | biome: sediments and biomass from bioreactor inoculated with such sediments; feature: coastal sediments; material: methane- and iron-fed bioreactor; isolation source: Bothnian...
ATAGGAGACAAGGAGCAGATCGACTACGTTCCGAACGATATGGGCATCGGTGGTGGTGATTATGTCAACTTTAGCTGGTGCCTTGACTGTGGACAAATTCAAGGTGAATTTCCGATGGCAAAAACAGAACTGGAGAATGACGATGAATCCAACGACGGTTGATAAGTTCGGCGTGACCTGTTCTACTATTGCTTTGGTCTGTGGACTTATTCTTATGCTTTTTGGCCCTGGCAACCTAAAGGTATGGGGCGTGGGAATGGTCATTCTTAATTGCGTGCTTCTAATGACTTTTCTTCGGGAGGACAGTCCTCGCCGAAAGAAACGCAAGAAGCCACTTACCGAAGTTGAACGCATGAAGAAAGATTTAGGAGTGTGAGGATGACGACGTATAAGCGAGGATCAGCTTGGGCGCGGAAGAATTGGGATCGATGGGGATTCTGGCGGAGAGTGCTTCATGTGCTTGCCGTCATTGCCTCATTGATTACGTGCCTAGTGATGGTTCTTGTTACTGGCTACGTCGTGTTCGTTATATTCGGCGTGTACGGCTTTCTGGAAATGGTGCGTGATAAAATATTGTTGGAATTTGCACACTGGCTATTTGATTGAGGAGACTTTCATGTTAATCACAAAACGACAACTGCGAGGAGAAGCACGCGACAAAATTGTTGCCAAACAGGCAAAGAATTTCGATGTCGAAGCCAAGCTGATTTGGGACGAGCGAAATCTCTCCCGCAAGAAAGAGCTGATTGAACAGCTCATCATCAGCCAGTTTGAATATCCAAAGAAGCAGGACGAGTTCCGGACCAAGATACGTAAGGCAACCACAACTTACGTGCTTGATAAGCTCGTGGCGGACATTGTGATGTTTGCACACGGCGAAAAGGTTATCAAGTAACCGCACGAAACTGTTGACCTTTCCCACATATTAGGGTACAATAGCCTTATTGTGATTAATGGAGTATTTTATGGACATTTGTAGCGTTCAATTTTCCTCTGATCTTTTTACCGTTCACGGTAATAAGTTCATCCAAGAGATGTCTACTCTCCAAGGCAACACTAGCGACAACTGTGTGTTCGGGCAGGTGTATGACGATGCCGCTGACGTCGGGTTTGTTGTCGTTTCGAAGAAGTCGGGCGTCGGCGCTGTGTTCGTTCACGCTTACACTGAAAGAGATCGTGAAGGCGAAATTGTTGCGTGGAAGCTGATCCCCACTCAAGACACTCTTCGACGTCTTCCCTCACTGATTGGGTGGACGGCTATTGTTCTCAACGATTAAGGAGGCACTATGAATTTCATTCTTGTGATTGTTTCTATAATTTCTCTCTCTGGGCCCGGCTATTCTATGGTCCAGGAGAAGGAATACGTATATAAATTCTCTGATCTGGAACAATGTACAACTGCGCTTACTGTACTGACCAGACACTCCGACGCGCGAGGGGAGTGTATGTCGGAGGCGGCACACAACAGTAAGGTGCCAGCCAAAGAAAAAGTCAGTGTTGTTCCTGTTAGCGCGTCTCACCGGTGAGGAGACACTATGACTTCAGTATTCCTTTTGTTCACAGTTCACAGCATTGTGGTGTGGGTTAGTAGTCCTGACCTTAATCACCGCACATCGGCGGTTGCACAGGAACGACAGTATGTCAACGAGTATGCGACACTTGAACAGTGCCGCGTGGCTGGCATTAAAGCATTACAAAATCGTGTGACTCGAATGTTTCGCGGGCAAGAGATCCGTGTTCCTGCATCACACGCATTCCATTGTGTGCCCGCCTACAGTCAGACAGCTGTCGAAAAAGTGCCCCAAAAAAACGAGACTAAATAAAGCCATGAATAAAGTGAAGCGCTTCAAATCCAACACTAAGGGCAGAGATCTCGTCGTAGGTGACCTTCACGGTTGCTACGAGGACCTCCTGCTCGCTCTCAAGGCGATCAAATTCAATATGAAAATTGATCGCCTGTTCTCCGTTGGAGATTTGATTGACAGAGGTCCCGACAGCTTTGAGTGTGCTGAGCTCATCTACAAACCGTGGTTCCATGCTGTCCAAGGCAACCACGAAGATTTGATGATCAAGTCCGTTCTTCACAATGACGAGCATGCTACTGATATATGGTTGAATAATGGTGGCATGTGGATCTATGACGACGGCACGTACAAGATGCGCTATACCAAAAAACAACTCAACAAACTCGCAACGGATCTCAACGAGCTCCCCTATGTGATTGTTGTTGGAGAAGGTGAGAAGCGATTCAACATCGTCCACGCTGAGTTCATTCGCTTTGAACGAAACGACAACGTTAGTGACGACGACATCGACAGCTGGACGTTCCATCAACCCGAAGAATATTCAATGCTGTGGGGACGGGCGTTGCTGGGCGAGGCTGCATATGACCAAGGAAGTCCACATGAAGGCTTGTCACAGACGTACGTTGGACACACTCCAACACGTCAAGTGCTTCGCTGCTACCAGCAAATGTACATTGACACTGGCTGTGTGTATCACTATTATCGGGGCGGTGTGTATAAAAATGACACCAACATGCTTGCTATCGCGTGCCCAAGCGAAGAGATTGTGTATCGATGGAGCCCTGCGTGGAAGAAGCTTTCAAAGCTTTCATACGCGGAAATTCCCTCAGCCCAAAATCTCATAAATAAGACAAAAGGATTTTAAGGATAATTTCATGGACATTACAACTTTCACGCACCCTCTCACCCTCAGCACCATTGTTAAAGCACTGAAGCCAGCATGCGCGTGTGCGGGTGCTAATAAATTCGTCAAAGTTTCTGGTAAGGTGTTGAAAGTGATCAACAACAATTCTGGAATTTGGTACTACCTTGACTCTGGTACCACCGTCAAGGCCGACTGGGTCGAGTCCGTCTCTCAATAACTTATGCAAGGAGTTGTTATGGATTTCCTAATGAACATTAACGTCGTGATGGCAGTGGTGATGATCGCCACTCTTATGTTCGCCCGTCCTTTTTTCAAGTATCGTCTCATGCTGAAAGAGGCTCTGATTCTTACAACGAATCCCGACATCAAGAAGGAAGTCGGAGGAAGACGTCACTATGCAACCGTTTATGAGGACACCTTGAACGAACACATCTCGCTTGATATGGTTTGGATCCCTGCGTTCTATATCACTTATACAGGCATTGCACTGTTGTGGATTGGAATGAGCATGGGCGTTAATATGGGCTTCTTCTCTGTCATCGTTGCAGGTGCAGTGAGTGCCATTATCACACGTTCCCTTACGCACGACCACAGTCCTGGGTGGTTAATGGATTGGACCGTTGAAATGATGGATGCCTATAATCAGAACGAGTACAAATTGGCTGAAGCCGAGCTCGACGCAGCAACGGTGCGCATCGACGCGCTTATGGACAAGGATCAGAGTGGTCAGAAGCTTTCGGAAGAGGAACAAATAGAAGTGTATCGTCTTATACTTCAACACAAGGATCTCTCGCATCGGTTTGAAAGTATCAAGACAGCGGCGATTGCCGTTGAAGGCTACTTGGACCTGCGTAAGAACGAGGACTCGTCAACCAAGGTTGAGTGATACGTACTTCACGTTGTGATGAGGGATCAATACAAGCGTTTTGAGCTTGTGATCCCACACTGAGATAGCCGTCTTAGACGCATCCGCCGTCTCGATTGCAAGAATCACACCTGGCAAAGCAACAATCGGCAAAGAAGACGAAGACACGGTCACGCCCGTTGTTAGTTCAACAACCAATTGAAATACTGTAGCCTCTTTGGCCTTGTCGATGAACGAGTCTAACGTGTCATAGTAGTTTCCTGTCGGTTGCATCAGTCTAGATCCTTAACAACAATATCGTCGTATGACTCATTACCAAACATAAGCACATATACCATACCGTGTCCAGGAACAGCAACCTGATCCATGAACATGCGGACGTTGACGTCATATTCGATAACCTCATCGGCGTCGGGGATGAAGTACATGAGATATGTATTATCCTTGAACGGCTTGACAGCTTGTGGTAGTGATGTGTTGATGTAGTACAACACCTTAAAGACAGGGCGGTCGAACGGCGACGCCGTCGCCCATACCTTCGATGGCATATACTCTTTAACACGATCGTCGTCAATCATCATGACTGTTGCAACGAGGGGCCGCGGTGCTTTGTCGGGGTGCGACACCATTAATGTCGTCTCAACTTGAATTCGCTCGAACTTATCTGTAGTGATCGTGTAGATCCGCATCGTCTGCTCTTCGCGAATATCTTCAAGTGGCGGCAATCCTGATTGTTTTGGTTGTTCTTGTTCTGTCATTTCGTCACCTTCTTTGTTGGTGGAATCCCTCGGTCGTCAACTGGAACAGTGCACCACGCGCCAACAATCGGGCCTTTGATATGACTGTATCTCGTGCCAGCTTTTCCTTCAAAGATATTGCCACGTTGCTGGTTGAACGTCTTTGCCATTCTCTGACAGTTGAAACTCGTTTTAAATGTCGGCAGCATCTCATATGATGTGGTTTCCCACGCAAGCGGTTTTCCAGGAATAGGTCCCGTATATATCACAAGAACGATCGCGTAGATTAGATTCATGATGATACCTCGTCACAATTCACTACAGTTGACGTGTGAAAATACCGTGTGGCGTTGATCACTTTCTTGCTTTCCACCGCCGCACACGCGTCTTCTTTTGTTGCGTAGGCAAATAGAGACTTTTTCATAGAGCCCATGTAGCCGAGACACATCTCACCAAAACAACTTTCCCATCCCCATTCAACGAATACTTTCAACAAGACCTCACGTTCTTCTGCATAGAAGCACTCCCGTGTTACCTTTTGAGTTCCATCGGGCGCCACTTCAATTGTCTGGCTGCATCGCACTCTATATTCTATCATATTATCCTCCTTTTCTTCAGTTCTGCAATCTCATCGATCTTAACTGTAACCCCAGTATCAGACTTAGCATTCGGAGAGTTCTTGTGAACAAACACCTGCTTGCAACAGTTGCACGTTATCGTTGCCGTCATATCATTGTTCAGAGGATTCGTCTTAATTTCAAATATAATCTTATCGATTTCACTAAACCAATGTCCCGTCCACCTGCAGATGAATTGTCTGATCCCCATAATATCTCCTCACTTAACGATACGTAGATTGGGTTTGCCTCGCGGCGGGCGAGGCGCTTCTGGTGGTGGAGCAGGAGTCTCTGTTGGTGCCATGTATGGAAACGTCAAGCCCATCCCACTCTCTTTCGCATGCAATCCTATCACTGCACCAATCGGAATTATGCAGCTCCACGACTTCGAATTGAATCGTGTATCGAAGTTGATCACATCAGGTCCAATTAGCAGATTCATTACGGCATCGTAGCTGACGTTGAGCGTAATCTCACCACCCTTCGCATAGCCTTCGGGGACCCTCGTGTTTGCGTCAATGTGAACTACCAGATAAGGGGTCAGGTTACTTTCTGTGCACCACTCGTGGACGGCACGAAGCAAGTACGGTTTCATTGATCCTAGATCAGCGGTTGCCGTAACCATTACGAATCGTTCCTCATTATGTCTTTAATCGTGCTCTTGTCCACATTTACAAGCAACGATGCCTTCACCTCTTTCGTGATTTGTGCGCGTAGAGCGTCCTCGTCAATAGGATTTGCAACCCTTCGAGCACTCGTATCACGGTATGACGCAACAGTTCGCGTTTGCTCCCTTCCATAACGAACCCGCAGTTTTGTGAGCTTGTCCTTCATCTCTTTGACTTCGCACCAATACGACACTTCCCCACTGTGTTTATCGTCGTAAATGTGTCGATTATAGTTCAGCCACACATTCCATCCAGCAGGAAACCGGCGGCGCCACTGAATCTTGTATTTGACAACTTCTTCTCCCTCAACGGTGATTGTCGCTTCAACTAGCCTGAACTCTGTTTGTGTGTAAGAAAACATTTTCCAGCGCTCGGCAATCGTCGTATCCATACACATCGCTATTATTGCGGCGAGGAGAAGCGGGAGGATGGCAGAACATGCCATAACTACTGGTACATCAACTGCGAAAATTGATATCACAATCACACCTACCAGCCAAACAATAAGAAATATCGGGTTCATTACACCCTCCTCAAATCGTTGTCTACAGCACCTCGCAACTCACGCTTCACTTCTTCTGTAATTTGTGCACGCAAAGCGTCCTCGTTTACTGCTTTTACAGTGGTCCCAAATTGTGACAGGTGGCTCTCATCGCGATACGTGGAAATCGTCGTTGTTGTCTTCTTTCCATAGCGAATTCGAAGCCGACCGATCTCTGATTTTATTTCTCCAACTTCATATTTGTACGCCGCTTCACCGTCACCTCTCGAACTATAGACGCTAGGAGTATAATTGTGCCACGCATACCACCCCTCTGGGAACCGGCAGCGGAACATGAGTCTGTACTTGATATCTTCATTGCCATCTTCGTCCTTGAATGACTGCTCAACAAGCCTGAGTTCCATCCGTTTGAGTGAGAACAAACGGTAGCGTTTCTCTAGGTGCGTGTCTCCACAGAACAAAAGCACACAGCTTACTGCAAGGGCTATCGAATATATAACAATGAGCGGACCGATTGCCGCCGCCGATGCCACGACCCCTATCACAATCACACCTATCAGCCAAACAATAAGAAATATCGGGTTCATTGTACTGGTCCTTTCAAAGAGTTAGCAAGTTCTTTAAGTTCCTTCGGCAAATCCTTCAGAGCCGTAGGCTTACGTTTTTTCGCCGGTTTTTTGACAGCATCCTTACCCCTCTTTTCGACGGGCCTCGTCCCAGGCTGGATTTCCTCCCGGAACTCCTGGTCGTCCAGGCGCAATGTGAATCCACCAGTCTGCACAATCCTCCCATGCGAAGGAGACTGCCTCGTACCAACAGAACCACCAACATTTTCCCTCTTCGCAGGTGCAGCCGTCTTAATCACCTTCTCTGTTGTCTTCCCGTATTCCAATGCCAGCTCGTCTATCTTCTCGTTCGTATTGGACACAAGATCATCAAACACGTGTTGATCCAACGTACGTCTTCCATTGTACTGATACTCATGCCAGACTCCATACCCTGCTGGGAATACCTTTCGAAACTCAATCTTGTACTTCTCAACCGTCCCCCCACTTTTCTTCGCCACAGTCACCTCAACCAATCTGTATTGTGTGTTCCTCAGTTCAAATAGTGTATGGCGTGCGGCAAGGCGTTCGATTACCTTTTTAGGCGTAAGCACTCTCAACATAAAGATCATTATGACCACCACAAACAGCGTGAGGAAGAATGCTATCGATATACTGGTTGTGAGTGCAAGTATCATGTAGACAATGAAGACGGTTAGTGCGGTATATGATTTGATCATTGGTGATATTCTCCTGCCAAGATATATTAGATCGTACGTAGCATTAATGGTTCCTGATCGTGGGACCCTCAATGTGATCCCACGTACCTGAACATAGTATACCCCGATTGTTTGAAGACGTCAAATGGATAATGGGGGTTATGTTCTATACTAGTAAACCCGCATCAATGAAGAGGGAGAGAACACTAGTAAACCCGTGCAAATGTGCGTGTGTAGGGTACTACTAGTAAACATTGTGTTTGAATGTGGGGATCATTGATGAGGGTTGCAAGGTGTCAAATCCGAACATATATCGCGCGAGCCAACGCCATCGCTACCGTCGAACCATAGTCGGTTCTCGACTGCCTTGCACGGGTTTCCACGTGTTCCCTTAACTGTTTCAATGTTGTATACTGTTTCTCAACAGCGTTAACATCACTAACAGTGCTGACGGTCTTCTACTAGTAAACATTGACCTCTTACACATACACATACACATTATGTCTACACATCTAATCGTATTGATTGCTCTAGGGGGAATGGCTTTGGGGTTGTTCCTACTTTACAGCTTGCTGACGTTCACTGTTCGAAGAGGAGAGCGGTTTGCCGGACAGTCGACAATCGAGGACGGCTTGCTGATCTTCGTATTTGTGGCAAGCATTATGGCCGCTTCCACTGTCGTCGAAGCCGGAATTTGGATCGCCGGATCGACGTTGCTGATCGTCGCATGCCACCGCGTCCTACACCGTCTGCGCGGGGACTGATCGCACAGAGGGCAGTCATCGTGCCGGTGCTCGCAGCAGTCTCGCACCGGCACCGCCATAGCGGATACCCCGTGCGGCACTGACGCTGCCCACCGGTCCGTTCCTTATAATTCCCCGCAGCAATTCGTCTAAATTGCAAATGTGACTTTTGGCCGGCGTCCAAAATGCCGCTGTCCAAAATGCCGGCGGCCGTAATGCCGCTGGCGCCAAAAGCCCGCTGCGTCCTTCTGGCCGCTATTCGTCAAGCGTCCAAAAGGCCGGGTTTAAAAGCTAGTCGAAAAGTAAACTGTGAGTGTACTTTCCGTGCGAAAAGTAAAACTCGTTAAGCGCTCCTTCCGTGCAGGTTTTGTTTCAGTAGGGACATCTTATCACGATTCGAGAAAGGGGACAACAGTTTTTGGAAAATAGTCAACGTCATAATGCACGGAACAGATGCCGCTGCGGACGGCCCGGCGACGCACTAATAGATAATCTCCGTGCGGAACTCGCGCGGCCCTATTAGTGAATTGTGGCGGTGGGCGCATGTGTCCCTGGGGTCGCCGGTTTTAAACCGGCGAGTGCGCAAGCCCATGGTCTCGAACAGAGCGCAAGAGCGCCCAACTCGGCCTTCACGTGAAGTTAGTATCGAAGCCGGATCCCCATACCTCCCCCCTGCCTCGCCCCGCTTCCTGTGGAAGTCTAGGCTCTCGGCATCGCGTTGCGATCTTCGTCGCGCCCGCTAGAGTAATTGTTTTCTCAACTGATAGGCTATTATCCCATATCTGACCCTAAATGTCAACAGCTATGTTCGCAGGGGGATTTCAACACTGTTGACATCTTACCCCTAATGTGGGATAATCACTTATCATCAATCAAGGAGTTCCCGTGCATAATTACATTAAGAAGAATCAACTCATAAAGGTATAACCATGTCAAAGCAAGTTGTGTACATCTACGCGAATGACCCGTCGGGAGATCGCAACGGCGACCGTTCAACGCCAACTATGGAGAAAGTGTCGCTCGATGCCCTCAGAGCAATCTTCGATGCTCGTAAGGACGAAGATGCAATGTACGAAAAGGTCGGTGCGCTCACTTTATGCAGCGATGCAGCAAGTGTGATCGTGGAAGCCGTGACAGGCTCTTATGGGTATGCGAAAGATATGAAGAAATTCCTCGACAAGCCCAAAGGAAACGCTTTCTCGATCTTTGGTGATGATGCTCTGATCGGTGGCTTTGGCTTCGACAAGGACCAAGCGATGCTCGCCTACTATAAAGAATACGACGACATCTAATCGTTGACCTTTGACCCTCAATACCATATAATGCCTCAATGAAACAACTTTTGAAAAAGTTCAGCCGCCGCAAGGCTGGCACCTACGGTCGGACTCACGGTCCGAGCCGGGGGAACTCCAAGCGTGTTGCCAACAAGGCCGCCCGTCGCCTCAACCCACGAGAGGATTAATCATGGCATTCTATCGCGTCTACACAGGCGACACCGGCACGTTCCGCAAAGCGCTCGAGGCCGCCGGCTTTCCGTCGTACCGCCCGCGCAGTCCGTGGGGCATCGAACAAGCACGAACAATCTATAGCGACACGTATCCTCGCCGCACGGGCGGGAAGCCGACGACACGTCGGTTGAAACTGTCCGGTGCACGTGACATCTGGAATGCTTCTACGTATCGCAAGAAGTTGCTGGAACGTTGGCTGCGTGAAATGTTCGGCGAACGGTTTATTCGCTGCGGCACGTATGCCGATGGCCGCGGCGAGGCGTACACAATTCACCTAAAGGCCAAGTAAACGTTGACCTTTGACCCTAATTAGGGGATAATGGCTTACTGATTCGTTGAGGAACGAACAATGATTGTTACACCGCAAGTCAAGAAGCGCGTCGAGGCCAAGCTCAAGGAAGGCCTCAAAACACTGAACACGCACTACAAAACCAGCATGTCGATGCCCCGCGTAACTTATAAAGTGCGCGGCAGCACTGCTGGGAAAGCAGACTACTCCAAGTGGGAAGTCATGCTCAATGCAGTTCTCCTTATGGAGAACATTGACGATTTCATCGAGCGCACGGTGCCGCATGAGTTGGCCCACCTCGGTGCCTTCAAGGTCTATCCGGAAACATTGAATCGGTTTGCTGATGAAGCCGGTGCTATGTTTCGGATGCTACGCGTCCGTCGTGGCAAGCTTCGTATGCCGAAGCGTGAAGTGCACGGTCCTCGGTGGCAAGAGGTGATGCGCGTACTTGGTGTCAAAGACAGTTCGCGCACCCACACGTACGACGTGTCCAACTCTTCGCGCAGAAAGGCTCGATACGACTATAAGTGTTCCGGCTGTGGCACCGCTATGAAGTGTGGCCCGAAGATCCACAAGCAGATCCAAGCAGATCCGAAGTCGCGGTGGCACAGAGGATGTAAAGGCAGCCCGCTGGTGTTGGTTACGAGCACTCCGGCCAAGCCGGCGGCGACGTACAAGCCCAAGGCCACCCCGAAGACCAAGGCGCCCAAGTCGGGTACCAAGTTAGCCCGGTCATATGTTCTGTACAAGCAATGGAAACATCTTTACGATCGGAAGGGCATGATCGCTGTGTTCCGGAATGAGCTCGGCATGACCGAAGCTGGATCGTCCACCTACGTGTACCAATGCCAGAAGCTTTACCAACAGGGAGTCTGAAAATGGCTAAATATAACGACAAGAAATATTCACATGGTATCGAACTCGTCGCCGAGCAAGTCGTGAAAATGGTGGTTGAGGATGGCGGCGATGACTGTGAGCTCGAAGAAATGTTGGGTGTTGCCCTGCAGGATATCACCGAACGAGCTAATGAGCTGTTCTCAGAACAGACTGGCACATGATCATCGACAACAGTGGATACCACAACACCTCGTTCAGTCCTAAAAGGCTGAAGAGGTGCGTTGCACGAGTTGCAAGGAATCTAAAAAAGCTCCAAAAGAAGGTTCCGTTTGATGCGATTGCTTTTCGTGGTGTCAGTGGTGCTGCGATCGCGTTCCCCGTGTCGGCATTGACAGGGCTACATTTGATCTGTGTGCGCAAGGAAAGAAATTCACACGGTAACTGTGTCGAAGGTCCCTCGAGGAGCATCAAGCGATATGTGATCCTCGATGATTTTATCTCGAGCGGCGAAACGATACGAGCAATTTACCGCGCGGTCAAAACCGTGAGCAGAAGTGAAAGCAAATGTGTTGGAATTTGTTTGTACGCTGGTAGTCATGGTAGCTTCAAAGTTGCGAAGCTGCGAGGCGATAACATATTTGTTCAAGCGTATCGTGTTTGAACATAACCTGTTGACCTAATCGCAGAATTAGGGGATAATGTACCACAAGCTGAAATAACAAAACAAGTCCATTTACTTCGACTAAGGAACGAACAAATGCGTCTTTCGAGCGAAAAGCTCAACGTCGAGAAGAGCGGCATCGGCGTCGAGACAGAATTCAAGATCAAGGCTACCGCCAAGGCGTTCGGCATTCTGTCGAGCGGTCTGTACTCCAACAAGATCCGTGCCATCATTCGCGAGCTCTGCTGCAATGCATGGGACGCGCACGTCGCGGCAGGGAACACCGAGACTCCTTTCGAGCTCAAGCTTCCCACCAGCCTCGACCCGACCTTCTACGTCAAAGACTTTGGCATTGGTCTGACGCACGAGGAAGTGCTCAATCTGTATACAACCTACTTCGACTCAACCAAGAGCGACAGCAACGAGTTCATTGGTGCGCTCGGGCTTGGCTCGAAGTCACCGTTCAGCTACGTATCAACCTTCTCCGTTGAGTCGCGCTACTGCGGCATGAAGCGATTGTACAGCTCTTTTATCGGCGAGACAGGTGTTCCGTCGATCGCACTGCTGGGCACAGAGAAGACTGACGAGCCGAACGGCATGACGATCTCTCTCGGCACGAAGTCTGGTGACGCCGACAAGTTCCGCATGGAAGCGATGTACACGTTGATGTACTTCAATCCCCTGCCGAAAGTGTACGGCGGCGGCAGTGATTTCAAGCCGTACTCACTTAAGCACACCGTCGAAGGCACGAACTGGAAAGTGCGTGAGACAGAATACTACTCGAGGATGAGCGGTGCGTACGTCGTGCAAGGTTTCGTTGCGTATCCGGTCGATCGTGATAACCTTGCGCAGAACGGTCTGTCACAACTTGCCAACGCAATCCTCCAACTGCCGATTGACTTCACTGTGACGATTGGTGCAGTTGAAATGGCTGCGTCGCGCGAAGCTCTCTCGTACACAAAGTCGACGATTCAAAACCTCATCAAGGTTGTCGAGGTAGCGGCTGTCGAGATGCGTGCGTCAATTCAAAAAGAATTCGACAACTGCAAGACGTTGTGGGAAGCTCGTTTGATGAACGCATCGTTCGGTAATCGCGAGCACAAAATGGCGAGCATCTACAGTGAGCTTTCGCGGTCGAAGTCGTTCACGTACAAGGGCAAGGATATTGCTACGGAGATTCCGCTGGACCTGACAAAGATTCACGATACGCAGATCACCGTGTCGTATCTATCACACTACTCACGTCGTCGCAAGACCAAAGCCTCAAAGAGCGGCGGTTGGGATCCACAATCGTATGCGAAGTCGTTTACGCTCAACATTCATCCTGGTATGACTGTGCTCGTCGACGACGTCTACGGCTCGGCCGGCCTTCTCACGCAGTACCTCGAAGGTCTTCGCAAGCCGCAAGGAAATGGCAATCAGTACGTGATGGTTATCAAGGGACTGACGAAGAAGACCTACAATCAAAAGGAAATCGATGCGATCATCTCCCAGCTTGGCGATGCACCGTACGAACTCGTTTCCGCGCTGCCGTACATAAAGACGAAGACGGCCTACGCCTATCGCGCACGGAAGCACGACGAAGTGCTCGTGTGGTCGGGCTACAGTGAGAACGCTGGTTACAGGCGCAATCAAATTCGTCGTGTGTACTCGCGTCTTTGCTGGACGAGCGGCAAGGCCGATACGTCGAACACGACTAAGGAACAATTCTACGTAAACCTCGAGCGGTTTAAGATTATGCGTAAGCCCGACCTCGCCTGTGAAGCGTTTGACCTTTTCCTCGACTACATGCAGGGGATTGGTATCATTCCCAAGGACACTACGATCATTGGCTTGAACGAGAAGCAATCGCTCCGTGCGAAGAGCAACAAGAAATGGAACGAGCTGTTCAAGTATTGTGAGGATGCGTTCACTGAGTTGAACAAGGATGGCACGTTGTCCGCCGTCGTGCTCAACACCAAGATGCAGTATTACGTCGGTGCAGGGATCGCACAGCGATTCGTGCGCGACTGGGCGAAGATTAGCAAACAGGTTACCGACGGCAGCTTTAAGTCGATGATCAACGATCTGCACGCCCTGCACACTGCGGCCGAGAAGTCGAAGCTGTCGTCAGACACGATCGTCGCAGCGGCAAACAATCTCACGTCGCCGTTCGACAAGAACGTCCAGAAGCGTTACGCGGACGTGACAAAGGAATTCGATAAGGTTATGGGTGAGAACTCGATGCTGCGTATTGTCAACTGGGAGAAGGTGGCAGCTGGTGACATCGACATGATCGTCAAGTACGTGAACTTCGTAGCGAAAGGCTAAACAGTTTTGGGTGGGGTGCTCCTCGTTCGTTCCTTAGCGCCCCACCCACTTTTATTCGGATATAACTCACTGACAAAACAGAGGAATTTAGTAAGAATTGCCGTTGACCTTTCCCACTAAATACCTGATAATGGGGGTGCTCAAACGAGCATTCTCAACACCTCCTGGAGATCAAATGAATTCTTACATCATCACTGACGGGTCGATCATGCTCTCGATTGGTATGAAGCCGTACAACGTCGAACAGTCCCACCCGAACTACGACAAGGTGCTTGACGCCGTGCGTGCAGAGGACTGGGATGTGATTCCGTCGCTCGTGAACATCACGAACACGATTGCTAATTACGGCAATGGCAAGATCGACGTTGATGTCGAGCACGGCGTTGTGACGTACAACGGCGACGAACTCCACAACTCTCTCACCGACCGTATCATTCGAATGATGAAGGAAGGTTTCTCGATCGATCCTCTCGTCAACTTTCTCGACAACCTGATGCAGAACCCGTCCGCCCGTGCGGTTGAGGAGCTGTACACGTTCCTCGAGTACGGTAAGATGCCGATTACGGAAGACGGTCATTTCCTCGCGTACAAACGAGTGAACAACGACTACACGTCCGTGCACGACAGCAAGACGGACAACTCGATCAGCACAGTTGTCGAGATGGCTCGAAACCAAGTCGATGATCGCTCGGACAACACTTGCTCGAATGGTCTGCATTTCTGCTCACACGCCTATCTCAGCTCGTTCTCGGGTGCGAAGGTTGTGGTGCTGAAAATCAATCCTCGTGATGTCGTGTCGATCCCGACCGACTACCAAAACACGAAGGGACGTGCGTGTGCGTACGAAGTGGTTGGCGAACTCGATGCGGACGAAGTGCGCACGGCACTGGGCGGTGGCGGCTGGGAAGATTCAGTCAACACCGACTACAGCGATCGTGACATTGACGATCATGACTACGAAAAGGTGTCGGTAGACTATCTCAGTGGCTACGATCGTGGTCGCACAGACGGTCGCGCTGGTGTCGATTACATCGCTGAGGCAATTGTCGTTACCGAAATGGTAATCGACACAGCCGAATATATCAACGGCTACAAACGTGGTTGGAAGGATGGCAAAGGACACAAAGCGTTTGCCAACCTGAACGCCATCGATGATCGGCACGACGTTGACGTGTTCAACGCCTTGGGTGACAGTGAGTACCGCGACGCCGACGAAGAGGACTATTAAACAGTAAGTCCGGAGGAGGACTGGGAGGGCAATCGAGAAATTGGTTGCCCTCTCTTCTTTTATAGGGTATAGTAAGCATATGGAAAAGCTCAAAACCTATCGCGTTGCTGTTCATGTCAACCGCACTGAATTCTATGACGTAAAAGCGACCAGCGGCAAAGCCGCTGTTACGCTTGTCGAGGAGTACGGTGAGGTTGGAGACGGTATCGAGTTCATCGACATGAGTGAAGGAACCGTCGAGAAAGTCTTTCTCATTGATGAGGAGTAACACATGAACGATCGTCCCAACATCCGAAAGCACTTTGAACAACTACCTAAGGAGTAACCCATGAAACGTCTCATCGTAGCAATCTTTCTTCTCATGTTCGCCATTCCGAGTCTCGCTGGTGGGATGAGTTATGATCAGATGCACAGCGCAGGCTGGGACAAACTCTCAGAGAGCCAGAAGGCAGCGCTCGTCAAACAGGTTGCCGACACAACTGCACAACAATCCAACCTTACAAATCCCCAGAATGTCGAACAGTGGGTGAACATCGGTGAGCGGCTCGGCAAAGTGATTGGTAGCGTCGCCAAGGAAGTTGGCGTTGCCGTTAACGAGTTCATCACAACTCCAGTTGGTCAAATGACCATGGCACTAATCATCTGGTCCTACATGGGTACGGTACTGGTGCACATCATTGGTGGTGTTCTTATCCTCATCGTCGGCTTCACATTCATCACGTACATTATGCGACGTGTTGTGAGTCAGACAACCGTGTACAATACCGAGAGGACCAATGTGTTTGGTAACCATCCGGTCCTAAAGGTTGAACGAGCGCAGTTGTCCAGCGACTCCACGATTGGCTTTACCATCTGTGGAGCTGTTGTCATCGGCGCCTCACTCCTCACTGCGTTCTCCTTCTAAAGGAACTGCCATGCGTAAGACCAAAGATACTCGTGACTGGGACAAACTCGACCACAAAGACAAGGCGTTTCGCAAGATCGAGAAGCGCCGGTTCGATGATGAAGTATCTGATGAAGAGCTTCGCGCGATCATGGGAACCCCAATAGCCAGCGCCCGCTGGCGTGAACTGCTCGGTTGACTTTTCACCCAAACTGAGAGATAATATCCTCTCTATTTGATCTACGAAGGCTAACGTACTAGTAAACAATGCTCAGAGCATTGTACTAGTAAACTACAAAGGCAATCATGTACATCGACGTACGCAAGTTGGCAGAGACGAAGCCTGCGTTCAAGAAGCTCAGCTCCTTCATGCTTGCCATTCATGGCAAGAATGTAAAGTTGTCTTCGTACGACAAACAGAGAGAAAATCCCTGGAGCGTCATCGCGGAAGGCTACACAACTCCGTTGCTCTGTCAGGCCTCACTTGCCGGTATGGATAGTCAGTTCTACCCCTCGTCTAAGACGGCAATGAAGAACATGCTCGTCAAGGTGTTCCTACCCAACATTGGGTACACACTTACGGGAGTTGTAGAGACCAAGCCACAGGCGTTCTGGATCACTGTGAAGGAACTAAAGGAAGTCGCCTTCCATGTGTTCACGTTCCGCAGTGGTGGTATTGGTGTGGGCATTGCATTGATCCACGGCGACTTCGGCATGATTGAGGAAATCCGCCAAAGTGCCGAGACACTTATTGATCGGACACGAAAGGCCGCTCTCAAGAAATCTGCAGCTTCGAAGCTGACCAATAGTGAGAGGCTGGTGTTGGGCCTTTAACTCAAAAGCGATCGTTAAGCGACTGCAATAGTCACCTGTCCTTTTTGCCAAGTCAACAAGTTTAATGCTGCCATGGAGTGCAAAGCGGATCGCCATACCTCCCCGCTCACCATTCCGACCGTGATGCGTCTATTATACGCGCGAATGATGAAATAGTGAAAGCAATAAGGCATTGTCTTTTGACCCTATTGATGGGATAATGACTCTATGGTTGAATACGTGATCGAACTGATTGCTGGCGGGGAAGTCGTCGCTCTGTTGCACAAAGAGCGTGACGGCCAACTGACCAAGCTCAAGCCGAGTCTCGATGCTTACATGCACGTCAGCAAATTCCGCAGCAAGGAACGAGCTGAGCGTGTGATAAGAATGTTCGGCGCCGGCGCACGACTGGCTTCGACTTGGGGTGGATATGTGTACGGCTCAAAGAGCACCATCACTGGTCCGCAATCCAAAGTGAACAAACGACCTGCTTACAGGAGTATTTAGATGAAAACGTTCTACGTAGTCAAAGAGAAGGCGACCGGTAAAACGGTGTCACCCGGACGAGTCGACTGCCACCTCACTATGAGGAACGCCACGAAAAGTCCTCACTTATGGACCAACCTGAAGGCTGCCAAAGCCTCGGTTGAGCGTCTTGCCGAAAAGGCAAATGCCGAGATCAGCTACTACAAGGGCAGTATCGCTCAGACAGAGAGACACAGGAAGCAAAAGGTCACCGAGTATAAGGAGGCCAAGAGGTGCGCGGAGTATGCGAAGACCTGTGGCTTCAGCAAAAAGGCACTCACAAAGATGGAACGTGAAGTGCGCGATTGTCAGGCACAGGTCGTGATGTACGACAACATGATCACCGAAGCGCAACGTCAGGTAACTCGTCTCAAGAACATCGTCGCCAAGATGGTGCCTGACGCATTCGAGATTATCCCTGTGAAAATCAACATTTAGATTAATGTTGCCAAATCGCTAGATTTAGGGTATAATAGACCCATAAGTTAATCAAGGAGTCAATACGAATGCTTAATACAGCACCAGTCTTCTTGCACCTCCAGTTGGGCACCTGCGCCAGCGAAGTCGTGCAGAACATCGCAGCGTTGATCGACAACTCGAAGACGCCGATGCAGAAAGCAGTCAGCCTCATCAAAGATATCATCGGCGTCGAGGCGGCGTTCGAAGATGTCCGCAAAGCGCGCCTAGTTGCGATGCTGGTGGGCGAGAAAGCAGTTCGCTCCGCCTACATGATTGACGACGAAAACATCTTCCTGCGTGAGTGCGACGAAGCAATCGACAAGCGCCTCGCCGATCCTAAGAACGCGTGGATGTACGTGGCAGCCAATCCACTTATGGCACCCGTCGAGAAGGTGCAAGTTGTTGCCGACATCGACGTGAAGGTCGAAGTCAAAGCAAACGGCAAGATCAAGAAAGGCGGCAAGCAAGTGCTCGCAGCCGAACTGTACAAGAAACGTGTGCTCGAAGCGAAGACTCCTGCGACGAATCAAGAGTTCATCGCGTGCCTCGTGAAAGAGCTTGGTATGTCGAAAGCTGGTGCGACGACGTACGCATACAACTGCAAGAAGCAGCTCGGCGAACCTGCTGGTGGTATCGTCAAAGCGAAGAAAGGCCGCAAGGCCAAGGTCGCTGCTGCTCCGAAGAAGTCGTAACTGTTTATGAGGCTGGCGCGCGGTGAAGTTGTAAGCGACGCGCAAGTGCGCGCCTCCGTGCCAGCCTCTTTTCTTTAAGGAACGGGAATGAAGAACGTTGAAAGACATTACATTCGTGGTAGTTGCGGTGTGCCCGCTCGTGGATATGTGAAGTTTCACGTGCTGAAAGCGAGTGAAGGTGGTCCTGGTCAACGAGCGACGATGAGTCATCTCAGAGCTGCTGGAATCAAATGTGAAGGACAGACGAGCTGCTATGTCGGACACTCAGTGGTCATGGTCACAGGCAAGTACACCACGCTGAAACGCGCCGAGCGGATCGTTTACAGTTAACGGAGGACAAGGTATGAACAGCTTCGAACGTTGGTTCATCAAGCGAGTGATTGCCAAAGAGGTACGGCAGGGCCATCACGACGCTCGAGTTGAGGGCCTGTACGGCCTCATTCGTGAAGCTGCCACAGCCGAGTTCACTGAAGACAATGCGGCGACGATCGACGCGTACCTCAGCGATCGGTTCCGTGCTAAGCGAATCACAGACAAACCCTCTGCCCATTCATTTGGGCTTCTACTTCTCTAAGGAGTATCGTATGTCCTTCTGTCTCTGTGTTGAATACAACGCAATGCCTGATTGGCCGTCGCCACAACGCTTCGACGAACGCCTCGAAAAGTTGCTCAAGAAGCGGTCCAGTGGATCGGGCTTCGGCGGGGTCCGTGACATGACGTGGGCGTACAGGACCAAAGATGCCGCGAACACAGCTGCGAAGACTGTCCGTGCGTATCGCAAGAAGGAAAAGAAGGCTGTGTACCGCAACGCACGGGTCACCGTCTTCGAATATTGATGTTGGCTTCCCCTTCCACATCGTGGATAATGGATCTGTAATGGGAATGTTATACGGATGGATACCAGCGCGGCGGGGCGTCAAGTCACACGGTCTTCTACTTCTCTAGGGAGTGCATCATGGTTGTCTACACAGTTCTTTTCAATGGCGATCCAGACTCGGACTACTTCGAGACTGGACATGGCCCTCGAGTCGATGGCGTGTTCAAGTCGATGGATGCAGTGAAAAAGTGCATCAACAAAATGGAAGGTGGCCAAGAAGGGGAGACAAAGCTGCGGTACGGCACTTGGTACATGGATGTGCTCGAGGCCGAGACCTACTACGAAAAAGACGCCGAAGACATCGACGATGATGACGATAATGAAGACGAGATCGTTGGCGTGTACGTTGTGCAACGCTGGAGGGTCAGGACAGGGCCCCGGCCTTAAGTCGTCCTGAACAGTTGACTTCCCCTTCCACATCGTGGATAATGGATCTGTAATGGGAATGCTATACGGATGGATACCAGCGCGCTCTAAGCGCAAGCCTAAGCAGGCTGCGTTCAAGCCTATGAAGGCAGCGACGCTGACGAGCCCACGGCTCGAGGAACACCGCACAGCGATGGCTCAACATCAATCCCTCAGCAATGGAGTTGGCAACGCCACCATTGCTGGTAGCGCTCACTACGACAATCCAGAGCTCGCATTCAGGGAAGCTCGAGCCCGCAACGTCAAGCATACTGTTGCTCCTATCTGCAACAAGGGTGGGTACCAACTCATCAGCGATGAAGCAGATTTGAAAACCGTCGGTAGGAAGGTGTAGTTGACCTTTGACCCAAACGGTGGGATAATGACCTCATGCCTACATTCACAAGCCTGAAAGAAGCCCGCAAAGGTTTAAAGCTGCCTGGTGGCGAGAACGCCGACGTCTTCACGCACGGCGGCGTCAGCTCATATTCGTGGCACAAGAGGGGTGGTTACGCTGATAAAGTTCTCGAAAAGCTTCATGCTTCATTGCGAACCAAACGCTGGAAGGCTGCGGGAAGAAACGGCTCGGGCACTCCCGATGGTTCTTTCATTGGCCACGGTGAGGCTTTCGAACGGAACGGATGGCGCCTTACAATCCATGAAACATACGGTGGCGTCAAGTGGGACAACTCATTTTCCATTGAACTGAAACTCATCACTCCGAAGGAGAACGTCGATGTCAAAGAACAGTAAGAACTCCCGTGTGCACGCGCAGCGTCAAAGCTTCAAGCGTGCTGAGTCAGCGCCGGGTCTGAAGAACCCGACGTCAACGGGCAACCGTGGGCCGAAGCAAACCAAGAAGGTCAACACGAAGGTGAATACGTGGTTTGCTCGGAAAGATGGCAAGACGTCAGCGCCTGCTCCGCGTGAGCGTGGCAAGCGCGGTGACGAGACCACCGAGGAGTAATCATGGCAGCATTAATGTTCATCTGCGGAATCGCCGCCTTTGTGATGGGCTGGCCGATGTCCGGTTTGGTCTTCATGATCATCGCCATTATGGCAGCAACGACCTAATGAAGACGCTTGCTGACCTCATCGAGGCTGTCAAGAAGCTTCCTCTAGAAGCTTTCGAGGACTCGTTAAGCGGACATATGCTTCGCGAATTGATCGTGAACCGGGGCATGGAGTATCGCCGATCGCCTCTCTGCTTTGCCCAGCGCGACGCTGAGGAAAAGAAGCGGCTACATCGCCGCAAGAAGGACATGGTGCGATCTCTTAATCGCGATGTAGATGTGCGCAAGTGGATCAAAGGGGGAGACATCGTTCCTGGCACCTTTATCAAGGTTCTCGGAGCTCGTGACGGCAAAGGTATCCGTCAGGTGGTGGATATCGAAACCGATCGGTTGACGTGCCGCCAGTGGATGCCGATCGCGTTCGGCGAGTTACGCCAAGTCCAAAAGGATCCGGATGGTGCGCGCAACGCTGGTTATCTCAAGATTGCTGACGTGTGGATCAAACCGCAGAGTCAAATGATGACACACGACTTCAACAAGGTCGTCAAACTTCTCGGTTGACCTTTACCCTCATTGATGGGATAATACTACATCACGTTGAGGAGTACCTAAATGAACAAAGAAGATCTCGCTGTCGTTAAAGCGTACGACAAAATGACCTTCAACGTCTACTACGACTACACCGGCGCCGGCCGCGGACCCGAAGCAATTGCTGGTCCGTTTGATACGGAAGAGGAAGCGAACGCGTGGGTCGTGGAGTGCGACTACACCAACGACAGTAACGTGTTCATCGACAACGCCGACCTGCTCGATCCCGAAGAGGACTACGACGACTCGATGGACGGTGATCACGATTCCGCGATGGCGTCTGCTGGATGGGGTACGGACGAAGATTACGGCGGCACCGACGAGAGGTATTGACATGCCCAAGAAAACGAAGTACACATTCGAAGTGACCGTCGACGTTCATTCTTACGACGGCCCCCTGCCCAAGGGTATGCACGTGAAGCTCAACCGTGCAGTGGGCGATGCACTCACGACAGCCGTCGAGAACGAGGCCTTCGCGTTCGATATATATCCCGACCGTGAATTCTGCATCGGCAAAGTCGCTGTCAAGAAAGTTGACGTTTGACCCAGCCTGAGGGATAATACTCTCACGTCGAGGAATACACCCATGAAAGAGATCGTGATTAAGGCATCGTTGTTCGAAGAGCTGATTGCAGTGTCGTTGTGGTATAACGCAATGCCGAGCGCCACGCCCAACTTCTACGCTGGTGATCGGTTCCACGAGAACATTTTCGAGTTCCAAGCTGCGTGCATTTCTGATGACGGCTACGCTATTGGTACTGACGATAATAGGTACCTCAGTCACTTCGAAATTCAGGACGGTAAACTTGTCGTGGCGTTCGGCCGCGAAAGCGGACGGCTGTCGACAGAAGAGCCGTTCATCTACTACAGAATTGTAGCTGCCAGTTGACTTTGTACCCTTATTAGGGTATAATACTTCTATACGTTAAGGAGTTCGTCAGTGCGCATCGCAATCGAATTTGTTCGCACATTTCCCAGTTTAACGATTAGCGCGGTCGCTGTGATGATCGCCCTACCGTACATTCTTGAAATCATCGATGTGGTTCTTCGCATCGCGGCACGATAACATGCTCGCACGTCCCACTGTTGGTTCCACTATCACAGTTGTCGTCAAGAACCTGATGGCGTTCAAGCCAGTGTGGGTTCCGCTGTGGAATGACTACACTGCGAAGTCGGACGAGACGTTCACTTTCAAAGGTACTGTCGTCCGTCCCGATCCTTGGCTGAAGACAGATGAGTTCAACCTCACCTCCGACCTGCCACACTTCCCCATCCGTACGATCAGCCTGAAGCATGTGGTGTCGATTGACGGAGCGGCTCAGTCAGCTGTTGAAGGGGAGAAGATCGAGTCGAAGATCGTCAAAGGTTCGAAGGGCAATGAGTACACAGTTATGCTGACAAACGGCGTAGCGGAGACGTGCACGTGCCCTGCGTTTCGTTATCGAGGTGGTCGTTGTAAACATCTTGCCATCGCTTCAGAGAAGGAGTAAGACAATGTACAATCTCAACAAGGCACTATACGCAGTGTTCGACACAAAGCGGCAGCTCTTTGTGTATTCTGATATGGGCACTCTGCGATGGGCGAACTTGCCGAAGAAAAGCTCTGTAAGAGAAGACCTCTTCAAAGCACGGGACTTGTGCGATCGCTACGAATTCTATCTCGACAAAGCAATCAATGATGCAGTTGAAGAACTTCGCGAAGCGAAGGGAAACGGTCCTGAATCTGATATGTGGAACACGCGGGCGATTGCTCAAAAGTATTTCGCCGAGGACTTAAAAAGATTGACCACCGAGCTCGCGGCGGCAAAGAAGGAAAGGAAAACCAGCAAGTTTGCTGTTGTTGAACTGTCAATGAAAATTAGTTGACTTCCAAATCGTTTTAGGGGATAATTATCCCATAACGTTGAGGAACAACATGGACAAAATCCAGACCAAGCTGTACGGCGACCTGATCACGCTGACGCAAACAAACGAAGCCTTCTATCACCAAGACTTCGTGCACGACGGCGTCACGTATCGTATCTTCAACTATCGCCTGTCGTCCTACTCCGACTTCCTGCTGCCGGGCGCTCTTGAGTGCCGTGGCACTATGTTCGAGCTTTACACTGACGGCCGTGGTTTAGTTGGTGCCTGTCGTCTGGCGTCCCGCACGATGGAAAAGTTCTTCAATCTGAACGAGAATCCGCTCACGATGAACCTCGACCTGAATGAAGTTGTGTCAGTCGAAGAGAAGGCGGACGGCTCGCTCGTGTCAACGTATATGCACAAGGACGAGCTACGACTCAAGTCGAAGGGTTCGCTGTCGTCTGACCAAGCACTCGACGCGATGATCTATCTGCACAAGCACGGTGATCTCGAGCACGTTCTATGCACGCTTGCGTCAAAGGACTACACTGTCAATCTCGAATGGTGCTCGCCGAACAATCGAATTGTGCTCGGCTACCTCGAGCCGTCGTTGAAGATTCTCAACGTGCGTCATAATGTGACGGGCGAGTACGAGGACCTGTCAATGGCACTCAAAGAGTATTGGGTAGAGACGATGTACGTCGAAGATCCCGTGGCATTCGTTGCGTCTATCCCTGCGATGACCGACCTTGAAGGCTTCGTGCTGCGCATGAAAGATGGCCAACGTGTGAAGATCAAGTGCGACTGGTATCTGTCACTTCACCACGCGAAGGATTCAATCAACAATCCGCGCCGTTTGTTCGAGGCGATCCTCGACGAAGGTATTGACGACCTGCGTTCGTTGTTCTTTGCAGACGAGCTCGCGATGCGTACGATTGATGAGATGCAGATCAAAGTTGATCACGTGTACAACTCGATGGTGAAGACTGTCGAGGACTACTACACGACCAACAAGGATCTCGACCGCAAGTCGTACGCGATCAAAGGCAAAGCGGAACTGCCGCAGCTCTGCTTCGGTCTTGCTATGTTCAAGTACGTCGGCAGGGAAGTCGACTACAAGGCATTTATCAAGGGCAAGTGGCGTGATCTTGGTCTCAAGGACACTGCACAGGAGAAGACTGATGAATAAGCTCACCAAACGTCAGTACGTTATGATGATTGCTGACTCAATCACCAATGAGTACGGAAGCTCTCTCGCAGAATATGGCACCGACGTTGCGATGGCAGAAGCTGCTGTAAAGCGACTGACTCCGTACCTGTACTTCCGCAAAGAGACGATCAGTGCAAGTGAGTACAAAGCGTGGAAGAAGGAACGATCGGATGCTGAGTTGCCAAAGTCGATGTATAAGCTCACCAAACGAAAGGAACAGACACCATGATCACAGTCATTGACGTACCCGCACCGAAGCGTACTCGCCTGATTGTCGGGTGTCACGATCAAGCTTTGATCGTGAATGATGCCCTCATCCAATGTGGCATCAAGACCAAGCTGTCCCAAAGCAAGAAGATACCTCATCGCGATCTAGATGAGCGCATGCGTGCCGAGCAACTAATGCGATTGCTGTACGCACAAGCTGAAGAGTGCGGCACCGCCTAACCCACTCTTCCACATCTACAGGAGTATCCTTGGAGCGGCCATAAGGCCGCTCCAAACGCGCGGCAGGCATCTTAGATCTGGTTGCCACTGAGTAACTTCGATCGAGACCATGCTAAAATGCCTGTCCCTGCGTGACTCGCTGGTTGACCTTTGACCCTAGATATGGGATAATAGTCTATCAGTTAAGGAGACGTCATGGAACAAACAGTCCGCCTCTTGATTGCCTGCACTGTTCTTCTGATTGTAGTGACACGTATAAGTTACTGCTGCGTTGTTCACTACAAAGACATCTTTGGTAACACCCCAATCACCGAAGGAGATGAATAACATGTCCCACGTTATCTACTGCAAAGAAACGACCAAGTTCCTTCGCATCTTTCGCAACGGTTATTGGCAAGACTCGATCTACGCAACGGAAGGAGCTGCCAAAGCAGCGTTCACCCGAGCGGTCAAGAAGGGCAGCATCTTGCCGAATGAGTTCGCGATTGCCGAAAGTGGTCACTTCCACAAGAACATTGAGAAGACCGAAGTGCGTCACGGGATCGTCCACGCAGCCGGCAAAGAGTTTGAAGTCAGTGTGAACACGCCGTGGACGTCAGGTCCTTGGTCAGAAACCTACCACTGCTCGTAATGGCCAAGTCACGCGAAGAGGGAGACGAATAATGGTCCGTACAACCTGTACAAGTTGTGGAGGTGAAGGCGGTGAGCACATCCAAGAGGACTTTGGTGCGCCGCACGTCTGGCACTCATGCTATCGTTGCTGTGAGACGGGTGTCGAAGAGATGGACGAAGATGAGTTCATCGACATGGTGAACGAGCAAGCAGCAGAAGCGTCTGCTCTCTGCCGCTCGGCACACACAGCGTGACCGTTGTTGACTAATAACTAACATTGGAGTATAATACTCTCATGGCTAAGACCAAACTACGACCGAAGGCTGTTGGCACTCTCGTTCCCACCCTCAAAGGTGAGGCAACAGTTGAGAAGCGCGTCATGTGTGAGTGGTCGAAGAAGACTCCTTCCACCTACTACGAAGCTCGTCTCGAGGACGGCACTCTCATCATCCTGCACGAGAACATTGTGCACGGCGTGATGGATGGCACGTACACTCTCGAGCGTCCTAAGCCGAAGGGCCCGCGCAAAGTGTCGACGAAGAAAGAACGTGCACTCAAGCACGTAACCAACCTCAAGCGGCAGCGCATGTCGCGAGGTGAAATCATCAAGGTGCTTTCGAAGAAGTTGCGTGTGTCGAAGGCGACTGCACAAACGTACTACTACGCTGTTAGGTAAGACGAGGTAGAAGATGAAGAAATACGAAGGCATAAAGAGCATCGAAGGCTACTGGGACGATGAGTGCTTTCCGGCTGTCAAAGGGAAGCACGTCGACGTCAACGACTGCGTGATCTTCACCAGCGACGAGAGTCCTGCGGAGATCTTCCGCGAGGTCAATGCCGTCCTCAAACACAACAAGATCAAGCTGCAGTTCACGTGGATTACTTTTGATGAAGAGAATGATCCCGCGAGCGAAGGCCATACATTCTGGCTGCGCAAGGGTTGACCTTTACCCTATAGT
>JACZKY010012195.1_pt1 | contig 26164 bp, 30 predicted proteins | sample 8237611 | NCBI WGS metagenome assembly JACZKY01 (sample SAMN16148055, study PRJNA663545) | marine sediment metagenome | biome: sediments and biomass from bioreactor inoculated with such sediments; feature: coastal sediments; material: methane- and iron-fed bioreactor; isolation source: Bothnian...
GCGGGGCCGGGGGAGGCGCCGGGGCGGTAGCGGAAGAGAAGCCCGCGGGCGCCGCGGGAGAGTCGGTGGAGCAGACGATCGACCGGATCCTCAAGGGAAACTGACTGCCGGGCGATCCCGTGCCCGGAGGGGGAAGAGGCGGGAGAAACGGCGGGAGGTCATTCGATGAGACATGCGGCTCGATGGCTCGGGATCCCTGTGATCGCGGCGTTGGCTGTCCTGGCGGCGGGCTGCGCGACCGACAGGAACTTCGTCTATAAACCGAACTTGCCCGCGACGGCGGAGCGGCGGCTCCCGGTGAAGGTGGGGGTCCTGCCGTTTGCGGACGGGACGGGAGACTTCACCCTGCGCGGCTCTATCTTCAGCGACGGCCAGTACAACTTGGCGAAGACCGGGGTCGGGGGCGGCATGAGCGCCCTGCCGCCGGAGCTCTGGGGGAAGTCCTTCGCCGACGATCTGGCCGCATCGGGCAGCTTCCAGTCGGTCCGATTCGCCTACAGTTCCTCCGAGCTGAAGGATGAAGCGTTCATGGTCGAAGGAACCCTGAAAAAGGCTCTTTACGCGACGCGGTGGGATTCCCCGAACGAGATCCTCGTCTCCTTCCGGGCGACGAGATTGTCCGACAGGAAGGTCGTGTGGGAAAAAGAAACGGGTACGGTGTGGAAGGACCGGCCGGAGGTATCGCCCGTGTGCCGGATGAGCCCGAAGTGCCTGGTCGGGAAGATGCAGGAGGATTGGAACCGGCGGATGTCTTCCGTGTTCGCCGAGGCCGGAAAGGACCTCGTCGGGACCTTCGCGTCCCTCCCGGAAGGCGGGGCCGGGGGAAGCGCCGGGTCGAAGCCGGAAGGCAACCCGCCGGGGGATTCCGTGGAGCGTACGATCGACAAGATCCTCAAGGGGAAGTGAGATGTCGGGAGCCTATCCGATGAGGCACATGGTCCGATGGATCGGAATTTCGCTGGGCGCGGCGTTTATCGCGCTGGCCGCGGGTTGCTCATCCGGCGCCCGGCCGTTCGTATACAAGGCGAACCCGCCGAAACCGGGAGCGGAACGGTTTCCCCTGAAGGTAGCGGTCCTCGCCTTCAAGGACGGCACGGAGGATTTCGCAAGGCGGGGGAGCATCCTGAATCCGGATGGGCTGATGCACAACGCGGCGAAATCCGGGTGGCTGCCGGCGGAATTGTGGGCGAAGACGCTTGCGGACGACCTTTCGTCCTCGGGAGTCTATCGCTCGGTCCGGTTCCTCTACGCCCCTTCGGAGCTTCGTGATGAGGATTTCCACATCGAAGGCACGTTGGAAAAGGCCTACGTTCCCGGCGTTCCGTATGAAAAGCCCACCGAATACGCTTTCGCCCTCAGAGCCTTCCGCAGAACGGACAAGGAGCCGTTCTGGGAAAAGGAGGTCGCGAAGTCGTTCCTGGTTCCGAGAAACCGTTACGACGGGTGCGGGGCGAACGTCCAGTGCATGGTGGACCGGAGCCATGAGGACCTGAACCGGGTGATGCGGGAGATGTTCGCGGAGGCCCGGGAGGACCTGGAGAAAAAGCTGGCGTCCGTTTCGGGGAGCGGGGCTGGAGGAGCCGCCGCGGGGCAGGCGGCGAGCCCCTCCGCTGAGGAATCCGTGGAGCTGACGATCGACAAGATCCTCAAGGGGAAGTGAGCCGGAGAGAGGATATCCGATGAGACGCACGATGGAATGGATTCGAATTCCCGTATTCGCGGCGGCTTTCGCCTTGATGACGGGATGTTCGGGCAACTCGAACTTCGTCTACAAGCCGAGTCCGCCCGCGGTGGGCGAACGGAAGCTCCCGGTGAAGGTGGCCGTCCTTCCGTTCCAGGACGGGACGGAGGAATTCACCAAGCGCGGCTCGATCTTCAGCGATGCCAGTACAACCTGGCGAAAAGCGGGATCACGGGCAGCATGACCGCCAAACCGCCGGAGATCTGGGGAAATCCTTTGCCGATGAGCTCGCGGTTTCGGGCGGTTTTGCGTCGGTACGGTTCGTCTACAGCTCTTCCGAGCTCAAAGACATGGCATATGTCGTCGACGGGACCCTGAAAAAGGTCATCCACAGGACTTCGTTGGAGTATCCCCACGAAATCCTCGTCACCTTTCGGGCCGCGAGGATGTCCGACAAGACGGTTTTCTGGGAGAAGGAAATCGGCAGGACGTGGAAGACCCCCACGAACGTAAGCGAAGGTTGCGGCATGGGAATTCAATGCCAATGTGTCTGTGGAGATGAGGTTCATGGGGCCGAGGCGGATGTGGGTATCCGGCCCGGACGAGAATGACGATAAAGAGTCGTCCGACCGGAAAATCAGCAATTCCCTGTTCGGGATCGACGAGCATGAACCGGAAAACCGTTTTTGGAAAATCCGGAGGATCGAGTTCAATCGCGCCACCACGGTACGGCGAGCTTTCGAGGAGTTCTTCGCTTACCTCGAGATCCGGCAGTCTCTAGGGACGGGGGTGCCTTCATGATCCGGGAGGTGCGCTTCCTGTCTCATGCGTATGCGGTTTCCCTGGCACCATACGGGAGGGAGGGGGTCATTGAATCGCCCCGGGTTCATTGGAGACTCAGTTCTGTGAGTCCGACTGTACCCGCCCTGTTGCCCCCCGTCCAGTAGAGCATTTCGTATTCGGCCGGCGGGATGTCGCCGATCGGTTCCAGCAGTCGCCGGTTGTTGAACCAGTCGACCCATTCCAGGGTCGCGAACTCGACGTCGTCGATGTTCTTCCAGGGACCCCTTCGCCGGATCACCTCGGTCTTATAGAGCCCGTTGATGGTTTCGGCCAGAGCGTTATCGTAGGAATCCCCCCTCGATCCCACCGAGGCGACCGCGCCGGCCTCGGCGAGACGCTCGGTGTAGCGGATGGAGAGATATTGGCATCCGCGATCGGAATGGTGAATCAGGCAAAAGGTATTCTTGCCACGGGCCCACAGAGCCATCTCGAGGGCGTCCAGCGCAAGATCGCTGCACAGGGAACGGGAGACCCGCCAGCCGACGATCTTCCGGGAGAAGACATCGGTGACAAACGCCACATAGACGAACCCGCTCCAGGTGGCCACGTAGGTGATGTCGGCGACCCAGAGCTGATTCGGGCGGCTGGCCCGGAAGTCGCGCTCCACCAGGTCTGCGGGGTGGGGTACGCCGGTGTCCGGAGTCGTCGTGACCTTGAAGGCGCCTCTCCGGACGCCTTTCAGCCCCAGGATGCGCATGATCCGTTCGACCGTGCAGCGGGCCACGGGGATCCCCTCCCGGTCAAGCTGCTTCCAGACCTTGCGCGCCCCGTAGGTGCCGTCGTAGCTCTCGCGGTGCACCCGCTGGATCTCGGGCTTCAACCCTACGTCCCGCACCGCCCTGGCCGACGGGGGGCGAACCTTGGCCGCGTAGTAGGTGGATGGGGCGATCGGCAACTGCTCGCAGATCGGCTCGACCCCGAATTGCTCCTTGTGAGCGTCGATGTAGGCGATCATCTCCTGTCGCGGCGGTCGAGCTCCGCCCCGAAGAAAGTCGCAGCGCTCTTTAAAATCTCATTGGCCCGCCGGAGTTCCCGGTTCTCGCGCTCCAGCTCCTTCATGCGGGCACGCTCGTCCGTGGTAAGCCCGGGGCGAAGGCCCCCGTCTCGCTCCGCCTGGCGGACCCACTTCCGCAGCGTCTCCGGCGACATCCCGAGCTTGCCGGCGACCGACTGGATCGTCGCCCATTGGCTGCCGTGCTCCTGCGTGTGCTCGAACACCATCCGGACTGCCCGCTCCCGAACTTCCTTCGGAAACCGTGTCAGTTTGTTCATGACCCCATCCTCTCAAATGATGGAGTCTCCATTAAACCCGGGGCGATTCATGCCTCACGCGGGCGTTCGATTCGATGCGAGACAGGGTACACTGAAGTAACACCGATGCTCTGGATACCGGAAAGAAAAAGCCAGCCCGAGTTGCTGGACCTTCCTCACGACTTCTACACCCCTGATGAACTCGAGGGGGCCCTCAAAGACCTGACCCTCGTGAATTATTACCTCGGTAATGTCCGTGCGGTTTTGAAACACCTCGCCGCCATGAACGCCGAAACCGCGGACGAAGGATTTACCTTGCTGGATGTGGCCACCGGTACGGCGGACATCCCGATCGCCATCGCGAAGTGGGCAAGGCAGGCAGGCATTCGCATCGGCATCACGGCGATCGACATTGACCCGCTTACCATAAACATCGCCAGAAAGAGGACCGAGCTCTATCCGGAGATCGCACTTGCCGTGGCAGACGGGCTCGCCATGCCATACGAGGAGAAAAGTTTCGATTACGTGCTCTGCAGCAAAACGGTGCACCACTTCACCGATGAACAGGTGCTGCAGGTGATCAAGGAAGTTTCAAGGGTCGCGCGGCGGGGCTATGTCATCGTCGACTTACGGCGAAGCTGGATCGCCTGCATTCTGATTTTCCTCCTGACAAGGCTCTTCAGCAAGAACCGTCTGACCCGGAGCGACGGGCCGCTTTCCGTGCTGAAGTCTTTCACCCCCGAAGAACTTGCCTCGCTTGCCTCAAGGAACGGGAATTCCGTTTTCAGGATATCAAAAGAGCCTTTCTGGCTCATCGTCCTCGATGGAAGGGTGATCGTTTGACGTCGCAGGCCAGCTCGTCTTCCGCCTCGTCCATCAGCTCCGCCACCCGGCGCCACCGCTCCAGGGAGCTGTCCGGGAACAAGGTCACATGGTCTGCCAGGAAGGGTGTTCCGATAAACCGTTAAGGATGCGCGGCCTGCCCCGACCTGCCCCCACAGAATTTCCTCAAACCACCGGACAAACACCGATTCGAAATTAGGACAAAAAGCGACTCGAATTTCAGACTGACGCCGATGCCAAAGTCCGGCGGGAAGGATTACCGTGTAGCAAATATCGGAATTCTTGAACCTGTCGGTTGCAGCAGGAAGACCAAGGACCCATTGGCCCGGACCTGGGAAGCACGAGGGCCACACCCCCACTACATGAACCAGCAGGCAAAGGTTACACACGAAAGGAGGTCAATCATGAACAAGAAAGAGTCGACGAGTCATTCCGGAAAACGCAAACAGGAAAAGGGCGCGGCTCCCAAAAACCCACGACCGGCTGCGGGCGGCGAGCTTCACCAGATCGCCGATGGAGACCACCCCGCGCTCACCACGAACCAGGGCACCCCGATTTCCGACAATCAAAACTCGCTCAGGGCCAATCCGCGCGGCCCCACGCTGCTGGAGGATTTCATACTTCGGGAGAAGATCACGCATTTCGATCATGAGCGTATTCCCGAGCGTATCGTTCACGCACGGGCCACGGGCGTGCATGGATTCTTCGAACTGACCGCGTCGCTGAAGGAATACACCACCGCCAAGGTACTCACCGAGGTTGGCGAAAAGACCCCCGTATTTACCCGTTTATCGACCGTCGCGGGCGGCGCGGGTTCGGTGGATACACCTCGTGACATACGCGGGTTCGCCGTCAAGTTTTACACGAAGGAAGGCAACTGGGACCTGGTCGGCAACAACGTTCCGGTCTTCTTCATCCAGGATGCCATCAAATTCCCCGACCTCATCCACGCCGTAAAAATGGAACCCGACCGTGGTTTTCCGCAATCGGCGAGCGCGCATGACACCTTCTGGGACTTCATTTCGCTCACGCCTGAATCCATGCATACGGTGATGTGGATCATGTCCGATCGCACAATACCGCGTTCGCTGCGGATGATCGAAGGTTTTGGCGTGAATAGTTTCCGGTTGATCAACGAGGCAGGCGATTCGACCTTCGTCAAGTTCCACTGGCGTCCCAAGCTCGGCTTGCAGTCCACCATTTGGGATGAGGCGGTCAAGATTTCCGGAGCGGATCAGGACTACCACCGCCGGGACATGTTCGAGGCCGTCGCGTCGGGGAATTTCCCCGAGTGGGAATTCGCGGTTCAGCTTTTCACTGAGGAGGAAGCGGACGGATTCCCGTTCGATCATCTGGACCCGACCAAGCTTGTTCCCGAGGAAATGGTGCCTTTGAAAGTGATCGGCCGCATGGTGCTGGATCGCTGGCCGAACAATTTCTTCGCTGAAACCGAACAGGTTGCTTATTGTCCAGCGAATATTGTGCCAGGCATCGATTTCTCGAACGACCCGCTGCTGCAGGGCCGCTTGCACTCCTACCAGGATACGCAGCTTTCACGCCTTGGTTCGCCCAATTTCCACCAGATCCCGATCAACGCACCCAAGTGCCCGTTCTCCAACCTCCAACGGGACGGACACATGCAGATGACGCAACCGGTGGGCCGTGTCGCGTATGAGCCCAACTCCTTGTCTGAAAACTCGCCGCGCGAAACCCCCGCCAAGGGCTTTCGCAGCGCAGAGGCAACCGAAACCGGCGAGAAAGGCCGTATCCGTGCCGAGAGCTTTGCCGACCACTACAGCCATGCGCGGCTGTTCTATATCAGCCAAACCGCGTATGAGCAGGCGCACATCGCATCGGCGCTGGTGTTCGAGCTTTCGAAGGTCGAACATGTGCACGTGCGTGAGGCGATGGTCGGCCATCTGCGGCACATCGACGAGGACCTCGCCAAGCGGGTCGCCGCCGGTCTTGCATTCGAAAAAATTCCCGATGCGCCGGTGGCCGCGGCGCCCGTACTTGAAATGGAACCTTCGCCCGCGTTGCAGATCATCGGCAAGATGAAAGACACTCTCATGGGGCGCGCGGTGGGCATCCTGATCGCGGATGGTTCGGACGGCGCCGTCATCAAGAAGATCAAAAAGGCCGCGACCGATGCAGGCGCGGCCGTGAAGATCGTCGCTCCCAAGGTGGGGGGCGCGAAGCTTGCCGATGGCTCGATGCTTCCCGCTGACGGACAACTGGCCGGTACCCCTTCCGTTCTGTTTGACGCGGTTGCCGTGATCCTATCCGACGAAGGCGCAAAGACACTGTCAAGGGAGGGCGCCGCGATCGATTTCGTGCGCGATGCCTTCGGCCACCTCAAGGCGATCGCCGCCGACAAAGGAGGCCAATCGCTTTTGAAAACGGCGAATGTCGGACAAGACGCGGGAGTCGTGGATACCAGCGACACAAGTGCATTTATCAAAGCGGCGAAGACGCGCCAATGGGACCGGGAAAAGTCCGTTCGGACATTGGCGTAAGGGGGTACCACCATGCGTAACTCGGAAGAGGGCAAAGTAGGGTGGATCTTGCTTTGGCTCGTGGGAATTCCGGTCCCGATCTTATTGGTGTTGTTTCTAATACGTGGCTGCACCTGATACCGCCTCGCCCAAAGGAGGAAAAGAATACCCAGGCTAAATAGGACTCCCCGCCATATCTGCATGATGACCGGTTGCTCACGCTGGAGGACACGGTGGAGTTTTTTAACCTCGTTCTTCAATTGAAACTGACTGAACAGGAAAAGAAGGATCTCGTGGCCTTCGTGCGGGTGCTGTAAGCAGCCACTCAACAGGAATCGTAAGAACAGGAATCCTTATGTCACTCATTTTTGAACGCATTCAAACCGATGGAATTGCCGAGCTTTCCTATCTGGTCGGCGATGATTCCGAAGGCGTAGCCGCGGTGTTCGATCCACGTCCGGACGTCGACTGCTACCTGCAACTCGCTCGCGAGAAGCAGGTGTCGATCACGCACATTTTTGAAACACACATCCATGCCGATTTCGTCAGTGGCGCGCGCGAACTTTGTGCGCGTGCCGAGTCAGCGAAAATATTCCTCAGTCACGAAGGGGGCGCGCGATACGGCTTCGACCACGAAAAGATCGTAGATGGAGACAACTTCAAGTTCGGTTCCGTCTTGGTTACAGTCCGGCACGCGCCCGGCCACACGCCGGAGCTCGTTGCCTTTCTTCTGGCAGAGGAGGACCACCCGGGCGCGCCTTGGGGAGTGCTCACCGGGGACTCACTTTTCGTCAGTTCCGCCGGGCGACCCGACCTCCTCGGAAGCGGCCAGGAGAAAAAGCTGGCCGAACAACAGTTCCACACACTGCGCAATTTTTACCTGAAGCTCGCCGATGGCGTAATCATTTACCCGGCGCATGGTCACGGCTCGCCGTGCGGCGCGGACATCGGCGACCGGCTCAGCAGCACGATTGGTTATGAACGGCGCTTCAATCCGTTCCTCCAATTTCACGATGTGAAAAGCTTCACCGCTTACGCTCTTTCCCCCGCGCCACCCGAACCTACTTATTATCCGCGGATGAAGAAGCTGAACACCAAAGGCCCTATTGTGCTTGGCAACCTGCCGCCCGTACGCGGGCTTCCCCCAACATTCTTCCAGGAAGCACTCGAAGATGACGATAACGTCCTCATCGATACCCGCATGATGCTGGCCTTTGGCGGAGGCCATATCAAAGGCGCGCTGAACATCGGCGGCGCACCCATGCTCTCCATTTGGGCGGGCTGGCTGCTTGATCCCGCCAAACCAATCCTTCTGGTTGTCGAGTCCGACGAAAAGCTCAATGAAATAATCCGCTTATTTCTCCGCACCGGTTACACGAAGCTCGCCGGCTACCTCGTCGGCGGAATGGAAGCGTGGGATAACGCCGGACTGCCGCTGGAATCGGTCGGGCAAATGACCGTCCACGAAATCAAACGCGCAGGGGAAAAACTGCAGGTTCTCGACGTACGCGCGCCGGACGAATGGAAAGACGGCCACATCCCAAATGCCCGCCATATTTTCCTGGGCGAATTGCGCGAACAGTTCGGCAAACTGGACAAGACCAAGCCGACAGCGGTGTATTGCGACAGCGGCTATCGCGCGAGCATTGCGACGAGCATTTTGAAACAGGAAGGGTTCGGCTGCGTCTGCAACGTCCCGGGAAGCTGGCAAGCCTGGGAGAAAGCCAAATTCCCGGTCGAAAAAGAGATCGAGAAGAAGGGGTAAAAATGAACTCGCGCGCGAATACGCACCCCCTTGGCGGATTGATTCTGAAGTGTGCTTATTATCTCATTGGCAGTCTTGCTCTCCTACTCATATGCGCTGCGGCCGATGCCGGGGCGAGTGTGGATGCGCGCGATTATCCGGGACCTGCCTGGTCACCCTATATTGTTGGCGCGGCAATTGGAGTGCTCTCCTGGCTGACATTTTACTTTTCCGATGAAGCCATCGGCGCCTCATCATTTTACGCACATCTCGCGGGCTTTCTCGGCAAAGTTGTCACGCCGCGCCACACTTTGTCACGCGCTTATTTCAAAGACAACCCGCCGCGCGTGGGCTGGGAATTTGTCTTTGTCGTCGCAGTCATCCCCGGAGGCGCGATCGCCGCGCTGACGGGCGGCGAGTTTGCCAACGAATGGCTTTCGCCCATGTGGGTCGCGCGCTTCGGCGACAGCATAGCGTTGCGCGCGATGATCGCATTTGGAGGCGGCATGTTAATGGCATTTGGCGCGCGCCTCGCCGGAGGCTGCACCAGCGGTCACGGAATCAGCGGTACGCTTCAGCTCAACCTGGCCTCATGGATCTCCTTGATTTGTTTCTTCATAGGTGGCGTCGCTGTGGCCATACCCCTCTTCAAATGGTGAGGAGATTATGATTGATCCGGGAAAAGCCGTTATGCAATCGACGAAAAAGCCCGCGCCGCCTGTGGCCGCGGTTCCCAAATTGATCACCGGCGCGCTGTCTGGTTTGGTGTTTGGCTTCCTCTTGCAGAAAGGCGGCGTGGGGAAATTCAACGTGCTCATCGGCCAACTTCTCCTTCAGGACTGGACCGTCGCGAAGATCATGCTCACCGCAATTGTCGTCGGCATGATCGGCGTATTCCCGTTGCACCACTTCGCCAAGGTGAACCTGCATATTGATCCGACCAGGATCGGTGCCAACATCATCGGTGGTCTTATGTTCGGCGCTGGTTTTGCATTGATGGGCTATTGCCCCGGAACTGCAGCCGCCGCACTGGGTCAGGGAAGCTGGGACGCGCTCTTCGGTATGGCCGGACTTATCGCCGGCTCATGGATGTTTGCCGAACTTTCAGGATGGACCAAACGAACGATCGAGAAATGGGGCGACCTCGGCAAAGTGCTGCTCCCCGATCTGCTGCCGGTGCCGCGCGGCGTGTTTGTGGTCGGCTTTGCATCGGCACTCACCGCCATCCTGATGCTGTTACGACAATTCGCTACTCGCTGAATCACTAATAAGGAGGTGCAGGATGAAGACTGAAAATACGACGGAAACGCCCATTTACCTTGCCCTGAATATGTCTAAAGTTTTGAACAATGAAGAAAGTTTCAATCTGATGCACAAAGTGGGGCCCCGGGTATGTATCACCACTGCCACACACCCGGGATTTGTCGGTTTTATGGCTAATATCCAAACAGGCATTTTACCTCTTGCAGGTAGATACGGGGGAGGTAGCATTCACATGGAAAATGCACTGAACCCTGTCCGCAACTATCAGTATACTATGTGGAAACATTGGCAAGATCATGACGAATTTCATGAAAAACAATTCAGCCGGATCTTTGAGCTATGTACCAGTTGCCTGGAGATGGTGGTAGAAGGCCCTTGGGAGCCGGTTTACAGCATTGTCAAAGCCAAAATGTCACCTGTTCGATCTATGGGGCAAATCGCCGATCTCGGTAAAGATTTTATACAGCAAAAAGATTTTATCCGCTTTGCCACCCCACAGCGCTGTGTTGCCATCGGCGAACATACTGTGATTCCGGGAAAGGAAAAGGCGTTTGAAGAAGGCGCAATCAAAACTATGGAAGCCTTGTCTGACTCAACTGGTTTTCTCGGATACATGATTTTGAAACAAATCGGGGTCAGCGCATTGGGCAGCTTTATGCTCGACCCGGTGTCAATGGCAGAAACCCTGCAGACACTCGGAGCCAACCCGCCGAAGAACCCGAAACCGCTATTTAAAACACTGGATGCCATGCCAAGCCCGCCTGAATACCTTATTCACTGTGAGTGGGACGCGACGGAAATGGCTCAGTTGGGTTACGCAAAAGTTCTGGTGAACCATAACATCAGAAAAATACATGATGATGGCGTTATGGCCCATCTTATCCGGGGTCCATACATCATGTTTTTTCAACCAATGATGGAAGAACCTAGCTGGAGGTCCTTTTTGTCATGATGAAAAGCGGAAATTCACTCACCGTCATTCAACTCAACGACAGCCATGCCTATTTTGATCTACACCAAGAGATGTTCTGGCAGGGTGGTAAAGCAGTCTTCCGTCCTGCGGGAGGATATGCCCGCATTGCCGCACTCATAAAACAAATTCGGGCCGCAAACCCGGAGCGTGTACTCTTTTGCGATTGCGGCGATACGCTCCAGGGTACCTATCCCGCCCAGAGTACGCAGGGACAGGCAATGGTTCCTGTTTTGAATTCATTGGGCATCGATGCAATGACGGCCCATTGGGAATTTGCTTATGGTCCCGAGGCCTTCAAGCAGCGCGCAGCGGAACTCCTCTATCCGATGCTTGCAATCAATGTTTTTTGTCAAGCAACCAAAGAGCGGCTCTTTCCACCGTACAACGTCAAGGAGATCGGCGGGCTAAGAATTGGTCTCGTGGGCATCGCCTCCAATATTGTGGGCAAGACCATGCCACCTTCCTTCAGCGAAGGATTGGAATTCACCCTTGGGCGAGAAGAGCTCCCGCCGATCATCGATGTTTTGCGAACCCAGGAGAAAGTGGACCTGATCGTTCTCATCTCCCATCTTGGGTTTTCCCAGGATATGAAGCTGCTATCAGAGGTGGAGGGAATCGATGTCTGCCTGAGTGGCCACACCCATAACCGCCTATATAAACCGGCACTCCAGGGGAAAACGTTGATCATACAGTCAGGCTGCCACGGTTCTTTCCTGGGCCGCCTGGATCTGGAAATTGAGGGGGGGCGTGTCGTTGACTACCGGCACCAACTGATTGAGGTAAAAGCCAAGATAAACCCCGATCCTGCAGTGGATGACCTCGTGCGCCAAGCGATCGCGCCGTATCAAGAGGAATTGTCAACAGTTGTGGGTGAAACGGCGACCGCACTCAACCGAGGCACCACGCTGGAAACGACGACGGACAATTTCCTGTTGCAGGCGTTGCTGGAAAGCACGGGCGCGCAATTGGCATTCTCGAATGGATGGCGCTATGGCGCACCGATCATTCCAGGGGAGGTCACGCTGAATGACCTCTACAATGTCATTCCGATGAACCCGCCGATCTCAACGGTCGAGCTGACAGGTGAGGAAATTGTCGCGATGCTGGAGGAAAATCTGGAACGGACGTTTGCGCGCGATCCGTACGACCAGATGGGTGGTTACGTCAAACGCGGTCTCGGTTTCAATGCCTGCATTAAGATCGAGAATCCTCCCGGGCAGCGTGTGCAGCAAGTGTTTGTCGGTAATGAAGAGCTGCAACCCGGGCGCCATTACCCTGCGGCATTTGTTACCGAACAAGGCGTCGCGCACAAGTACGGTCGCAATCGCCAACATCACACAGAGCGAAGCATAGAGGCGTTAAGAACATATCTAACCAGACACCGCCCGCTGCGCGCAGAACTTCGGGGCACGTTCGTCGCAGTTTAGAAAGGAGAGCAAAGATGTGGGCATTGATTGCTCCTCTTCTTCCGCGACGCGGTTTCAGCTTCCATTGTCGTCTCCACGATCTTGCATACCAACGATATGCACGGCCGTTACCGGCCCATCCCAGTAGTTATCCCAGCCTTGGCCAACTCGGTTCAACCTTCCGGCAGTAGGGTGTCGCGCGGGCTGCACCGGTATACGGCCTTTACAAAAGGGCAGGATGTCGTGATTCACGATATGTTTACCCATGGAAGGTCCGGGGGATAGTTAATATGACCATAGAAATCGGGGTGGTTTTTGCAATACTGGGGACCTCCGTGCTGTTGTTTATAACCGGTTGGATCCGTTCGGATATCGTCGCGGTATTGGTGCTCGTTTCGCTGGCAGCTACCGGCCTATTAGAGGTGGAGGAGGTTCTGAAAGGCTTCAGCAGCGAAGCCGTAATCTCGATCGCAGGCTTGTTGGTAATGAGCGCCGGACTGGTGCGTAGCGGGGTGGTCCGCTGGATCGCGGAGCGTCTGAACGACATTGCCGGAGGGAGCCGCAAACGGTTGACCTTGACGAGCTCCCTGGTCCCAGGCGTCCTGTCAGGTTTTGTGAGCGATATTGCCACCGTTTCGTTATTCATCCCGGTGGTCCTCCGGCTGGCACGCAAGAACGATATCCACCGTTCAAAGCTGCTCCTGCCCATCGCCATGGCTGCCCTGGCAGGTGGAAACCTGACCATTATCGGGGCCTCGCATAACCTTGTGGTCAACGATTTGCTTCGATCCTCGGGACAGTCAGCGCTTGGTTTCTTCGAAATTGCGCCGGTAGGTATTGTCCTGATCCTTTCTTTCGCCGTCTACACCTTGGTCATGGGGCAACGCCTGTTGCCGGGCGAGAATGAAAAGGGCGCCGTGGAAAGACGGGAAGATCGCACTGATTTAATGCGGACATACCATCTGGAAGATCGTCTATGGGAGGTCTTGCTCCTGAAGGATTCTTCCTGGGTGGGGAAGACGTTGCAAGAAATCGCAATCGGTAGTGGGCACGGGCTTACGGTCTTGTCTGTTGTGCGCCTTGACGAACCCCAGCTTCTCAATCGAGTGGATTTTGTACTGGAGAAGGACGATATGCTGCTGGTGAGCGGGCGCAGGACAAGGGTCGATAAACTGGCGCAGGAACATCCGGGACTCAAAGTATTGGGAAAACCCAGCCAACCTGAAAAATTTCCGTCATCCAGTGGAGAGCTGATCGAAGTGGTTGTCCCACCGCGTTCACCGGTGGTCGGCAAGACCATGACTGATTTGGATTTTCGCAGTGAAACCTGCCTCACGGGCGTAGCGATCTGGCGCGCGGATAACCCCATTCGAACCGATGTGGGAACCACTCCCCTGCAGGAAGGAGACGCACTGCTGCTCTATGGCCCGGGCGATCAGACGCGCAGCTACGATCCCCGACCGGGTTTCTTGTGGCTGCATAAGCCACGCCGGGAGGAAGCTCCCCGTAAGCTGCGCCACCTGGGCAAGTGGGCCGCCTTGATTATGGCCGGGGTGGTTGCTTTGGCAGGTTTCAATCTGCTTCCTATTGCCGTGGCGGCGCTGGGAGGTGCAGCTTTAATGGTCCTCATCGGCATTCTGCCTCTCCGGCTGTTATATGAACATGTGGAGTGGCGTACGATTGTACTGGTCGGGGGTATGTTCCCGTTGGGGTTGGCGATGGAGAAAAGCGGCGCGGCTGGACTGGTTTCCAGCCTGATAGCAGATACTTTGGGTACACTTGGCCCGCATATCACCATGATAGGGATCACGTTGATCTCCCTGCTCCTGACGCAGTCCCTGCACGGGGCAGCCGTAGCGGTGATCATGACCCCGGTAGCATTGGATACAGCCGGCCTGCTAGGGGTCGAGCCGAAAGCGTTTGCAGTCGCCGTTATTGTGGGGGCTGCGGCCACATACCTTCTGCCGGAAGGCCATCCGGCGCCCCTGATGGTACAGAGTCCCGGTTCGTATGAGACCAGGGATTATCTCAGGTTCGGGGCCGGGCTGGTGGCAATCACCCTGCTGGTTGTGGCAGTGCTTCTCCCCCTGATGTGGCCTTTCTGATGATGAACAGCTGCAACCGGGGTCTATTACCCGACGGCTTTTGTCACCGACCAAGGCGTCGCGCACAAGTACGGTTGCAATCATCGCCCGCTACGGGCAGAAATCCGTGGCACGTTTGTCGAGGTATAGGAGGAAAACACAATGCCTGCTTTCCGATCGATTCCTCTGTGGCATTTGGTCGTTTTTCTGTTTGCTATACATGCAACGGGATGCGCCACATCGGGCGACGAAAAGGTTATAAAACACCCGATTCCTCGTCTTTACGGGACGGAAGACCCGCAATTTTCCCGTACGATGGGGACACTGCTCGGCATGGGCATCCTGGAAGGCAATCAAGTTGACGTGCTGTTGAACGGCGACGAGATCTTCCCCACGATGCTGCAAGCAATCCGAAGCGCCAAAACAACCATCACGTTCGAAACCTTCATCTATTGGTCCGGATCGATCGGCAGCGAATTTACGAACGCCCTTGCCGAACGTGCTCGCGCGGGCGTAAAGGTTCATGTCCTGCTCGACTGGATAGGCAGCAACAAGATGGACGCGTCTCAACTCTCATTAATGGAGCAGGCCGGAGTCCAGGTGCGGAAATATCATAAACCGCACTGGTATCAGTTAAGTCGATTGAACAATCGCACACACCGCAAGCTGCTGGTTGTCGACGGGCATACCGGTTTTACGGGGGGGGTTGGAATCGCAGATCAATGGTCTGGCCATGCGCAAGACCCTGAACATTGGCGCGATTCGCACTATCGTGTCCGAGGTCCCGTGGTGGCCCAGATGCAAGCGGTATTTATGGACAACTGGATCAAAGTCAGCGGTGACGTACTCCACGGGCCCGAGTATTTCCCTCCGTTGCAGCCGGTCGGCGCCGGCAAAGCGAACGTGTCCAGCAGCTCTCCGTCGGGAGGAAGCGAAAGCATGCGATTGATGTATTTGCTCGCAATCACCGCCGCGAGTCGCTCCATTCACCTTTCCACTCCGTACTTCATTCCCGATGCATTGACGATCAAAGCACTAACCGATGCCGCAAAGCGCGGCGTAACCGTCCAGATCATTACAGTCGGCAGCCACGCAGACAGTGAGACCGTAAGGCGTGCGTCGCGCGCACGCTGGGGTGCCTTACTCGAAGCCGGCATTGAAATACATGAATATCTGCCGACCATGTACCACTGCAAGGTGATGATCGTAGATGGGCTCTGGACAACGGTGGGCTCGACGAATTACGACCCCCGTTCCTTCAGCCTGAATGACGAGGCTAATGTGAACTATTACAACCGCGATTTTGCCCTGCATCAGATCGAAATTTTTCAAGAAGACCTGGCGCGTTCGCGACAGGTTACATTCCAGGAGTGGAAGGACCGGCCGCTTGCCGAAAAATTCTGGGAGCATGCTGCATCGCTTTTCGGTTCGCAGTTATGACCCATGAAACGTTTGGGTCACCATTTTCGGCTACGTGACGGCGACACTCGCCACCTTCTTCGTCGGCCGTGACGCCGGGAATACCGAAACCGAGCTGGCGGGGGCCAAAGAGGTCGCCGTCCTCCGGGAGGAGTCGATCGCCATGCGCAACGACATCCGCGCACTGTCGCGGCGGTTACCGGAGTTGTGAAGAGTGATCCAGCGGTGGGTTTCTTTTCCTGGCGAATGAGGCGCGTGGAAACGGTATGACATCCGGATGGAAGCCGCCGCGTCGAAGGGTGCTTCCGCGAACTGTGGCGGAACGACGACGCAAGGATGTACCGGGTCGCGATGAACGTCCTGGAAGGGCGCCATTCCTGGCTGGAGCGGGACGATATCGGACCTTCCGGATGAAAACCGGCGGCCGGGGACGGACGGCCGAAGCCGGGCCGCCCTGCCGGCCGTCGGGTGAGCGTCAGGCGGGTCCCCCGCAGTGATGGACCAGCACGGGGATCTTCCTGTTCGAGATGATCTTCGTCGCCACGTCCCCGAACAACGTGCCCATCAACCCGGGGTTGCCGTGGGTGGAGACGTATATCAGGTCGCACTTCCTTTCTTCCGCCGCCTTCAGCAAGGCATCCGGCGCCGATTCCCCGGTGATGTGCACCGTATCGCACGCGACGCCGTTATCCGCGCACATTTTCTCCGCGATTTCGAGGGACTTTCCGGCCAGTTCCTTGTTCAGTTCCTCGGTACGCTTCTTCACTCCCTGGGCCAGTTCCGCCGGGGAAGACGAGGCCGGGATCTCTTCATCGTAAATCTGCTTTATCTCTTTCAAGGGAAGGTTCTCGGTCACGGAGACCGCCGTGATCTTAGCCCCAAGCTTTTTCGCCATGAGAATCGCATGGCAGGTGCCGTAAACGCATTTTCCCAAACCGTCCGATGGCAGAAGGATGTTCTCGTACATTCTTCATTTTCTCCTTTCTAGCGGGTGGTGTCTTCGGAATCTATAACGCATTGCCGGGCAAGATGGTTCGGGCGAATGCGGGTGTACAACCTCCTTCCCGGAAACGGTTCCGTTTCCCGCGACCCGATAAAATGTGCCGGCATCGCTCCAATCGGCCGGCGCATGCATCCAGATATTTATCACAGGGGAATATTGCCCGCCAGTTTACGGTATCGGCTTCTGTCCGAAACGCGAATCGCTGTTTATCCTAATTTCGGGTAGGTGTTTGTCCTACGGTTGGAGGACATTTCAAATCCCGCCTTCGGCACCATCGGAAACCCGGAAGGAGCGTTGGGGCGATCCCATCGCTCCTTTTTTTGTTTCCGATGGTGCCCATCGGAATTTGAACGCCGACGCCGACGGCCAGGGATGCCCCAGATGTGCCGAGACGGCCATGGAGGGCCGCGTGGCTAATTTCCGGGCAGATTTCCTTCGTTGCTCCAAGACATAGGACAAACACCGGGCCGAGAATCAGACAAACCTTGACGCGGGTATCGGACGGAAGCCGATGCCGGAGGGTGGCGGGTGGTATTACCGTGTTAATAACATGAGAATGCCTGCGCCTTCCGGTTGAAGGTCGGGAAAAAAGGGGGCCTAACGATGCGAGCGGTAACGGTCTATCGCGTGGATTTCGGCTGGAAGACCAAAGTTCCCATCGGTGCTGTCCTGGAGAAGCGAAAAACGGAACGGGCGAACAACAATTACGACCTGTTGCGGCTGGCACGGAGAATTTTTGCCTTGGATGCGGCGGACGCCGCCAACATCATCATCGACGTGAATCAAGCCCGGCGGGTAATCCTCCCGGAGCAGACCAGGGAGTGTTTGGCGGGGTAGTTTCGAAGAAACCGCTTCCTTGCGAATGTTAGTCGCCGGTGACGGTGTGCACATCGGCGGGAGACCGGTCGCGCCAGGATGGTGCCATTATGGTTGAAAAGTGGTTGTACGGAATTCTGACGGGAAGCTCGATGGTCGCGTTGGCAACGAATTCATTCGAACCGGATACCGCCGGTGTCCTGGGGTCAGTCTCAACGCCAGGAATGTTGTTGTTTCTCGGTTTAGGCCTGGTTGGATTGAGATTGTGGGGCAGGAAGAGGGTCCGTCAAGGGACATCTATCGATGGTCGCGACCTGGTTTTGGGACTTAGAAAGGTGAATAACCGCGGGACCTCCCTTTTTTACGAACAAGAGGAAATGGGAAGATGATGAAACAATAGCGACCGGGGAGTGCATCTCTGAGGAAAGGGGGGCGAACATGAATGAAGATGTTCTGAAAGGGAAATGGAAGGAACTCAAAGGGAGAGTCAAAGAGAAGTGGGGCAAACTCACCGATGACGACATCACCCAGGTGGAAGGAAATAAAGAGAAACTCCTGGGGCTTTTGCAGCAGAAGTACGGATATGCCAAGGACAAAGCCGAGCAGGAATACACGGATTTCATCGGCCGCTACAAGGGGAAGTAACGTGCTTCCGCTTACTAGTATCTGGAATCAAGGAGGGGTATGCGTCGGCTGCAGCAGAAAGGGACCATAAAGGCACCACAAGGTACCCTTTCCATATAATAATCGCCTAAATAACGGAAGAATTCGGATCTGACGCAGATGTTAAACAAAGTGGAGGGAGGAAATTACCATGGATTCAACAACGATCATCATCATCATCCTGTTAATCATAGTGTTCGGAGGCGGCGGCGGTTATTTTTGGACGAGACGACGGTAAGATTAACCAGAACGGGAGTCACACATGCTAACGCTAGACACCCAAACATGGATCATTCTTGCCGGGGTTGTGGTCCTCGTAGTGATTGCACTTGGGGTATGGTTCAGCTACAAAAAAAAGAAACAATCTCGTAGACTCCAAGAACGCTTTGGTCCGGAATACGGCCGATCCGTCGATGATCTCGGAAGCCGAACAAAAGCCGAATCGGAACTCAAGGCGCGCGAAAAGCGGGTTGAGCGCCTCACTATCGTACCTTTGTCGCCATCTGACGCCGCCAGGTTCAGTCAGACCTGGAAAGATTTGCAGGGCCGCTTCGTAGATAACCCCAAGGGCGCGGTCGCCCAGGCCGACCAGTTGGTCCGTGAGTTGATGCAATTGCGTGGCTACCCCATGGGAGATTTTGAGCGCCGTGCGGCCGACATTTCGGTCGATCACCCTGAGGTTGTAGCATATTACCGGGAGGCGCAGGCCATCGCGGTGCGCGATGAGCGCGGCGAAGCCGACACCGAGGAGCTACGCAAAGCAGTGGTGCATTACCGCGCTCTCTTCGATGAGCTGCTTGAAGTAAGGGAAGCCAGGCAAGAACGTCCGCCGTCATAAGAAGTGGGAATCGTGTTGAGAGGAAGTTAAGTTACGGGGTGGGTCTTCCTGGGGGTGGAATTCCTGGTGAGCCTTAACAGAACCGGCAGGCTTCGGGAAGGTTTTCGTGGGTTAACCGGCCCGAAGTTTTGCGGGGAGGGTATTGACGCGAGCACTTGACCTGAAGTTCGAATCGTATGGGCGGGCTACTCTTTTCCCCTGATATCTGCCACAGGCGCAGGAATGAGTTGATTCCGTTGCGGGAAACAGCTGCGCAGTATATTGCATCACAAGTACTGGAATGAGGGCGTCACATCGCATCTTCAACCCGAAAACCAAGACTTCGGAGGGGATCATGGAAACAACGAGAAAGCTGGCCATCCTGCTGCTGGTCGTCGGACTGGGGTTCGGAATCGGGGCCTGTGAACGAAAGGGGCCTGCAGAGCGAGCGGGGGAACAGGTCGACAAGGCCGTAGAAGGGGCCGGAGACAAGGTCGAACAGGCCGGCGATAAGGTCGGGGGCGCGGTCGAGCGAGCCGCCGAGAAAGTTGAGGAAAAGACGGACAGGAAATGAGGGATCGCGCTCCGGATCGATGACGGAGGGTGCTTTCCCATCCCGGCTGCCGTCCCATTCCGGGCGCGCGCGTGGAGTGGTGGCACGCGGACCGATCGGGACGCTACGTCGAGAACTGCGCGGTGCGCAGAAGACGGACGCCACGGGCGGATACGCGTTCACCACCTCTCTTCCCGGCGTCTACCCGGGCCGCCCCGCCCCACATCCACTTCAAGGCCTTCGCGCCGGAACCGGGATCCCGATAGCGGGATCGCTCTTCACGAATCCGGCGGCCGCCGCAGTGCGCGGATCTCTTCGCGGAGGGCGGTCAGATCCTCCCGGAGGGCGTCAAGCTCTCCGGCCCCCGCAAGCTCGGCTTCATCGTCTTCGGCGTCCCGGCCGATGAAGAAGGTGGCGAGCGTCGCCGTCACGTAGCCGAAGACGGCGAAGGCGTACAGCGCCAGGAAGACGCACAGCACGCGCCCCTCGAACGTCTGCGGCCAGTACTGCGAACCCATCGTCGTCATGACCATCGCGGTCCACCACAGCGCCTCGCCGTAGCTGTACAGGCCGCCGGGGACCCCTTTCTCGAAGGCGTGCATCCCGGCTGCGCCCGTGAAGGCGACCAGCACCGTGAGGACGATCACGTAACCGAAGCCGCGGCGGCGCAGGCTCGCGCCCAAGGCGCGCATCCCGCGGTTCAGCGAGCTGAGGAGACGGAACAGGCGCAAGCCGCGCCCCACGCGGGCCAGCCGGAACAGTCGGACCATCCGGAAGACCCGGAAGATGCGCACGGCCGGCACCAGGAGCGAAAGGGCGGTAAGCCAGTTCTTTTTGAGGTACGGGGCCTTCCGGGGGGCCAGGAAAAACTCCAACGCGAAATTGAGGATAAAGACGATCCAGATGCCCGTGCCTATGACCTCGAACGACAAGCTCTCCCCCCAGACCAGCTCCCCCACCAGCAGCGCAAGCCACGCGAAAGCGAGGATGACCATGGGTGTTTCCAGCCAGTCCTCCAGGCGCTGGAGAAGTTCATAGCGCTCCCTTTCCAACGCTCCTTTGTCGGGGGCCTCCGCGTTCGGCTGCCCTTTTCCGTGTCCCATTATCGGCGGTTTCCTGCGGGAAAAGCGTCGGCCGCCGCAAGCTCCCGGCGCTCGGAATCGCGGGCCGCTGTCAATGCCTGTACCTTGGTGTGGGCGGAATAGAAGTTGGAGCGAGGGCCTTCGATACGCTTTTCCATAGGCCACCCTTGCGATCGGGCATCCTTGGTTTTGGTTAAAAGATACTACGAACCGGTAATGGAAGATATGTTCTTGATTGCCTACAACACCACCGGTTTGTCCGGCAATTCGTTCCCATCGTCCCCGATCAGCGGGAAGTGTTTTATCAGATGCTGCGTCACCGCCTGAACGCCGCGGACCACGCCCCCTTCAAAGTCCGCCTTTTGGAAGTCGTCTTCCATCCTGCCGCAGATCCTCTCCCACTCCTTCGAGCCCACCTTCGCGTGAATCCCGCGATCGGCAACAATCTCCACCGTCCGGTCGGCGAGCGACATGTAAATCAGCACGCCGTTGTTGTACTCGGTATCCCATATCCGCATTTCCGAAAACACGTCGATCGCCCGTTCCCTCGTGGATTGCCCTTTGAGGAGAGGCCCGATGTCCAAGGCGCCTTCCACGGCGAAACGGATTTCGCCGGCGTGTTCGGCCTCGCTCGCCTTGATGGTTTGCCCGATCGCCGCCAGCGTTCTCTTGGGAAAAGCGAGGTCGACCCTCCGACGGGTCATCACCAGGTGTCTTGCCACCCGCTTCAGGTCCATCGTCACCACCTGCCCGAGGCGCCGCCGCCACCGAAGCCGCCGCCGCCCCCTCTGAACCCGCCGTTTCCGAATCCGCCGCCGCCGAATCCGCCGCCGCCGAATCCCCCAAGGCCGCCGCCGAAGCCCCGCCCGCTCATGCCGCCGAGCAAGGTAAAGAAGAATGCGATCACCCCCGCGAACAAGGCAATGGAAACCGCGCTGGCGAACAGCCAGGCGATCCCTCCCACGGCACCGCCGGTTACGAGCGCTCCGGGAAACCTGCCGAGCACCATGCGCAGAAAGCTTCCGGCGACGAACGTAAGGAGAAAGAGGATGGGAAAAAGCTGCCGGGAGCTTCCAGTGCCGCCGGGAACAGGGGCTTCAGGTTCCGGCAACGGCTCGCCGTCGATTAGGCGGAGGATCCGCTCCACTCCGGCGGCAATGCCGCCATCGAAATCCCCCTGGCGGAACCGCGGCACGATGATTTCGCTGATGATCCGCTTGCTGGCGGCGTCGGTCAGCACCCCTTCCAGGCCGTACCCCACCTCGATGCGCAGCGCGCGATCGTCCTTGGCGACGACAAGGATGGCGCCGTCATCCACATTCCTGCGCCCGAGCTTCCATTGCTCCGCGACGCGCAAGGCGTATTGCTCGATCGTTTCCGGCGCGGAGGAGGGGACGAGGAGAACGGCGACCTGGCTGCCTTTCCGCGCCTCGAATGCCCGCAGCGTCTGTTCCAGGGTCGAAATTTGGCTTGTCGAGAGCGTCCCGGTCCGGTCGATGACGTGCCCCGTCAGGGGCGGAACCGGGACCATCGCCCCGGCGACGAGGGGCCAGCAGAGCGCGAGCGCCATCCATGCCGACCTTGTCATGGTCGTGGTTCTTCCGCTTCCAAATCGGCCTTGCCTCAGGGTTTGACCGGAGCCGGCCCGAAATCGACCGTGGGGGGCCTGGAGAGGTCCCTTTCGTTTTCCACCGTGAAGTTGGGCTTTTCCTTGTACCCGAACATCTTCGCCGTCAGGTTGGAGGGAAAGGACCGCACGGTCACGTTGTATTCCTGTACCGCCTTGATGTAGCGGTTGCGCGCCACCGCGATGCGGTTTTCGGTGCCTTCCAGCTGTGCCTGCAGGTCGCGGAAGTTGGCGTTGGACTTCAAGTCCGGATAGTTCTCCGATACCACCAGCAGCCTGGAAAGGGCTCCCGAAAGCTCTCCCTGGGCGGCTTGAAACCTGGCGAACGCCTCGGGGCTGTTGATGAGTTCCGGGGTCGCCTGGATGCTGCCGACCTTGGCGCGGGCATTGGTGACGCCCAGCAACACCTCTTTTTCCTGGGCGGCGAAGGCCTTCACCGTGTTCACCAGGTTGGGAATCAGGTCCGCGCGACGCTGGTACTGGTTCAATACCTCGGACCAGCTCGACTTGACCTGTTCGTCGTTGCGCTGGAACGTGTTGTAGCCGCAGCCGTAAGCGCTCAGGGTGGCGAGAACCGCCAGGACGGCCCATACCTTTCGCATCGCATCCCTCCGGTGTCATACAAGGCTTAAGTGTCCTGAATAAAAGCGATAATTGTCTTTAATGATTCAAGATACCACGAAACGGCCGATCCGGTATGGAATCGAGGCTTCTCGTAAATGCTCTTTCGGTGGGACCTTTCACATACTCCTTCGCACTTGTCTGCCATTGTGTGATCAGAGGTGCGAGGAGGTGAGCACCATGGAAGGCATACTGATGGAGATAGGGTCTACCGTACCCATAAGTGTTTATTTCGCCGGCCTGGTCCTGTTAGCGCTGGCGGCGGGAGCGGACGGAGCCTGGTGGTCATACCGTCTTGATCGCCTGGTTTGCAGCCACCAGCAACGGGTCCCAAACCGGGGCGTAAGGCGGTGCGTAACTGAGATCCAATTCGGCGATCTCGAAAACCGTCATCGCCTTGTAAATGGCCGTGGCGAGAACATCGAGGCGTTTGGCGACGACGTCCTGCCCGATCATCTGGGCGCCCAGCAAAAGCCCGCTGCCTTTTTCCACGAACAGGACGATCCGCATCCGGCCACCGCCGGGAAACGTGCCACGGGTTTCGTCGTCAACGACGGTGGTGGCGTGGGCCGAGGCGCATTCCGCCAGCTGTCGCTCGTTCAGGCCGGTGGTGGCGATCGTGAGATCGAAAAATTTGAAGACCGCGGTCTGGTCGATCCCGTAAAAACTCCTCAAGTCGCCAGGGTTGACGATATTGATGCCGGCCAGCCGTCCCTGCTTGTTGGCGACCGGCCCCAACGGCATATAGGAATTGCGGCGCAGTTGTCGCACGTAATGTTCGGCGCAATCGCCTGCGGCAAAAACATTGGGGAGGTTGGTGCGAAGATGCCGATCCACCCTGGCGGCGGAAGCCACCCCAAGCTCGCCTCCCGAATCCGCGAAGAGCTCGGTGGAAGGCCGGACACCCACCGAGGCCACAACCAGGTCCGCGGCGAAATCGCCGGCGGATGTCCTCACGACCTTACCGGTTTTTCCGTAAACGTCCACGTCGGAGAAGAATTCGATACCTTTTTCTTTGAGCTTTTCCTCGACCTTCTCCCGGACCGGGCCGCAGAAAGCGGGAAGGATGACGGGCGCCTTCTCCAGAATGACCGGCTTGATCTTCATGTTGCTGAGGACATCGGCCAATTCGAGGTTGGTGTACCCGGCGCCTACGAGGACGGCGGTCTTCGGCTTGCGGTCCTGGAGGAACGCCTTTGTACGCCGTGTATCGTCCAGGGTCTTGAAGAAAAAGACATCGTCATCATCGAACCCCGGCAGGTCGAGGCGATTCGGGCGATTGCCCGTGGCGTAGACGAGGAAGTCGTATCCCTCCTCATACTCCCTGCCGTTTCCATGGTCGATGACGCGTACCGTCTGCCGTTTCGGGTCGATGACCTTCGCTTCATTGCGCAGGCGGTAATCGATTTTCCGGCCGTTGACGATGGAATCGTAGCTCAGGGCGTACAAGGATTCCACGGGAGTGTCAGGATAAAAAAGGTTGTAGGGCATGCCGCAGGCGGAATAGGAGACATCACGGGTTTTCTCCAGGACCACCGCCGGCGTCTTCGGAGCCAGCCTTTTAATCTGGCTTGCTGCCGAAAGGCCAGCAGCGGAGCCTCCGATGATGACCACTTTCATCGCGTCCCCAGTCCGATGGCACTCTCCCGTGGCAACCGTTTCATTCCTTCATTGGTCCGCGGGGAGGCGTTGTTGATGATTACGGTTGATTTTACCACGAGGTACGGTTTCCGCCCTCGCTCAGCGTCCCCTGGGGGCGCTGAGCGTGCCCCAGTATCATGACTCCAGGCAAGCCTCATCAGCGACCGAAACGGAACAGGTGGGCATCGCGGTTTGTCCGGCGGATGAAATAATCCCGGAGGATCTCGGCGGCGATGACGCTGAAGGTGATGCCATTCCCACCGTAACACAGCGTAAAAAAGACGTGCGGAAATCGGGGATGGACACCGATGTAGGGAAGGCCGTCTTTCGTTTCGCCGAAAGTGCCTGCCCATGCATAAGCGACTTCCAATGGCCGATCTGGAAACAGTCGCCCGAACTTTTTCACCAGGGTTCGGGTCTTTTGAGAAATCAACGCATCCCGGCGCTTCGCATTCACGAAGTTTTCGTCTTCGCCGCCGACGAGGACACGCCCCTCGGTGGTGGTCCGCAGATAGAGATAAGGCGTGCCGCTTTCCCAAATGAGGCATTGGTGATGCCAGTCTGAATTCCTTGGGAGAGGCTCGCTGATGAGCGCGTACGTGCTCTTCAAGGTTCCCGCCCCGGCGTTCAAGAGGGCTTCTGACTCGAACCCAGCTGCAATCACGGCCCGGCGAGCGGTGATCCTGCAACCATTGTGCGTGGTGACGCGAACTCCCCGGCGGGTTTCCTCCAAATGCGTCATCTTCGTTCGGTCGTAAACTTCAAGACCGGCGTGCTTCCCCGCGGCCAGGAGGCCGTGGGTCAGCCGGTGCGGATCCACCTGGCCACCGACTTTAGAAAAGAGCGCGGCGGGGCGTGAGAACGGGAAGCGTGCCCGAACCGCCGTCGCGTCGTAGAACTCCAACTCGATGCCCATCTTCCGTCGCAGTTGGTATTCCTCTAAAAATACGGGTATTTCTCCCAGATGCCGAGCCAGGAACAAACTTGGCTTCCGCTCGAAACCGCACTCTATCTTTAAGCGCGCGGCAAGTTGCCCCAATTTGCCGACCGCGGCGCGACACAACCGGTAGCTCCGCATCGCATCGTCCGGGCCGACTTTTTTAATCAACTCGCGCAGGGGAACATCGATTTCGTATTGGAGCAGAGCGGTGCTCGCGCTGGTGCTTCCCGTTCCGATGTCCCGCTTATCAAGGACCACAGTCTTCACGCCGGCGTCCGCCAGATGAACCGCCACCAGTGCCCCCGTGATCCCGCCGCCGATGACGACTGCGTCACAAGAAACATCGCGTTGCAGGGAAGGGTAGTTCGCCGGGAGGCCATTGTTAACCGACCAAAACGG
>JACZKY010012386.1_pt1 | contig 25530 bp, 29 predicted proteins | sample 8237611 | NCBI WGS metagenome assembly JACZKY01 (sample SAMN16148055, study PRJNA663545) | marine sediment metagenome | biome: sediments and biomass from bioreactor inoculated with such sediments; feature: coastal sediments; material: methane- and iron-fed bioreactor; isolation source: Bothnian...
ATCGTGGCCCTCACCCATGACCCCAAGCTCGATGACATGGGTCTGCTGGAAGCCTTGCCCTCGGATGCGTTCTACGTCGGCGCGCTGGGATCGCGGCGCAACCAGGAGACGCGCAAGCGGCGCCTGGCCGAACATTTCGACTTGAGCGCCGAGCAGCTGGCGCGCCTGCATGGCCCGGTGGGTTTGGCGCTCGGCGCCAGGACGCCAGCCGAAATTGCGGTCTGCATCATGGCCGAAATCATTCAGGTCCGAAACGGTGTTGCGCCGCCGGCTGCGAGCGCTGCGCCCGGCCGGCCGAGTTGAAGCCGCCCACCCTGATCATTCTCGCCTCGGGCCCCGGGGAGCGTTTTCGCGCATCGGGCGGCACCACCAACAAACTCGCCGCGCCACTGGCCGGCAAGACGGTGCTCGAGCATGTGCTGGCTGCCGCGCGCGCCAGCGGCCTGCCGTGGCACCTGGAGGAGGCCGAGCACCCCGGCATGGGCGACTCGATTGCCGCCGCGGTTGCAGCGACGCGCGACGCGCCCGGATGGTTGATCCTGCCGGGCGACCTGCCGCTGATCAAGAGCGCGACCATCCTTGCGGTGGCCGCTGCCTTGGATGGCGCGACCGTGGTGGTGCCGACCTGCGAGGGCCGGCGCGGTCACCCGGTCGGATTCGCGGCCAAGTGTCGTCCGGGGCTGCTGGCGTTGAGCGGGCAGGGTGGTGCCGCCACGATCGCGCGCGCGCATGGCGCGCTCGAACTGGCAGTGGATGATATCGGTTGCGTCACCGACATCGACACTCCGGCCGACCTGCTGCGTGTCGAGCAACTGTTGCGCGCGGCGCCGTCAGGTTGATGGCTGGCTCTCCCGGACACGCTGAAAAAGCCAGCCCGGCGCTACGCGAGCGCGCGAGTCAGACCAGGGAATCCTTGTCGGCGGACGGATTGAGCACGAACGCGGCGGGCGCGGTCGTGTGATACGTCGACCCGAATCCGGCCAGGATTTCCTTGGACTTCGCGTTCGGATTGCCCCAGCACTGGCAGGTGATCTTGTCGCACGCCGCGATCAGCGCGCCCAATGGGCCCTTGCCCTTCTCGTTGGCGAGATGCGCGGCAAAGGCTGCGTCATTGGCATAGATCTCGGTCCACTGGCTGACCCGCTGCGAGGGATAGTCGGCGTGGTAGCAGATCACCCCCGGATGCTCGAGCATCACTTTGCAGAGCGCCTCCTGGTTGGCCCGGAAGTTCGCCTCCTGACCGGCTTTGATGTCCCACTGGAGTTTCAGCATGATTGGCATGAGCGCCTCCTTCGTCGATGTTCGCGAACCCAACCGGCCGCAGATCGCCCCACTTGGCGCGATGCCTGTTCGCGAAAGCCAGGCAAAAGCGCAGCGCCACTGCGCGCCCCAGTTCATTATCTGCCCGCCAACGTCGCCGGTCGAGCATTCAATGCATTCTAGAAAGAACCTTAATAGAATGACCTAACTACTTGTATTATCAATAGATGTAGCTCCGCAATAGGCGCTAATCGGCGCTGGCAGTGGCGGGTCGAGCAACGCAGCGGGGTATCCTCAGCGCCAGAGGGAAGCAGCACCAATCCCCTCACGATCGGGAGACCAAGGATGGATCAGAACGTCAAGCAGCTTGCCGAGAAGCTTCTGCAAACCGGCTACGAAGATCTGCCGGAGCGACAGCAACGGGTCTTGCGGCGCATGGCCAAGAGAATCGTCATTTCGGAGAACATCAACGAGAGCTTTCACGAGAAGCTGACGCTCGGGCAACGCCTGGCGGATCGGGTGGCGGCCTTCGGTGGCTCGTGGACCTTCATCATCATCTTTGGCGTCGTCCTGGCCGCCTGGGTGCTCATCAACGTGGGGCTGCTGACGGCTCGCAACGTTTTTGATCCATATCCTTTCATCTTTCTCAATCTGATCCTGTCGATGCTGGCGGCAATTCAGGCCCCGGTGATCATGATGTAGCAGAACCGACAGAGCTCGAAGGACCGACTGGCCGCGGCACACGACTACGAGGTCAACCTCAAGGCCGAGCTCGAGATCATGACTCTGCACGAGAAGATCGACGACGTTCGCATGCGGCAGCTGGAGACGCTGCTGACGCAGCAAAGCGAGCAAATCGAGCAATTGCGCCGGATCCTGGCAAAGGTCGACTCGTGATCCCGGCGTCAGGCGAATAACTTGACCACGCTGCGCAGCGTCCGGTATATCCCCCACGCCAAGGGCAAGCCCACCGCCAGCCAGGCAAAGACAACTACCACTGTCGGAGTGGCCTTGGCGCTTCCGGCGCTCGCGCCCACGTCCGCGGCGGCAGTGCGCTCGTGGGCCAGTCTCTTCTCCGCCGCCAGCTCGGCGTCGGTCATGAACCACTTACTGTCCAGCGGGCGCACCAACAGGTTACAGATCAGGCCCACTGCCAGCATGCCCACCAGGATGTACATGGTCTGGTTGTAGACCTGCTCGCGCGCGATTCCCAGGCCCAGCTGGTACTCGCGCATGTAGTTCACCACCACGGGGCCCAGCACCCCCGCCGTGGCCCAGGCCGTAAGCAGGCGACCGTGAATGGCGCCCACCATCTGGGTACCGAAGAGATCGGCCAGGTAAGCCGGCACGGTGGCGAAGCCGCCGCCATACATGCTCAAGATGACGCAAAGTGCGGTGACAAACAACGCGATGTTGCCAGCTGCCGCGCTGACGGGGACGCTGAAATACATCAGGCCGCCCAGCACGAAGAAGACGACATAGGTCGTCTTGCGCCCGATCTTGTCGGAGAGGCTGGCCCAGAAGAAACGCCCGCCAATGTTAAATAGCGATAGCAGTGCGGTGAAACCCGCCGCCACTGTTGCAGTCATCGCCAGTTGCGCCTTGTCGAGTTCTCCAAACCTGGCCGGCACGTCGATCAGGCGGCCCCCAAAGATCTCCTGCAGCATGGGTGATGCCATGCCGATCACGCCAATGCCGGCGCTCACGTTCATGCAAAGCACCATCCAGATCAGCCAGAACTGGGGAATGCCCCAAACCTTGTTCACGTGGACATGGCGCAGCGTGACCATGCCATTGTTGACCTGGGCTGGGGGCGGCGCCCAACCCGCGGGCTGCCAGCCCGTTTCAGGCACGCGGTAGACAAAGGCACCGGCCATCATGAAGACGAAGTAGATTAGTGCCAGCACCACAAAGGTCTGCATCACACCGGCGTTCCCAGGGGTGGCGAAATACTCCATCAGATCGGCCGCCAATGGCGAACCCACCATGGCGCCGCCACCAAAGCCCATGATGGCCATGCCGGTAGCCATGCCGCGGCGATCCGGGAACCACTTGATCAGGGTGGACACCGGCGAGATGTAACCCAGCCCGAGCCCAATGCCGCCGATTACGCCCGAACCCAGAATCATCAGCCAGAACTGGTGCAGGTAGATGCCCAGCGCCGAGATCAACATGCCGCCGCACCAGCACAGGGCGGACACCACTCCCGCCTGGCGGGGACCAGCCCGCTCCAGCCAGCCGCCCCAGATGGCCGCGCTGGAACCCAACAACACAAAGAAGAGCGTGTACATCCAGCCGAGAGTGGAGATTTCCCAGTCGCAGGAAGTAGTGAACAGCTGGGTCCAGAAGCTCGCATCAGGGCCACAAGCGAGCCGCCCGTTCAGGCTGAGCGCCTTTGACAAGGGCAGCCAGAACACTGAAAAACCATAAGCCATGCCGATGCACAAGTGGATGGCCAGAGCGGCTGGCGGCACCAGCCAACGATTGAACCCGGGCCCCGCAATGATCCGTTCCTTGGCCAATATGCCCGGCGACTGTGCCTGCGAGACTTGCGGCCCGCTAATGACTGGTGACATGTATTCTCCTGGCTGGTAGCGCCGTTGCCCTGTCCACAAATATAGAGTGTTTCCCACCAGATGAGCGCCGACACCACCCTCGACCAAGGGCACACCCGCACACTGATCACGCTGTCGGTGGGCGGGTTCGCGAGCCAAGCCTCAGTGCGCATTTGCGACCCGATGCTGCCCCAGCTCTCCGCCGAGTTGGGAGGATCGCTCGGCCAGGCGGCGCAGACGGTCACCGCCTTCGCGATTGCCTACGCGCTGTTCCAGCTGGTGCACGGTCCGATGGGCGACAGTTTTGGCAAGCTGCGCTGGATGCGCTACGCGACCGTGGTCGCCGCGATCGCCTCGGCCGCCTGCATGATGGCCGGGACGCTGCTGCAGCTCGTGGCGCTGCGCTTCTTCGCCGGCGCTGCCTGCGCGGCGCTGATTCCGCTGTCACTGGCCTGGATCGGCGACTCGGTTCCCTATCAGGCGCGCCAGCGGGTGCTCGCGAGCTTCATGACCGGGTCGACCTGCGGCGCCGTCTTCGGCCAGGTGGCTGGCGGGGTGTTGGCTGACACCATCGGCTGGCGGTTGAGCTTTGGCTTTCCGGCCGCGGTGCTGGCTGCGGTCGCTCTGGTGATGATCCTCGATGCCCGCCGCGCGGTGTTCGTCAAGGCCGCCGAAGATGCTGCCGACAGCGCCGGGATGGTCATGCAAGCGCTGCGACCGCCGCTTCCGTCGCCGGCAGCGATCACGAGGCAGTTTACCGCCGTGCTCGCAGTTCCCTGGGCGAGGGTGGTCCTGATCGTGGTCACTCTGGAAGGCGTGCTGGTGTTCGGTGCGTTCGCCTATGTTCCCAGCTGGCTTCACCTGCGCTACGAGTTGCCGCTGTGGCAGTGCGGTCTGGCAGCGGCCGGGCTCGGGCTCGGTGGCCTTGCCTTTGTGCTGGGATCATCCTGGCTGATCCCGCGGCTGGGCCAGCGCGGGATGATATTGGGCGGAGCGGCAGTGTTCGCGCTCGGCATGCTCGCGCTCGGCGGCCAGTGGTGGCCAGCGCAGACCTTCTTCTGCGCACTTGCCGGCATGGGCTACTTCATGCTCCACAACACCTTGCAGGTCTTCGCGACTCAGATGGCCCCGCAGATGCGTGGCACCGCGATCTCCGCGTTCGTGATCGGCCTGTTCGGCGGGCAGTCGGCAGGGGTCGCACTGGCGGCCGTGCTCGTCGAGACGGTCGGCTTCGAGAGCGTGCGGGTCGGCTCGGCACTGCTGCTCATGGCACTGGTGGTAACCCTGGCGGTGCTGGTCCAACGGCACGATCACGCGGCCGGCTGAACGGCCGCTGCCGCTCAGTTGCGGCCCGGTAACCGGTCCGGGCGCAGGTCGCGCTGCAGCAGGGCGAGCAGGGCGCCAAGGGCGAGCAGCGCCGCCGACGCCGCCAGTCCCGGCATCAGCGACCCGAAACGATCCGCCAACCATCCAGTGGCGGTCGGCCCGACGATCTGACCGGCTGCGAAGACCACGGTAAAGGTCGCCATCGCCGAACCCCAGGCCGGTTTCGGCAACGCGTGCTTGATGAAGCTGCTCACCGAGGAGGGCGCGCTGAACATCGCCAGCCCAAAGAGGGCAGCGGACAGCAGCATGACGGCCGGACCGGCGCTGAGCAGAGGCAGGGCGGCCCCGGCGGTCAACACCGCCGTGACCGCCGCCAGCGGTCGGCCTCCCAGCCAGCGCTCGGTCGGATGGCGCCAGACCAGGGGCGCGAGCAGTGTCGCCAGCCCGAGCACGAACCAGACGGCGATCACGGTCGCGGTGCTGCCGCCATGCTCGCGAATCCAGGCGATTGCAAAGGTCATGTAGCCGATGTAGCCGACCGCGAACATGCTGTAGGAAGCGAGCAGCGCCAACAGTGGCGCGATGCGCCAGCGCGCACTACCCGGGGCGGCGCCCGGTTCTTCAATCCTCGTTGCCGACCAGATTGCAGCCAGCGTCATCGCCAAGGAAGCCCAGCCCAGCCAGCGCCAGACCTGCGGCCACGCGGCGTCGCCACCGGCATCCAGCAGCAGCGGCACTGCCACCCCGGAGAGCATCAGCCCGATGCCCCCGCCGGCGAAGTAGATCGCGATCGTCGTCGTCGCGAGCTGCGGCTTGTGGGGAAATACGTTCCCGGACAGCGCCCCGCCGCAGATAAAGACTGCGGCCCCGCCGATACCGGCGGCAATGCGGGTTACGACCAGCGCGTCGAGGTCCCTGACGAGCCCAGTCGCCAGCAGCGAGATCGCGGTGAGTACCATCCCGGCGCAAAACAGCGTCCGGTTGCCGGTGCGGCCGACGAGCGCGCGGGTGAGGAGTGCACCTACCAGGTAGCCGGCCGCGTTTACGGTGTTGATCAGCCCCGATTGGGCATAGTTCCAGTGCAGGTCGGCACGCATCGCGGGCAGCAGCAGCGCGTAGGCAAAGCGGGCGAACGAGTTCGACACCGCCGGACCGAACGAGAGCAGGAATGCAATGAGGTATCCGCGCGCCACGGCGGGATGGTACCCCGCCCACCCACCGCGGTCTGCTATATATCGCTTGTCGGGCCAGCACCGTTCACCGATAGGCCCCCTGCCGGGTTATGCTCATTGATCAGCTCCAGAGCTTGCGAGGGGGTGCCCAAATGATTGGCGAAACGGTGCGCATCGCTGTCGGCGGCTCATCGGTGATTGCCGGAGATCTGACGCTGCCGGAGCAGGCTGGGGGGGTCGTGCTCTTTGCCCATGGCAGCGGCTCTTCACGGCACTCGCCGCGCAACTGTTTCGTTGCGGCGGAGTTGCAGCGCGCCGGCCTCGCCACCCTGCTGATCGACCTGCTCACCGAGCGCGAGGACGAGGATTACGAGCGCCGGTTCGACATTGGGCTGCTCACTGATCGCCTGGCGCTGGCCGCGGACTGGCTCGCGCAGGACCCGCGCACCAGCACGCTGGCGCTCGGACTGTTTGGCGCCAGCACCGGTGCGGCCGCGGCCTTGCAGCTCGCAGCCCGAGCCCCGAACGCGGTGGCCGCGGTGGTTTCCCGCGGCGGGCGCCCCGACCTGGCCGGGGAAGAAGCCCTTGCCCTGGTAAAGACGCCGGTGTTGCTGATCATCGGCGGGCACGACCGGGAGGTCATCGAACTGAATCGGGCGGCGGCCGAGCAGATGAACTGCCCGCTGCGAATCGAAATCATCCCCGGTGCCACCCACCTGTTCGAGGAGCCGGGCGCGCTCGAACGGGTGGCGCAACTCGCGGCGAATTGGCTTTGCCGCCGTCTGCTTCCCAAGGAGTGACCCCAGCATGAACGACCGACTCGTTGATGTCGCCGGCCTGCAGCTGGCACTGAGCAAGTTTGCCGAGCCCAGGGGCTGGCAGCAGTATCACTCGCCCAAGAACCTGGCGATGGCTCTGACCGGCGAGGTGGGCGAGCTTGTGGAGATCTTCCAGTGGCTCACTGAGGAGCAGTCAAAGGGGGTCGCGAGTGACCCGGCGACCGCGCAGGCGGTGCGCGACGAGCTTGCCGACGTCCTGATCTACCTGGTGCGTCTGGCCTTCGTGATGGACGTCGATCTGGATGCAGCGGTTAGGGCCAAGCTCGCCAGCAATGCCAGGAGATATCCGATCGGGCAGTGATTGCAGTCCAATTTCATTGTCATAAACAACATTAAAAACAGTCGTTAACATACTGTAAAACAATAAAAAAAGGTCTATATTGCGGCGCCAAATACGCGCCAACCATGACCAGGCCGAACGGGTGTCCCGGGGCAAAGTTCTCCCTTGACAGCCGGGGCCAAGCGCGCGACCTTGAGCATTTGGTCTTGTGCAACCATCACAGGTACCCAATGATTGAGTACGGATTCCTCTCGGGTTCGGGATCTTCGTTGACCCACAGCCTTGCCGGCTGGTTCGATTCGTTCACCCGCCTCGGGGGTGACGTTTGGCAACTCGCTCTCGACAACCCGGCTCAGACGGCGGCGCTGGTCCTGTTGATCGGAGGCGTGGGTTGGTTCCTCCAGCGCCGTTGACGCGGCCAACAGAAAGCTCGCTCCGCGTTAAACTCCGGGTCCTCCTATCGATCGAGCCCCGCCATGCCCCCGACCCAGCCGAGCTTCGAAGTGTTGCCGCGCGACCTGTCCGCCTACCAGCGCGGCAATACCGGCATCGATTACGTCCATCGCATCGACTCCGGCAAGCCCGGTCCGCATGTGCTGATCAACGCGCTCACCCACGGCAACGAGTTCTGCGGCATGGTTGCGGTTTGCCATCTGCTGGACAACGAGGTGCGCCCCAGGATCGGCACCTTGACCATGAGTTTTGCCAACGTCGCGGCCTACCAGACCTTCGATCAGGCCAATCCCTTCGCCAGCCGGCAGATCACCCACAACTTCAACCGGATCTGGTCAAAGGAATGGCTCGATGGCGGTGAGGACAGCTCCGAGCTGCGCCGCGCCCGCGCCATGCGCCCGGCGGTGGCCGCGGCCGAGCATATTCTCGACATCCATTCGACCAGCGAGGATGTGGTGCCGTTCCTGGTTTATCCGGGCTTTGAGCGCAACAGCGTCGCTGCGAGTTCCTTGGCCCAACCGGGCGTGCATCTGGTGATGCCCAGCGGCCTTGGTTCAGGCACTCCACTGATTCAGCACGGAGCGCATGGGCAGGAGAACGGCCCGGGTGCAGCGCTGGTGGTTGAATGCGGACAGCATTTCAAGCAGGCCAGCGCCGACGTCGCGGTGGCGGTGACCATGGACTTCCTGCGCCACTTCGGCCTGGTAGAGCGCGCGCAAGCTATCCCCGAGCCGCGGCGGCGCTTCGAGCTGCTGCGGACCCACGTCATCGCCAACGAGAATTTTGCGTTCACCCGCCCGGTGATCGGGTTCGAGACCTTCTCCAAGGACGAACTGATCGCCACCGATGGACCGCTCGAGGTGCGCGCGCCGTGCGACGAGTGCACGATCTTCATGCCCGCGCGCGCCCCGATCGTGGGCCGCGAGGGCGTCTACCTGACGAGGCCGCTGGCCTGATCAGGACTTCCCGGCAAGAAACGGCAGCGCCTGCGCCAGCAGTTCCGCAGGCGCCTCTTCCGGGACGTAGTGGCCGCAGGGCAAGGCCGCACCGCGCACGTTGCGGGCCAGGCTCCGCCACTCGTCGAGCGGCTGGAAGCAGCTCTGGATCACACCTTGCGCGCCCCACAGCACCAGCAGCGGCGCCTCGATCAGCCGGCCGGCGGTGAGGTCCGCCTGGTCGTTCGCAAGGTCGATGCTCGCCGAAGCGCGATAGTCCTCGCACAGGCCGTGCGCCGCGCCGGGCAGTGCCAGGCAGCGTTGGTACTCGGCGAGGGCCCGGGGATCGAACGGCGCCAGGCCTGAGCCGCGTGAGCCCATCACCTCGGCGACGTAGGCCGCGGGGTCGGCTTCGATCAGGCGCTCGGGCAGAGGCGCGGGCTGGATCAGAAAGAACCAGTGCCAGTAGGCGCGCGCAAAGGCCTCGGTCGTCGCGCGGTACATGGCCAGCGTAGGGGCGATGTCGAGCATTACGATGCGCCCCACCGCGGCGGGATGATCGATTGCCAGGCGGTGGGCCACCCGCGCTCCCCGATCGTGGGCGAGCAGCTCGAAGCGGCTGAAGCCCAGGTCGCGCATCACTGCCACCTGGTCAAGCGCCATGGCGCGCTTGGAGTAATTGAGGTGCCCGGCGTCTCCCTGCGGTTTGGACGAATCGCCGTAGCCGCGCAAGTCGGACGCCACTACCGTGAAGCGCTCGGCGAGGGCCGGGGCGACCTTGTGCCAGATGGCATGGGTCTGGGGATGACCGTGCAGCAACAAGAGTGGCGGGCCGGTGCCGCCGATCACCGCATTGATCTGGACCTGGTCGTCGATGGCTACGGTAACTTGCTCGAATCCTGGAAACAACGGCCCGGCGGCCGTCCCTGGTGCCGACATCACGAATCTCCTGTTGGTGCAATCAGACACGTCGTGCCTCGTAGCGGGCACGATACCGCATCCTCCGGCAGTGCCCCAGGGTCCGGGCTCAATGCCGGCGGGGTGAGTGCGCGGAGCCGGCCGGTAAACTGGTCATGACCTCGATCTCCTCGACGATCTCCTCCTGGCGCAGGCGGTTGCGCTGCCGGGTTAGTTCGTCGCCGCTGCGTTCGAGATGACGCAGGGCACTCTCCATTTGCATCAGCCGCTGGCGGTTTTCCACCCGTATCGAGCTCAGTAGCAGCGCGAGCAGCTGATGAAAAAGGAAGTGCTCGGCCACGCCGGCCGCGATCACGCGAGGCGGCTCGTTCGTCACCAGCAGCGCAGGATCTTGACTCGGCACGACCGGCAGCGGCAGGAGCCGCTGGGTGCGAGGGCCATCTTCGTCGCGCAGGCAGGCGATAAGGCCACAGGCCTCGCCCGCTGCGCTGCGCGCCCGGGCGAAAGCGGCAAGGATCCGGTCGATCGCCAGAGCTGAATCGAGTCCGCCCTCGGCCCCGGCGACCGGGAAGAGTCGGGGAATATCAGGCATCGTCGCAACCAGTCGCTCGCCGACGGCGATCACCGGATCCTGTTCGTGAGCAGCCGCGTGCCACACCTGTACCACGTCCTCGTTGAAGCTCCCGCAAAAGCCCCGGACCGAGCCGAACAGCAACCAGATGTCTGCCGTTGCGGGCTCGGTCGGCGCCAGAAACGGTGCGACATCATGGAGCGAGCCGGCGAGGACCTTGACGACCTGCCGCTGCGCCGTTTCGCGCCGTGTCACGCGGCGCAGTTCCGCGAGGGCGAAGCTGCGCATCGCCCCCAGAATTCCCGCCAACTCGTCGTAGAGAGCCACGCGCGCCTCGATTTCACGCCGCTGGCTCATGTCGGCTGCGCTTCTGGCTGCGCCAGCGCGCTCTTGATCGTGTCCAGCCAGAGATCACGATTATCTTCGAGAGTCAGGCCGGCACTTGCAACGGCTGGGTAGACCAGCGCCAGCGAGCCCGCCGCGTCCGCGGGGGAATAGCTGTCGAACAGGCCTTCGCCGTAGGCCAGCAGCCAGGCCAGATGAGCTTGTTCAGGCAAGGGCGAAAGCCGGTCCTGTTTGAGCAGCTCACGCAGCTGACGGCCGCGGCGCAACTTTTCCTCGACGCCGGGATCGAGGCGCGTGCCGAAACGGGCGAATAGCTCGAGGTCGAGGAATTGCAGGTAGTCGAGGCGAATCCGGGAGGCGGCCGCCTTGATGGCATGATTCTGGGCTTTCCCGCCGATGCGCGAAACCGACCGGCTGATGTCGATGGCCGGCAGCATGCCGGCGGCGAAGAGCTTGGCATCGAAGTAGATCTGGCCATCGGTGATCGAGATCAGGTTGGTCGGAATGTAGGCTGATATTTCACCCTGGCGGGTCGCGATGATCGGCAGCGCCGTCATGCTCCCGCCGCCGAATTTTGGCAGCAGCACGGTTGAGCGTTCCAGCAGCCGCGAGTGCAGGTAGAAGATGTCGCCGGGATAGGCCTCGCGTCCCGGCGGGCGCTGCAGCAGCAGCGAAAGCTCGCGGTACGACTGGGCGTGGCGGGTCAGGTCATCGTAGACCACCAGCACGTCGCGGCCGGCACGCATCCAGTGCTCAGCCAGGGCGCAACCGGCAAAAGGTGCGAGATAGCGAAAGCCCGGCAGTGCGTCGGCTTCGGCGACTACCGTTACCGTGTAATCGAGTGCGAGAGCCTGGCGCAGCGCCTCCACGGCGCCGGCCACCGCGGAGCGCGGCTGACCGATCAGTACCAGCACGCACAGTACGTCGCGGCCGCGCTGGCTGATGATAGCGTCGAGCGCCAGTGATGACTTGCCCAGGCCGTCGTCACCGATGATGAGCTGGCGCTGGCCCTTGCCGATCGGGATCAGCGCGTCGACGATCTTGCATCCGGTGTAGAGCGGCTCGCTGACGAAGTCGCGTTCGATGATCGGCGGGGCGGGGGCCTCGAGGCTGCGAAACTCGTGCACTTCGGGCGGTTCCAGGCCATCGAGCGGATTGCCCAGAGGGTCGACCACCCGACCCAGGAGTTCGTCGCCGCCGCCGATCGCGAGCGTGCGGCCAACGTGGGTTACGGCCATGCCGGCGGTCAGGCCGTGTTCCTGAGCCAGCACGATCGCGCCGAGCAAATCGCGGCCCAGCTGGAAGACCAGGCCGGTGCTGCCGTCCGCGAACCCGATCAGTTCATCGAGGCGCGCCGATGGCAGGCCACTGATCCACGCGATGCCGTCGCCGATGCCGACTACCTGTCCGCGCTCGGACAGGCGCAGGCCGAAGCGATAATCCGGCTGGCGCAGCGCACGGGCTTCAGGCATGGCCGTCCTGGCGTTCGAAGAAGGTGAGTTCGTCGCCAAGGCTGGCGTGCAACAGGGATTCGCCGACCGCGATGCGCAGGCCGGCGATCAGGGCTGGTTCAATGGTGACGGCAACGGCGAGCCTTTGTCCCGCAGCGGTGCCGAGGGCGCGTTCGATCTTCTTGACGGTGGCGTCGGCGAGCGGATGGGCGGCGGCGATCTCCGCTGTCCCTTCGGGCCCGAGTTTGGCCGCCGCTGCGCGCAAGGCCACGAGCTGCTCCGAGGGCAGGTCGGCCAGGTCCTCGACCAGCAGCCCCGCGATGCCGCTGGTCAACTCGGGCGAAGCGAGCCGTTGCAGCATGGCCGCGACGTTGCCGTAGGCCGCGCCGGTCGCTTCGTGGATGAGCCTGGCCTCGTTGGCCGCGGTTGTGGCCGCGCTGCGGGCACGCGCCTTGGCGTCCTCATCGGCCAGCGACTGCCGGATGCGGTCCATGCCGCTTACCCGTTGCTGCTCGAGTTCCTGTTCCAGTTTCTGGCGCAATTTCTCGCGTTCCTGCGCCCAACTGCCCAGCCGATCCTCATAGTCCTGCCTGAGGGCGGCGCCTTCCTGTTGGGCCTCCTTGGCCTGCGACATTTCCTCCTTGACCCTGGCCTGGCGGGCGTCGAGCACGTCGAGCACCGGTTGGTAGAGGAAACGCTTGAGGATCCATACCAGCACCAGGAAGTTGAGGACTTCGAGCAGGAGGGTGGTCCAGTCCAGATTCATGACTGCTCCCTACTTGAGGAAGTATTCGAGCAGCGGGTTGCGGAACAGCACGATCAGCGCGATCACCAGGCAGTAGATGGCCAGCGACTCAATCATTGCCAGACCGATGAACAGGGTGCGGGTGATGGTTTTCTCGGCCTCGGGCTGGCGCGAGAGCGCTTCGAGGGCGGCGGCAATCGCCCGCCCCATGGCGATGGCCGGCAGCATCGTGCCAAGAGCGATGACGACTCCGGCGACGACGGTCGATAGCGTGCTGAAGAGATGCAGGTCGTTCATGGTTCCTCCGGGTCTTGCGATTTGCCGGCAGGCGGCGCCGCGGGCGCGGCGGCTTCCCGTTCGGTTTCAGTGGACTCTATAGGTTCGATGGCACCGGCGATGTAGATCAGCGCGAGGATGCCGAAGATGTAGGCCTGGACTACGGCCTCGATGACATGCAGCATCAACAAAGGCACCGGTACCAGGAAACCCGCGATCAGCAGCACCAGCATCGCCGCCATTTCCAGGCTCATCATGTTGCCGAACAGCCGGATCGCCAACGCCAGCGTTCGGGTGAGTTCGCTGATCACGTTAAACGGCAGCAGGATCACGCTGGGTTCGGTGTAATGCCGCAGGTAGGCGCGTAGGCCATTGGCCTGGGTGCCGTACCAGTGGGTCGAGACGAACACCAGCAACGCCAGCGCCGCAGTGCTCGACAGGTCGCGGGTGGGCGAATGGACGCCGGGAATCAGCCCGGCGAGGTTGGCAGCTAGGATGAAGATCCAGAGCGTCGCCACGAACGGCAGCACCCGGCGCACGGCGCTCGCTGGGACGACTTCGCCGATGGCCCGTTCGATGGTAGCGACAACTCCCTCGGCGATGGTCTGGCGAATCGATGGCACTGCCGCCAGGTTCAGCGTCAGCAGCCGCGCGACGACGGCCAGGCACAGCATCAACGCCCAGGTGGTAACCACGGTGTCGGTGATCGCGACTGTTCCGAGATTGAACAGCACGCTGCCGCCTAGTTGGTTGCCGTTCATCAATGCCCCTTCATGAAGCGATAGGCGTTGTAGGACCCAAGCGCGATGCCGAGCACGATCAGGCTGACCGTCCAGCGCACCGAGTAGCCCGCGGAGAGCGAGTCGAGCCAGCGCCCGAGATATGCGCCACCGACGATCGGCACGACGAACAACAGGCCGACCGTGCCGCCATAGAACGCTATGCCGGCCAAAGTCGCCGGGTGGCGCTCGCGTTGCTCGAGGCGCTGCACATCCTTGCGGATGTCCTCGGTCAGTTTGTCGCGCTCGCTCACTCGCCCAACCCCTGGCGCAAATGGCCCGAGAGTTCGCCCAGCCGGCGCACCAGGGCGTGCTCAATTTCGATCAGCGTCGCGCGCGAGGTGTGAACGTCGGAATCGTTGCGCGCCATCTCTTCTTCCAGTTGCTGGCCGATGGCGGCCCTTTCGGTACCCAGGAAGTAGCGCACGGTTGCCAGCTTCACGCTCTTGTCGCGCACACTCAGCACGCCGCCCGGGAGCGCCAGGTAGCGCCACACGTCGGAGGCATCGACGAAGCGCGCCAGGCCGTAGCGCAGCACTGCGACCAGAGGGGCGTGGTCGGCCAGGATTCCGAAGCTCCCGCTGTGGTCGGCGGCAATCAACTGCACCACGTCGTCGAAGCGCTCCGCGCCTTGACTGTCGTGCAGGTGCAGGGCAAAGGTCTTCATGACGGCATCGCTCCGCGCATGTAGCAGTCTTCTTCCGCCAGGGAGTCGTAATGGCCGGCGACGATCGCTTCGCAATCGGCAATCGTCTGTTGCAGGGCCACGCGCACCCCGGCGATGCCGGTGCTGTCGGCGACCACCGCGAAGGGCTGGGTCAGGTAGCGCTGCAGACGCCGCGCCCGCTCGACGATCCGCCGGTCGTCGCTCGAGAGTTCCTCGATCCCGAGCATGGCGATGATGTCTTCCAACTCGTGGTAGCGGGCTAGATGCTCGCGCACCGCCCGTGCGATGTCGTAATGGCGCTCGCCAAGAACCCGGTGGTCCATCATCCGGCTTCCGGAGCGCAGCGGGTCGACCGCCGGGTAGATGCCCTTGGCGGCCTGCTGGCGCGAGAGGATCACGGTGCTGTCGAGGTGGCCGAGGATGGTCGAGACTGCGGGGTCCGACATGTCGTCGGCTGGCACATAGACCGCCTGCACCGAGGTGATTGAACCCTTGCGGGTCGACACGATGCGCTCTTCCAGCGCGGCGACCTCGGTGAGCAGCGTCGGCTGGTAGCCCACCGTGGCCGGCATACGCCCCAGCAAGCTCGAAATCTCGCTGCCCGCCTGGACGAAGCGAAAGATGTTGTCCATCAGAAACAACACCTCGGAAGCCAGGGTGTCGCGCAGGTACTCGGCGTAGGTCAGCGCGGTCGAGCCGACGTGGAAGCGCACGCCGGGCGATTCGTTCATCTGGCCATAGACCAGCAGGGCGCGTTCCAGTACACCAGCATCCTGCATCTCGTGCCACATTTCGTGGCCTTCGCGCATGCGCTCCCCGACCCCGGCGAAAACCGATACGCCGTGCATCGCGGCACTGATCGAGTGCATGAACTCCATCATCAACACCGTCTTGCCAACCCCGGCGCCACCGAAGAGTCCGGTCTTGCCGCCGCGCACGAACGGGCACAGCAGATCGATGACCTTGATGCCGGTCTCGAGAATCTGGGTTGGGGGCAGGGTGTCAACCAGCGCCGGTGGGTCGGCGAGAATGTTGCGGAATTCGTGCTCGGGCAGTGGCTCGCCGCCGTCGAGGGGCTCGCCAAAGACATTGAGCATGCGCCCGAGGCAGCTGGGGTCGACCGGGACGTGCAGTGGCGCACCGCGATCGAACACCGCCATGCCGCGCGCCAGGCCAGCGACGGAATGAAGGGCAATTGCGCGCACCAAGGTGGGATCAAGGTGCTGGCAGACGACCAGCACATATGAGCCATCGCCGCTGGCAACGTCAAGCGCCTGCCCGAGCGGCGGCAGGTAATCGCAGCGAACGTCAATTACCGGGCCTTGCGCTGCCTCGACCCGGCCAACTGGACGAGGATCATGAGCCATTGCAATACGCCGGCTTTCACCGCACGAGTTGGCTTCTTAATGGTAGTTTAATACTTGTGCGGGGGAATGCGTAGCTTTGGTTGTATTAATAATGATTAATACATGACTAATGAGATGCGATGGCGACCAAGGCCGCCAGGCCGCCGGTTGGTCTTGGCTCGGCGCGCTTTCCCGGGAGCAGAAATGGACCTAGGATTGGGACGAATCGGAGATCTGCTTGCGGCGATATTCACCCTGGCGATCGAGCATCCAGCCCGGGTATTCGGCAGGCAGGCGGCTGATCCGGTCGATCTGCCGGAGCTCTTCGGCGTTGAGCTTCAATTGCGTGGCCGCGATGTTGTCCGACAGTTGGTCCGGGCGCTTGGCGCCGATGATGACCGTGCTTACCTGGGGCTGGTGCAACAGCCAGGCGAGTGCCACCTGGGCGACCGACACGCCGTGGGTCTGGGCGATCGGCCGCATGACGTCGATGCACTCCCAGGCGCGCTCCTTGTCGACCGGCGGGAAGTCGAAAATGACCCGGCGGCTATCGCCCTCGGCCTGTTGCCCGCGACCGTACTTGCCGCTCAGCAAGCCGCCCGCGAGGGGACTCCAGACCATCAGGCCGACGCCTTCGCTGCGCAGCATCGGAATGAGCTCGCGCTCGAGGTCGCGCCCGGCCACGGTGTAGTAGGCCTGCAGGGACTCGAACCGCACCAGCCCCAAGCGCTCGGCGATACCCAGCGCCTTGACGATCTGCCAGGCGGCCCAGTTGGAGACCCCGACGTAGCGCACGTCGCCGTCGCGAACCAGTTGGTCAAGCGCCCGCACGGTCTGTTCGATCGGAGTGGCCGGATCGAAACCGTGGATCTGGTAGAGGTCGATGTAGTCGAGTTGGAGCCGCTTCAGGCTCGCCCTGATGCCCTCGAGAATATGCTTGCGCGATGCCCCGCGGGCGTTGGCGCCTTTGCCGGTTTCGCTGAAGACCTTGGTCGCGACGACCAGGTCCTCGCGAGCCACCTTGAGGTTCTTGAGCGCCTGGCCGGTGATCAGCTCCGAGGCACCGTCGGCATAGACATCGGCGGTATCGATGAAGTTGATGCCGGCGTCGAGTGACGCGCCGATGAGGCGCTCGGCGTCGGCCTGCTGCAGTGAACCGATCTTCCCCCAGATCCCGCTGCTGCCGCCAAAAGTCATGGTGCCGAGGCAAAGTTCGGAAACGAAGAGGCCGGTGCGGCCGAGCTGGTTGTAGCGCATGACGGTGGGCTCCTGGGTCGAAGAAGCCGGGCAACGTACCCGGCACTCAATACGAGCATACCCCTAGCGAAGCGAGTGTTGCAGCTTGGTCAGGGCTTCAGCCAGTCGCGCAGTAGCCGGCTTGTCGCTGCGGGCTGTTCGACGGTTGTGAGGTGGCCGCAATCTTCTATGATCTCGAAGCGGCAGTCGGCCCGATGCTTGCGAATACCATCAACGATTGCCTGGTGATCCGCAATCGGCGTGACCGGGTCCTGGCGACCAACCACGACCAGGCTCGGGCAGCTGACGCGGGCCAGGTCGGCCAGGGAATCGGGTCGAGCGAGCATCGCTTCCTGTTGCGCGATCAGGCCGTCGATGCCGATGTTGATGGCCATCGAACGCACCAGCTCGCTCTGGGCGGCGTCATCGACGTGGTTCGGGGCCAGCCAGCGGGCCGGCAGTTCGGTGGCGAGATCTTCGAGCCCGCGGGTGCGTGCCCGGTCGCGATCGGCCAGCCGACTGGCGCGCTGCGGCGCTTGATCAGCTGCGGTCTTGGTATCGAGCAGGGCAAGGCTGATCAGGCGCTCCGGTTGCTGGCGCAGCAACTCGAAGGCGATGTAGCCGCCCATCGACAGGCCGACATAATGGAATGTCTCGGGTTGGGCCGCGAAGATGGCGCGGGCAATTTCGCCCAGCGAGCGCTCCCGGCGAAACAGCATCACCTGGCAATCGAAGTCAGGGCTGAGCGCGGCCAGTTGCGCGGCATAGAGTCGCTCGTCGCACATGTGGCCCGGGACGAACAGTAGGCGTGGTTTGGCGCCGTCATTCATGATTCTCTCCGCAAGGGCGGTTTGGCCCAGTGTGTTGAATCGTATTCCGGGCACTCGCTCTCATTGTTGAGTAAATCGCTCGGTCATCCCTTGACAACGATTCCGAGTCCCTGGGTCGACCAATGTTAGGCGCCTGCGGACCCTGGGCCGATGGCCATCACGCCCTGGCCGATGACCTGGAAGCCTACAGGTTGAAGGGAATCCAGAGCGCGATCTGGGGCAGCAGCCACAATATCGCCACGGCCAGGAGCATCAACACGATGAACGGGCTGACCCCGCGAATAACTGTGCCCAGCGTCGATTGCGCCACCGCCTGAATCACGAAGAGGTTGAGCCCGACTGGCGGAGTGATCAGGGCGATCTCGATCATCATCACGAAGAAAATGCCGAACCAGATCGGATCAATGCCTAGCGCAATCACTGCCGGAAACAGCACCGGCACCATGATCAGCAGCATCGACAGACTTTCCAGGAACAGCCCGACGAACAGGAGGACGCCGGCAACAATGAGCAGGAACATTCCGGCAGTCGCGACATGGGTGTCGACCAATTGCGACACCATGGTAGGTACTTGGTAGAGCGTGACCGCCTTGCCGAAAATCTTGGCCCCGATTACCACCAGGAAGAGCACGATGGTGGTGCTCACGGTCTGCCGTACCGCGTCGGCGAACGCTGCACGGCTCAACGTGCGCAGGATTACGGCGGTCAGAATGAATGCGGCCACTGCGCCGACTGCGGACGCTTCGGTTGGGGTGAACGCCCCGCTATAGATTCCGCCCAGCATGATCGCCGCTAGCGCGGCGGTTGGCAGGGCCCTCAGCGTGGCGCGTTGGCGCTCCACGGGCGTGGCTTTGGCCACGGACTCATGGGCGCGCGTGACCATCGCGTAGCCCACGATGTAAATCCCGAACAGGACGATCAGCAGCAAACCAGGACCTACGCCGGCAAGAAATAACTTACCGATACTTTCTTCGGTTATGACCCCGTAGACGATCAAAGGTATCGAAGGTGGTATCAGGATTCCCAGCGTTCCCCCCGCCGCCATGAGACCCAGCGTGAAGCCCCTACCGTAGCCGCGCTTGGTCATTTCCGGTATCGCGACCGTGCCGATCGTGGCGGCTGTGGCCACCGAACTTCCGGAGATCGCAGAGAACAGGCCGCACGAGAGCAGGGCAGCGACGCCCAACCCACCGGGCCAGTGTCCGACCCAGCTTTGCACGGCGGCGAAAAGGTCACGTCCCACGCCACCACGCAGCAGCAGGTTTGACATCAGCAGGAACATCGGCACCGACAGCAGCACGAAGTTGTCGACAGTGCCGTGCAGGCTCTGGGCCACCATCACCAATGGCAGGCCCTTCATCACCAGCATCACAGTGCCGAGGCCGGCCAGAGCAAAGGCTACCGGAATGCCCAGGAACAACAACGCCAACAGACCTACAACCACGAATACCAGGGTCATGGCTGAGAGATCCCCGGGGCGCGCTGCGAGGGCGCTGCGAACTCCTCCGCAGGTGGTGCGTGCTCTCCGGCGGGCGTGAACTCCGGGGCTGGTCGAAACGGCAGTCTTAACAGGTCAGCCAGCGCCTGAACGCCAAGCAGGGCAAAGCCGATCACCACCGGAAGTTCAGAGATCCAGTTGGGTAGTTCGAGCATGGTCGGCTGGCGCCGACCCAAGTGTATGGAGTCCGCAACAATGCCCCAGCCCTTGGTGACGGCCACCGTCGAAAAAGCCAGGATGATGAGTAACGACAGGCCCTCGAGTAGCTGCCGGCCGCGGGCCGGCAACAGTCCAAGCACGGCGGTAATGCGGATAAGTTGATGTTGTCGCAAGACGTAAGCCATGCCCAAGTAGGTAAACCACACCTGGAGCGTGACCGCGATATCTTGTGACCACTGGGTCGGCGAGTTGAACAGATAGCGCGCGCCGACCTCGTAGAACAGCATGACCGAAATGGCGATTATGATGAGGTCGCCCAGACGCGCGCAGAAATTGCCCAGCCCATCCACCGTAGTCAGCAAGCGAGTGGCAGGCGCGGCGGATGGCTGGGGCATGGCGGCGACGAGGTCCGTAGTTCGGGTGGATTGACGGTTTGAAAGATGCCGGCCGACCCGGCAGATGCAGGTCGGCCGATCTCGTCAGCAGAATTCAGTACAACTTGCGGACTTCGTCCACCAGGCGTTTTCCGGGTTCGCCCGCAGCTTTGATGTAGGTGTCAACGGCTGGAGCGGCGGCGGTCTGCCATGCCTTGATCTGCTCGGGGGTCAGGTGGATCACCTTCATCGGCGTATTGGCCGCAATGAATTTTTCGGCATCCAGATGCTGGCCCTTGGTTTCGTCACGTAGTTTGTTCTCGGCGGCACGCGCCGCCTCCGTCATCCAGGCCTTTTCCTGGCTGGATAACGTATCCCACAATTTGTCGTTGATCACGACCAGGAACTCGGCCTGCGCGTGGTTGGTAATGGTGACTGAATTCATCACCTCATAGATCTTGCGTGACTTGATTGCGGTCACGCCGGTCATGCCGATATCGACAGTCCCGCGCTGGTATGCGATGAACTGCTCGGAACCGCCGATCTTCACCGGGACGCCACCGAGAGCATTGATGAAGTCGCCCGAGGGTTTGCCAAGAACGCGAACCTTCTTGCCCTTCATGTCGGCGGGATTGACGATCGGTGCGCCTTTGGACAGCAGTTGCACCGGGCCATAGTCCTGCCACCACAGCACGCGCGCACCCGTGGCTCGGATCATCTCGTCGACTTCCTTGCGAACGGGGCTTTGGGGATTTGCCGCCTTGCCCATGATTTCGAAGGTCGGGAACATGAAGGCTACTGACAATAGCCCGGTGGCCGGGATGGTCCCGGCGAATTCATCGATCAGAACGACCCCCATGTCGACGGCGCCGGAAGATACCGCCTGCGGTACCTCGCTGCCTTTGTAGAGCTGTGCGGAGTCATAGATCTCGACCTTTATCGCGCCACCGGACAACTTTTCGACCTGTTCCTTGAAGTACACCACGTTTGCGCCCACCGGGTGGTTGGTGGCGACTTGAATGGTTGTCCGCAGGGTCCGGGCGGCATGGGCCGGACCGGCACCTAAGGCGAATGCGGTAAGGGTTGTTACGGCTGTGGCCAAAGCCGCTCTGATGATCTTCTTCATGAGTCTCCTCCGTGGTGCCGGTTTAGCGGTGCATCGAAATGACCGGCCGAGTAGGCGCAGGGCAAATTGAATGTAACTGGTCAAACGCAAATCATTGTATACATCGGCGCTCTGGCGCGTCAACCGCGCTTCTCATTGTCGGGGCGGGGGGTGGTCAGGCCGCGCTTCATCACGGCATGTCCCGCGTGGATGTGGGCGCGCATCACGCTCTCGGCCCAGTCGGGATCGGCGGCGCGAAAGGCGTCCACTAATTCCCTGTGGTGGGCCATGCTGCGCCGGATTTCCCGCTCTTCGTAGCGCGTGAAAGTGTGCAGCACCAGCGGTAGTGAAATGACCTGACTGGCGAGCGTCTGCAATCTCTGGCTGCCGGACCCGGCCAGAATCAGCGAGTGGAAGCGGTTGTTGAGCGTGGGCAGCGCGTCACGCTGGCTGGCGTCAGCGCCCGAGCTAGCCACCAGGGTTTCCATCTCATCGCACAGCTCACTCAGGGCGGTTACCCCTGATTCGTCGAGGTTTTGCGCGGCTAGCCGGGTGGCGTGGCTTTCCAGAAGAGCGCGCAGGCGAAAGATCTCGTCGAGGTCCCGATCGTTCCATCCCCGGACGCGACATCCGAGATGGCGGGTCGTTTCGACCAGGCCTTCGCCAGTCAGGCGACGGAGCGCCTCGCGAACTGGCGTGCGGCTCACACCTATTTCAGCCGCCAGGTCGGCTTCACGCAGTCGAGTTCCATCCGGCAGTTGATTACGCAGGATGCTGTCCTTGACGAGCGCGTACACCTTGTCGGCGGTATAACCATGCGCGCTTGGCGCGATATCGCTGGAGTGGGATCGAGCTGCCACGATAGGGCTGCCTCCTGTCAATACGTGCTTCCGGAACGGGTTTGGTCGCGGCGTCCAGGTGCCGCGATATTTGTGACCATAGTATACAATGGCCGCTATCCAATAGAGGATCGGCCATGACTCCTGATGCCAAACGTCGCCAATTGAAAGCTCGTCTCTCGCAACCCGGACTGATTATTGCCCCGGGTGTGTTCGACATGATTTCCGCCCTCGTTGCCGATCGCATGGGCTTTGACCTGCTCTATATGAGCGGTTATGGCACGGTCGCGTCCTATCTCGGCCTTCCTGACGCCGGACTGGCAACCTACACGGACATGATTGGCCGCGTAACCACCTTCGCCCAGGGGACTCAGACGCCATTGATTGCTGACGGCGATACGGGCTATGGCGGCCTGTTGAATGTCGACCATACCATTCGCGGCTACGAGTCGGCCGGGGTGGCTGGAATCCAATTGGAGGACCAGGAGTTCCCCAAGAAGTGCGGCCATACGCCGGGACGGCGAGTAATCCCCATGAATGACATGGTGCGAAAGATCAAGGTGGCCAGCGATGCTCGGTCCAGCGCCGATTTCCTCATCGTTGCCCGCACTGACGCACGCACGTCATTGGGGCTTGACGAGGCGCTGCGCCGCGCCGAGGCCTATGGGGCGGCGGGAGCCGACATTCTCTTCGTCGAATCGCCCGAAACGGTTGAAGAAATGACCCGCATCGCCGGCGCCTTTGACAAACCGGTGGTGGCCAATATGGTCGAAGGTGGGCGCACCCCGGTGCTAAGCCGTGAAGAACTCGACGCACTTGGTTTTCGGATCGCCATCTACCCCGGAACCGGCTTTCTCGCGATGGGTTACGCCCTGGAGCAGGCTTATGGCGCTCTGCTGCGCAACGGTTCTTCGGCAGCGGTGGCCGACCGGTTGTATGACTTTCAGGCGTTTAGCCGGCTCGTGGGATTTGAGCGGGTCTGGGAGTTTGATAAGGCGCACGCTGACTAGCGTTGGGTGAATCCAGGGGCGCAGGGCAGCGCACAGGTTACGAGTGTTTACGCGTCTTGCCGGTCAGCAACCCAGCAGTGAGCAGCAACACTACGCTGGCCGCCAGCAATGGCGCGGTGAAGCTGCCGGTCGCTTGATGCAGCGAACTGGCGAACACCGGGCCGATCATCTGGCCGCCGGCAAAAGCGATGGTCATCACCGCGATGTGGCGCATCGCGTCGTCCGGCGGGACGGTTCGGTGCACTTCCTTCATCCCGATGAGCGTGATGATCATCAGCGTGCCGCCCACGCACAGCCCGGCGATGATGATGGTCACGATGTCCGGTGCAATTGCGGCCAGCATCAGGCCGATGGCCATGACGCTCTGGCTGATGGCCCAGATCGTGCGGTTGGACGCCGAATCCTGGAGCCGGGCGACCAGCAGGGTGGAGACGAATGCGGCACTGCCGAACATCGGCCAGCTCCAGCCGAACACCAGTGGCGAAGCGACGATTTCCCGGGCCATTACCGGCAGGTAGGTCGCCGGGATGATGTAGCCAATCCCCGCGGCTCCGTATGCGATCACGACCCGCCAGGCGATCGGGCTGCGCCCGCTCGCGTGGCGCGCCGCACCCGAGGCTTGCAGCGGGATTTCCGGCCCCATCAGCAGCGCTAGGGCGATCGCAACCGCCAGAGTCACCACCCCGATGTCCCGCCACGCCGCCATCGCGTCGATGCCGGAGACCATGAACGCCAGGCACGCGAGCCCCGCCACGGTGATCCCCGAGCCCACGCCTGAAAACACCCAACCCTGCAGTTCCGCCCGGCCTTGCTGGGCCAGCGCGCGCATGGTGTAGTTGCTGACCACCATCAGTACCCAGGCGCTGCACAGGCCGCAGAGCCAGCGCATGGCGAGCCACAACGGGTAGCTGTGGGTGAGGCCGGCACCCAACGTTGCGATCCCGATGGCGATCAAGGCCGCGCGCAGTGCGGCGCGGGGCGGGAGCCGCAGCCAGGTTGCCGAGACCGCGCCCATCAGGTAGCCGAGGAAATTGGCCGACGCCAGCCAGCCGCCCTGGCCGATGTCGATCAGACGGTCGCTGAGCATCAGCGGCAGCAGCGGCGTAAAGGCAAAGCGCCCGATTCCCATCGCCAATCCCAGGGCGATCATTCCCGAGAGCGTGATGCGGGCCACTGGCGAAACGAGGGTCATGGCTGAGCGGGGTCCCCAACGGAGCGGTTGGCCAAAGGGTAGTTCAAATCCCTCCGATACGGTCGGTCCGGGAGTCACCAAGTGGTATCGTTGCAGGCTTTCGCGCCCACCTGGGCGCATTGCCGACACCGAATTGCAGAGAGCTTCAGATGCCGCAACGAATTCTCGAGAACCTCAATGTCAGGGCCTTTGACCGGATGCCGTCACCGGAAGAGATCCACGCCCGGGTTCCGCTCACTCGCAAAGCCGCCGATACGGTGCACCGCGGGCGCCAGGAACTGAAGCAGATTCTTGATCGCCACGATCACCGACTGTTCCTGGTGGTCGGGCCATGTTCGATCCACGACCCGATCGCCGGCCTGGACTACGCGCGTCGCCTGCGCGCGCTCGCCGACGAGGTGAGCGATACGCTGCTGCTGGTTATGAGGGTGTATTTCGAAAAGCCGCGCACCGCGACCGGCTGGAAGGGTTTCATCAACGACCCGCGGATGGACGACTCGTTCCAGATTGAGGAAGGAATGGGCCGGGCGCGCGAGTTTCTGCTCGAAGTGGCCGAACTGGGTATGCCGACCGCGACCGAGGCGCTCGATCCGATCGGGCCGCAGTATCTCGGCGACCTGGTTACCTGGACCGCGATCGGGGCGCGCACCTCCGAGTCGCAAACCCATCGAGAAATGGCTTCCGGCCTGTCGACCCCGGTCGGTTTCAAAAACGCTACCGATGGCGATGTTGAGGTGGCGATCAACGCGATCCGTTCGGCCGCCAGCCCCCACAGCTTCCTGGGAATCAATATGGCCGGCAACACGGCGGTGGTGCGTACCGGCGGCAACCCCTATGGACACACCGTGCTGCGCGGTGGTGGCGGCCGGCCCAACTACGACAGCGTAAGCATCGCGATGGTCGAGCGCGCGCTAGTCAAGGCCGGGCTGGCGCCCAACATCGTGGTCGACTGCTCGCACGCCGACTCCTCCAAGGATCCGACGCTGCAGCCGCTGGTGATGGCCGATTGCGTGACCCAGATCCGCGAGGGCAACCGTTCGATCGTCGGGCTCATGGTGGAAAGCAACATCGAGGCCGGCAACCAGCCGATTCCCGGCGACCTGAGCCAGCTGCGCTACGGCTGCTCGGTGACCGATGCCTGTGTCGACTGGGCCACTACCGAGGAGATGGTGCGCAGTGCGCGGGCCATCCTGCGCGAGGTCCTGCCGCGGCGCCTGGCACGAGGTGCACCGGCGGCGCCCAGCTGAACCAGCACTGGCAGTAGGCGGCAACTCGCAGTAGCATCGGAGCCGCCATCCGTTGCGCGACGAACAGTCGTGCTGCCGGAACCCTGCCACCCGACCTGTAGAGCAGCCACCAATGTCGCCAT
>JACZKY010041206.1_pt1 | contig 25456 bp, 26 predicted proteins | sample 8237611 | NCBI WGS metagenome assembly JACZKY01 (sample SAMN16148055, study PRJNA663545) | marine sediment metagenome | biome: sediments and biomass from bioreactor inoculated with such sediments; feature: coastal sediments; material: methane- and iron-fed bioreactor; isolation source: Bothnian...
GAGCCACCCCGAAAACGCAAGGAGTCCGCCCTCCCCGAGGCGGGCGAGCGCAGCCCGGATTCCCTCGCGCGTGAGGAGGAACGTCTCGCCGGTCGCGTGGACCCCGAGCGAGGAAAAGGTCGCCGAGGATATGTCCGCGACCTCGATAACGTCGAAGATCCGTTTGTCCCGAGCGAGGAAGTTGCGCGCCCCTTCTTCCCGGATCTCGACGGGAAGAGACCCCGGCCACCCCCCCGAGAACCCGGAGAGGTCCTCGCGGACCAGTCGCACGAGTTCCTCCGCGGGCTCCACGATCGTAACGGATGATGCGCCGTTCGCCGCGGCCGTCAACACCCCTTCCGTCCCCCTGAGGCCGAGCAGGAGGACCCGCGGATGTTCAAAAAGCCGGTACGGGAGAACGGCGGGGAAATAACCGAGATACGCGGGGGACGTCCTGAAGCCGTCCTTCGGAACGATTCCGCGCTGCTCGCCATCCGCGAAGAGCGTTGCCTGCGGCGGGATCTCTCCCGCGAAACGGATGCTCAGGCCCGGCGCGCTGTGGACCCCCGGGGCAAAGACTGCCCGGTAATCCCCCGATATTCCGAATCGGTATGCGATCTCCCGCGCCCCCGGCAGGTTCCGGACGGCAGCCAGATCCTTGTAGGGCGAGAGCTTTAGATCCGCGGGCGGGAAGACCGTGAGGAAGAGTACGGCGCACAGCGCGGCCACGCGGCCCTTTCGCAATTCCCCGCCCTTGTCCGACAGGACAAAGGCGCACGCCACCGCCCCGAGCGCGAGGGGAAGTCGCAGGAGCCCCCCGGTCGGGACGAGCATGAGGAACGGGAGCGCGAGGAGAGCGCCGGCCGCCGACCCCGCGAAGGAGGCCGCGTAGACCGGGCCGGGCCTGAGGCGCAGGAACGCGAACGGGATCGCCATCGCGCAGCCCGCAAGGAAAAAGGGCACGGCGAGAAGGAAGAAGAAACCCCCGAATCGCGGCCACGCCACGGGATCCCACAGGAGCAGGAACGGGTCGAACGAGACGAACTGCGAGGCGCGGAACGCAAGGTCGAACGCCGGCACGGCGAGAAGGACCATCCATGCGAATAGCCGGCCTGGAGACCTTTCAACGCGACGCCGGACGATCTGGAGCGCGACCCCGGCGCCCCCGAAGCCGAGCATCGCCTGCGAGACGATCAACGGGACGAAGTGCGGCCAGAACCGGAACGACAGAAGGCGGATGAGGACGATCTCGTTCGCCAGCGTGGCCGCCGAAAGGAAGAAGACGGCAAGAACGATTCTTTCCGCCTTCGCGTCCGCGAAAACCGGATCCCCGCGGTCCCTTGGCGCTGCGGAGGACAAGCGGGGCCCCGTCAGTGGCCAAGGAGGCGCACGAAGGCGACGGGAAGAACATTTCTATGCGTAATTGCGCCTCGTTCGTCCTTCTCGATGAATACGAGGTTCTGGGTCATGAAGGGCCCGCCGACCGGCATGATCATCCGGCCCCCGTTTCCGAGCTGGCGCAGAAGAGGCGGGGGAATGTGCCCCCCCGCGCAGGTCACGATGATGGCGTCGAACGGCGCCTTCTCCTCCCAGCCGTAATAACCGTCCCCCTGCCGGACAAAGACGTTGCGGAACCCGAGGTCCGAGAGCGTCCGTCGGCTGCGGGCGGCCAGGGACTCGAGGATCTCCACGGAGTAGACCTCCGCGGCGAGCTTCGCGGCGACCGCCGCCTGATAGCCGGACCCGGTTCCGACCTCGAGAACGCGGTCGGTCTCCTTGAGGCGCAGGATCTGCGTCATGAAGCCGACGACGTAGGGTTGCGAGATCGTCTGCCCTTCCCCGATGGGCAGGGGATACGGTTCATACGCCTTCGCCCGGAACGAAGGGGGAACAAACAGGTGCCGCGGGACGTCCCGCATCGCGGCCAGAACGCGCGGATCGGAAACCCCATCGCGCTCGATCTGGTCCCGCACCATCGCCGCCCGCTTCTGCAGGTACGGCTCGTCCGTCGCCAACGCCGGATAGACCGCCGCTGACAGGACGGCGGCGGCGATCGTGAAAAGAGGGATGGAAATTCTCATCGCTTCCGCTTCTCCGAAGACGTCGGTATCGACTCCCTCCGTTCGTTGTACACATTTTAAGCTATAACGTCATTGTATACGCAAATCGGAATGTACCGTTACGAGGAACTTGATGGCCCATCCGGGATGTACCGCCTCGTGCGCATCCGGAGCTTGATCAACCCGTGGAAGGCGTTGATTCCATCATCTGGATCCGTCGAGCTTCACGTACTCGTGATCCTCCCCCCTCAGCGGTCCAGGATCCGCACCACTCACAAGGCAGTCAGAGATCCTGCTTATCGATCGTATATTCTTTATAATTTGATGTGGTAGCAGGGCCAGGATCTGAACCTGGGACCTTCTGGTTATGAGCGGCGATTGACGTGCATATAACCTACCCCACTCACTAGCATGCCTCGGACCGATCCGGGAAGTTCCCTCCTGGACCGAAAGGGGTACTCATGGACGGTGACCGTTTCGGCGTCTGCAACCTTCACGACAGTCCCTTCAAGGATGCCGGTTTCCGAATGAGAGGATTGGTCCGACAGGATGCAGGCCGGGAAATCGGGAAGGAAGTTGAGGGGGAAGAAAAGATTGACTAAATCAATGTTTATTTATATTCTATGCCCCCCGAAGGAATCACGAGGGAGATCATGAAATCAGATCCTAAAAAAAATTGCTGGGAATATAGGCGGTGTGAACGGCAACCTGGCGGAAAGCTTCATAACACGGATGGAGGCTGCCCCGCTGCAATCGACGGGATGAAAAATGGAATCAACAGCGGAAATAACGGAGGGCGTTTTTGTTGGAACATTGCGGGGACATTCTGCTTCGGTGAAGTTCAAGGAAGCTATGCCAAGAAGATTCAGGGTTGCATGGATTGCGGTTTCTTCTGGCTGGTGGTCGACGAGGAAGACGACTTGATCCTTTCCGCAAATGGCCTGTGCGATACCAACAGGAAAGGCAAGATAGCATCGATTGGAAAAACCTCGGCCTCCGGCGTTACGTCCCCCGACCAGTGACCGGTCCTCCAAAATCTGACTCCTGGAATCTCCCGAGCACCCTGACCAGCCCCGTGATCGGCCCTCCCGTGCCTTAGTCTGGGAGCGGCCTGAAAAGCCTCGGCACACCTCGGACCGATTTGAGGGGGGCAGGTCAGGGTGACCTGCCCCCCTTAGATCGGTCCGAGATGAATTAATGCTCTTCAGGCCGATTCGAGTTCGCGAAGGATTGGAGGGCCGAGAGAAGAAGGTCGGTAGGAAACGAAGGTTACGCGCTAAAATGAATTTATGAACGGCCCATTGCTGATCAGTCTTCTGCCTCCGGATCAGACCTGGAATTTCGCAGACGCTGTTCCCGGTTACTTGCCATTCGTCGCCATCTTCTTGCTGATCGGATTCCTCCTGTCCATATTGTTGAGACAACCGGACCGTTCATAGAAACTCGGCAGCCCTCCAGAAGATTAGCAGCGTCCGTTCCCTGACGATGATGAGCGGGATGATGGAGCGGCTGTCCCGCAAGTTGCGGGAACTGCTCGGGCGGTACATCTTCGGCACGAAGGAAACGGATACGCTCCCTCACCGACGGCGCACGTTCACTTCCAGCAAGCTTCCACCACCCGCTCTTCTCCCCGGCAGGAATACCCCACACGCGAACGAGGATGGCGCAGGAGGCGACCCGGGGATGGGAAAAAGGGAGATGGACGGTGGAAGTACCGGTGGAAGTGATACCCTTCCGATCCGGTACAAAAAAGAAGGGGAACCGCAACTACTCGATTCCCCCTGATTTTTTGGTAGCGGGGCCAGGATTTGAACCTGGGACCTTCGGGTTATTGGTTGGCCTAAATAGTTTATTATGTTGATTTTATTGGCTTTTTGGCAATTATTAGAAGATTTTCAACCGTAATGATTCCAATGGGTTACAAGGGACGTTCAACCTCTCGACTTTCCTCGTGGGCACGTTTTGGGCACACTATTTCTGCGACCTACTTCGTAATAACCCGAAGGTCTCATTCCGCACCTCAGTGGTAATCCGTGAGTTGAATTCTAGGGTGTCTCCATCCGCCATCATGATGGATCCTTGAGTTTCAGCCGGCTCTTATTCCCTTCCAGAAAAGTCCTCAGATCTCCGGCGGCATCGAGCAAGCGTATCCATTGCTCGTAATAGAGAGTCACTGGAAACCTCCCCAATCCATAAACGCTCACGCCCCCCTTCTCACCAACTCTGAACTCCAGCTTCCCGAATTTCTTCGATCCGGATTGCTTCTCCAACTCGGCAATCCGGGCCAGCAACTCTTCTTTGGTTGGTTCTGACATCGGCAGAATCCCCCTCTTGGCTTTTTTGCACCCGCTTCTTGCATGATAATGGAGATGGACTCTGAATGTGATGGGAACCGAACATTCGCTTTAGTGGAGGTCGAGCGATGTGCGGCAGGTTTACCCTGTTCGAAGCGGACAGGATCCTTTCCAAGGAGTTCGGTGTCTCCGGGATCCCCGCGCTGTCCCCGCGCTACAACATCGCCCCGTCCCAACCCGTCGCGGCCGTCCGCACGACGCCAACGGGAAAAGGACGCGAAATCGCCTTCCTTCGCTGGGGCCTCATCCCCTTCTGGTCGAAAGACCTTGGAATCGGCAACCGACTCATCAATGCCCGTGCGGAAACAGCCGCTGAAAAGCCGTCCTTCCGCAATGCTTTCAGACGACATCGCTGCCTGATTCCCGCCAATGGATTTTATGAATGGCAACGGCAGGAGCGGGGGAAGCAGCCGTACTTTATCCGGATGCATGACGATAGGATCTTCGCCTTCGCCGGATTATGGGATCATTGGGAAAGCCCGGAAGAGGATGTCATCGAAACGTGCACTATCTTGACGACGACTGCGAACGCCGTCCTCGCACCGATCCACGACAGGATGCCGGTGATTCTTCCTCAGGCGGACTACGCCCAGTGGCTCGATCCGGCACAAAAAGACGTGGACTCCTTGTCGACCCTTCTCGTTCCGTTTCCCCCGGAATACATGCTCGCGATTCCCGTGAGTTCCCGGGTCAACGCTCCCTCCAACGACGACGAGAAGTGCATAACTCCTCTTCCCTGGTAACCCGAAGGTCCAATATTTCCAACTAGGGAATCAGCATCTTTCATAACCACAAGGACCTACATTTTTCCCTTTGCGATTGACCACCCAGCGAGCGTCATTCCGTCCCAAATAACTCCAGTTCGGATCTGCTCTTCGATTTGAGCAGGCGACATCACAACGACCTCGAACTCCTCCGTTTCATCCGGCGTTCCCCCGATATAATTCAGATCCCTCGCAATATAGACGTGACACATCTCGTTTGTGACACCATTGTATGGATTGAACTCTCCTGCCTTGAAGAGCGCTTTCGCCATATATCCGGTCTCTTCGTTCAATTCGTGCCGCGCCGTTTCATCATGGTTCGAGCCCTCTTTCACGCTTCCGCAGGGGAACTCGAGGCTCTCCTTTCCCATCAGGTAGCGGTGCCGGTTAACCAGCACCAGGTTTCCGTCACCCAAGATGGGGATTACCATGGAAGACCCATTTGTATGGACGTAATGATACTCGCCAGGCTTCCCGGACGGCAGTTCGAAAGTATCCCGCTTGTATGTCCACCAAGGGTTTTTCAGCAGGATCGATTCCGAGAGCTTTTTCCATGTCCGCAGCGTCATTTCAGATAATCCCCGCCCCTCTATTCACTGAGCAACCATAAAGCAAAGTTACCAACCCGAAGATATCAGCCTGACTCCCACCTTCGAATGTTCCTCCGGTCTGGTACCCCGATGGTCTGGATCCGCATCTCTCGATAATCCATTCCACATCCTGGCGGCCAAACCAGGTTTTGGGCCTAAGGATCTACCTTCTTCATTTAGCAACGCAGAAAGATAAAACATAGCTGACTACGAACAATATACTCACGCAGCCAAGGTGTATCCATAAGGGAATGACTCTTGATCGAAGAACCACTCTATTTCGAACGGCAGTTATGGATGCCGCAATGATTCCTGCAACTACGGGGAATAAGGTAAGCATGAGGATATCGCGCCTCTCAATTGGACTAATTGCTCCCCAAACTAGTAGGCCTGTCCATCCCGCCATTAACGAGGACCCGATGCCCATCGCATAGCGGTACTCCGCGCCAAGTTTTGTTGAGTCGCCGCCAAATAGCGCGGAGCCTATCTTGGGAAATGCCATGGTGATGAATGCTAGGCCATCCGTGATCGCACCAACCAGGAAGCTAATCCGCAGCAATGTTGTTGCAGTGTCCATTGAGACTGTGATCATTGGAGTCTTCCTCTTCTGCCTAACAGCTGAATAGGCGGTGACCTGATCCCCTATTTTAGATCAACTGGACGCGGGGATTTTCGCCTCCTGGTCACAAGACGGTCACAAGCACCAGCCGCAGATTGGAAATTCTTCCAGCCAATGGAACTTTTGGAATCGACCTTCGGGGTTCGCACACGAAGCTCTCCTCCAGCGTCCCCCTGTTGCACCGAACATTGGACCGGGATATTTCGCGAACACCCCTCCCCTTCCCGATTCCCGGCATTCTTACCAGTTGACATGTGTAACGTTATCCATTACATATAGAATCAATAAATCGGCGGACAACTGAGGGCTCACGGTGATCAAGTCGTTCTTCGATCAAGGCACGGAAGATATCTTCAACAGAGTACGTTCAAAGGCAGGGCGGCGTACCTGCCCCGAGCAGATCCGGGGCGTGGCTCAGAGAAAACTCGACCAGCTAAACGCCGTCGTCAGCCTGGATTCGCTTCGAATCCCGCCGGGGAATCAATTGGAAACACTGAGAGGCGACCGAAAGGGACAACACAGCATACGAATCAACGACCAGTTCCGGGTATGTTTCGTTTGGAGCGATGACGGCCCGGAACGCGTGGAGATCACGGATTACCATTGATCTCTCAACGACTCCAGCAGGGCAAGACGAGAGACCAAGGAGGACATAATGGTTCGCATCCCAACGCATGGACCACCGACGCATCCTGGCGAGATGCTATTAGAGGAGTTTCTGAAGCCCATGGGCCTGTCGCAGGTGAAACTGGCTGAGAAGATGGGTGTCTCTTATCCTCGCGTAAATGAGCTCATTCACGGAAAGCGTGGGGTTACACCGGACACGGCACTCCGTCTTGAGCAACTTTTCGGCATGGAGGCACAGTTCTGGCTCAATCTTCAGCTTGCCTGGGATCTCTACGGGGTCAAGCACTCCTCTGCCGTCAAGGAGATCCGGAAAATCAAGCCCTTGATCTCGAAGGCGAGTTAACCAGGCAGATCACTAACCCGTAAGTCCTGTCCTGGGATAAGGGAAGATCCCGACAATAAAAGGGGGCACGGTTTCCCGTAACCCCTTGATTTGTCTGGTAGCGGGGCCAGGATTTGAACCTGGTACCTTCGGGGTTACAAACCCGAAGGTCTTGATCTGAAATTCAACTTTTAACGTTGTGGGTAACCGGCGCGCGAAAGGAGGCGAAGCCGACTGAAGCGCGTCCGGTTGAGCCGCGTGTTAGACCCGACCGTGTTAGATGTCGGACCTGAGCTTACTCTTGCCTGACTATATCGACCGAGATCTCCACTGCCGGAATCGTTCCTCTGTTCTCAAGCCAGTGTGTGGTGTTCCTATCCTCGGGCCAGCCCACTCCCGGCCCATAGTCCGTAGCGACTCCATTTCGATGGTCAGTGATCGTTCCGTGCAGGATGTAGACGGTGCCTGGCCTGTCTTTATGGTCGTGAATCGGGCCGAAGACGCCTCCAGGCTCGAAGGTCACCATACGCATTCGAAGTTGGCGCCCTGCCATGCCCTCGATCTCGGGACCAAGGTCAACCGTTGCAAGTAACTTCACCGTAATCCCTTTCGTCTCAGGTGCCACCTGTTCGTCGCTCATCGTCCTCCCCTCTCTGTACTTCCAGGGCCTAACTAGAATTATACAGCGTGCTAGTCAACCTAATTACCAATCCAAAGCGCCAGACACGAAAAAAGGGGTCACGGTTTCCAGTTGAATCTGTCCCCTATCTATCCCTCGCTGTGTGTTCTAATAACTCCATCGATGGCACATCCCCGTTTTCACACCTCGTGATCCCATCCTGCCGGAAACCCGTCAACCGGTAATCCACTGATCAAACCATTTTTAATAATATTCCGCCGGAAGGACAGGAGGAGAGAGGGATGAAAAGGGTCGTCGCACAAGCCACGCTGGTCGCGTTCCTTTCCCTGTCCCTCTCCCTGTTCACATGCGGCGCAGCCGCTCCAGAGGTATCTCCGAAGATGTCAGCGGCTTCGGCGAAGGCGACGGCCCAAATTGTTATTATGTTTGAACTGGGACTTGAGTTAGCAGATGCGCGTCGCGATGAGAACGGAAATGCCATATTCCCAAAAAATGAAGGGGGGGATCCCGCAGGGGCAGCCGGCGAACACTACAGCTCCCAGGAGAAGCTGATGGGTTCCAGGCTGGAGACCACGGGAAAAATTACAACCATCATAAAAGAACCGTTCGCTTACGAAGAAACCATCGAGTACACCATGAGCATGGAATTATGCCCGGATGCTAAGGGCGATGTGCCTTTAGAGCTTTCTTTCAAGAAGAGCGTGGGCCTGCTCGGTGGCGGCGAACAACTGGGCGTAGAGAGCAAGGTGACCGGGCATGTAAATGACGAAGGCACGCTGCTCTCATGGGATGCAAGTTCCGTCTTCTCTGGAGCAAGGCAACCCATCAAGGGCGGCGGTGAAAATTCGGGAACTGCCAATACTTCATTCGAGTATCAGTTAGATATGACTTTATCTACAAATCCGGGAATTCCTGTCAAATCCACTGGATCCTATATCAGGCAATCCTCTCAACAAGACGAAACATTTGTTAAGAAAGCGGTCAAAGACATGAACTGGATGCGTGATCTGATGGCGAATAACGCTCTATTCACTGCCGAAAGGCGGTGGAAAAATGGATACTGCGTTGAAGTGAAAGCGGAAGGAGAAACGGTTCAACCCAACTCCGAGACGCCGTTCATCGCGAAAGTCCGGCATAAGTGGGAGGGCACGGACCTGACGGTTCCCGTGATCGCCACGCTCACCGGTGGGCAGGTTTCCGTCAAACCGTCCGGGAGCAAGGTCCCGGCTCCGGCCACCTTCACGTATAAAGCACCGGATAAAAGCGACCAGGCACAGGAATCCACCGTTTCCCTGGAGACTCGCTCGAACCGAGGCATTGCGAAAAGAGATATCCTGTTCAGAATAGCGAAGCCAAGGAAGGATTCCTGGTCAGGAACTTCGTCGACGGTTGGCAAGGGCGAGTTTACCGGCATGGCGTGGACTGCCCAGGTAACGTGGGTATATGACCCGCTCCAATCGCACGATGGTTATGCGGTTTACCACCCTGAAGGTACCGTGACTTATAAGCATAAAATCCCCTGTATTTCGATCAGCCCTTCGAGCTACAAGGTCACCCAGGCGGACGGAGAGTTGGTTATCAACAACAACACGAATCCGCCTACATACATAGGATCGGCCAGTACCGACTGGTCGGCAACCGGGACCAATACGTGTGAAGGCGTCAGTTATCCAGGGCAGCAGGTTGGAAATTCATGGTTTATGACTACGAGGACGGGCGAGGAAATCCCGCTGGTTGGTGACTCGATAGCGGGTACATGGACTATTGGGAATCTCACGGTCACTTATAGCTTTACCCGCGACTGATTGACCTTCCCCCCTCAAATCGGTCCGAGGTGTGTCAATGCTTTTCAGACTGTGACCCGCATCCCGTTTTCAGACCGACTGGACGAGGGGATTTTCGGATTTCAGCTTCGGCAGTGATTCGGGCACAAGGCGGGGACATGCCGCTAAGGCGGGGCAAATTCCTACTTTGGCAAGGCAACTTGCAGGATTCGACCTTCGGGGTGGGCACCCCGAAGGTCGATCCCTGCCCGGGCCTTCTTGCTCGAGGAGCGCCAAGTCGAGGCGATACGGATCCTCCTTTTGTCTCCCTCACTTCTCCTTCGGCAAGGACGCCGTGTCGATGACGAAGCGGTATTTCACGTCGCTTCGGAGCATCCGCTCGTAAGCCTCGTTGATCTTCTGGATCGGGATCTGCTCGATGTCGGACACGATGCCGTGCTCCCCGCAGAAATCGAGCATCTCCTGGGTCTCCCGGATCCCACCGATCAGCGAACCGGAGAGCTGCCGACGCCCGAAGATCAGGTTGAAGACGTTGGGTGACGGGTGCGGCAGCGCAGGGGCGCCGACCATGCACATCGTACCGTCGCGCCGGAGCAGGTTGAGGAACGCGTCGAGATCGTGCGGCGCGGCCACCGTGTTCAGGATGAAGTCGAACCGGTTCGCCTGCTTCCTCATCTCGTCGGAGTTCTTCGAGATGACTACCTCATGGGCTCCCAGCCGCTTCGCGTCGGCGACCTTGCCCGGAGAGGTCGTGAACATCACCACGTTCGCGCCGAAGGCGTTGGCCAGCTTGACCGCCATGTGCCCGAGTCCCCCAAGGCCGACCACGCCAACCGTGCTACCTTTCCCGACTTTCCAGTGGCGGAGCGGGGAGTACGTCGTGATGCCCGCGCACAGAAGCGGGGCTACCGCGGGGAGATCGAGGTTCGTCGGAACCCGCAGGACGAACCTCTCGTCGACGACGATGCAGTCCGAGTAGCCGCCGTAGGTCATCCCGCCAATGTGCCGGTCGGGGCTGTTGTAGGTGAAGATGATCTCGTTGCGGCAGTACTGTTCCAGCCCTTCCATGCAGTCGGGACATTTCCGGCACGAGTCGACCATGCAGCCGACAGCGGCCAGATCGCCCCGCCTGAATCCCTTCACCCCGGGGCCCACCTGGGACACCCGCCCGACGATCTCGTGGCCTGGCACGACGGGGTAGGTCGTTCCCTTCCACTCGTTCCGCGCGGTGTGCAGGTCGGAGTGGCAGACTCCACAATGGAGGATCTCGATCCGGACGTCGTTCTTCCCCGGTTCCCTGCGCTCGAAACGGAAGACGTCCAGTGGTGCGGTCGCGCTTTGCCCGGCATATCCAACCGTTTTGATCATGTCCCTTCCCCCATTCTCTCGCTGATAATGCTGAATAGATGCTCTGCAGGAGGAATGCGCTTCACGAAGCTTTACGTGCGACGACCGCTGGGTCCATAACCCGATGGTCTTATCCCGACTGGTTGTCGGGGTGCCCACCCTACTCATCTTTCAGGTCCTTCTTCGCTGACTTTATGTATCTACCAAAATCGCGATCTTTCTTCCTCTTCTCGGCGTAAGACATTTGGTAATATTCGGACTCGTCCCTGAGCTTGATGTAATTATCGTAGTGTTCGCGCCCGATTTCTCCCGCCCCCATCGCATCGATTACGGCACAGCCTGGCTCGGTTGTATGACTGCAGTCCCTGAAGCGACAACCGGCGCCGAGCGCGATGATGTCGGAGAAACTTCCACCAATTCCGCCGTCAGCGCCCAGGATCCCGAACTCGCGCATCCCCGGGTTATCTATCACCAGGGCTCCACCCTCGAGGATGATCAATTCCCGGCGGACAGTCGTATGCCTCCCCTCTCCCGTCCCACTGACCCCCTTGGTCTCGAGCATCTCCCGGCCAATCAGTCTGTTGATGATCGTGCTCTTTCCGACCCCCGACGACCCAACGAAGCAATACGTCTTCCCGGGCAGCAGGATTCGCACAAAGTCGTCAACGCCAACACGCGTCACGTTGCTCAAGGAGAGAACCGGTGCCGCAATTCCGGCTGCACGGATTTCCTCCAACTGGGAAGCAAGAAGGGCTGGCTCGACCAGATCCGTCTTGGTCAGCAGGATACGGGCTTCAGCGCCGCCATCCCTTGCCATGACAAGGTAACGTTCCAGCCGTTTCAGGTTGAAGTCGTAGTGGCATGACTGCACGATGATGACGCAGTCAATGTTCGCCGCAATCATCTGGTACTCAATGGGGTCTCCTGCCGACCTGCGGCGCAGCGCCGTCTTTCGCTCCAGAAGCGCATGAATGAGACCGAACTCGTCGCCCGGGTGTATCCCTACGCACACCCAATCCCCGACACATGGAAACTCTTGAGACAGTTGCTGCCGGTACAGGTAGCTGCCGGAAAGTTTTGCCCGGAACTGGCCTGTTTGGTTCATGAGCAACAACTGGTCGCGATCGACGGCGACAACCCGAGCGACAGTGTCCTCGGGTCTGCAGTGAAGGCCGGCGCGCTCCTGGAACCACGCGCTCCAGCCCAGGCCTGCAAGGTCAATTTGTCGATTCGGCATTATTCACTATCGCCCGCAGAGGAACGACCTTCGGGGACCTTTTGAAGGATCGGGTTTCTGTTGATTGGAGGAATTTTACCGGGTCAGACCTTCAGGGTCTTGGGACTACACGAGAAAGGCGAGTCGGCCGACTTTCGCCGGCAACCCGAAGGTCCGGCCGACGACCGTTTTTACCATAGTCGAAGGTCGACACCACTTGTCCCCCTCACTATCGGCCGATCAGGTCCCCATAACACCCGGGGAAGTCCACCTGCGTATACTCCGAGAACGTCGATTCAAGTCAATTCGATTTTTTTCTCCTTCAGGAAAGCGGCGAATGCCTGATCCACAACGAGTATGTGGTTCCTCAGCCAGTTGCTCAGAAAGGTGCCGATGGCTTGGCCTAATTTTTCGGTAACACCATCTTCCTTGAAATCCTCGATCAGGTTGCCTAGCGTGCCTTTCAATTCCTCGTGCCTGGCCTTGTGGCTGCCCAGTTCGGGGTAACCGGTTTCCGCCATGGATTTCTCTTCGGTCGAGAAATGGAACTGGGTGTAGTTAATGAGGAAATCGAGCGTGTTCGCTATTTGCGGCATACCTCGACGAGCCTCTATGGCGGCTTGCACGTTGTAGATATGTTCAATCCACTTCTTGTGCTGTTCGTCAATCAACTTCACGCCAATCGAGAGGCTTTCATCCCATTTTATCTTGCTCATTGTGTTCTCCCGGAGATGTTTTCGGCGACAGCGGGCAACATCAATTTCCTCTATATAAATCGCCTTGAAATATACAAAGGATCTTCACTAAAGGCAAGACACCAAGGCAAAACCTTCATTCGATCTTTCTGGGGAGGCAGGCCAGACGCAAGACGGACAAATCCCATTGTGACGGGCTGGATTCCCGTTCGGACGGGACAACGTGCGGGATTCGACCTTCGGGGTGGCTACTCGACGGTCAATCGGGACTGCTGACTGTCAAGGACCACTGGTGCAGCCTTTTATCGTCTCACCTCCAAAACAGGTTCTGCGTACGCCTCCTCGAGTCGGCCGACGAACGACTCGTACTTTTTCCGTTCCTCCGAGAACCGCTCGTCCACCGCGAGGAACCGGGAGAACAGCTCGCCCACTTGTCGCACGGAGAGGTTTCGGTCCATCCAGGGGTAGAGGATCTCGTCCTCCTTTTTTATGTGCTCCGAAAGGACCCCGGCATAGCCGGCGAGATGGGCAGCTACCCCCTCCCGGTCCCCTTGCTCCAACGCCTCGACGACCCCCCGGACGTGCGCCCGTCCCCGGTCGTGATCCTCGTGCATCGCCTTGAGGATGTCCAGTCCCGGATCGAAGCAGGCGAACAGGATGTCTTCCTCCTTGGCGTGATGGAACCGGTCGGCGTACGATCGGATGAAGTCCACCCCGTCGAGCATCCGTCGACGGTCCGCCTCCGACGCCGGGTCGAACCGCTCAAGGATCGCGGGGACCAGCGCGAGGAAACGCTTGATGGTCGCGTGCTCCCCGACCAGCGCCTTCATGGGGGGGGAATACGCGATCACCCGCGGTCCGGCAGCGCGGTCCTGCCGGGGCAGCGGCAGGGCGACGGGCTGTCCGGGGAAGACGACCGCTGCGATCCGGGCCATCAGCTCCCCCTCATCCTTCGGGGAAAGGTTGTGGATCTCCACGATGTCGGCGAGAAGGCACGTGCCGACGCTGCACGGTACGCAGCCGATGCCGTACTCCTCCAGGATGTCCCCGACGGCCGGATGCCCCGCGATGATCTCCTTGATGGGGGTGCGAAGTGATTTCTCCATGGGCGATCCTCCTTTGATGGGACCCATTCTCCGCGAAGGTGGATCGCTCGTCCTTGAGGAAGGTCAATCGGAATGCAGAAATATCCCGGAACGGCCAATTCCGGCCGGTCACGGGCAACCCGGCACATCGAAGCGGAATCTGAAAAGGAGGAACGCCACCTGGCGACGAGACGGAGGAAGGAAAATGAGAACGTTACTGGAGCAACCGTTGAGAAGGTCCGACTTCCTCAAGCTCGGTTTCGCCGTCGCGGGAGCGTTTTTCCTTTGTCCGCACTACCTTTGGGAGGGGACCACGCTCGCGGAAGCCGCAGAGGATACGGGCGCGCGCGTAGGCGGAACGGAAGAAACCGTCAAGGTGTATTCCGTGGAGAAGAAGGAGTTCGTCACGATCGGGAAAGTGGTGAAAACGGATACCGAGTGGAAAAGGATGCTGGAGTTCGAGCAGTACGTTGTGACCCGAGAGAAAGGAACCGAGGAGCCGTATTCCGGGCAGTACGTCGATACCCGCGAGACGGGGGTCTACCGGTGCGTCTGTTGCGGGAACGATCTCTTCCTCTCCGACACGAAATACGATTCGAGGACCGGATGGCCCAGTTTCTACGCGCCCGTCGCCGAGGAGAACATTCTGCGGGAACCCGACGGTGCCCCCGCCGCGGCCCGCCCGGAGGTGCTATGCCGACGCTGCGATGCACACCTCGGCCATGTATTCCCGGACGGGCCGAAGCCGACGGGATTGCGGTACTGCATCAATTCGGCCGCCCTCGTGTTCATCAGGATGGAATGGAAATGATAAGGGGTTACGCAACGACGCGTAACCCCCTGATTTGATGTGGTAGCGGGGCCAGGATTTGAACCTGGGACCTTCGGGTTATGAGTGCGGCCTAAACAGTTGATTTCATTCATTTTATTGGCTTTTTGGCTATATATAGAAGATTTTCAACCGTAATGATTCCAATTGGTTACAAGGGACGTTCAACCCCTCAACTTTCCTCGTGGGCACGTTTTGGGCACACTCCTATATTTTCGGCAAAAACCCCAATTTTCGACCAAATACCGTTTTCAAGATAACCCGAAGGTCTCACTCAACTGTGCCCAAAGTGTGCCCAGAATCTGTTTTACTAAACGCTAACTTCCTCTCGATACACTGGGATTCCTCCGGAGACAACTCCAGGAATTCCTCGGCCGTACCCACCTTCCATCCTTTTTTCTCCAAAATCTTCCGCTTCGCCTTGTTCATCTGATCCTCTTGTCACTAATTCGAATTTCTTGGCAGCTGGGCCCTATGGACGGCCTCGGGAAGGACTGCGACATTGTTCGCCAGCTTCAATCAGTTGTCAATGCGACGTTGACAACATATACAATTTTTTGTATACTCCCCTCGTGTCTGAAAAAACCATGTTCTGGGTCGGATCGTCTCTCGACGATGTCCGGTCGTTTCCTGCGGATGCTCGACGCCTTGCAGGACACTTCCTACACCTCGTTCAGCAGGGGTTGGAACCCCCGGACTGGAAAACGATGGCAAGTGTTGGCCAGGGAGTTTATGAAATCCGTATCCACACGCGTGTTGAACATCGTGTCTTTTACCTAGTGAAGTTCAGCGAGGGAATTTACGTGCTTCACGCCTTTCAGAAGAAAACACGATCAACGTCGGCGAGAGATATCGAATTGGCAAGGCGAAGGCTGAAACAGGTGATTAGGGAACGCGGCAGTCAACGAGACCAAGGATAAAGGAAGGTGCCTTATGAAAGAGAAGATCACACGTTCGAGCGGAAACATTTTCGAGGATCTTGGTTTCCCCTCCGAGGAAGCCGAATACCTGAAGATCCGTTCGACCCTGATGATTCACCTCCGCAAAACGATCGAAGCGAAGGGAATGAAACAAGCGGAGGCCGCAAAACTGCTCGGTGTCACCCAACCTCGCGTCAGCGACCTTTACAAGGGGAAGATCCACCTCTTCAGCATCGATACTCTTGTCGATATGCTCGCTCGCGTGGGAGTCCACATCAAATTGGTTCTAGGGTCATCGAAGCGTAAATTAAAAGTCGCCTAACGCGCGGCTTGAGTTGCGGACGCTTAGGATATAACCAATGCGGGCCGACAGCTTCAAGCCATTGTTTGGCCATGTTATTAGCCTGTCGACCCGATGATGATTACTCTACCCAATGGGAAATCGGTGTTGCCAGAAACTCCTCCAGCGGAATCCCCTGACCTCCGACGAGAAGCTTCCGGAAGGGTTGAAAGTTTTTCGAGAATGCGTCGATGCCGGAATAGTCCGCTCTCGCCCGCCCGCTCTTGACCTCGAGACACACGGTTCGCTCCCCGCTTTGCAGGACGAAGTCGACCTCATGCCCACGGTCGCGCCAATAATATGTTCCCACCATCGTTCCTTCCGCGCCATTCAACAAGTGCGCCCCCACCGCGGACTCGACGAGTCGACCCCAGTAGTCACGATCCTTCTTCGCAGACGCGAAGCTCAGGGGGGATTGCGAGGACACCAGAGCCGTGTTCAAGACCTGAAGCTTCGGACTCGATCCCCGTTGCATCACTTTCTTCCCCGAGAATTTGGGGACCCCTTTCAGCATCCCGGCGCCTGCGAGCAGATCCAGGTAGTGCGCCAGGGTCGTCGTGTTCCCCGCGTCCTGCAGTTGCCCCAGCATTTTCTGGTAGGAAAGGATCTGGCCGGAATAATCGCATCCCAGCAGAAAGAGACGTCGCAAAAGCGCCGGCTTGTCCACCCGTGTCATCAGCAGGATATCCCGCGACAGCGTCGTCTCGATCAGGGATTCGACGATGTATCGGGCCCACCGCTGCCGGTCCTCGATCAAGGCCGCCGCTCCGGGATACCCCCCGAAATAGACATACCGATCCACGTCCCACCCGAACGCGCTCCGCATTTCGGCGAACGACCAATGGGTCACGTGGAGGATCTCGAATCTTCCCGCGAGACTCTCCGTAAGCCCTCTCTGCACCAGTAGAGGCGAGGAGCCCAGCAGGACACACTTCATAGAGACGCCTTTCGCAGTGTCCTCGTCCCACAATCGCTTCACGACCTCCGACCAGCCGGGAACCTTCTGAACCTCGTCGAGGACCAGCAGAGCCTCTCCGTCCTTTGCTTTCAGACGCCCGAGATCCCACTGCTGCTCGATCCAGGAGCGGTCCTGCAAGGTCGGCTCGTCCGCCGATGCATAGTGCGATCGCGTTCGGCCTCCCTCCATCGCCTGGCGTGCCAGCGTCGTTTTCCCCACCTGACGAGGTCCGGCCAGAACCTGCAAGAACCGACGCGGTTCTTTCAGTCTCGACAGCAACGTTTGATACAAGGGTCTTTTATACACACGAGCCTCCAAATACGATTTACTCATTATGTTGAGTAATTTTACTCACTACCGAGTTCCTTTGTCAAATCGTATGCTTGTAGAACGATTGGATCCCCTGCCAGGTCAAATACCATCATCACGCTATTGATCCAGTCCAGCATCTTCGCCGTCGGTTTCAATATCAGTACGGAGCGGTTGACGAGTTTCATATCCTCTTCTCCCGTTCGGGCACGGAATGGACACAAACGAAGTCCTATTGTACCGACGGAATCAGGAAATATGCGATGGGGCAGGAGTTACAGCCTGAAACCAGAGCCAGACCTTCGGGGTGGGACCCTCCCATCAATGATTCTTAGAGGTCGAGCCAATACCCGCGTTTTTCCTCGCCCATCGGCTATCCTCGTTGCGGTGCAAGAAACGGTTTGCCACCCCCTACTACCGGAAACATTCTTTGACTGCATCTTTCAACGTCTCGACAGGGATGGGGCGCGGCGCCCCGGATTTCATCTTCCATATCGTATAGCCTCCTTTCTGCGTCTTTCCCCGCATCACCGTTTGCTTCCCTTCCGTGATGAACCGGGTCAGAATTTTCGTGGTGGCGCCTTCCTTGATATCGAAAAGTTTCCGCGCGACGGCATCGGTAAGCAGGTGTGATCCTTTGGTGTCGAGGCAGTAAATCAATCCGCCTTTCCACGCGATGAAATCCGGATAGAAATTTTGCGTGTCTCCGGGGGAGATCAGTGGAATCCGATAACCACCCGCAACGGGATTGCGATGCCAAAGAACCCCGTTTACATCTAAAGCCCTTGCAAAAGACAACTCAAAGTTATTGAAATCGCTGTACTTGGGGTAGAGGCCGTTCTTGAACCCGTACACTTTGTCGAGATTGATCCTGATAGTACCAAATTTGAACTCGTCCTCCACCTCGTACGCCAGATCAGAGAATGTGAAGTATGCATCCACGATTTCTTGTGCTGTCTTTTTTATGAGCTCGTCTGCACTGCTGCGTACCTGAACCCGAGCGTCGAAACGCGGACCCTTGAGGTCCACTATCTTGAGAGCTTGAGCGGTAATCGAACGGATAGCTGTGTTTAGGAGCCAACGGATTCGCACCGGATTCGTGTTACCTTCTCGCTTCCAGAAAAGTTCTGGAGTCTTGCCCCCAGTCAATTCCACAACTGTCGTTGTGGTCTCAGCTTCGCCCTTACTGTCAGGGCTCCCCTCCACGAAACGAGGAAATCTATTGACGATCTTTCCTATCTCTCTCTGTGCTTCTGTCGAGTCGATAAATATGTTGTAAATCTTCGCCTTCTTGCCGGTGCGGGGCTTGATATCCGTACTTCCTCTTCCCTCGCTGGATCTGTACGATCCGGTGATGACGATCGGACTTCCCTCGCTTTGAAGTTTGTCTTTGACCTTGTCGAGACTCTCAGTAAATACGCTTCGATTGTCGACTCTGAGGAAGAAGTGGGCGCTGTTGAGTAGAGGACTATTGTAATGAATGGCTCCCGGTTGGCGGAGGACGCGACCGATCACCTGCTCAACCTGCACGTTCGATCCCATGCTCTTGTCGATGTAAGCCAAGTAGCATGCGGGATCGTCCCACCCTTCCTGAAGAGAAAGGTTGAAGATGATGTGCTCGTAATCTCCTTCGCGAAAATTATCGAAGTCGTCGTCCCCTTTTGAAAAGAGGTTGACGGACTCTGGTTTGCTACCTGCTTTGAAATTCAGATCCGCGTATATGGCGATTTTCCGGGGGTCGATGCTTTTTGTCTCCGCCAGATACCGCCATATTTTTATTGGCGGGGCCTTCCTTTGGTTGAAAGGCATATCCGGATCGTCCTTTGTCCCATCGTCGTTGATATTCGTCCTGCATACGTAGATCGATTTCGGTGCGAGCCTCATGGAGCGGTCTTCGATTTCCGTCTCGATAGTCCGCATCCGCTCCAGCAAATCGTCCAGACAACGCTCCATAGGCGCGGTGGTTCCATCGAACTGTATGGCTCGTTTTACCAACTCGGCTTCCACAACGGAAGCGCTGTCGACGGCCGTGGTGATGAAATGATCCCAATGCTTGTTACCATCCTCGTCAACAGCCTTGAGCTTTACGAATGCTTCTTGGTCATGGGCTTCTTTGAACCACAGTTTGATCGGGTCGATCACAGATCTCTTGAAGTTGTCAGGCAGGCGCATTGTTGCGCTGGCGAGGAGATATGCTTCGGCCTCAAGTTCCGAAAGGATATCGGTTTGCTGGTCTGAAAGGTTATGCGCCTCGTCGTATACGATGATCAAGGGACGCCGCTTCTCGCCGTCGTACCGTTCTATCCACCGATCCCAGATAGACTTCTCGCCTTGCCTGTCGCTGCCCTTCTTGTAGATGTTGAGGGCACCCTCTGATTGGTCCTTGTTGTTGAAGAGACCGGTGGTAGTCATGATTAGGAGAGGAGCCGATCCATCGGAAATCAACTCAGGCGTTAGATCCTTGACCATGACGACCTTGAAGTCGTCTATGATCGAGGAATACTTTCCGCCGTTGAAGTTCCCGTATGTCTGGCTTACGACCGATCTTGCTTTCGACATCCAGATGACGATGGGTTCGCCGACGAGGTGGTTTCGGATCAGCGAGACCGCTTGCGCAAGGATCGGGGTCTTGCCACCGCCGGTTAGCGCGGACAACACCTGGAAGAAGGGACGTGGGACCCGTCCTTTTGACGGACGATCGCGATGATTTGCAAAAAAAGTGTATCTGTCGGAAATAAGGTTGGCCGCTTCGCTCTGGAAGGTCTTGAGTTCGAACATCAGACTTCCACAGGCTCGTTGTAGTATGCGTCGGAACGCACGTTGAACCCGATGTGTTCGAGGACCTTGTCGGGAATCTTGTAGAACTCGACGCTGTGCCCCGAGTACGGAGCGGAGGAGGCGTAGATGTGGTATTTGGAAGACGACGCGCCATTTATTTTTGCTTCATCGACGATCGCTCTAAAAACATCGCGGGTGAGCATCGAAGGTTTCCCCTTTGGCTCCCACACCAGATAGAAGCCTTCGTTCCGCGGATTGACCCCGAAAAGGAAACGGAACTGTCCTGCGGGGAATCGTTTCAGGTAGGATTTCGCCTTCTCCGCCCTGTCCCAATAGCTCGTCAGCAGGAGGTCTACCATTTCTTCGCGCGCCAGCGCGTTCACCGCGTCAGCGTCGATCTTCTGATTTTTGATCTTGATGTACCGAAAACCTCCCGGTAGCGGCTCGGCTTTCTTTTCGGCCCAATCTCCCGTGATAACGCGGCGGACGCGGTTCGAGGTGAGCGACCTTGCGAAAAGATCCCCTTTTTCGGAGTTGCCCTGCTCGATGAGGATGAACCTCCTCGCTGATTCGGTTTCGCTGTTTAGGGTCAACACCGCGTGGGCGGTGGTTCCAGACCCGGCGAACGGGTCGAGGACGATCCCTTCGGGCCGGCACCAAAGTTGGATGATCTTCTTGAACAGCATCAACGGTTTTACTGTTTCGAAGTTATGCCCCTTGCCGACGATAGCGTCGAGTTCTTTGATCCCCGTCTGGCTGTGACCGGACTCCTCGCGGCCCCACGACTGACTTTCGATTTCCATGGGGAGATCGTAGTTCTCGTCTGCCCAATATGAAATCGGCACCTTCCCCTTCTTTACCTGGCTGTGATAGAGCTTCAGTTGCGGTCCTTTTTCGCCCGTATTCCCGAAGTAAAGCTCCGGCCACACCCCTGCCGCCATCCTATCTTGGGCCCTTTTTCTCGCATCAAGAAGCACCTTATTGCTTCCTACGACTTCACCATTCTCGATGCGGCATCCCTGCAATATGAGGGCTTTTGCCCTAAAGGATTTACCTTTTTTATCACTGAAATTGCCGTCCCCGATGTCTTTCTCTTCGTATTTGGAGCCCCATTCTTCGAGCCATTTTTTCATAGTGCTCTTTTTGTGGCCCCAATGCCTGGTTTTCCCAATGTTTGGGTAGTATATTTTTCCCGTAAATGGACTCTGAATGGCGTAAAACATCGTCTTCATAACTTCTTTGGCCGAAACGTCTTGGGATTTCCATTGAAGTGGGTCTCCGTCTATAGTCCTATAGCGGGCATCCATCGCCTCCGTTCGATCCAGCAAACCTGTTTTGGACTTGTCGAGGTCTTTCGCGTAGACGAGCACGTACTCAGTTGCCGTAGACATATGTTTGCTGTCGTTTTTTGGCGAGTAGCTCTTCTGCCAATTGATGATGCCGATGAAATTCTCCTCCCGGAAGATCTCATCCATCAGCATCCCCAACCGGTACAGTTCCCGATGGTCGATGCAGATGGCGAGAACTCCGCCGGGTTTCAGCATTTCCCGCATCATCCAGATCCGCGGAGTCATGAAGCGTAGCCACTTGCTGTGGCGTGAGCCGTCGTCCTCGCGGACGATTTCACCGAGATCGGGATCGTTCGGATCTTTGTCCCACTTGTCGTTGTAGCGGAATCCATTGCCGGTGTTGTATGGGGGATCGGTGAGAATCAGGTCTACCTGTCCACGATATTTGTAGAGGGATACCATCGCCGAAAGGTTTTCTCCCTCGATTACCATGTTCTGGGCCTGGAAAGACTCGTCACCTACTGACAACTTATGACAGATGCTGCTGAGTTTCGGTTTTACCAAACGGATGATTTGCCAAGGCGCCGTACGACCGGAGTAGGACAAGATTATCCCGTCTTTTCCGGCTTCAGCTCTTTCTTGGTCGTAGTCTTTCAGGAGCCTTATCAGCTCCGAAGTCGGCAGATTTTCGTAGTCCATTCTGTATTTCCCTCTATGGGTTAGCTGGCTTGGGAGCCTGCCTTCGTGGAGTAATTCTTTGCATTGGTTGTGTCCCTGATCGGAACTCCGTCTATATACTGTGTTGCCGAACCAACACTTCGATACGGATCGCGATGCTGCGTTTTTCCTTCTTGGCGGCTTTCAAAAACACCTGTTCCACGTCTGGGGCGATCCTGAACCTGAAGTTGCCAGAATTTCTGGCTATACGAGGTTTACTCCGACATCACTGCATCGTATGGTCATCGGGATTCAAATATCAACATCATACCTTCGCGGCCACTCCCCGCGTCGCCTTTGCTCTGAGATGGTACTCCGATTCCCGCTACCCGGTATTAGCACCTTTTGGGCGGAAACATTTGTCGCATCGTGCGTCGTCACAGGAGGCGACGGCGTGGTGCGAGGCCGTTACCGGACAGATCGATCCGCTCCTACTGGCGCCAGCAATTTTCTCGACGTGGTGTTCAAGGAAGTTGACGGTCGCCTCCCGCATCACCACGCCGTCCCATGCGCTGCTCACGATAAGTGCGTCTTTCGGTGCGTATTCCTTCCGTCTGTCGCCCCTTCCCTCAAGGGTGAAGTTGACGACGAACAATCTCGTATCGACATCGGAGACTTTCGGATGGCGGGTGTAAAGGACGCATCGTATCGATGGGTCCCGTCTTTTGATCTCCATAGCCAGTGCGTTTGAAAACTCGGGGGTGTCGACCATCTCACCGACGTGGGCAAATCGGATTCGAGGTTCCCTCGAATAACCTTCCGCCAAGGCTCGTCGCTTGTCTTCCTGCGAGGCAAACACAGCCTTGGAAATGGTCCGGGCCAACCGTCTCATTACGTCCGCCCGGACACCGTCCCCGCCGTCCTCGTAGATGCGCCCCAAATACATGTTCAGGACGCCGCGGAAGATGTGATGGATCTCTCGGTCTCTCCCATCGTGGGCGTAACACCTCCCGCCGCAATTGTCAGTAGGAATACAACTTGCGAGCGGATACCTGATGCTGACCCCTTGTTTGGCGCTGCTTCCGAAGAATGCCTCCTCGGACGCAATCGCGAGGACGTCCATACTCTTTTCTGATTCCGCGAGGTCACGAAGGATCGTGCGTTCGATAAGGGTCCGGAGGCGAAATAGGCATGACAAGGAGGTACCCCGATCCTTCTCTTCCAAGACCTTGCGCCGGCTCAAGGCGGCAAGTGTGTAGTACGCCCTGCAATGGGAGGCGTACGAGGACCTTATTTCATGCAGCGATCCCCATGCGGCTGCCCGGCGGGAGAGAAGGTCTTCCTCCGCACGCGCGACTTCCGCGAAGATGTCATCGGAAGCCCTGTAGCGTTCTGCCCGCGGTCCGATGAGGACCCGCGTGCTAAGCGGTGAGGGGCTTTTTCGAGATTTCATCGGTTCCGGATAGTTGGCGGAATATCGATTCCGCCAATGTGCGCGCGAAGGGAATCGGGACCGAGTTCGCTATCTGTTTACACACTGCAGGACCGGTGCCGCAGAACTCGAATTCGTCGGGAAATCCGTGGAGCCTTGCACATTCCCTGTTCGTCAACTCCCGTGGCTCGAAAGGATGTATGTGCGTTCTCGTTCCTTGATGGTTTCCTGCCACGATGGTCAGGCTTGGCCGGTCAGGATGGAGTCTCGTGCGCTTTCGAATGTTGTCCTGTTGCCCAAGGAGCAACGAAGAAAAACGTTGCACAACCTCGGGCGTGTGATTTACGAGACGGTGCCATGTAGGGAAGACGGTTTCGTCATATCCGGGTTTGGGCAGACCCCGGAGAGCCGCGCGAACAGTCAATGCCGGCAGGAGCCCCAAGCCAGGGAGATCGGTCCCTTCGGTATGTGTCGGCTCGGGCATCTTTACCTGTGTCCCGAGGAAAGCGAGGAGTATCAGTCTTTGTCGTTTTGTCGCGGCTCCGTATCCGGCGGCGTTCAGAACGGCGCTACAGGTAGAATAACCGGCGTCATCGAGTTCCTTCTGGAGATCATACAAGATTTTTCCATTGTCGAATTTAGCCAACGGCGGCACGTTTTCCATCAGGACGAATGCGGGCCTGAGTTCAACCGCCCAACGGATGAAATCGAAGACGAGAAGACCGCGCGGATCAGAGAGACCTCCTTTTTTTCCCCGGACGCTGAATGCCTCGCAAGGTGGACCGCCTATGATCCCGTCTACACGGCCTTTTGGGAAATATCGGCGGGCGATCTTCTTTGGATCGAGTTTCCTTATGTCTTCTTGTATGATTTCGGCAGTAGGGAGGAAACCCCTTTTCATGTTTTTCTTTAGGGTTGCACTGTACTCTGGCTGAAATTCAATCGCCGCGAGCGTTTCAAACATGCCCGTGGATTCAAATCCAATGTCAAGCCCGCCTGCGCCCGCAAACAGAGACAACAGGTTCATCTTTCCCGCTACAGTCATTGATCTCCTTGTCGATGTCATTCTACATGTTACCGATTCCGAGAAAACGTTGAATTTTTAGCTGCAGGGTCTGAGGTTTGCGCAGTTCGCATTGCCAGACCACGAGAATGCGCCAGCCTCCCCGCCGAAGTTCCCTTTGCGCCACGAGATCTCTCTTCGCGTTTGTTTCCAGCTTCTGCTTCCAGAATGCGGTTCGGGTTTTCGGGACCGTCGCAAAGCGGCACCCGCGATGAGCATGCCAGAAGCATCCGTGAACGAATACAGCGATGTGTCGCCGCCGATTTACGATGTCAGGCCGCCCTGGCAAATCCTTTGCGTGAAGCCGGAATCGAAAACCGGTTCGGTGGAGAATCTGCCGCACTATGATTTCCGGCGACGTGTTCTTTCCGCGAACTTTTGACATGATCCAAGAACGGATCTCTTTGCTCACAGTGTCTGTCATATAAGCCTTGTATGAGACACATTCTGATTGTACCGACAAACTAGAGAAAGTGGGGAACTCGGAAAGTAGCCGTGCGGATTTCTAACTATGGTCCACCGAATCTGAATCCCGCCCCCACAATGCCTCCAACAGCTCGATTTCCCAACAGGATCTATGACAGGTAAAGGAACAAACTACATGACGGTATGAATAGAGGTATGAGTGAGGCCATCCGAATCGAGACAAAAAAGAAGGGGAACCGCATCTCTGCGATTCCCCTTATGTTTTTGGTAGCGGGGCCAGGATTTGAACCTGGGACCTTCGGGTTATGAGCCCGACGAGCTACCGGACTGCTCCACCCCGCGTCATGAATCACTTAAGATACCCCTCATACGC
>JACZKY010018177.1_pt1 | contig 25450 bp, 14 predicted proteins | sample 8237611 | NCBI WGS metagenome assembly JACZKY01 (sample SAMN16148055, study PRJNA663545) | marine sediment metagenome | biome: sediments and biomass from bioreactor inoculated with such sediments; feature: coastal sediments; material: methane- and iron-fed bioreactor; isolation source: Bothnian...
TCACCAGGGCTGCCCCTCGGCCCGTCTCCACAGCTTCAAGGAAAGCCCGGCAGGACCTTGCTGCGCTCCGACGACAGGCGCTGCCTCCGTCCCTTCCGCCTTGACCCATTGGCCGGTGCAGATCCGCCTGGTGCCGCCGCACGCCCCCTTCCTGAAAAACGCCGACCTGCTGATTGCGGCCGACTGCTCCCCGATGGCCTACGGCGACTTCCACCGCGACTTCCTCAAAGGGAAGGTGGTGCTGATGGGGTGCCCCAAGTTCGACGACATGGCGCTCTACGAGGAGCGTTTCCGGCAGATCTTCGCGCAGGCCGGCGTGCGGAGCGTCACCGTGCTGGTCATGGAGGTTCCCTGCTGCCAGGGGCTGCCGTTCCTGCTGAAAAATGTCCTGAAGGAATCGGGGAAGGGGATCCCGCTGGAGATCGTCACCGTCGGCCTCCAGGGGAACATCCTTCGGCGCGAGAACTATCCGGACCCAAGCCCTGACATGGGGTGAAGCAGCACCACGAGATCGTGCAGGCGCCCTTGCCGGTCGTTCACGTAATTCCGGTACACCGCCGCCTTCTCGAACCCCATCCGTTCGAGCGCGCGCACCGCGGCTTGCTGCTCTTCGATGACCTCCACAAGGAGATAATTCAAGGCGATCGTTTCTCCCAGGTGGCGGATTTCCCGGATCATCGCCGTTCCCAGCCCCAGGTGCCGGAAATCGGGAGAGATCAATATCCTGACGATTCCTACCCGCTGTTTCCATCCCGTACGGTTCCTGTAGAGCGTGGCGCTCCCGACGACACGGTTCCCCTGGACCGCCAGGATGGGAATCGCCGCACCGTAGTCGATCGAACTTGCCCAGCGCTCCACCGTCTCCCGGCGGTCCACATCTTCGTGGAAATGCGCCTTGTCGATCTCCGGAAGCTCCCGGAGGAAACTCCAGACGCCGTCCGCGTCGTCGCGGGCCATCGGTCGCAAGACCACGCGCGCATCGTCGCGCAGCGTGATTACCTTGGGGTACCGGTCCAGCGGAATCATCGAACTCCTCCTCCCATGCCCGTCTCCTTCACCAGTCTTCCCGGAACGGGACTTCCGCAGCGTCGTACCATTCCGCGAAGTCCGCCGGCGAATGCGGGGGCAGTCCTTTTTCGTGCAGCAGGTCGCCGATCACCCGGTGGGCGTAGGAAAGGGCATGGTCCATGTGAAGAATGTCCGCCGGCTTCCCTTCATCCGGATCCGCGGTCTGCAGCGCGTCGAGCGCCTTTTCCAGGTCTCTTCGGGCGGCGGGCAGGCTCTCCGATTCGAGAGCGTCGGTGATCCGGCCAAGCAGCCTCTCCAACTGGTGGAATGCTTGCCGGATGTCGAACGGCGTCGCGTCCATCCGCCTCCACCGTCCGAAGTACAGTTGGTCGTGCCCGGACCGCAGCCCGACGTACTGTCCCCCCTGGTAAGGGCACGACGGCCCTTCGCGGGGAGCCGCCTTCCCCCCGCCGGGGGCGGCAAAATGTTTTGCACCGCAAATCGGGCAGTTCATCGTTTGCGTCGGCATTTCCCGCCACCCGTGAACATCCATCTGAACATATCCTACCTGTCCGCCGGATCGAACGTCCAGTAGCGGGCTGCCGGGTTCCCGCCGAACGGTCCGACGGCATATCCCGCGCCGATTTCGGTGAACGCCGGGTTCATGATGTTCCTGCAGTGCCCCTCGCTTCCGAGCCATCCCTGGATGACGGAAGAAACCGTCGGATACCCGACCGCGATATTCTCCCCGTAAGTCCTCCATGCGTACCCTTGCCGCGTGATCCGGTCGCCCGCCGAACTTCCGTCCGACCCCGTATGGCTGAAGAAGTCGTTCCACGCCATGTCCTCCGAATGTAGGTACGCGGCCATGGCAAGGGCATCGGACCATGAGACCGACGGAGCGGGTTCGTAGGCGATACTTCCGCACATCCGGCCGACGGAGCGGGCCTGGTTGACGGCCTCGAGGAATTCCTCCCGGATGTCGGCGACGCCCGGATCGGGCGGGGTGCCGACCGGCGGAGGGATTACAGGATCGCCCCCGCCGGTTACGTTTTCGTTTTCCCCGCCGCTGCCCAGGCACGCCGGCAGGAAGAGAAGCAAAAGGATCACCAAAAAGACAATACACTTATGAAAACGGGATGTTACGGCTGTCAGGCGGTTCATGTCGCCTCGCTTTTTCCCTATCGGACCGCGGAAAGCCGCCGTCGTTTTAAGGGCGCAACGGCCCATTTCCGGGAAACAAGCGGGAAACGTGCCGGGGTATTCGGCCCACATCCCCTCCAATCGGCAATACAATAGGCGGGAGGATGATGCCCCTGTCCGATAAGGCCACATACCTGAGCAAGACCCTGTACACCCGCGGCCTCCAGTGCCACAAATCCCTCTACCTTTTCAAGCACTGGCCGGATCTTAGGGCGGAACCGACGCTTGAATTAGAAGCGTTATTCACAACCGGACACGAGGTGGGTGATTTTGCGCACATGCTGTTTCCCGGGGGAGCGGTCGTTCCCTTCGATGGGATGACCAAGGAAGAGCAGCTGACCCGGACCCGCGAGGAGATCGACCGCGGGACGAAGGCTATCTATGAGGCAACGTTCTCCTTCGACGACATTTTCGTGAAGGCGGATATCATCGTCCGGAACGGCGATTCCTGGGACCTGTACGAAGTGAAGAGCTCCACCTCCGTGAAGGAGCATCACTGGGACGACGTGGCGATCCAGTATTACGTCCTCAACGGCTGCGGGCTTCCGGTGCATAAGGCATATCTTGTCCACGTCAACAACGGCTACGTCCGGCAGGGGGACGTGGTTCCCGAGGAACTGTTCGTCATCCAGGACATTACCGGAATCGCGAAGGAGAAACAGTCCGCCATACCGGAGGAACTGGCAGGGATGCGATCCATGCTCCGGGGGGAAATGCCAAAGATCGACATCGGCCCCCACTGCACCGACCCGTACGAATGCGACTTCATGGAGTTCTGCTGGGAACACATCCCTGAAGAATCCGTTTTTTCTTTGAAGGGAAGGGGGATCGACAAGTGGGAGCTGTACCGCCAGGGGATCATCAGGCTCGAGGATGTCCCGCTCGATTCCCTGAACCGGATGCAGAGGATGCAGGTCGAGTATTCCCTGGACAAGAAGTCTCACTCGGATCCGATAAAGATTCGTCGGTTCCTCGAGAAGGTTCGGTATCCGCTCTGTTTCCTCGATTTCGAGACGTTCGCCTCGGCCATCCCCCGGTTCGACGGGATCCGTCCGTACCAGCAGGTTCCCTTCCAATATTCCCTGCACCGCGTCGACGCGAAGGGAGGGGAGGTCAGACACTTCGAATACCTGGCTCGGCCCGGCGTGGACCCCAGGGAGGAGATCGCGGAAAAGCTGTTGGCCGAAATTCCCGAGGGCGCGTGCGTAATCGCCTACAACATGTCTTTCGAGAAGCGGGTGCTAAAGGAATTGGGCGAATGCTTCCCAAAGCTTCGGAAGCGCCTGGGCGCCGTATCCGACGGGATGATCGACCTGATGGAGCCGTTCAAGCAGCGGGACATCTACCACTGGCGGATGAACGGATCCTACTCCCTGAAATCCGTCCTGCCGGTCCTTGTGCCGGGAATGACGTATGGAGGGATGGAAATCGCCGACGGGGCGATGGCGTCCGGGGCGTACTTCGCCATGGAGGAGATATCGGACCCCACGGAACTGGCGCGACTTCGCAAGGCGCTGCTGGATTACTGCAGGCAGGACACCTTGGGGCTGGTACGGCTGCTTGAGAAGATGCAGGCCATGGGGGGAGAGCATCCAAAGACAGGAGCAAGCGCATAGGGAATGTGCATGGGCGTTAAAATGTCCTATATTTATGGGGCTGTCGAACGCATGATTGATAGGGCATGTTTAATCCGGCCCTATACTACCGATAACGAATTTTACCGAGGGTCATGAAACTCGTTCTCGTCCGTGACAGAGTCTGGCGCGTTCAATCGTCCGTGGACACAGACGACGGGCGGCAGTTCCTGACGCTGCTCGACCCGGAAAGCGCAGAAACCCTCAAGGTTCTTGCCCCTCCGGAAAAAGTCGAACACCTACCCAACCCCGCGCCGGTTTTTGTTAAGGAAGCTCTCTCTCCGTGGACTCCTTGGTATCTGGACCACAAAGCCCTGAAGCTCTGTTCCCTCCGCGGAAACGGGGGTTTCGAAGCCATTTCCTCTGGGAGGATCTCGCCGGAGCCGTATCAATTCGCTCCGATTGGAAGGATGCTAAATCTCCCACGCCCTTGCCTTCTCATTGCCGACGATGTGGGGTTGGGAAAGACGATCGAGGCGGGGATCTGCCTCCAGGAACTCATCGCTCGGGGCAGGGGGAAGAGGATCCTTCTTATCGTCCCACCTGGACTCATTCCGCAATGGCAAGACGAGATGCTGGAAAAGTTCGGCCTCGAATTCCACGCCATCGATAACGCTTCCTCACTTGAGCGGGCACAGACAAGCCTGTCGGAAGGCGTGAAGCCCTGGGCATTCCTCGATAGAGTCATAACCTCCGTGGAGTACCTGAAAAAACAGGAAGTCATGGTCAATGCTCTGGAGACCCCCTGGGACGCCATCGTGGTGGACGAGGCGCATTACCTTGCCGAATCCGGGACTCCTCGCAATCCTTACACCACAGCCCGGGCCCGGCTCGGCCGAAGGCTTCGAGATGCTGGTTGGGCATTGATCCTGTTGACCGCCACACCCCACAACGGTTACCGCCACAGTTTCCGATCGCTGCTTGAAATCGTGGCACCCACCGACGCTACGTTCGAAGGGGATACCGAGATCATTCGCCGCCGGGTTTCCCGGGCAATGATCCGCCGGCTCAAATCACAGGTCTACAAGACGGATGAGAACGGTGCACGGGTTCCGGCGTTCCAACCACGGGAACCGATTCGGCAGATCAGGGTGGAAAATCTATCCGACGTTGAGAAGGAGATTTTCAGGAAGGTATCGTCCTACTGCGCGAAGACGGCGAAGGCCGCCGAAGGAACCGAGGAGAGCGAACTCGTTGGCTTCGCCATGCAGATTATCAAGAAGCGGATGCTCTCGTGTCGCGCGGCGTTGAAGCAAACCGTCCGCAATCGCCTCGATGCCTTGGGAAGCCGTCAACCGTCTGACGAACCGCCGCAACGCTCCGAGCTTCGGGAGCTCCAAGGCGACATCCCCCTGGGAGACGCCACCCTCGAACGCATCCAGACCCGGATTGTCCGCTCCTCGATTCCGAAAGAGGCGAGACAAAGGTCTGCGGAGAAGAGGCAATTGAAGGAGATTGCTGGGCTTCTCGAACGACTGGAGGGCCATCCCGATCCCAAAATCATAGCCCTTGTCGCCGATCTCAAGGCCGACGTCATCGCAAGCGAAGAGGAAAAGGCGATCGTCTTTACCGAGTATCGGGACACTCTGAAAGCCATCCGGGAAGCGTTTCAAGCTGACCCCGACCCGCAATTCCGCTTCGTAGAACTCACGGGAGGATTGTCCAGAAAGCAGCGCCTGGAGAGGATGGCGGCGTTCTCCAAACCAGGGGTGCGCGTGATGTTGGCGACCGATGCCGCGAGTGAAGGCCTCAACCTTCATCTGCACTGCCGCAGGCTATATCACATGGAACTTCCCTGGAACCCCAACAGGATGGAACAGCGTAATGGTCGAATCGACCGGCACGGCCAAACACGCCGGCCGATCATCCGGTATCTCTTCTACCCGGACTCTCCTGAGGACCGTGTTCTCGACAAGCTTGTCGGGCGCATCGTCAGGATGCAGGAGGACAGGGTGTCCACACCGGACATCATCGGTATCATCTCGACGGCCCGTATCGAAGAGGCGCTCGCCGGAATTGATGCCGATGCGGACAGCCGTGAAAACGAAACGACCCTTTTTCGCGTGATTGAAGAGAGAAGGGATGATTTCGCCAGGGAGATGGCTCCGATCCTGTCCGCATCCGGATCCGAAGGGGATGGGAACGTCGTGGAGTCTTCATGCTCTGCGGATCCCCTTGTCGGCGATGATACGGAGTTCGAGGAGTTTATTCGCGAACGACTAGCAGGTTTCCTCACTCCTTCAGTCGTACCACACACGTATACGCTTACGACCCCGCGGGATTTGAAGGGGGCCGGTGTCGAAGACAGCTATGGCTGTCTCACGATGCTGCGGTCGGTGGCTGTAGCGTACCCTCCCCAGGATGTCGGATTCCTTTCGAGGCTGCACCCCATCTTCCAGGCGATCGTCGAATCGGCACATCGGAGATTAACCGCCATAGTATCCCCGACCTCCAACGCCAGGAGGATCGCGACGCGGCGTCATCCCGAAGCACGGGCGCCTTATGCCGTATTTACATACTCCCTCCGTGAAAACGGACATCACCGTGCTTTATTGTCCATCGCTGTAGATGCTCGCGGGAGATTCCTCGGTGAAGATTTCGTTGCCCGCGCTTTGGATTCCGGGACACCCCCCGGGGAAGTGTCCTGGACCGAATTGGATAAAATCTTTGGCGAGAGGTTCATGTCTCTCCAAGAGGTCGCAGAACGGAGAGCTGCCGAGGACCAGAATAAACAAATCTGTGAGAAAACCGAAACCCGACGGAGGTTGGCGGCGCTCCTCCGGGAGGACGCTGAACGGTACCGGGCTGATCGGCTGGCAGAGATCGGGCGGGAAGAGCGAGTGGCCAAAGCTGCGGAAGATCGTTTCCGGCAGATCCAGCTGTTCGAGGCGCGGGATGTCGGCGGTTTCAAGGCGAAGCGAGCGGCTGTGGAGACTTACCACAAGAGACGTCTGGAGGAGATCGAAGTGTTTGAGCGTCTTGTAGCTACATCCCCTCCGCAGCCCCTTGGTGTTCTTTTTGTCTTTCCCGGGAACATGTAAGTGTTGCTCTCTTCCATCCGCAACGGCCGCGGGTTCTTCTCCGATTACTGGCTCGGATCGGTTCTTGGGGCTCGTCGCAAGGTCCAGGGCCCGCGTCTGACATCGTCACAGGCCCAAAGGATATTGCGGAGGCTTGCCCAACTCCGTCAGAGGGTCGACGTGGCCGAGCCTCTCCCCGCAGCGGAATTCCGAGAACGGTACGCCCGTCCGATCCTAGGAGACCTCTTTGGTTACTTGCTAATGGAGGATGGCGGCGATCCTAAGGTCCGCCTGCTCGTACGAGCAGACGATCCGGAAGACTCGCGGAAGACTCTCGCTGCCGCCCTTCTTCTCCCCAACCAGGAGGAACTGGAAGCACGTACGACGAGGGGATGCATCGACAGGGCGCTTACGGAACATGGTCTTCGTTACGGGTTTATCCTCACTCCCGATGTCTTGCGGCTGGTTCGAAGACCCGGGGAGGGTACGAAGAACGCATACTTCGATCTCTCTCTGGCAACAGCGGCTGAATCCGAGGACCTGGAATCCCTGGCGCTTGCCTACCAAATCATCTGTGCGGAGATCTTCACTCCTGGCCCGGATGGGACGTGCGCGATCGATCTGCTGGAGGAGGAATCGAGGAAACATAGCGCAAAGGTGTCCGAGGATCTCAAGGATGCTGTGTTCCGTTCTGCGGAGTTGTTGATTCAGGCATTCCTAACCGACGTCCGGGAACGGCTCGACCGTTTCATTCCGGAACCTGCGCTCTTGACCTTAAGGGATGCCGCCCTCCAAGCCCTCTACCGGCTCCTCTTCATCTTTTATGCGGAGAGCCGGGATGAGCGTTTGCAAACGCACGGGTTCTACCTGGAGAGTTACTCTCTGGACCGCCTTGTCGGACGGCTCATGAAGACGAGGCGATGGGAGATCCCGGGAAACCGCTTCGGCCATTGGGAGCAGTTGCTCGCCCTCTTCAGGATTTACGACCAGGGACTGCCGGCGCTACCGGGACTTTCGAACATCCCCCCACGAGGTGGGACCTTGTTCAGCGAAACCACGCGGGAAGGGGCTTTCCTTGCGACCGTAAGACTCCCAGACTCGATTGTTGGTGAGTTGCTGCTCAACCTGGGAACAACGCGTCCGCGGCGAGGGGTAGGGCGGGAGAGAGTCTCTTTCCGGGAGCTGGCAATCGAACATCTCGGTGCGGTCTATGAAGGATTGTTGGAATACGAGCCGAGGGTGGCGGGAGAAGAAATGATCGAGCTCCGGGTGCAGGGAAAGGAGTTCATTCTACCGCCGGAAGAGGTGGTTCGGCTTTGCGCTCAGAAAAATCTTTCTCTCTGCGGACCCGAGGGGATCGTCGCAGGGACGGTGGCCGAGCGTCTACAACCCGCCTTGGTCGAAGACGAGGTGGGCGAAGAAGTGGAAAAGGAGAACGATGAGAACGAGGAGGAGGCCAATGCCGAAGAGGAGGGAGAAGAGGAGAAGGGCCTCAAAAAGGGAGCTCGGGCGCGTCTGATCCGGAGGCTCTCGCTCGGTCAATTCCACTTTGTTCCGGGCGGTGCAAGAAAATCGAGCGGGTCGTTCTATACTCGCGAGGAGATCGTCGAATTCCTGGTACGGAAAGCCCTCAAAGGCCTCGTTGTCGGGAAGGGCTCCACCGAGATTGAGGCGTTGCGTGTCATCGACCCTGCCTGTGGATCGGCCCATTTCCTCGTGGGCGCCGCGAGGTTCCTCGGGAAAAAGCTGTTCGCGGCTTACCGGTCCGAACAAGGCCAAGAGCCGCCGCCTGACTTCCATCCGGGAAGAAGCCTTGGCGAGACAGTCCGGGCCGAGTGGGAGAGAGACGGGGAAGCTTGGTGCAAACGACGCATCGTCGAGCGGTGTCTCTACGGTGTGGACCTCAACCCCATGGCCGTCCAACTGGCCCAAGTCGCCCTCTGGATCGAATCTCTGGCGGGAGACCGCCCACTCTCTTTCTTCGACCATCACATCCGATGCGGCAACTCTCTCCTGGGGACTTGGCTGGAAAGACTGCACGAACCCGCTCACCCGTCGTCCCCGGCATATCGAGGACAACGGGGCCTCTTCGAGGGGAACATAGATATCGAAATCACCACGGCCCTCGACGAGCGGCTTCTCATCGACGCGAGCTTGCCCCGGGATATACGCCGCGACACTCCCGGCGAGTACGAATACAAGGCAGACCGACTGAAGCGCGCCGAGGTGTGCATCGCCCATGCCCGGCTTCTATTTGATCTGCGGAACGCCGCCGCCTTCATCCCAGAGATCTGGTCCGCATGGGACGCCGTCCTACAGGCGGCGGATCTTCGAGATTATTGTGAAAGGCAACCGTGGTGGCCGAAGTTCCTAGAAGTAAGAACCCGGGAGCGGTTTTTCCACTGGGAGCTGGAGTTCCCCGAGATATTTCGCGGGGAACACAAGGGATTCGATGGGGTTGTGGGGAATCCGCCTTGGGACAAGGTCAAGCCTGATCGCAAGGAATTTTACGGCAGCGCGGATATTCTCATTCGGGCGTATGCCGGTGGTGAACTTGACGCTCGTATTAGGGCACTTCATGCAGCCGACCCCGCCCTCGCGGCTTCATTCGAAGAGTATGCCCGCAACAAAAGGATCACGGCCACCTGCCTGAAGAAGGGAGGAGACTACCGGCACGTTGATTGGGAGATAGACGGAAAATCCACCGGAGGTGATCCAGACCTTTTCAAATTTTTTGTGGAGCAGGGCCACGGAATCCTTAAGCCTGGTGGCCGCTTCGGATACCTCGTGCCGAGCGCTTTCTACAACAACGAGGGGTGCACAGGCCTTCGGCATCTCGTTTTGGAGGAATGCCGAGTTCTTAATTTCTATGGGTTTGAGAACCGGAAAAAGATCTTCAGTATAGATTCAAGATATAAGTTCGTCTGCTTGGTCCTCGAAAAGATTGCCGACGCAGATGAAAATGTTTTGGTCTCATCAGCGAACGGTTTCCCTGCCGCCTTCATGCGTCACGACATCGATGAGTTATCGGATGACGGTCCGAAACCATGGACCGTTATAATCAGGAAGGCTGAATTGGAGCGACTTTCTCCCGGGACTCTTGCCTTCCTGGAGTACCGTTCGGAGCGTGACCGGGAAATAATTTTGAAAATTTACGGACTACTGCCGGGGATGGAGCCTCGATCCTCCCTCGGGAACCAGGGAGCGGGGACGTGGAACGCAAAGTTCTACACCGAATATCACATGACGAACGACCGGGATCTCTGGACTGACCCTAGGACTGGGAAGCTCTGGATGGTACACCAGATATTGGGTTGCGAGCCGAACAACTTCGCCGAGATCCGTACCTTAATGGCGCAAAAGGGTTTTTGGCCGCTGTACCAGGATGCCCACATCCATCAGCATGTCTTGGAATTCAAACCGCTCATGCGATGGGTATCCCTTGAGGCACATGAAAAAAAGTATGGCGGTCTTCCTGCTTCTACATCGAAACTCGTCATCCGTGATAAAGCAAGGAGCACTGATGAGCGGACGTGCATCGCGGCTCTTCTGCCTGAGAAATCATGCTTTGGCCATACCTTGAATGGGATTGAAATAAGCGAAAAATTGAAAGAGCCACTTCTTACTTTGATAAATTCTATTACCTTTGATTACCTCGCCAGAAAACGGGTAGGTGGGCAGCATGTCAGTCCTTACCTCCTTTCCCGTGTAGCTGTTCCTGACCCTCTAACAATACTCGGTTCTGCCGATGTTATTCCAAGGATCCACGCCAACGAGAGAATGACATGGATTTATGAAAAGGCGGATTGTTGGTCCGCAATGTGGGAGATCGAAAGACGCACGGCACGCGCCTATGGCCTGACAAGCGATGAATTTGCATATTTCATTGAAGATTTCCCCGTCTTCGCCCGCAAGCGCCCCAAGTTCTTCGCCTTCCTCCATGAGCAGTTGGAGAAATGGGATGCCGAAGAGTAGACTCGTCACAGGATGACTATCCCGATTCTTGGTACAAGTCCGTCCTATAGGTATTAATTCCGTTTTATTCCAATATGTTGCCGCATTAGAGGATTACCGTTGACATGGAATATTATATTGCATATTATATTTTGCAAGATTAACATGCAATGAGAATAGCGTGCTCATTGGGAGAGGGCAAACATGACCGCGGAAACGCGCAAAGATTTTAACCGGATGGTCGGTGAGCGGATCAAGGCGGCGCGAGAGAGTATTGGACTGAACCAGAAGGAGCTTTCCGAACGACTGGGATTCAAAGACAGGCAGACCCTGTCCGCCATCGAAAACGGAACGAGGAAAGTCTCCACGGCAGAACTGCTTTCCTTGATGAAGTTCCTGCTTAGGGACTTGGAGTACTTCACCGATCCGTTTCGGCTTGTCGGTGAGGGCGCTTTCAGCTGGCGGGCGCAGGCGGAACCGGAAGTTCTAAATGCCTTCGAGGAGAAGGCAGGTGGATGGATCGCAATGTACCGGGCACTGAGAGCCGAGCTCGGCGAGCCGTTCAATCCGCTGGTCGCCCAACTCGGGCTTTCCGAGCGGAGTTCCTACGAAGACGCTTGGGACGCGGCGGATCGGCTCCACCAAAATTGGAACCTTGGGGAAAATCCCGCGATGACCTTGCCCGGGATCGCAGAAGAAAGATTGGATATCCTTGTCCTCTTCGTGGATGTCAGGGGAGGGGTATCTATCTCCGGGGCGGCATGCCACCTGCCAGAGTTCAACACTATTCTCATCAACCGCAGAGAGCCAGACGGACGGAGGGCGTTCGACTTCGCCCACGAACTCTTCCACATCCTGACTTGGCAGAACATGCAGCCCGAATGGGTGGATACGGACAGCCCCTCTAAAACGAAGGCCAAGAGGGTAGAGCAGCTTGCCAACAATTTCGCGGCAGCTCTATTGATGCCGCGGCGGGTCGTGGAGGATCGCTGGAAGGGGCGGGACGACAGTGAAGACATTCACGACTGGATCAATCGGACGGCGGACGGATTCGGGGTGACCGCGAGAGCGCTCTATTTCTGGTTGAGGAACCTCGAACTTCTTTCTACCCGGGATCGCCTTTCAATCGTTGAAAACCGGCTGACCTGGAACGGTCGGACACCTGAGGAAAACAACCTTCCTAACCTGTACTCCAGAAAATTCATGGAGGCGATCAAGAATGCTCTGGCTAAGGGGAACATATCGGAAAAACGGGCCGCAAGCATCCTGGACATGTCCACAGATGGGTTAAGGAATCTTTTGAACGATTACCACCTGTCGGAGGTCGAAGAAGGACCGGTTACAGAAAATGATCCGGCCCGGTGAAAACGTATTGCTGGACACAACGGCAATCATCGAAGCCCACAGGCAAGGAGTGTGGGGGTCTCTCGTAAAAGGATTTCGGTTGGTCACTGTTGAAAAATGCATCGAGGAGATCGACACCGGAAATCTTGTTGCGGGAGAACGCCTGGAGATCGATACCGGCCGATTAAGGATGGAAATGACCGTTTGTAAGGTAGATGACGCTAAGATGGCCGCGGCTGTCCTTTCCAGTGAAGGGAAACTGCAGATTCTCCATGACGGAGAGAAAGAACTTCTTGCCTATGCGACAGCCGTCAGCGGGATCTTTTGTATCTCGTCGCAAGACAGGGCTTGTGTGAGGGTGGGAGCGAAAATGGGCTTCCTCGACCGATTCGTTTCGCTGGAGGAGATGGCGGAAGCGATTGGCAGAAAGCGTCTTCCTCTCCCGTGGCAATACACAAAGAAATGGCTCTCTGATGTCCGGACCGCTTTCACGCTGGAGGAGCTGTGAGCAGCCCGGCGCTCAGTTGCGTACAACACCTGACCGAAGAGTACCGGAGATTCCTCCGGAGTACCTACCGGCTTGCGGATCCCCGACTGCGGGAGCAGTTCGAGAACCATGTTAACGAGTCGGGAGTCATTGTCAAAGGGCCCTATGTCACCTTGGCCCGGGACTATGCTCGGGGTAAGACCCTGAAGGATCTTATTGCAGACGGATTAGGACATTCCGCCCTGATCCGACTCGGGTGGAAGTTCGGCAACGCTTCCCTCTACAGCCACCAGGAAGAAGCGATGCGTCTTTCAGAGGAAGGACGCAACTGCATCATCAAAACGGGGACCGGAAGTGGAAAGACCGAAGCATTTCTTCTCCCCATGCTCGGAGGTGTGCTCAAGCTGCGCGAGCAGGGAATCGAAGGCACCAAGGCGATCCTCCTCTACCCGATGAACGCTTTGGCCAACGATCAGCTAGTCCGGCTTCGTGATCTTGTCAGAGGGAGTGGTGTTCCTCTGACCTTCGCCCTTTACACGGGAGAGAGCGAAACCGTGGCGACAACGCTCGGGACACCCGTGGATGACAATGAAATCGTCCTCAGATCGAAAATCCGGGAAACACCTCCCGACATCATCCTGACGAACTACAAGGAACTGGAGTTCATGCTGATCCGTAAGGCGGATCGGCCCTTGTTCGGAGAATCCCTTAACTACCTTGTTCTCGACGAGATCCATAGTTACCGAGGGGCTCTCGCGACGGAAATCGCTTACCTCATCCGCCGATTGAAGTCCCGGTGTCGTCTTCCGGTAGGTCGCTTGCGGTGCTTGGGTACCTCGGCAACGGTCTCGGAGGGCGCCGGGGGCGACAAAGCCCTTGTAAAGTTCGTCAGCAACCTGTTCGGTGAGCCTTTCGAAGAGCCAGGCATCGTTGGGGAAACCGCTGCCCCCCAGAAGGTTCCGGATTCTCCGTATACTCCGCCTTTCGTCAGGATCGAACCGGAAGTTCTCGCCGATTTTCCGGTCGAAGATTCCCGGAAGGTACTCGATCTCGCCTGCCGCATTACGGGCAGGGAGCCTGAGGAAGGAGGGTCCGTACCGACCAACGTTGCAGCGATGCTTCGTGGCAACCGGCTGGTCGAGGCGGTATCGGAAGCTTGTGAAGTTCCCCGCTCCCTGGAGGAGATCGGCGATTTCATAATGGAACGTATCCCGGCAGCGAAAGCGCTGGGAAAAACCGACCTCACAACCCTGCTTGAAGCCTACCTCCTGATCGGAAGCATCGGTTCCGATGAGGACCCACCAGTCTTACGGCCTAAACTGCACACGTTTTTCCATGGGGTCTACGATGTCGGCATCTGCATGAATCCGGGATGTCGTCTTTTGGTGAAGGACGGCTCCGAATCTTGCCCGCGATGCGAGAGCGTAGTCCGGCCGGCGGCCTTGTGCCGGACATGTGGCCAGGACTTCGTTAAAATCCGGTTCCTCAATGAGCCCGGGATGCCACCTGTCGCCAATGATGCTTTCGGGAGCGACGACTCCACCGGCTATGTCACGCCGGTGGTCCACGCCGAGATGGGGGATGAAAACGAGGATGAGGAAGGCGAGGGTGAGGCTACATCGACGAGAACATCGAAGCGGCGATCCACGGCGGCGCGCCAGCGGCTGGTCGACCGGACTGTGTGCCACGCATGCGGAATGATCCATGAGGAACCCGTGGCCAGATGCGAGAACCCCTATTGCGGTTCCACGGAAAGTTTAACCGCACAGAAAGTGCTCCGAGGCAGAGGGACGACATGTCCTGTTTGCAACAGTACCTATACAAGAGGCGGGGATATTCTGTCGCTCTTGCGGACAGGCGCCGCCTCTTCGACTTCTTTATTGGCGTCACATCACCTGGACAAGCTCGACGGAGACGACCGAAAGCTCCTAATCTTCTCCGACAACCGACAGGAGGCGGCGCATCAGGCGGGGTATATGAAGGACCGCCAGCGTATCTTTGTCATCCGCCATATCATCGAAAGTCTCGTCCGGGGAGCCGGGACCAACGGTCTGTCTTTTGAGGAGGTTCCTCACAAGATTCTGAACAAATTGCAGGACCTTGGGCTTGCGCGCAGGAGACTGACGGATAAGGAGAGGGATCTTTGGATTCATGCCCTGCACTTCGAGGCTGCGGGGGAGTTTTGCCGATCGACACATCAACGCGTTTCTTTGGAAAATCTCGCCCTGGTGGAGGTCAGGTACGAATTCCTCGAAGAACTCCGGGAAGATCCGGAATTTCAGGAAATCTGTCGTAACTCCGCCATCGACGTGCAGCACGGCCTCGTATTAGTAAGGGGAATATTGGATCGGATGCGCAGATTGCGGGCTGTGGATTTCCCCTTCTTTCAGGAGTACATCGATCCTACCCAAGACAAATGGGCCATGCTCCAGGTGGAGCCATATTCTCTGTCCATTCCCGAACATGAGCGCCGTCCTACCTTTTTCATGCTGGACCGGAACGAGGCTGCAAGGGCAGGGATCAGCGGATACAAATTCCAGGCCGTGACCCGTGACACCTCGCAGGGAGGGGCATCGGTCATACCACGCCTGCTGGCCCGGGAGGGGCTCGCTGAAAACGCCCAGGATGCATGGATCCGATCGGTGGTCCGGTTGTTGCTCAAGAACGAGATCCTGGTTACACCATCGCATCTTCCTCCACGTGTTCGCAATGCCATTGGAACGGGAAGGCCGATGCAGGTTGCAGCACGAGTTCTGCGGCTGGTTCCCACGAAAACCGGTTATCGGTGCAGGAAGTGCCATGTCTGGCGCCCGTATAAAGGGAATGCCTGCTACAGCCACCGGTGCACCGGGACCGGGATCGATCTGTTGCCTCAGGGAGCCGATCCGGAACAGTACTATGTCCGGTTGTATACCCGGGAAGCCCCGAAAAGATTGATCGCGGCTGAGCATACCGCACAGATTGGCCAGGACCAGCGGGCGGAGCGAGAGAAAGATTTTAAAAACGGGAAAATAGACGCCCTCGTATGCAGCCCAACCCTTGAATTGGGTGTCGATATCGGGCCGCTCCTGACTGTCCTGTTGAGAAATTGCCCGCCAACCCCGGCAAATTACATACAGCGAGCCGGCCGTGCCGGACGTAGGCTGCGGATCGGATTCATTTCGACGTTCTGTGGAATGGGGCCTCACGACAGGCATTGTTTCGAGGATCCACCGTGGCTCGTGCGGGGAAATTTCTTTCCACCGACGGTTCGCCTCGACAACAACATGATCTTGGCGCGGCATGTCCGATCCCTTGTCCTGGAAACCGTGGTCAGTACGATCCCGGATCTCATGAGGGATTTCATCACGGACCTCGATGATCCACGGGAACTTCGATTGAACCTTGTAGATCCTCTCTTTGCGGAAATTGGTTTACGGTCCGAGGAACTGATCAGCGGGGCTTGTGGAGCCTTCGGCCCCTACGACAACGAGCAGACCATTGCCATTGGCAAGATCATAAAGGACATGCCCGGTGAAATCAGGCGGATCCTCGACAATTGGTTTGTCCAGATCCAACGGATATTTGAAGAGTTCGTCCACTACCGGAGAATCACTGCCGACCGTAGAGCCATACAGAAGGCCCAAGCCCGTTCCCGGGCGTATCGGGAGCTGACCAGCGACAAGAGGACAGCTTATGCACTCAACTATTTCGCCAATGAAGGATTGTTGCCCTCCTATCAGTTTCCGACCGATACCTTCAACCTGGAACCAGGGGTCAGCGATCTAAGCTCGTTGCGGCGACCTGCCTGGGTGGCGCTCTTCGAGTTCGCGCCCGGGAACATGGTGTATGCCAATGGACATAAGTTGAAGAGCATCCGGGCATCCTTCGAGGGAAGGTCCAGGGTGGTCAGTGGCGATGCCAGGGGTAATCTCGATGCGTCGGGCCGTGTCCGCTCCTATTGCTTCTGCTCCTCCTGCGGATACGCCTCGGAAGAGGTCAGAAACTCCTGCCCCGAATGCGGGAACGCCATCACGGAAGTTCACGATGTGGCTTTCGTCGAATCGTTCGAGGCCGAGCAGAACACGCAGATCACATCGGCCGAGGAAGGCCGCGAGAGGATCTATTTCGAACGCGGAGAGCGGCTGATCCAGACCGATGCATTAAGCGTCGATGTTTATCCCTATCCATTCGCCCATCTGGAGTTCTGCCGTCATGCCAAGATCCTGGTCACTAACGAAGGGAAAAGACCATTCAACGGGACCAGGGGGGAACGTTTCGACCTGTGTCAGAGTTGCGGTAAGCATCGCCCCGGGTCGCTAAACGCAAAGCAGGGGCAGCGATGGGACCAAGACCATGCGACCCGGTGCTCGGGGCAGGTTGCCTCGTACATCCTCGGGTATGAGTTCTTCGCAGATGCCCTTGTTCTGCCCCTGACGGCATCCCTCCTTAAGGGATACGATTCCGGATCCTTCGCAAGAACACTTGGGACATCGCTGATTGCGGGCGCGAGGGAGTTGCTTGAAGTTGAAGGAGATGAGATCGCCTTCTTCTACCACCCGACAAGAGCCGGAGGTATGGAGATCGTCTTCTACGAAACTACCCCGGGCGGCGCTGGTTATCTGAAGGTTCTCGCCAGGAAGATGCCGGAATGGGCCAACCTGGCGGAGCAGAGACTTTTCAACCACGAGTGCGACAAGGCGTGTTATCGGTGTTTGAAGAGCTACAGGAACCAACCCTTCCATCGCAACTTGGACAAGAACATCATCAGGGATGCCCTGTTCCAGTTTGCGAGCGGAGAGGTGATCGGGGAGCCCATCGCATCGAGAAGGTACGATGGAATGAAGTTGTCCGAGCGCTGGATCGGAGAGAAAGGGAGTGAACCGACTTCCGGGACGATCATCGAGAAGGGTTTGTTACAAGCCATCAGGGAGAGTGGGAGATTGCCGGAACCTGTGTCCCAGAAAACATTCGATAAAGATGGTGTGACCATTACCATCGCCGATTTTGCATACGAAGAAGAAAAGATCGCCATCTACTGCGACGGTTTCGCCTATCACGCCGGTAAGGACAAACTCGCCTCCGATTCCATGAAGCGGAACGAACTGCAAGCTCAGGGATGGGCGGTCCTGACCTTCTGGGGCAAGACCATCCTCAAGTACCCGAAACGGTGCGAAGAGCAGATCTGGCGACTGTACAAGGAACGGAAAGTCCGGCTTAAGGTTTGATGGCGGATGGAAGACCCTAACTTCAAATGGGGCTGTGCAATTGAATGCAGGAAACCATAAAACCGGTAAAGGAGTGATGGTTTCCCCCCACGACATGACACCGCCTGAAATGCCTCCCGGAATTCGACCAGGGGAATTGCCTTCATTTCATAAGCTGACTGAGTACCCTTTCCAGGACCTTTGCCGCGATTTGTTCGCGGTTGAACCGGGCATTGCCACCTGCGTTCAATATGGAACAAGAGGGCAGACACAATACGGTATAGATATGCTTGCCCACTGTAAGGATGGCGACGGTATCGAAGTGGGGCAGTGCAAGTGCTATAAGAAATTCTCCCCGCCGGAGTTCCGAAACACGCTCAGATCAAGTTGCCTAAACGTCAGAAATACGCGCCTCAACCTCCGCCACAAAACGTGACGGATTTCGGGCTGAGTAAGCAATGTGAAGCTCGATTTTGGCGCGAGTGAAACCGACGTAGAAAAGTCGCCGTGATTCGACCAGATCACGGGCGTTGGAGTTATTGCGAGGAATCCGACCTTCATCCATCCCAAACATGATGACTACGGAGAACTCGCGCCCCTTGGAACTATGAAGGGTGGAGAGGTTGACGCAATTGCGACCTTCCCATTGGCCGGCGAACTGGCTCAGGATCATGTCCTTGCAGTCGCCGGTTGCGCAGCGCTCAATGAACGTTCCAAGCGTCTCTCCTTCATCCTGCATGGTTCGGCAGGCCTGTACCAGATCGTCGATCAGTTCTTCCCGCAGCGCATCAAGCCAGCTATGTAGTGAGACAGTTCCGGCTCTCCTGCTCCACAGGGTTTGTACCAGGCTTCGTTGGAAGCGGAGCCGCGCGTCCTCGCCTGCGAGCGCTTCAGCGAACAAGCGCCTGCCCTCATTTACGAGGCGGCCGAACCGGGGTGAACCGGTTTGCCAGCCTCCGCAGCACCATTCGGCGCATTCTTCCAACCAGCGCATGAGACGGCTCGCGCGCGGATAAAGTGCATTGGTATCGCTCCTGAGCGTAGGTATTCCGACAGTCTGAGCAGCCACCGCAACAGCATCACCGATCCATGCCGCAGGGTAGAGGATCGCAATGTCACCAAGGTCTAGGTCGGTCAATCGTGCTTGAATTTCGGGAAGGAGTGTCGAGAAAAGATAGGAGGCGTGATGTTGGTACTGCCCGTTACAGGGATGAAAGTAGATCGTTCCTTCGGCGGCCCCGTCTGCAGCCTCATAGTCGCGGTCCTCTCCAAGTGCATAGGTTGAGGCGGTGACGATACGAGAGCCACACCGGTAGTTCAAGCGGAGTTTGACTGCCTCGACATCGTCGCGCTCTGAAAGCATCTGAAGCAGCTCGGGTTGGGCGCCCGTAAACCCATAGATCGACTGATCCACATCGCCAACTGCGAAGAGGCGCATGCCCGTGCTGAAGCAGAGTCCCATCACCATTCGGTGAAGAGCACGGCCTAGGTCCTGGTATTCATCGACAACTAGAATGGGGTATTTTGCGAGGAGTGCCTTCTGTAGCCAATCGTGCTGCCGCAAGGCACGAACTGCTAGCAATGGCATGTCGTCGAAATCAATCCGTCCAAGGGCGCGTAGTTCCTCCTCAAAAGCTTCGACGAGCTGCGCAAGCTGAGGATCGCGGCTTTGCCACTCCGCACTGTTCCGGTTGAGGATGGACCGCCGGTAAGTGCCCATGCGAAAATCCCAGGTCTGCGGATCCTCCGATCCGCTGATGGTCCGGCCAAGCGCTCGCTGAAGTGCCAGCACCCGCTCCGCGCGCGTCGCGACCTTAAAGTCATCTAGGAGACCCATTCGCGCGGTTTTGGCGTAGGGGAGAATGACCTGAGTGAGGGAGAAGGAGTGCACCGTGCCGATAAACACCCGCCTTCCGGGTTCGATGCCGAGCCTCTCAAGTCGGTCTTCGAGTTCTCTCGCGCACTCGTTGTTGTAGGTGATGCAGGCGACGCCCCTCGGTTCCTGGACATCTTCCACCAGCATCCGGGCGAGCTTGATCGTCAGAGTCTTCGTCTTGCCACTGCCGGGACCAGCCAGCACCACGCAGTGCCCGCGGGACTCATAAGCATCCCACTGCCCTTTGTTCTTCCGCAGTTCTTTGGATGCATGTAGATAGAGGGCGCTACTACACACGGCTGGCCACGAATTCAATAGCGTTGCGGATGTAGTCGGGCGGTTCCATGCCGCCGATGCACGATGCCAACCGATGGGCGAAGCGGCCCTTGCCGACCGCCTCAATTAGCGTCATATACTTGCCTATATCCAGCGTATCGTGATCCGCAGCCCATTCCTCGATCCAACCTTTCCTCTCGGCACTGAAGCTCTGCTCTTTGAGCGTATTTAGAATTTGTTCGGCAAAGCCGTTGCGGAACAGGTCTACTTCGAGCGTATGATTGTTCGTGAAGACGCCAAAAGTCTCGCATTTGTCGGTCAATCTGACTTCATCGCCGTCCCGGATCATCTGTTTCAGTTCGTCGCGAAGCGATTCGTAGGTCTCGCCATTTCTGGTCTTTTCTGCCAAGAGGACCAGCAGCGCTGCGCGTTTCATACCAAGCGGCTTTTTCCCCGTTATGGGATCCCAATCGGTGATAACCGCAAAGGGAATGCCCAGAGCACTGAGAAACTTCACGTAGGGGGTGAAATTCGTCCCTGCGACAGAACAGACTGTAATGCCGAGATGGTCCAGCCGGTGCCCCAGCGCTTCTGAGAAGACAGGGATCAGGAACTTCTCGGCATCTCCCTCAACGAGGAAAATGCCTCGTGCAAAAAGCATTTCGGCGCGGGTCACATCGAGGTAGCGTCCAAGGTCCTCTGCTTCTTCATCGGTCAGCTCGATGCCGGCTGTTGAGCGACCGACGGTTCCCCGTTCGCCTTCGTCCTTCAGAAGCAGAATAGACCTCAGGGGCGCAATGCTAGCAACGTGAGGCGAATGGGTCGTGAAAACGATCGATAGCGGTCTTCCATTCTCTTCGTTTCCGAAGCCTGCGAATAGCTGTCTGTACACGGAGCGTTGCAAGTGTGGGTGTAGGTGCGCCTCCGGCTCTTCGATAGCGAGTAGCGTATGATCGCGCTTGTTCTCGTCGATTTGTCGCTTCAGCTCCAGAGCCTTGAGCGTGAGAAATATTATGTTGGCTGACCCGAGGCTCGCATCCGAGATTGTCCGACGCCCTTCGTCGATGAGCAACCTGATGTTGCGATAGACGCGCGCGATATCCGTCGCCCCAAATCCGAGGCTTGGCTTCACGTCCTGTTTCGGACCGCTCATGTTGACGAAGAGGTTGCGGATATTCTCTTCAAGCTCTTCGACGGCTTCAAACTCGGTTAGCTCTTCGGTTGCTGCCTCCATCGCTTCCTTGATCTTATCGAGGTCAGCCCGTTCCACCTCGCTAAACGCGCTCTCGATCAGCGGTCGAAGTGGAGACCGGCGCCAGTTCGCAAGATCGCCCTCAGCGTCGCGAAGGGCCGGGAGCAAGTCCATCGGGATACGGCTCCGCAGCTCGTGTCCGAACCGCTTGGCCTCGTTCTCACCGCCGTAGCAAATAAACTCGTAATCGTTCTCCGACGTAGGCCCGGCTTCGAGACTAGCTTTCGGGCGGAACTCGTAGGTTAAACAAGCGGTGTGAGGATCATCATCAAGTCGGAAGTCGGTGAGGACGGATAGGATGTCCGGATCGTCTTCAAAGTCCCGAATTTCAACCGAAATGGATATCTTGTCTTCGGCACTTGGCTCCTCCAACCCGTCCCAAAAATCCGCCATTCCAAGCTGGCGCGCGCTATCAGAGAGCGATGAGTCGAATACTAGCCGAAGGGCATGCAAGAAATTGCTTTTCCCGACACGATTTTCGCCAACGATAACAATATCCCCTGAAAGAGGAACATCGAGATTGGCGAAGTTTCGAAAATTAATCATTCTAATCCTTGAGAGATGCATATCCTGTCCCCGTGTAGTCTTGAGGTCTCGCGTCAGTGTGGTCTTCCCAACTGAATCGCTCCGGGTTCAGTTGGAGACCCGGTTCTGAGAGTCCGACGGTATCCGTCCTGGTGGACTCCTACCACCCCATCGCGTAGCACTCCCGCCGCGGGTCGGCCCCGGCGGAAAGAACTCCGGTCACGGGGTCGCGCACGATGACGACCATCCCGCCGCTCGGCTCCGACCAGTCTTTCTCCGCCTTGATCTTGTGCCCCATGGCTTCCAGCGCCTGGAAGGTTTCCGGCGCGATGCGCGGCTCCGCCCTCACCTGGCCCGGCTTCATCTCCTGCGGGAAGTTGGGTTCCGGGCCGTGGAGCGACAGGAAGCGCGGGGCTTCCACCGCCGCCTGGGCGCTCATCCCGAACTCGGCCACGTTGAAGAACACCTGCAGGTTGGCCTGCGTCTGGATATCCTCGCCCGGCGTGGTCCACGCCATGAAGGGCTTGCCGTCCCTCAGCGCCACGTGAGGGGTCGGGGTGATCCGTGGGATCTTCCCCGGGGCGATGACGTTCACATTCCGCGGATCGAGGGAGAACTGGCGCAGGCGGCTGCTCAGGACGAAGCCGAGGCCGGTCGGCGTCACGCCGCTGCGGAAGACGCCCATGTTGTTGCTCGACGTGGTCGAGAACATGTTCCCGTCCTTGTCGATGACCACCAGCGAGGTGGTGTCGGTTCCGGGTTCGCGCTCCACGTCGGCCGCGGCGGTAGGGCCGGGGACCGTCTCCATGCCGGCCGGCGGGCATCCGCGCCGCTCGAACTTCCAGGGGTCCCCCGCGGGGACGTCCATGACGGCCCGGCTCCTGTCGATGAGGTGGCGGCGCTCGTCGGCATACGCCTTCGACAGCAGCCCGTTTACCGGCACCTTGACCACGGAGGGGTCGGCGTAGAAATTGTGGCGGTCCATGTAGGCCAGCTTGAACGCCTCGATGATCAGGTGCATGTACTCCGGGCTGTTGTGCTTCGCGCTCCGGATGTCGTAGCGCTCCAGCAGGTTCATGACCTCGAGCATCATGGGCCCCTGGGTCCAGGTCGAGCAGCTGAAGATCTCGCAGTCCCGGTAGGTCGTCTTCAGCGGCTCCTCGATCTTCCCCCGGTACCCGGCCAGGTCCTCGTACCGGATCAGGCCGCCGTTCTCCTGCGAGAACTTGTCGAGGGCCCGGGCGATCTCCCCCTTGTAGAAGACGTCGCGGGCCGCCCGCATCGCACCGCTTCGCCCGAGCTTCCGGTTCCCGGTCTCCGCATCGCGGATTTTTTTGAGCGTCGCGGCGTAATCCGGCTGGAAAAAGATGTCGCCGGGCTTCGGAGGCTTGCCGCCGGGGAGGAAGAGGCTGGCCGATCCCGGCCACTTCGAGAGGATCTTCTCCGACTTCTCGATCCACCCGATCATGATCCTGCTGATCGGATGACCCTTTTCCGCCAGCTCGATCGCCGGCTCCATGACGTCGGCCAGCGTCATCGTCCCGAACTTGTCCAGCGCCAGGACCGCGCCATCCAGCGTGCCGGGGACGGGGGCGTTGAGGAAGCTGTCCTCGTGCGGGATGTATCCCAGCTTGTCGAAGAACTCGCGCGTCGCCAGCCCGGGTGCCGGCCCGACGCCGTTGACGGCGTGGACCGTCCGGTCCCCGGCGGAATGATAAAGGATCGCCGATTCCCCGCCCAGGCTGTGGTGCGTGTGCTCCACCACCATGGCGGCGAAGAGCGCCGCGATCCCGGCGTCCGCCGCGTTTCCGCCTTTCTTCAGGACGTCCACGGCGACGTTGGACACCAGCGGCGAACCGGTGGACGCCATGCCGTGCATGCCCCTCACGACCGGGCGGTATGTTGTATCGGCGTGCATGGGTGTCCCCTTTCTACGGACGTATCTCGACAACCGTCCCGTTCGGCACCAGCTTGTCGATTTCCTCTATTTCTTCGTCCGTAACGGCAATACACCCTTTCGTCCAGTCGATCTTTGAGTGCGCATCGCCTACCCACGATAAACCGTTCTTGATGCCGTGGATCATGATGTCTCCGCCCGGAGGAACACCGAGCTCTTTCGCGCGATTTCTGTCTCTCTCGTTCGGATAGGAAACACGCAGGGAGAGGTGAAACCGGCTGTCCCTGTTTCTTCCATCGATGGTATAGGTCCCCTCGGGGGTCTTGTTGTCGCCTTGCCGTTCTTTCGGCCCGACCGGGTTTCCCCCCAGGGCGATTTTGTAGGTTTTGAGCACTTCACCCTGTGAGATCAACATCAATCGGCGCGCGTTTTTTTCGATCAGGATCCTGTCGATCGGTCCCTTCTGCAGCGCGAGGTCATTCAACTTTTGTTCGAGCGCCTCGATCTTTTTTTCGGATGCTTCGATCTTTTTCTGCAGCGTGACGATCTCATTCTCCTTGCCTTGGATCCCGCGCTGGAGAGTTTCGATATGCGTCTGCTGCGCGGCGATCGTCTGATCCTTGAAAGCGACATTCCTGATGTTGAAAATCATCATCTCGCTGTTCTGCCGGTACTCGCTCCCCGGGTAATCCCTGATGAGTTTCTCGAAAGCTTCCAGCGATTTCCGATAATCCTTTTGCTCGTTTTTCGGATGGGCGTAAATGAAACCCGTCTCGAACAGCGCCTTGTCCGCCGTCGGGGGATATTTTTCGATGATTTCCGAATATTTGTCCAGGGAGGCCGCGTAGCTTCCCTGGTGAAACAGGTCATTCGCTTCCGCGAAGCCTTTTTTGGCCTGCGCCCCGTCGTTGAAGTGACCGCAGCCGGATAGGAGCATCGGTGCCAATATGAGGCAGATACAGAACCGGAATGGTCCGATGAGAAGGATTCTCGGCTTCCTCATTTTCCTGACCCCTTGGCAGATGCCTGCATCGTCCGGACAGACTCACATTATAGATAATGAAATGGCAGGGGGGTAAGCCCCTGCCATTTCTTTGCCCGGAGCATCGAAGGGAACGTTGACCACTACCGTACAATTGACTTACTTCTTCATCGACTTCTCGAAAGCGGCTTCCGCCTTTTTCGCCTTTTCCGCGGCGATCTTTTCCTTTTCTACGGCGATCAGTTCCTTTTCTACGGCGATCCTTTCCCGTTCCTCCGCCGCCTTTATGGCATTATCGGCGCGGACAGACGTTTCATCCGCCTTCACCTTGGCCGCGTCCGCCGCCGCCTTGGCGGCCTGCGCTTCCTGCATTGCCTGGTCGGCTTTCGCATCGCTCATTTTCTGCTGCGCCTGCACTTTCTCGAGTTCGCCGGTTGTTGCGCAACCCATCACCAGGGTACCGATAACAAGCACCATCGAGAACAGAAACAGAATTTTCTTCATCTCTTCTCACCTCCTTTCGGGTCGGTTTTTTCATTTTTGAAAGGATCGATTACAATACCGTCAATTTCCAGGTCTATTTTCAGCCGTTTCGCTGCCTTATTGGCTTCGGCGCCATCGTTGAACGGGCCGGCGACAACACGGTAGTTTTTGCCTTTTTCGAACACCCGTGCCGGGATTTGCGGCCCCTGGTGATTGATGATGGCGGCCATCCTCTGGGCTTCGATCTTGTCGGGCACATCAGCGGCGATTACGTACCACGCATGCAACTTTAACGCCGGTATTTCCGGTTTGCCGTACAAGGC
>JACZKY010014258.1_pt1 | contig 25351 bp, 33 predicted proteins | sample 8237611 | NCBI WGS metagenome assembly JACZKY01 (sample SAMN16148055, study PRJNA663545) | marine sediment metagenome | biome: sediments and biomass from bioreactor inoculated with such sediments; feature: coastal sediments; material: methane- and iron-fed bioreactor; isolation source: Bothnian...
GACATTTTTAAACTCCTGACCAATCCGCTTTATTTCAACGTTTTGATGGACTGGAAAGACCGCCGGGACATGCTCAGTAAGATAAGGGATATCCCCTACTCCGAAGCGCTGAAAACAATCCCGGAGCTTACGGAATATTTCACCAGCCTCAACGGTACCAGCCTTGAGAAAAGAAAAGAGGAGCTGGCTGCCAGGCTGGCAATTAAAAAGAAGGGCCTGAAAGAGATCCCGGCACGAATTGACGAAAACCAGCTCAAACTGCAGAAGGATCCTGACTATGCCCAGCTCGAAACGGACCTGGAGCAAAAGACATTCATGATCAAGGAGATCAACGACCAGCTGGAGAGCGAAGCAACAAAATACGCCAGACTCAATGAAGCAAACCAGGCAAAGGAGAATGAGGTCCGCAAATTGGAGAAGCAAATCTCGGACATTAAGTATGAACAGCAGGAAAAAATAGAGGAGGCCAATCGGTCGCATCTTTTGAGAGCAGCGGAGGCAACAAGGAATGTGGAAAACATCAACTCCTCCCTGCGCTCGATGGAGATCCTAATCGAGAACAAGCGAACCGAGATAAAGGTCCTGGAGGAGAAAAACACCGATCTGCGAAACGAATGGAGTGACACGAACCAGGAAATCATATCCTTCGATGATAGCGAATTCCTCTGCCCGACTTGCAAAAGAGCATATGAGGCTGCAGACATCGACGCCAAGAAAGAAGAGATGCTGGTTAATTTCAACCGGAACAAGGCAGCCAGGCTGGCCGGGATTAATGCCAGAGGGATGAACAACAAGAAGCTGATGGAAAGCCTATACGCTGAAATAAGGGACCTGGAAGAACAATGCAGAAAGAAAAAAGCGGAGAGGGACCTGGAGGTGAACAAAGGAATGAATGCCCCAGATCCGATCAAGAAAAAAGCAGACCCGGATCCACGCATCAAGGAGATGGAGGCAAAGGCAGAGGAGATCCGGAAAACTATTGAAACGATCGAGATCCCTGATAATTCAGAGCTGAAGAGAGAGAGAGGCGAAATAGAACTGGAGGTGAGCAGGATCAAGGACCTCCTCCGGATCCGGGATGAGAATAAAATAATCCTGAAGAGGATGGAGGAGCTGGAGGAGGAGAAGAGGGCCATCTCCCAGGAGATAGCCTCCCTGGAACGGGAGCAATTCGCATGTGAAAGGATATCCAACACCAGAGCAAAGCTGGTAGAGGAATCCATAAACGAGCTTTTCACCACCGTGAAATTTAAGATGTTCAAACAGCTGATCAACGGCGGAATAGAGGAAACATGCGAAACGCTGATCAACGGCGTCCCATACCCGGCAGCGAACCGGGCTGCACAAATCAACTCCGGCATCGACATAATAAATGTTTTTTCAGAATTCCTGGACATACACGCCCCGATTTTTGTCGATAACGCTGAAGCCGTGAATGAGATCCTGAATACCGAGAGCCAGATAATTAAGCTCTTTGTGACGGATGATCCCGAACTGAAAATAATGGCCAAACCAACAACTAAATAAAATGACGCACACATTACAAGGCATCGCAAGAACCCGTCAGATCTACCTTGACGGAGAGCTGCTGGACCCCAGGCCCAGCCAGAAGATACGCAACCACTCCCCTGACGGTTTCAATTGGGGATACTCTGGATCCGGACCGGCCCAGCTGGCCCTGGCCATCATGCTCAAGCTGACAGGCAAACAGAATGGTTACCAGGACTTTAAATTCAGAATAATCGCCGCATTACCGGGTGATCGAGATTTTAATGTTACATTCGAATTATAAATACCAAAACAATGACAACAGAGAAAAAACCAACAGAAAAGAAGGCTGCTGACAAGCCGAACCAGGAACTCGCCAATATCGAGAAAACGATGGCGGACAACGTCCTGAATAGAGTTAAAGCATTCACCGCCACCAAGGCCATACGGCTCCCGGCGGATTACGCTCCGGAGAACGCCCTGAAGAGCGCCTGGCTGATCCTCCTCGAAACAACAACATCAAAGAATGATGGCGAAAGGCCCGTCCTGGATGTATGCACCAAGGAGAGCATCGCCAATGCCCTGCTGAACATGGTCCTCCAGGGATTAAACCCCGTCAAGAAGCAATGCGATTTTATCGCTTACGGGGACAAGCTGACCATGCAGAGAGAGTATCATGGGACCATCGCCCTGGCCAAGAGATACGGAGGAGTCCGGGAGGCCGTAGGGAATGTGGTCTACGAAGGGGATGAATTCGCCTACACCATCGACGAAAGAGGGTACAAGACAATCACCAAGCACATCCAGCAGCTGGACAACATCGACTCCAACAAAATCAAGGGAGCATACGCCACGCTGTTATTTGAAGACCAGGAACGGCCCCCTTATGTTGAGGTAATGACGATGGCCCAGATCCGGCAGTCATGGATGCAGGGAGCAACAAAGGGAGCCAGCCCTGCTCATAAAAACTTCCCAGACCGGATGGCCCAAAAGACGGTCATCGGGAGGGCCTGTACGCTGTTTATTTCATCGAGCGATGACAGCGCCTTATTTGAAGATCCGGAGACGGACAACTTCACCATCAATGTCAGGCAGCAGGTCCTGGAGAATGCCAATAAAGAGCAGCTCTCGATTGAGGATGCCGTCCCGGAAAACGTCGACATGGAGACAGGAGAAATAAAAGAGACACCCAGGGCCACAGGAAATGGCAAGGATCTCCAGGCAGAGCCAGCCGGCACACTTTTCAATGAAGGACAGAACAAACCAGGATTTTAAAGCCATGACGAAGCACACGCCCGGCCCCTGGTTTGCAGTAAACTACGCCGGATACAACAATCTGCAAGCGGAACCGGTCTATGGCAGCCCGGACCTCCTCAACGGACAAACAATGGGAGCAGAACAGGCCGAAGCCAATGCCAAACTCGCAGCTGCAGCTCCAGACTTGCTGGAGGCCCTGAAAAAGCTGAGAGAATGGACAGCGGCATTAACAGACTGGGCAGGAGGAACGACGCTCGATCCTGACCTTGAGAAAGTCGATGCAGTCATCAAAATAGCGACCGAGTGATGCGCTTCATTGCACTTTCATCGGACAGTACTGGGAACGGCTACCTACTGAAGGCAGCATCCGGAGAAATTCTAATAATCGAGGCCGGAGTGAAGCTGGCCAAGATAAAGAAGGCTCTGGATTTCGACCTTACACGCATCGCAGGATGCATAGTTAGCCATTCCCATACTGACCATGCCAAGTGCCTGCCGGAATACCACAACGCCGGGATCCGATGCTACATCAACGCCAACACGGCTGAAACATGGCTGAAGGGCCGCCAGTCCGGAATCGCCATTTTAAGGGAGAAGGAGCAGCTCACCATCGGCGAATTTTTAATAAAGCCGTTCGCCTTAGAACACGACGTCGAGAATTTCGGATACCTCATCCACCACTACGAAAGCGGAATGACCTGCTTTATTACCGACACCCACTACTGCCGCTACACCTTCGCCGGACTGACCAACATTTTAATCGAAGCTAACTACTCCAGCGAGATCATAGACCAGAAGCTGCTATCGGGTGCCGGGAGCCTTTATGTCCGAAACCGAGTGCTGACATACCACATGGAATTTGAAACAACTAAAGAATTCCTGCGAGCAAATGACTTGCAGAAGGTCAACAACATCGTCCTGCTGCACCTTTCGATGGGCAACTCGAACAAGGCGCAATTCATAAAGGAAATCACAGATCTGACCGGAAAGCAGGTCCATGTAGCAGAAGAGGGACTGAACATTGAATTTAATAAAACAGCCTTTTGAGATGATTACCAAGATCCATAACATGAAGGTCATCGTAAAGAAAATCCTAATTGATAGCCCAAAAGCCAGGGATAATGATGACCTGCTGAGATTGAAAGTATGGGCGACGCAAAATCCATCGCTGCGAAATGCGAATTACTTATTTATGGACTTTGCCGATGATCTGCTAAAAGAAAGCTATGCCGATGCTGAGAGCATAAGGAGAACCAGGCAGAAGCTGCAAGAGAAGCACCCGGAACTGAGAGGTGATAAATACATTGCCAGGTTAAAGGCAGAGATAGAAATGAGAGCCGAAATGCCAAAACTACAGCTATGAGCAAGGATCCTGCAGTTTTGTTTTATACCAGCGATTTCTTAACTGGTACCGCATTTTTCACAGATGCCCAGAGAGGACAATACATAAGGCTCCTATGCGAGCAGCATCAGATCGGACACATCCCCCCGGAACACATGCTCGAAATTTGCAAAACAGCTGACAGCCCGGTAATAAAAAAGTTCACCACCGACGAAAATGGCTTTTTTTTCAACACTAGGATGGAGGAGGAGATAGAAAAACGCCGGCAATTCTCTGAATACCAGAGTAAAAAAGCGAAAAAACGCTGGGAAGACAGAGAACCAAGTGATGCCCCGGCATTGCCCCGGCATATGCCGGAAGGTATGCCGGAGGCATGCATACGTATTGAAAATGAAAATATAAATATAAATGACTCTGTAATTACAGATAAGGGAGAGAGTGCAGAGAGAGGGAAAAGACAGGAACCAGAGAAACCCAAAATTAAAAAAACAGATTTCATTGATAGGATCATTGAACAATTCGTGGAGGCATCCGGAGGAGAATACGAAATCGTCAACCGAGGTAAAGAGAGAGAGGCTACAGGAAAGCTGCTGCATATTTACAAACAGCGACACCCGGAGTCAGACTCGGAAGCGACGATCAAGGATCTCCGGGCATATTTTGAGCGATGCCTTAAAATAGAAGACCCATGGCTCCGGGAATGGATGAGCATCCCGATTATCATCAGTAAGTTTAACCAGATAAATAGAATTTTGAAAAATGGCAAATCCAAGGGAACTGGCGTCACTGATGCCGAGCTTGCCAGACTCATGGCAAGGAAACACGGAATCGACGCTCCGGCAACAGGCCGATAGCGTCAGCCTTTATACCGATGACAAAGCAGATACCAGGGAGATCATCGAGGCCCAGCTGACCATCAAGAAAGCATACCCATCCCTACCGGCTGGATTTTATGACGTCCTCGACGACAGGATCCGGGCTAACAATTTCACAATCGCCAGGCTGGCCGATGCCGTCAACTTCGTGATTGACAACTGCCGGTACCCAACACCGACGATAGCAGAGTTTATAACATTTGACCGATGCATAAAAGTGAAGACCCACGACCAGATGTGCAACGAGGGACAGGCATACCCGGAGGTATGGGACCAATGGCTGCCGGTGAAATTCCCAGACCGACCCAAGATAGTATGGGTCCACGCTAACGACGTCGAGAAATACAAACTTCAGGATTACCAAGTAACAACACCCAAAAAACAAAAACCATGAATGACGAAATGAAAGAGAGACTCATACTCGTGAGACAGCAGAGCCGGAGGGCAACAGCCAGGCTCATCATACTAACGATCACAGCTGCGGTATTATTGGCAGCAGCGGTCCTGGCCTGGATCGACATAATCAAGGCATGGCAGATAGTCCGGGCCATTAACGGATAGCTTTTTATTACTAACCAAATAAATAAACAAAATGAAAAGATTGACATTTTTAACGACACTCCTGCTGCTGCTTGGCGGATGCGCTTGTACCTTTTCACAGATCCCACCGCAGTATTTGTACGTGGATGAATCATGCGGAGCAGCGCTCCCTGATTACTTACCAAAATTCACATACAGCGACAACTGCGGCATTGATACCGTCTGGCAGTCCCCAACCAGGGGATCCTGGCTGACAGCACCAACTACCACCGTACTGATCCGAGCGATTGACAAATTCGGCAACCATACAGACTTGATGTTTGACGTGACGCTCCTGGACACAATCCCACCAACGATCACATTAGCCGACAGCACCCTGGTCTCAAAAGCCTATTATGATTTAGGGACCATGTACGACATCGCAGACAAAATACTCGCCCGACAGGAATGGTACTTTGACGGGACATTCCCATGGGATGACGTGCAGATACAATACACCGATAGCCTGGGAGTTTTACAGACAATAACGGGGATCCCGGACGAATTAGTCCCAAGCAATCTGTACCTGAATCGGACCCTGGTGACGTGGACTGCAGCCGGGCACGCTTTCACCGGCGACGGGATGAGGGTATTCACATTTGCACAACCGGGTGACACATTGATAGTCCAATGAACAAGAAGAGGTACCCAGGAAACGGACTGAATGCGTCCGTTTCCAAATTTATCCTCCTGGCGATTTGGATCGCAGCAATAGTGATTTTTTACGAGATCGGCAAATTACTCGCCGTCGCATTAATGCACTAACTAAAGCAGAAGAGAGATGAAAGAAATGACCAAAGAAGAGCGAAGGCTCAACAGACAAACGAACATAGCCATCGCTATCGTTCTGGCGATCATCGCCACGTTTGCAATTTTAGCACTAACAATTTAACCCACGACCATGAGAGACACAGTTAGACGTTTCCGTAAAATTTGCGAAAACCTGATCAACGGGAAGACCAAGACCAGAGGAGAGATCCAGCGCATAATGAACATTTCAGATCCGACGCTCAAGAGACTGATGACCGCAACGCTGGATGAGGAATTCCACATCCGAGCATCGATCCTGGGAGCAGTCCAGGATTTCAATAAGAAATTCTGTGATTACGAGCGCATCGACATCGAGCCAGAAGCCAATCAAGATGCCTGGAAGGAACACCTTAAAAAAAACAAACCGGAAAATTTCACAGTACAACTGTCCGCAGGGATCCAGCCTGGGATCCGGGAGCCGGTATCCGTCCGGGACAATTTAGAGATCCTGGCCGACATTTTAACCTGCATCCAGGAGCAGCTGGATCCCGATGTGACAATCCGGATCCGGATCCAGGGAGCAAAAAAACGAATGCCATGAGACGGAACTTAATAATTGTGCTGATCATGGCCATGGCTGTCCCGGCAATGGGACAGAGCAACTGGCATAGCGACACCGGAACGGCAGGATACCTGTCGTTTTCACCGGAGGATCGAGGGATAGGGATGCGATTAGACATGCAGAAAGTCTACGCATCCTTTTCTTTTGGAGACTACCGACTGCCATACGGCGGATACATAAAGGACCACACCAAGCTCGCCGTCGGGATCCTTTACGACTGGTTTACACTTGGCATGACTTACCATGACTGGGGAGACACCAAGGAGACGGTCCAGCTTTACGGATACAACCTGCGCCACTATTCGATTGAGGCCGGAGGCAGGATCCAGGTCATCGGTCGCTTTGTGGCAGCCTTCAGGTATGACATACTGCGCCGGGAGGGAACGGTAGACTTTGGAATTTCATTTTAAACCATGACAATGAAAGCAATAGGAGAGATAGCCATGAGAGCAGGATTGTTGATCATTCCAAATTTAACGGGAGACATAAACCAGACGACATACATAGCGGATTGCATGAAGGTAGTGCAGAAGGAGGGATTTATCCCCCTCTGCCCAAATATTTATAAGCCTTACACGGAGCAGACCCAGCTGCAGTACGCCCATAGAGTAAAACATGCGGTGGAAGCCACATTTTTATTTGTCGATTTTGGTGAGGACCAGGAGATGACAGCCATCGCTGAACTTTTCGACAATGAGCAGGTGCGAAGACGGACCACCGGAGAGAAAGCTGCGGCATACAAAAATACGCTGTTTGGCATTTTGCAGGAAGTGAGCAGCCGGACAAACATCCCGATAGTTGATTTGAAAAGGAACACCCGGAAGAGGGAGATCGTAGATGCCCGGTTTGTTTATTTTTTGAGGGCCAAGCAGTACACGAATTGCTCCCTCTCAAAAATCGGAGCTTTGGTAAGCAAGGACCATGCGTCTGTTTTACACGGAATTAAGGAGGCGCAAAATACCGCACAAGTTCAGGAAGTTTACAAATTATGCTTTTCAGATGACGACGCTTAATTCAGTATACGAATCGTACCACAGGATATCGGACCGATACTTTGTGCTGCAGAGAAACCAGGAGACCGGGCAATACCGCTACATCTGGCAAACGCATGCCAAGCCGATAATAATACCAGGCTTCGAGGATTACGACTTCTTTATCTTACGCAAGGAGTCCGGCTACGCAATATTTGAAGGGCTGACAGGAACCATGGTTTTAATAATCCAGAGAGGAAAGACGATGGATCTGCGCCGCAAGGACCGAAGGGAAATATCGAAATGGGCTGAGCAAGCCATTGTAAAAAGGGGAGGGAGGGCCACCATCAACCAGGCAATCGTGAATTTATTGATGAACGGTAAGAAACCATCCCCCAGGTATCAGAAGACAATAACGCTAAAAGTAAACCGATGAATCCAGAAGATATGAAAGAAGCAACCCAGACTTTAAATTCGGTAGCAACCGGAATCAAGGCCGGAAGAAAAGGACCAGGATACCTGGTCCAAACCAGGCAGGGGAAAGGGCGTACCTTCCACAGCGATCAGCAGATCGATGGGAAAATCCCGGTTTACCTGGAAGACGGAAGGAAGATGCTGTGCCGTCCGGGAACCATGAATCTGATAGGATTTGTAGACTGAATCCGGGGAGGATCCCAGATACAGATTGAGATCCTAGGGATCCAATACGCTGCAATAACAAAGGACAAATGCCAATAAGACCAGAGAACAAGCACCGCTACCCAGACGACTGGACGGAGATCCGGGAGAGGATCCGGGCCAGGGCAGGTAACAAATGTGAAAATTGCCATGTCCGCAATCACGCCATCGGGATCCGACTCAAGGATGGATCCTTCCGTCCGCTGACAGCTGCAGAGAGGAACCAGGTGCATGCCAGGATAAAGAACAAGCGAAGCAGCATGAGAGAGAGCCTGAAATTTCATGGGTATTTCCGTATCGTTTGCACCGTAGCCCACCTGGACCATACCCCAGAGAACTGCCAGGAGGAAAATCTCCGTTTCTGGTGCCAGCGCTGCCATAACCAATACGACCGGAAGCACCGGATAGAAACAAACAGATGTCGAAAACTTAATGGGCAACTTTCGCTGGGAATTTAAAAAAATAGTTACATTTGAAGTCTCTGACTGATCACATATAAAGGCGACAGACATGAAGACGACTGAATGCTAACGGAAATCCAAATGCCGACAACGCCAGAATGGCCCTCTACGGAGGGCTTTTTTTATGCCTTTCAACACCTGTTGAAAACTCGCCTTCCGAAAGAAGCGAAAAATAGTTATAATTCAGTTTTACAAAAAGGCAGAACAGAAAACGGCAGCAAAATGTAAATCAGGGTTTAATAATTGAGGCTTTTTTACTTTTGGCTGGCGACAGAAGGCTTAAAAAGACGAATGAAGCTATCAGCAATTCATATTAATCCGAAAAATCCGAGAATAATACGGAACGGAATGTTTGAAAAGCTCGTTTTGAGTTTAAAAGACTTCCCTGAAATGATGGAACTCCGACCCATCATCATCGACGACCAGAACATCATCCAGGGAGGAAACATGCGGTACCGGGCTTTAAAAGAGCTTGGATACAAGGAGATCCCGGACAGCTGGGTCAAAAAGGGAAAAGAGCTGACCCCGGAGCAATGGAAAGAATTTGTAGTGAAGGACAATCTGTCCTACGGCGAATGGGACATGGACGCCCTGGCTGCCGACTACGACCTGGAGCAGCTCGAAGGCTGGGGATTTGACTGCCCGGATTTATACGAGACCCACGACCCAAAGAAGATCCAGGATGACAATTACAAGATCCCGGAGCAGATCGAGACCGACATAAAACTCGGCGACGTTTTCACCGTTGGCCGGCACAAATTAGTCTGCGGCGATGTGACAAAGAAGGAATACGTCGACCTTTTGATGAAGGACAAGGAAGCCGACCTGTTGCTGACGGATCCACCGTACAACGTCAACTACGGAGAGAAGGTCCACCAGGCGAACATCGCAAATGACAATCTCCCGGATACGGCGTTTTATAATTTCCTGTTTGACTTTTACAAGCGGATGCTGGCCGTCATGAAAAGCGGAGCAAGCTATTACATTTTTCATGCAGACAGCGAGGGCTATAATTTCCGCAAGGCTTTGCACGACAACGGAGTCGACATCCGGCAATGCCTGGTATGGGTAAAGAACACCCTGGTCCTGGGACGGCAGGATTATCACTGGCGCCACGAACCGATCCTCTACGGATGGAAGCCAGGCGCACCGCATTATTTCATAAACGACCGGACCCAGACAACCGTCATCGACGAGGAGATCGACGTCAAGAAAATGAAACGGGACGAATTGCTGCAGCTGCTTGCTGAGATTATGTCGGAGAAAAACCCGACATCGGTCATTTATCACGATAGGCCCAGCTCGAGCGAACTGCACCCGACCATGAAACCAGTCCCCCTGGTGGGATATTTGATGCAGAACTCCAGCAAGCTGAACGACATCGTCGTGGACCCATTCATCGGATCCGGGACGACAATGGTAGCAGCGCACCAGCTCCGCCGCCGCTGTTTTGCAATGGAGATCGACCCCGGATATTGCGAAATCACGATAGACCGAATGCAGAAATTAGACCCGGAGATCCAGGTGACCAGGAACGGGAAGCCTTACGAACGAATCGCTCAACTGTCGGAAGATGTCGGAAATAGTCGATAATAGTCGCAAAAAGGTCGAAACATGTCGCCAGATGTCGCCAGATGTCGGGAATAATTGCGAATTATCGAAAGATGTCGCCAGATGTCGGAAAATGTCGGAAAATTCTGGAAAAATCAGAAAGATGTCGCCAACTATCGCCAGATATCAGAAAAATCGACAAAATGTTAAAAGATGTCGCCCAATATCGGAAATTGTCGAGGAATATCGAAAGATGTCGCAACTATGACAGACCAGGATCCCATAAACGAAGATTTCAACGAGCTGGACCAGGCGTTTGACTTTGACTTTGACATTGACGCTTTCTTTGGGGACCAGTCCGAAGCCGACGTCAACACCCGATTTATCAAGCCGCCACAGTTTAAACCCAAGCTGGACCATTGGAAAAACGCCAAAAAGACGGCAGCGAAAATAGACATCACCCCAGGCTTCTGCTATTTCGGAATTATCGACGGATCCTTCATTTTCGGAGATTTAATAGAGGCGCTTTTTACCCAGAAGCTCATACGGGCATTTCGCATGGACATTACCACATTGAGCATGAGCCAGGAGAACGTCGACAGCCTGGCAACCCTGCTCCTCAAGGGCTACATCAAGGAATTGAACCTGACCGTCAGCGACTATTTCTATGCCCACGAACGCAAGGACTTAATACCATACATCCACCGGGAGCTGGACATCGATAACCGATTTCAGCTCGTCGTTTCAGGCAACCACACCAAAACCGTCGTGGCAAAACTGACAAACGGGATCCACCTGGTAATACACGGAAGCGCAAACCTACGCAGCTCCGGGAACATCGAACAAATCATGATCCAGGACAGCAAGGAAATATACGACTTTGTCACCGGAACCAATGACCGAGTGATCGAGAAATTCAAGACAATCAACAAATCAGTAAGGAGGGCAAAATTATGGCATGGAGTAGTAGAGGCGGTCGAAGCGGTAGCAGATCGTCAGCAGCAAGAGGACGCCGCCAGGGAACAATAGACTTCTCTGGAGTCCCGTTTTAACCGCAGATGCGTAAATATTCCCAGAATTGCACACGATGGCGAGTAAAAAACAGGAAGCGGACATTGAGATGAAAAAGCAAGCCTTCATCGAGGCGATGCATAAAACATTTGGTAATGTGACGGCATCCACCAAGGCCATCGGCATCTCCAGACGCTCCGTTTACAACTGGGCCAAGGATGACCCGGAATTTAAGGCCCAGATGGAGAGTACTGACTACCAGGAGTCATACAAGGATGCCATCGAGGCCAAGCTGGCCAAGTTAGGGATCCAGGATGAGAACCCGACCGTTTTAATCTTCCTGGCAAAAACCAAGGCCAAAGATCGGGGATATGTGGAGACACAGGAAAGCAAGCACACCGGCATACCACCGGCAACAATTATAAACGTCCGGACACCGGAGAATGCCGAGAGGCTTAAAGAATTCATGAAAAGTGGAAGTCAATCTAACTGACATATTTTTTAAGAACCTGCAGGCTTACCAGGGAAAGGAGAGCCTGATCATCAACCAGGGCAGCACAGGATCCAGCAAGACATGGTCCATCCTGCAGCTGCTTTTTATGATTGCCAGGGAGTCAGCAGAGGGCCTGGTCATTTCCGTGGTGAGCTACGCCCTGCCACATTTGAAGCTGGGAGCGATACGAGACTTTGACAGGATCCTTTTATCATTCGGCCTGGAGCCGTCAGCCATTTGCAACAAATCAGAATACGTTTACAAAATCGGCAAGTCATCAATTGAATTCTTTGGCATCGAGGGCAACCTGGCAAAAGTACACGGTCCGAGGAGGGATATCCTTTACATTAACGAGGCCAATAAGAAGATCACATATGAAATTTTTGACCAGCTGCACACCAGGACCAGGAAATGCACCATAATCGACTACAACCCGACGTCCCGGTTCTGGGTCCACACCGAGGTAATCCCTAATTTTAATCACGCTTACATCCACAGCACCTGGAGAGACAACCTGGAAAACCTGACCGAGGTAGAGCTGGAGAAGATCCAGAGCAAGTACAACAAAAAGGGATTTGAGAACTGGGTGCAGGTTTACGGAGAAGGGGAGGTCGGGATACTGGAGGGCCAGATCCTGACCAATTGGAGAATAGGCGAATTTGACACAACAATCCCATATGGCTACGGCCTGGATTTCGGCTTTCACCCGGATCCCGATGCCATGATCAAGGTAGCCCTAGATGAGAAGCGCAAAAAAATATACTGGGATGAACGCATGTACCAGACCGGGCAATCGACCGACACACTGAGAAGGGCTGTGCTGGGATCCGTCGACAAGGCCAACGATTTGATTGTGGCGGAATCAGCAACACCCAGATCCATAGCAGACCTACAGCAGCCGTCCGGAGCAGCCAGGCTACGGCTGAACGTGGTGCCAGTGATAAAGAACGGTACCGTCAGCGAATGGCTGAAGGAAATGCAAGGATACGAGATCATCGTGACAGAAGACAGCTATAACGCACAACAGGAGCTGAGCAACTACCTATGGGCCGATAAAAAAGCCGGAATACCCATCGACGCATATAACCACCTGATCGACGCCGGCAGGTACTATTTCATGTTTCAGAAACAGAAAATTGATACAAATGTTTGGAGTTAAGAAATACCAGGAGATCATAGGCCAACAGAAGGCCATGCTTGCAGAGATGGAGTTTAAAGTGACGGAGCAGAACCAGCTATACCGGGCGCTTTACGATATGCTCGCAACCGGAATGCCGCTGGGCCAGGACTCAAAGATGAAGGACTACGTCAAGCAGGGCTACGAAGGCAACCCGGATTTATTTAGCATAGTGACCAAGCTCGCCGGGATGTTCGCCCAGGTTATGGACAACGTGAAGATAGTCCAGTACCGAGGAGACAAAGAAGAGGAGATACAGAACGACGAGATAGACACGCTCCTGGACCGGATCAATTACTACCAGACATTTCATGAATTCTGCCGGCAATGGGAGGTCTTTTTTTTAATCACCGGCAACGCCATCACCTATGCTCCCAAGTATACAGCAGGGATGAACAGAGGCAAGCTGACCAATGACGGGCTGCTTTTAATGCCGACCCAGAACATAACCATCGAATCGGGAGGCTGGCGCAAGCCGATAAGCAAATACACCCTGGACATTAACCAGACATACCGCATCGACGTGACCGACGTCTGGCATGAGAGGCTCACCCCGACGCTGGACTACAGTGAAGGCCGCAATTTCATGGGCATGTCCCCGGTCAAGGTAGCAGCGAACATAATCAACAGCCAGAACAAGGGATACGAGGTGACCAGCAAGATGTATGCATACGGACACCCTCCCGGGATTATTTCAAAGAAGGTGGAGCCAGGATCCGGGAGCGACTCGACGGCAGAGCAAGAATCCAAGTTCAGGGAACGGTACCGGACCAAATACCAGGGCGTAGACAACATGGCTATCCCCATTTTCACAATGGGAGAGCTGTCATACACGAAAATAGGCTACGACAACCTGAAAGAGCTGGAAATTATATCGATGAGCGAGCATGGCCGCAGGATCTTCTGCAACATTCTCCAGGTGCCGGCACAATTATTCAATGACACAGCCGCCAGCACCTTCAATAACATGACCGAGGCCAGCAAGACCATCTACACCAACCGACTGATCCCGGACGTCGCTCAGTTTTGCGCAGGATTTAACAGGATCCTGAAGGCATACGGAGACTTTGAAATGAAGCCGGACTATTCAGACATCGAGGCGCTCCAGGATGACAAGGCAAAGAAGGCCGAATGGGTGAGTAAAATGTTTAACGACGGTGTGATCACCGGCGACGACTACCTCGAAGCAATGGGTGAAGAGCGCACCGAGCTGCCGGAGATGCAGCTGCGCTTTATGAATGCCAACAGGGTGCCTACCAATTACGAAGAGGATCCGGCAGCCAGGGAGCGAAGCAATAAATTCTATGAAAAGTTAGGACTTCAGAACGGATTATAGTAAAATTGGAACAAATGGAACCATCGAAGAAACAAAAAGCACCAGAATCGGCCAAGGTAGCCGATAAAACCTACACCAAGGCCGAAGTGACAGAGATACTGAAGAGGCAGATCAAGGAATGCTCCGAATCCATCGAGTCAAGCAATCTGAGCAGATACACTGCCAGCCTGCGAATCCAGGCGACCAAACTCGTGACCTTTTAACCAGGGACCAATGGACCGGAAGCGCAGATGGCAGATAGTGGATAGGCAGAAGGCCGCATACCGCAGGTCAATGACCCCGGTATTCATGCGAGCCTTTGATAAGCAGATCCAGCCGCTGTACGACCGGATCCAGGTCGTGAGCGACATCCGGGACATTGAGATGCCGCCGCTGGACAACCAGGCCATCAATGATGCATACCACAAGCTGTACCAGGTAACGGCAGTCGACTATGCCAAAGCCAAGCGGAAGCAATGGCAGCAGACCAGGAAGAAAGAAGGGGATGACGAAATATTTGAAGATTTGATCATGCAGGAGATCGTCGCTTATTTGCAGAAGCATGCCGGATCCACCGTCGTCGCTGCAGGAGACACCTCGATCACCCTGATCGAGAACCTGCTCAAAAAGCTGACCCCAGAGATCGTGGAGCTGGGCCTGGGAGCCGGAGAGGCGCAAACCATGCTCCGGGACCAGATAGCCAGCGCCTGGCATGAGGCAAAATACTACCGGACCGAGCGAATCGTCCGAACAGAGGTAAACCGGGCATCCAACTGGGGAAGCCTCCAAGGATCCAAAAGCCTGGCCCTGGAGATGAACAAAGTATGGCTGAGCGCCTACGCTGCCAACTCCAGAGAAGAGCATACGGCTGCCGACGGACAGAAGGTCGACCTGAACGAATCATTCATCGTTTGGGGAGAGACGCTCGACTTCCCAGGCGACCCGGCAGGGAGTGCAGAGAACACAATCAACTGTTTATGTGGATTTTATGAGGAATTAAAATAAAAGCAATGGAAGCATCGATCTTACTCAAAAACACCGAACACATCGTCAAGGACCTCGACGAAACCAAGGGCATCGTGGTGATTTACCTGAATGCCTTTAACCTCGAGGACACCGACGGCGATATCTCCCTGCCCGGATCCTTTAAGCGGACATTTAAAAATAACGGCGACAGGATCCAGCACTGGCTGAACCATAACAGGGACCAGCTGATAGGCGTACCCATCAAACTGGGAGAAGACGACTACGGAGCCTACGCCCACAGCCAGCTGAACATGAAGAAGCAGCTGAGCCGGGACGTCTTCGAAGATTACAAACTATTTGCCGAACATAACAAGACCCTGGAGCATTCCGTCCGAGTCTCCCCGGTGAAATTTGAGGAGACCAGGGACAAGGACCGGACCATCCGGAGCGTTTCGGAATGGAAGATGATAATGGAGTATTCAACCGTTTATGGCTGGGGAGCCAACAGCGGAACGCCCCTCATCGACATCAAGGCATTCAGCGACCTGGAGCTGATGATGCGCAAAGGAAATTATAGCGATGAGAAGGCCAGGCTCATCGAAGAGACATACAACAGACTGAAGAGACTACTCGAATCTGATGACTCGGAAGGCACTCCCGAAAAGGACTCGCCAACACTCACAGAGGCAGAGAGATTAAATAAATTTTATAATTCACTAATAATTTAGACATGGCAGACGAAAAAAAATCAGTCGAAGAAATCGCAGCCGGCATCAACAAATCGATCGAGGACCTTAAAAAGTCCGTGAACGAGAAAGCCGACCTTGCCGTTTTGGAGACGAAGCTCACAGCGGTCACGTCTAAGCTGGACAAGCTGTTCGATAAAGACGGGAACACAATCGCCCCGGAATACGTCACCAAGCAGCAGTCACAGCTCGACGAGATCTCCACACAGCTCAAACAGATCGGGGAATACCAGTCTGGTAAGGGCAAGAGTGTGAAGGAACAGCTCATGGAGAAATTCAAGAGCGACGAATTCAAAGAGAGGCTCAAGAAATCCGGTGGTAAAGGCGAGATCTTCGGTATGGAGGTGGCCCATAAAGCCGCAAACATCGATACCGACGACATCAACTCCGGCACAATTGAGACTCAGACAGACATCGGAGTCGCCAAGGCTCCGTGGCGTAACACACCCATATGGGATAACATCAACAAGGGCGTCATCGGCGCCGGCAGGGATAGCATCTCATGGTGGGAGCAGACGACCAGGACCGACTCAGCAGAAGAGGTCACCGAGAACGCTGCCCCGGCAGCAGGATCGGCGCTGACCTGGACCAAGCAGAGCATGGACATCAAGATGATCAAGGACTTTACCAAGGTCTCCAAGTCAGCTCTTGAAGATTTTGAATACATCAGCTCCGAGATCGATGACCTGATCAGCAACGGGATCCCCAGGCAGAGGGAAGCAGGGCTGCTCGACGGAACCGGCCTGACCAAGTATCTCAAAGGGATCACCGCTTATGCAAAAACTTTTGCATGCCCGGACAACTTTGATAAGATCGCAAATGCAAACGAGGGTGACGTCCTGGCCGCAGCCATGCTGCAGGTCATGAACGGATACACCAGCGATGCAGAGAAGAAAGGCTGGATGCCTTCGATCGTGATGATCAACCCCGGAAGCCTTGTGAACATGAGGCTGCTCAAGAACAGCATGAACAGCTACATGCAGCATCCGCTGATTTCAGCTGATGGCAAGATCTTCAACGGAGCGCTGATCGTTCCGAACCTCGACCTGGATGCCGGTCAGTTTATCGTCGGCGACTTCTCCAGGGCCAAGGCATACGTGAAGAGAATGATGAGGATTTCATTCCATTACGAGAATGAGGACGACGTGCTGAACGACCTCGTGCTTGTTTTGGCAAGTGAAAGAATCGCCGGACTGAAGGTGACAACCCCGGAGGCTTACGCTTTCGTGACCGGAACCTTTGCCGCTGGCAAGAGCCTGATCGAATCGGTAGAAGCATAAGGAAGGAGGAAACCATGAAAAAGCTAATAGCAATTTTTATCGCCTTCACCTTCCTGGCAGTTTTCGCCCAGGCCCAGACCGGAACCGCCGTATCTCATGTGATGGCCCCTGGCCAGACCTACTATGAGTACGTCCCCACCGCTTCGCAGTACATCGGCGGAGCGACTACCAGCACAACCGCTGGGTACGATACGCTTTATTTCGAGATCCTGGCAAACAAGACTACCCCCGTTAATTGCAACGTGAGGGTCGAAGTTACCAGGGCTGGTACGACAGATACGTATGACATCGACCTGCAGGCAAAATTATTTGCAAATGGCTCATACGCAGCAATCGTGGAGAGCGCAACCAATACTGCCTCCAAAGAACTGGCTGACACCATCCGCTACCAGATGAACCCGAATACAGCCAAGGCATTCAGGTATTATCGAGTCATTGTGAATGACGACAACGCATGCGCAGCGACCGACAGCCTGGTGATAAGCAAGGTGATATTCAGGCTACTCGAAAGACGGTAACCAAAAAGCAGATAACCGAGGGAGGGAATCCGCCCTCCCTCATTTAAAAACAAAAAAATGATAAACGTAACACTCATCAATGGGAAAAAAATCCAGATCCTGCCGCAGGAAAAAGCAGGACTGATCCGGGCCGGGCTGCTCGCCGATGAAAAGAAGAGCAAGGTCAAGGAAGAGAAGGAAAAATCAACTACCAAGGAAGAGAAGAGCCTCGGCGAGACCAAGACTGTGAAGACAGCGCCGGTACCCAAAAGGCCGGTGAACATCGACGCATCCAGCATAATGAACAAAGCCCAGGCAAAAGCCGGAGCCAAAAAGTAATAAGATGGACACCAGGATAAAGACCGACCTGACTGCAGAGGTGATAGCCCTCGATGACGTCAAGAATTTCATCAAGTTCGATGAGGACAGCGACGAGGAGGTCCAGCTGATCCAGGATATGATCACCGCAGTCCGGGCGCATTTCGAGAAGCGGACCGGGCTCTCATTCGGAGAGAAGACATATGAAACGCTGTTCCATTATTACGATAGGCCGTTTCTGCTCCCCGTAGCCCCGGTGATCAGCATTGAATCCGTGGAGGTGGTCGATTACGAAGGGACAAAGACAGCCCTGACGCTGAACTCCGGATATTACAAAAGAGGGATGCTCGAGGTCGGGATCCTGGCGACCATTTCAGAGAGCGAAACGCTCCTGGTTACATACACGGCTGGATATGGCGACGACGCCACCCAGAAACTGCCGGCAGATTTGAAGAACGCCATGAAGATGCAGGTGAAGCAATGGTACGACAACCGTGACGACTTCCTGGAATTTAACATCCTGGGAAGCATCGACCGAGTCCTGCAGCTGCACAAGATGAAACTCATATGAGACCGACGAAATACAACACCCGGATAACCATCATCATGCCGACCAAAATAGACAATTTGATCGGAGGCTGGAAATACGACTACGACAATCCGGAGTGGACCATTACAACCTGGGCTTCAGTACTGCCGATCAAGGGACTGAAGAAAATGGAATACACCAGGCTGGGATACACCACAATCTACGAGGTCGAGATGAGAGCCAGGGAGACAAATCCGGATGGCGAATGCCGCATAACCTGGGGAGGGAACAATTACCAGGTCGTAGCGATTTCCGTCGACGAAAAGGTGAACATGGACATAGGGAGGACCGACTGATGATAGTGATGCGGATAGAGGACAAGGAATTCAGGATGCAGATGCAATCATTTGCAAAGAAGGCAGATCTCAGCTTTTCGAGAGCCGTTATCCGGGCGACTTTCGAGATGAAAAAAATGGCCATGCTCAAAGTACGGGACATGACCAGGAATTCAAAGGTAAAGAGCAGCTATCTGCTGAACAACATACGGGAACGAATCACCAATAAAGGGATGACGGGAGAGGTCATAAGCGCAGCGAATTATTCCCAGGCATACGAAGAAGGGACCAGGCCACACATAATCCGAGTGAAAAACAAAGGAGTCCTGGCCGGACCTTTAAGGGGAGCGCCTCAAGGCTGGGCCGTCAGCGCAAAGAGCAGGGAAATGGGATACGCCACCTACGGGAAGCAGGTGCAGCACCCCGGAACCTCCCCCCATCCCTTTATGTTCCCGGCCTGGAAATTTGCATGCCAGAAACTGGAGGAATTTATAAGACAAGCGCTATGAGTTACAAGGATCCAACAAACCAGCTGCTCGCCGCTTACCAGAGCCTCCTCTCCGGGAGCCTGGTCTACGGAGGCCAGGCCGTGAAGGTAGGGACGAAGATCCCCAGACGGACGACGCTCTACGTTTTGCTTTTCGTGGAGGCGCTGAACAATTACTCAACAGGCGACGCTACGATTTATAACGCCACCGTTGCAGCCCAGATAACCAGCATCCAGAACCTGGGCGAAGGAGACGAAACGATAGTGAACGACGTGATGGAGCAGATCCTGCCATTTATCGACAACCCGGACGCAATACAGATGGCAGATTTCACATGCCTGACTGCTAACTTTAATGACATGGAGCCAGGAAACGAGACCGACGAGACCAATTACATCATAACCAAAAAAATAAGAATGAACCATTTTATCGAACAAAAATAAATACTACGCAAAATGAAAAAACAAATCCTTTTCTTAACAATCATCGCACTGGCCGTCATTGCCATTGCAGCTACCAGCGTCCGGTCCGCCCGACTTGTAAGCTCGCTGAGCGTTTCGGAGAATCTGGTGACACCAACCACATCGACATACATCGAGCTGAACGGCCTGAACGAAGTGGTGAATTACATGGACGGATCCACCAGGGCTGACGCCGACAACGTCTGGGCAGGATCCGTCGACGGAGACGGGACCATCAACCTTACAACCCTGACCAACTCCCTGGGCGAAGCTCTGGATCTCACCGACGAGGTCGTTGTGGCTGTTAAATTTCAGCTGGAAGATGTCTCCGGAGCCACATGCACCATCAGCCAGGGAGCGACAAACCCATATCCCCTGTTCGGATCCACGTATTCATTTCAGCTCCTGGCAAACCAAAGCCTACTTTTTAAAGCAGACACCGTGCTGATACCGGTCTCCGCTTCGGCATGCAACATAGCATATGACGGAGCTATATCAACGACAACACTGAAGATAATACTCATAACAGCAGATAGTTACCAATAATTAAATTGAATTGAAATGGCAAAGAAACCAGGCTACAAAATTGTGCTGCAGTTCGATACCAAAACGCTGGTAGGATACCGCAACCACAGCATGGACGCAGAAGCGGACATGGCAGACGCAACCACCGGAGCATCGACCAACCAATGGAAAGAATACGTGCCGATGTTCAAAGGGATGGAATTCAGCGTAGACGGACTATACGATCCGGTCGCAGGAGGGAACAGCACCTTTGATGATGCATACAGCCTTCTGGCCGCCGGCACGGCTTTCACCGCAAAGTATGGCGGAACGGAAGTGGGCGACGTTTACTACCAGGCCAGCGCCTACATACGCAGGGTCCACCAGGCAGGGCCATATGACGACCTCGCCAGCTATACCATCGACGTCATCGTATCGGGCGAACCGACCAAGGGAACCGTAGCTGCGCCGTAATGGAGAAGTGGGAAACACAGCTTAACCTTAGATTTCCGGGCATGCCCTGGAAATTTAAGGTGGGCTTTGTATTTGAATGGAAAGCATGGCTGATCGCTTACGACCTGCTGAAGATAGGGCCGGAAGAGTTTAACGCATTGCCGTCAGAGCAACAGCTCGCCACAATCACATACGCAGCAGCAGCATGGTACAGAATGAAAAATGGTAAGAAAGTCTTTTTTACCAGGGACCAACTGACTGCAGCATTGATGAACGCCAGCAAAGCGGATAACTTAAGAATCATCCATGCGCTCCATTATGCCCAATTTCCTGACTGGCTGAAAGCAGGGATGCCGGAGGTAGAAAAAAAAAACGAACCAGAGACCTGACGATTGAGGCCATCTATGAAATGGCGTTTGTAGAACTTTGCCTCACGGAAGATCAGTTTTTTTCAATGCCTCCATTTCGCACCCTGCTGCTGCAGATGCAATACCGAAGACGGATAGACCGAGCATGGGAGCAAACGAGATTTATAGCGATGATGCAGAACAACACAGCCCAGGGAAAGAAACAGAATCTCACGGTACAGCAACTCGTTCACTTACCATTCGATGACAAGAGCAAATCGGATACATGGACACAGGATGAAGCTGAAGATTTAATGCAAAAATGGCCAGACATACCAACAAACTGATTTGAGATGAAGATCGTAGGACAATTGAAAGCAATCCTCGGACTTGATAAGAGCAAGTTTGATACAGGTATGGGACAAGCCGAAAAGCGGACCAGTAAATTTGCAGGGCTGGCCGCAAAGCTCGGTGGAATCTTCGCTGCCGTCTTCGCTGTCGGGAAGATTGCACAATGGGGTAAGGCTTCCGTGGAAGCATACAAGGTCCAGAACGAAGCAGAGATCAAACTTGCTACGGTCATTAAACAACGCATGGGACTGGGACAGGATGCTGTCGACTCCCTGATGAAACAGGCCGCCGCTTATCAGGAGATAGGGGTCATCGGCGATGAGGTGCAGCTTTCCGGGCTGCAGCAGCTGGCAACATTTGTCCGTCAAAAGGAATCCCTCGATGCCATGCTGCCGGCAATGAACAACCTGCTCGCTCAGCAGAAGGGCAACAACGCCACAGCGATGGACGCCGTCAATATTGCCAATATGATGGGCAAGGTCCTCGATGGGCAGGTAGCATCACTCCGCAGGGTAGGCGTTTCTTTTAATGAGGCTCAGGGTGAAGTGCTGAAGACGGGAACGGAGCTGGAGAGAGCCGGCATGCTGGCCCAGGTCATAACCGACAACGTCGGGAATATGAACGAGGAATTCGGAAAGACCGACCTGGGCAAAATCACCAAGTGGAAAAATGCCTGGGGAGATTTTAAAGAGATGCTCGGAGCGAAGCTGGTCCCTATTCTCGGAAATATTGCAGCCTGGGGAACCAGGATGCTGCCGAAGATAGCCGATGGCTTCCGGGCCATTCGGACTGCGCTACACGGCGTCATCAATTATTTTATCGACCTTTACAACGAATCGACTGCCTTTAGAGGAGTGATCCAGGGGATAATATTTATTACCAAAACACTCTGGGCCTCCTTTAAGACAGGGATTGCAACAACGCTGGGCTATTTCAAGATTTTAGGCCAAGTTTTAAAGGACGTCTTCACAGGCAACTGGAAGGCGATCGGTGACCACGTCCGGGAGGGACTGCAGAGCATAGGAGAGAGCGTAAGAGATTACGGCAAAACGGTCGCAAACAACTGGGATGATATGATGGAGAACATGACGAAGAAACCGCATGTTCAAAACATCGAAGTGAAGGCGAAAGTTGCTGGATCCGGAGGAGGAGAGACAATACCAGTAACAGAGGCAACCGCTGCAGCAGGGAAGGCTACTGATGAACTCGGCGAAGACTACTGGCAGAACCAGATAAAAGCAGCAGCCGAATACGAAGACTTTATATCACAGCTCCATAAAACCCAGGGAGAAGAGACGGCCGAATACTGGCGGAATCAGATCATCGCCGCAGCGGAATACGAGGAATTTCTGGAGGGACTGAAGGGAACGGTCACCGACTACGGGAAACTGACAGAAGAAGTCTTCATGGGATTGCAAAACAGCTTTTATGAAGCCTTCACCTCCAACGAAAACGTCCTTCAGGCTTTCGGCAAAGCATTTGCAGATTTCATCAAGTCAATGATCGCAAGGCTGGCAGCAGCAACAGCAGCCTCGCTGGCATTGGCAGCAGTTATGATGCTTATACCGGGTCTGGGTGCAACTATGGGATTTAAAAGCGGATCCAGCTTCGGTAAAATATTTGGAGGGCTGATGAAGAAGGGCATAGGCATAGGCATGGCCAACGGAGGGACCGTCCCACCGGGATACCCGAATGACAGCTTCGGCCCGGTCATGCTTTCATCAGGAGAGACAGTGCTGACAGCCAGCCAGAGTAACGGACTGAATGGCAAGATCGACATAACCGTACACGGAGACATAGCCGGAAGAGCAATCGCAATCTTAGGCAGAAGAACGGAGGTGGAGAACTAATGGCCTGGAACTGGAAATACGAAGCCTTAACCAGGGACCGCCACAACATTCTCTGGACATCGAAGATTTATAAGCAAAATTACTACGGCAGCGTTATTCAATTGATCGGAGGAGGAGAGCCGCTGGTTTTTGAGCATGTCACCGAATCCGACGACCTGGTGGATCCCATCAAAAGCTTGAGAGCCAAGCTGACGGTAAAATCCTATGCCATGTTTTTCTTTGAGGACCTTTTTACGGTGGACGACATGACCAACAAGGTGGAGATCTACCAGGGAGCCAGCCTTTATTTTTCAGGCTTCGTGGATCCACGACAATGCTCAGAGCCTTACGGACCAGTCCCCTACGACGTGACCATCTACTGCGTCGACGGGCTTACTTATTTGAAAAACATCATTTATGAAGACACCCCAGGAGTACCTTATAACGGGCTGCGTTTCAAATCCCAGATCATTCTGGACATCCTCGGTAAAATAGGCTTTACCAGCTTCAGGGAATTCGTGAACGTTTACGAGACGAACATGGACTCCGACGTTGACGACTCCCCGTTTGACCAGAGCAAACTGAATGCGGACCGCTTCGAGGGCAAGTACTGCGACGAGGTATTGAAAGAGGTCCTGAAAGAATACGTTGCAGCCATTAAACAGCAGGACGGAATCTTTCACATTTGGCGTCCCAGGGACCAGCGGAAGCTGACGGTTTATGGCCGGACATTCACAGGAGCCACGACAAAGACAGCCACATCGATGGAACCCCAGCAATTCATCGACAGGCCGGGATACAGCTCAGCGCTGCGCCAGGTTCCGGGAGGTAATACAGGATACCAGCGCCCTGCGAAGAAAATCATCATCAAGCAGGACTACGGCTACAAAGAGAGCTGGCTGGATAACTGGGATTTTCAGCCGGAGACATTTGACGGAACCACCTTTAGAAACTGGACCAAGGATAGCGGAATAACCGTCCTGCCAGTCAATTCATTGATAGCCAGCGAGAAAAACGGCTTTTTTATCGACGTCGCCGCATCTTCAGGAGGCCCCAGGCTGATGCAAGCATTCGGATACAACTCCGTGGTACCAGGAACCGGAGCCGACCAGTTCTTTGTCGAGTTAAAATACATGATTTATAACCCGACGGCAAGCACCATATCGTCGGTCCTGGTTGCGTTTAAAATTTATTCTTCATCCAGCGTAAAATACCTGCAGCCGCAAGACGAGATAAACGCCATCTTTACAGTCAGCGGCGGCACAATTTATATCACAGAAACATCCGTCGCACCAGGAGCAACAGAATGGAAGACATGGAGAAGACAGGTCCCAGCAGGGATCCCGGATACCGGGCCATTCTGGTGCGAATTTTCAAAGGGAACAGCGACGGAATCCATTTACATAGGATTTAAGGACGTGAAGATAGGAGTCACCTCTGGAGAGATGGCCGTTTTTACCAGGACAACAGCGCTGATCAACACCGGAGCGAACAGGAGAATGTCGCCATCCACAATGTCGCTCGGAACCAGAAAGGCAACCTTTGTGATAAAGGAAATCACGGAGAAGACATACGAAAAGACCAATGACATCAACGGGGAGGAGAAACAGTACGAATTCGACATCGGCGACATCATCGGCAGCAACATTGATAACATAATTGAGCAATTCGCAGGAG
>JACZKY010038977.1_pt1 | contig 25183 bp, 25 predicted proteins | sample 8237611 | NCBI WGS metagenome assembly JACZKY01 (sample SAMN16148055, study PRJNA663545) | marine sediment metagenome | biome: sediments and biomass from bioreactor inoculated with such sediments; feature: coastal sediments; material: methane- and iron-fed bioreactor; isolation source: Bothnian...
TTCCGCGCTCTCGCCCTGGTTGGCAAAGACAAAGCGCACCCCGCTTTCCACTTTCTGCGCGGCGGCGAGCACCGGCATCTCGCGCCGGCAAGGGGCGCACCAAGTGGCCCACAAGTTGACGACCAACGGCCTGCCCTGAGCCAATGCTGACAGGTTCGTGTGCTCGCCCGCCAAAGTTTCCAAGGGCGCCTGGGGCATAGCCGCGTTCTCCATCATGCGAATCGCGCCCAAGGCCCCACCCCAAACGAACGCCCCGGCTGCCAGGCCCAGCGCCAGCGGTCGGCGCAGGACCGGTTGATGCCAGCCCCGCCAGAGCGCTACCAGCAAGGCCGCCAGCAACCCCGCCCAGGCACTGAAGCCGCCATCACGGATATCGAGCATCGACCAAGGCGCCTCGCGGTAGACCTCGAACCAGATGCCGACGAAGACGACGCGCGCCACCAGCACGGCAGTCAGCAACATATCGATCACGACATTGCCCACATCAGTGCGCTGACCGCGTCCTACCAACCGGCCCACGCCGGCGGCCACCAGCAGTGCCGCCAGCACTGCCAGCAGCATGATCGGCAAAGAGATCGGGCCAAGATTGAAGCTAAGCATGTGTCGCCTGTGTGCATTTCTCGGGCTGACGCCGAGTCGCGCTGGGTAGTCATCATTATCGTCGCTGAGGCCTTTTCCCAGTTGCTGTCAGGGGTTGCAGACGGCGGGAAACCGACCGGCGCCCGGCATCCGAGCGCTTATGAGCGGAATTGTGTAATTCAATGTGTCCGCTGGGTGGCTGGACATCCCCAGCTACAAAAAGGCCGTTGCGCGACATTCTCCGCTTACATTGAAATGTTCTGATGGCGTTGTGGAGGCGAATCAAGTCCTCCAACACCCAACCGGTACCAACGCCGGGCTTAACGGAACAAAAGGGAGATCGAAATGAAAGTACGCAAGATTGCTTTGGCTCTGGCGGCAGGCGCCGCGATCACGATAGCAGCTGTGGCCTACGCCCATCCGGGTGGCTGGGGAATGGGCGGCTACGGCCCGGGTGCCGGTTACGGACACGGCGCAATGATGGGTGGCGGTTACGGCCACGGCGCGATGATGGGCGGTGGTTACGGTCCCGGCGCAATGATGGGTGGCGGCTACGGCCCGGGTGCCGGTCACGGCCCCGGCGCAATGATGGGCGGTGGATACGGTCCTGGCGCCATGATGGGTGGTTACGGTCCGGGCGCGAACGCTGACGCCTGGTTGGAGCAATACAAGGCCCAGCTGCAGATTACCCCCGCGCAGGAAGGTGCCTGGACGGCGTACACCAAGCAAGCGAAAGAGCAGTTCGAAGCAAGGCGCGCCGCGCACGAAGCGATGTTTGCCTCAATGCAGGATCCGAAGCTCACTGCCCCTGAACGGGCTGCACTCAAGAGCGCGATGATGCAGCAGCGCGCTGGCGCAATGGTTTCATCGGCGGCGGCGCTCAAGGACCTCTATGCGGCCCTGAGCCCCGAGCAACGCGCGTTGCTTGACCAAGGCCCGGGAGCCGGTTACCGCCGTCGGTAACCAAGGCTGGGGAACAGTGGCGGCGCTGATCGAGCAACTGATCGGCGCCGCCAAGTTCTTCTTACTGCAGCATCCCGTTCGAAGCCCGGAGTTGCTCCATCAGGGCGGCCATGTCGGCAGCGGTGGCGCCCGACATATTCATGCTGGACCCCAGGAATTCCGACATCGCCGTCGCCAGCCCGCTGGTGCCGGCATCGGACATCATCGTCGTCATGCTCATCATTCCGCCCATCGGCATCGAAATCGAGCCACCGCCCATCCGGCCATCAAGGATGCCATCGGCGGCATCGCCCATCATCGCGGTGACGAAGTTCGAAGACACGGCCACGTTGCTGTTCATCGCATACTGCGACATCGCGGCCAGCGCAACGCCGTAGTTCTTCATCGCTTGCGTGGCAGTCGTGGCCGACCCTGTCATCAGGGTATTCATCGGCTGGAGGTGGAGCGGGTCGCTCACCATGAAGTAGTTACCCACCGCCGCGTTGGCCGCCATGATATTGGCGTCGCTCATGCCGCCACTCATGGCCTGGGCGCGCACTTGCGCCATCGCGGTCAACGGGGTCACCCAGACGCCATTCATGGTGGCGCCGCTGCTCACCGTCGGCATGACCGCAGTCATGACATCGCTCGCGCCCATCATCATGGTGGTCCCGGTAGCCGCATCGACGTACGTTCCATGGCTCGCCTGCACCATGAGAGGGCCAGCGTAGCTGCCGATCGGGATTGTGAAATGCCCTTGCGCGTCGGTCGGTGCGCTGGCGATCTGCGCACCCTGCGTACCGTTGGTCACCGCAAAGGCGGTGACCGTTGCCGACTTCACCACGCCGTCGAAGATCGTGCCGTTAATCGTTCCCTTCACGACCGGGGTGGCGATCCCGCCGAGCATATTCCCGTCCGACCCGCTGAGGTGGTTCATCAACGCTTGCATGGTGGCAGCGGAGACGCCCGACTGGTTGTGCGCCGATGCCACGAAATTCGCCATGGCATTGGCCAACCCGGCGGTGCCTGCGCTAGCGGGCATCGACATCCCGCCGCCACCCATTCCGCCCATCATTACCGCGCCGCCGCCCATCATGCCGTCCATAACGCCATCGGAGGCATCGCTCATCAGCGCCGTCACCATGGCCGACGAGTAGCTCAACCCCTGGCTGGTCGCGTATTGGGACATTGCGGCGAGCGTCATGCCATAGTTCTTTGCGTCCTGCGTGGCCCCGCTGCCGGCCCCGGCAACCAACGGATTCATTGGCTGCACATGCAGGATGTCGCTCACCATGAAGTAAGTCCCCAGCGCTGCATTGGCCGCTGCGATGTTGGCGTCGGTCATGCCACCGGACAGGTGTTGCGCGATCGTCTGCGCCATCGAGGTCACGGGTGTCATTTGCACCCCGTTCACTATTGCACCGGATGCAACGCTCGGCAGCACAGCGCTCATCACGTCTCCCGCGGCCATCGACATCATCGTGCCGGTTGCTTCGTCGGTATAGGTGCCGCCGCTCATCTGGAGCATTACCGGGCCGGAGTAGGCGCCGATCGAAACGTTGAAATTGCCACTCGCGTTCGAGGTGGTGGTTCCGATCCGTTGCCCCATGGCCCCGGCGTTGATTGCGTACGCGGCCACGGTTGCGTTGTTAACCGGGCCTTTGATACCGGTGCCGCCGATCACCCCGTCCAGGGACGCACCACTGCCACAGGCAGCCAGCGACAAGACGGACGCAAGCGCCAAAGTGCGGTAGAGGGTCGCGAAAGGATGCTTCTTGTTCATGGGATGCCTTGTCCAAATTCACGGATTGGGGGTCAGTGCACACCGCTCCGCAGAGGTTATACATGGCTGCTGTCAACCGGTTCCTGACGTCGACGCACAGCGGGTAAATCACAATACACGCATCATATGTGGGATTATTTCCCACGTCAAGTTGGAAATGATGCTAGCATTCAAGCTATTGACCGCTCATTCCTGTCCGCCCATGAACCCTTCCAACAACACCGCCCCCTCGCCCACCCTGGTGCGCGCCATCCGCCATATATTGCGCCCGCTGGCGCGCCTGATGCTGGCCAGCGGGGTCACCTATCCCATCGTCTCCGAACTGCTCAAGGGCGTATTCGTCGAAGTCGCCGAGCGCGATTTCCGCCTTGACGGCCGGCCGATGACCGACAGCCGCATCAACCTCATTTCCGGCGTCCATCGCAAGGACGTGCGCCGGCTGCGCGAACTCGACCTGGCGACCGATGAGGTGATTCCGGAGACGGTATCGTTTGGGGGACGGCTCGTTGCCACCTGGCTGATGGACGAGCGGTTCCTGGACGAAGCCGGTGGCGCCCGGCCGCTGCCGAGGATCCGCGCCGCTGACGACAGCGTTTGCTTCGCCGATCTGGTCGCCAGTCGTACCACCGATATCCGCCAGCGCGTGGTGCTGGATGAATGGCTGCGCCTGGGCATCGTCAGCGTCGATGATCAGGATCGGGTCGTGCTCAATACCGAGGCGTTCGTGCCCCAAGCGGGGCTGGACGAGAAGCTGTTCTTCTTTGCCCACAATCTGCACGAGCACGCGGCAGCGGCCACCGACAACTTGCTCGGCGCGCGCGCGCCGCAGCTCGAGCGCAGTCTCATGTACGACGGGCTGACGCCGGCCAGCATCGAGCACCTGGACAAGCGCGCCCGCCAGCTTGGCACCCGGATGCTCAAGGAACTCAACCGGCTGGCCAGCGAGCGCGAAGCGAGCGAAGCCGGCAACCCGGAAGCACGTTCTCGCTTCACTTGTGGCGTCTACTTCTACAGCGCGCCGGTCGATGTCGCCAGCGGGACACAGTCCGAATCCTGACGCGGATTGGGCTGGCCTCCTCGTCCCGCTCGAACTTACCGGACCGGTTCGATTGCTATTACGACGAGCGCCCCGCCAATCTCTTCGGCGCGAAAGCGCACCTTGTCGCCAGCCTTGGCCTTGTCCAACAGGGCCGGCTCCTTGACCTGAAACACCATCGTCATCGGTGGCATCGCGAGGTTCTTGATCTCAGCGTGCCGGATTGTCATCTTGCCGGTGTCTTTGTTGACCTTGCGTACTACGCCGTCGGTCAGGTCGGTGGCCGCCGCAGTGCTCGCCGGTGATTGCGTGTTACCAACGTCGGCTTTCTGCTGGGCGACGACGGGTGTCACCAAAGCGGCTGCCAGAAGAACGGAAAGAATGGCTTGCTTCATGATCATGGTCCTTTCAGGAGTTAGTCCAAAAACAGTGGGGCTGTTGTCTTACTGTGCTTAGTGACGAAGAACGTGCTGGGCGCTATTTCCGAGCCGCGCCGCCGGGCTTGCGGGCCCTGACCTCGATGTCCTGCGTCGGGCGCGCCACGGGCGGCATCGACCCTCCGCCTTCGGCCTTGAACCTCGCCGGCTCGGCCAGGGCGCCAGTCCACTCGAATGCGACGGTTCCAGGTGGGTGTTCGAACCAACCCGGATCGCGGTAGTCGCCGGGTTTCTGGTCACGGCGCACCTTGACCACGCTGAACATCCCGCCCATGCCGACCGAGCCGAACGGACCCGCGCCGGTCATCATGGCCTCGGTGTTGTCGGGCAGCGGCATCTCCATCTCGGTCATGTCCTTCATGCCGCGCTCGCCCATCACCATGTAGTCGGGGATCAGCTTGGTGATCTGCTTCGCGACATTGCGATGATCGACCCCGATCATCGTGGGCACGTTGTGGCCCATCGCGTTCATCGTGTGGTGGCTCTTGTGGCAGTGGAAGGCCCAATCGCCTTCCTCGTCGGCGAGGAACTCGATCTGGCGCATCTGCCCAACCGCGACGTCGGTCGTTACCTCGGGCATCCGCGAAGTTCTCGGCGTGGGCCCGCCGTCGGTGCCGGTGACGAGGAACTCGTGCCCGTGGAGGTGTATCGGGTGGTTGGTCATCGTCAGGTTGCCGATGCGGATTCGCACCTTGTCCATGTGACGCACGTGGAGCGAATCGATGCCCGGGAATATGCGGCTGTTGAAGCCCCACAGGTTAAAGTCGAGCATGGTCATGACCTTGGGCGTGTAGCTGCCCGGATCAATATCGAAGGCATTGAACAGGAACACGAAGTCCCGGTCGACTTCGTCGATGAGCGGGTGCTTCGCCTTCGGGTGGGTAATCCACGAGCCCATCATTCCCATCGCCATCTGCACCATCTCGTCGCCATGCGAGTGGTACATGAAGGTGCCGGGGCGGCGCGCGACGAACTCATACACATAGGTCTTGCCCGGCGGGATGCCAGGCTGGGTCAGCCCGGTCACGCCGTCCATGCCATTGGGCAGGCGCTGGCCGTGCCAGTGAATGCTGGTGAGTTCGCCCAGCCGGTTGGTCACGAAGATCCGGACCCGATCACCCTCGACCACTTCGATCGTCGGCCCCGGACTCTGGCCGTTGTAGCCCCACAGGTGGGCCTTGAAGCCGGGTGACATCTCGCGCACCACCGGCTCGGCGACCAGATGGAATTCCTTGACCCCCTGGTTCATGCGCCAGGGCAAGGTCCAGCCATTGAGGGTGACGACCGGGTTGTAGGGGCGGCCGGTCTCTGGCACCAGCGGCGGCATCGTGTCGGGCTTGGTCTGGATCACTGGCTCGGGAAGTGCGGCCAGCGCCACCTTGCTCACTGTTGCCGCCGCGACCGCGGCGCTGATCGCGCCGACACCGCCCATAAAATCGCGGCGCGAAAACGCGCTTCGTTGTTTCAATTCGTTGGGTTTGGGCATCATGTTCTCGTTCAATGAGCAGCGGCGCCGGCTTCAACAGCCTTCACGGGGCCAGCGGCGGCGGTCAGGCTCGGCTTGCCGATGAGGGCCAGGTCCAGATCGGCCCGGGCAAGCCAGAAGTCGCGCAGCGATTCGATGTAGGCGTTCACCCCGATAATCTGGGAACGCGCGTCGGCCAGCAGTTCGAACACCCCGATCAGCATGCCGTTGTAGCGCAGCAGATTCTCTTCGGCGATGCGCGTCTGCAGCGGCACGACTTCGTCGCGCTGATGGCGCGCGATGTCATAGCTGGAGCGATAGTTACCGTACGCCTCACGCACCTCGGAGCGCGCATTGATCGCAGTCTCCGCAGCCCTGTTCAGAGCCTGCATGTAAACACTTTCCGCGCGGGCCACGCGGGCATCGCCCCAGTCAAAGAGGGGCAGCTCGAAGCCCACTTCCCAACCGCGCTGCGGCGGCGCCTCATTCGAGGAATTGCGCACCACCCCCAGCTCCAGCACGTTGACGAAGCGCGTCGCCTTGGTGAGCCCCAGGCTCTTCGCGGTCTGCTCGGTCGCCAATCGTGCGGCCTGGACATCGATGCGCTGCGCCAACGCCACGCGCTCGATGTCGGGCAGGTCCTTGGCTTGCTCCGGCAAGTCCGGCAGGCGCTCGGGCAACGCGTACCCGGTCTGCTCGCCCCAGAGACCGAGCAGCCGCGTCAGCCGCTCGCGGGTCGAGCGCTGGGCCTGCTGGGCGCGGGCGGAGTTGAGTGCGGCGTCGGCGTAGAAACTCTGCTCGCGCGCCTGTTGCAGGCGACTGAAGTTGCCCACCTGGGCCATGCGCCGCGCCAGCTCGGCGCTCGCCTCTGCCACCTGCATTACCTTGCGCAGGTAACTCGCCGTTTCCTCGGCCGCCAGCGCGTTGTAGTACGCCTTGCGCGTGTCGGCCGCCAGGGAGAGCACGCTCATCGCCACCATGCCCTGGGTCTGGGCGAAGCGCCGCTCCTCCAACTCCTTGATCAGGGGCAGCGTGAGCAAGCGCGCGATATTCAGGTGAAAACCGCGCTCGAGCTCGATTTCGTCGCCTCGCCTGAACCGACCGAAGCTGAATCCCGGATTCGGCAGCCGACCCGCCTGAACCACTTCGGCTTCGGTGATGCCAAGTTCGGAGAAAGCTGCTTGCAGGCCGCGGTTGTTCAACAAGGCGATCTGCACCGCATCGTCGGCGGCAAGCGGCTTGGACAGCAGTTCAGCGACGCGTCGATCGATTGCTTCGTGATCGGCGGCGGATCTTGCCCACCGGACGTCCTTTCCCAGGCGTTGCCGCGCCGTCTGCTCAACCGTGCCGAAACCGCCGTCGGCACTGAACGAAGTGCACCCGGCCAGCACGGTCGTGGCGGCAATCACCGCCAACAAGCGCCGCACCGATGCCGCTCGGCGCGCTGGCGCGCTCATCAAGAACCTCGGTCTGGTCATTGCGTTCTCCCGGGCGTGGGCGGCGGCTTCTCCACGGGCGGAAGGTCGGGGGCAGCGGCCTCGCGGGCGTAGGTTCGCCAGCCACCGATCCGGCTGACCGTCTCGTTGGCCTCGCGCCAGGAAATCACCGGCTCTTCGGTGAGTTTCCGGTAATGCGCAAGGGATGACGCATGCGTTACTGTCGGCACGGGCGCGCGCGCATTGAGCGGGTCGCCGGGGGCAACGGACGATGCCGGCTGCGCATACAGCGCGGTCGCGACCGCGAGCAGGATGACTGGCGGGAGCCAGTGCGAGAGAGTTCGGAGCATGTGGTCCTCGTGTGAGGGATGAAGAATCCCGACTATGGCTGCGTCTCGGGAACGCGCTGCGCCAGGGTCGGCGCTGCGGCTCCGGCGCGCCGGAGCCAATTACACGAGTACAGGCCGGGGTGGTCGCTCGGGGGAGGCGACGACGAAACTGCGGAAGCGGGCAGCGTTCCAGGGGAAGTCCGCCGACCCGGTTCCGTCGTCGAATGCTGCCGCTGCTGTGTTCACGATCGGGACCGCGGAACAACAGGCGACACAAGCAGTGCAGGCGGAGCTGTCCAAGACGTCCGCTGGAGTGGCCTCAGGGACGCTCGCTTGATGAGCATCGCCGAGGGCCGTGTGGGTCGGGCGCTCAGCTACTACCTGCTGCAAATGGGTAGGATTCTGCGGGCCACAGTCCGGCATGGCGCCGGCGGCCATGCCTTGCGCCGGAACGGCGACTGCCATCACGCATGCCAGAACGACTCGCAGGAACCGATTCATCACGCGCACCCTAGGCCCGCTCCGTTATCACCAGCAGAAGATCGCCTAGTTGGCGCCGAGGTGATGCGAACATTGGCCGGTTATCGCCAGTTCGCTCACGCAGTCCCCAAAAAGCCTGCCATGCATCTTCGGATGCTCGGGTGCCATGCCGGAAACATGCTCGCCAAGGCCTCGCCCGCTAGTCTGCGCTTGCGTGCGTTGGATCGGCATCACCCGGCCAGGGGTGCCCGACTGGAGCGTTGGCACCGAGCCGCGCAAACCCTGCGCAGCTCCCCTGGAACCAGTGCCGGATGGTGCGTTCCCCCCGGCCGCAAAGGTGACGCCAACCGAGACCATGAGTGCGACGAACAGCAGTGAATTGCGCATTGGATAACTCCATTGGAAACTCGCAGCGAAAGTATGGGGCAAGGCGAACAGCCCTCCTTTTGGGATGGTCAAGGGGCCGCTCCCGGCTACTTCCCCTGCGCTGCAATCACCCGGATCTTGCCTGCCATGCCGGCCTGGAAATGGCCCGGAATCAGGCAGGCGAAATCAAACTCGCCGGGGCGGTTGAAGTGCCAGACGATGGCGCCCGCCTTGCCGGCCGCCACGCGTACCGAGTAGGGTTCGTCGTGCTCCATGCCGGGATGCTTCATCATCACCGCGGCGTGCTCATCGATCGTTTTCTTGATTCCGATGACCATCTCGTGCGGGATCTTGCCGTCGTTACGCACCACGAACTTCACGGTTTCTCCTTGCTTGACGTCGACCCGATCGGGTACGAAACGCATTGTGTCGAGCATCTGCACAGCGATGGTTCGGGTCACGCGCCCGCTATCCCCGGGTCGGCCCCACGCCGACTGCTCATGGGCTGCCGGCTCGGCCTTGACGGCACTCGCTTTCTCCGTATGGGCGGAGGCAACGCCAGATACGCCGGAAAGCAACGCGGCGAGCAATAGTATTCTGAGCGGAGTCATGGGTCGCTTCCTCTTTACTTTGATGAAGGGCGTTTTTTACACTAGGCCGCTAGCAGCGAGACTCTGGTGTGGGTATTGCGCCGGTCGTGCCCGGGGCGCTCAGTTCCTTCTAAGTTGAATGAGTTGAGATACGCCCCATTGAGCGCTCGCGTCACGCCGTGACCGGCTGCTATCCCCGTCCCTGGAAGGGATCGTCATGAACACTCGCACTGCCACTCTGCATCTGCCTCCTGCCAGTTATGGGGTGCTTGCCTTCGCACTCCTGCTCGGGTTTTACTTTTCCTCGCTGACTCTAATATCGGGTTGGAGTTTTACCTGGCAGCAGTTCACCGAGTTCTGGTACTTCCTCGTGCCGCTCGGAGCTGGTTTCGGGCTGCAGGTTGCCCTCTACGTGCGACTGCGGCGGCTGGTGCTGAATTCAAAGGATTCGGGCACCGTCATGGCGGCTTCCGGAACGACCTCGACCGCAGCAATGGTTTCGTGCTGCGCGCACTATCTTGTCAACCTGGCGCCCGTGCTCGGCGCGACCGGGATTGTGGCTGTCGCGACCCAGTACCAACTCGAGTTCTTCTGGGTCGGTCTCGCTTTCAACGCTGCCGGGATCGCCTTCATCGCCAATCGACTCCGCAACGCTACCAAGGACCATGCTCAATGCGTAACCGCCTGACCTCCCTGCTATCCGTGCTCGTTGCCGGATCCTTCATGGCGAGCAGCGCAACTGCCGCGCCGAACCTTCCGACCCGTACCAGTTCGGCGACCGCCGTGATGATTAGCGCCACACCGCATCCCCTGACCGGAACCGTGTGGGAATTCGACATCGCGCTCAACACCCACTCGGTCGCGCTAACCGACGACCTGGCGAAGACCGCAACGCTGGTTGCCGACGGCGGCAAACCCCTTGCCGCGCTGGCATGGCAGGGCGATCCGTCCGGCGGTCATCACCGCAAAGGCGTACTGCAGTTCAAGCCAATCTCGCCCCTGCCCAAGTCGCTCGAGCTGCGCATCACCCGTGAAGGCGAGCCGCAACCGCGGGTGTTCCAGTGGACGCTGAAGTAAAGCCGCGACGCCAAGCGACCACAGGATGCGCGAAGGAGGAGCGACAATGGGCCTGGCGCTAGCCCGAGCTCATCGCGACTCGTAGTCTGGGGGGGGCGGCGCGAGGCATTTGCCAGCCCGATCCCGCAAACCTGCTGCTGGGCTAACACCTGGCGTCAGTGGTGCACGGCGGGCCCCCGAGATATCCGACACAAGGAGTACCGCATGAGTCGCCAAGTGAACAAACAAGCTGCCTCCCGGGTGACGCCCCCCAAGCCGCGCAACCGGCCGCCGCTGGCGGCGGCAGAATCCGCGGGGACCACATCCGGCAGGGGACACGAAACATTCCGGGTGCTGACCATCAATGCCGGCAGTTCGTCGGTCAAGTTCGGCGTCTTCGACACGGGTGCCAACAAGCAACTGTTCCAGGCAGAGATCGCGCGCGCTGCGCGCGTTGAGGGGGCAATCGAGCGGATTCCGGAGATGCTGAAAGCCAAAGGCGTCGCGGCACCGGACGCCATCGGACACCGCGTGGCACACGGGGGGACGAAGTTCCGCGATGCCTGCGTCATCGATCCCGTGGTTGTCCAAGGTATCGAGGATTGTGTGCCGCTTGCGCCATTGCACAATCCCCCCGCATTGGCGGGGATCCGGGTGGCCGGCGCGGCCTGGCCGGGCGTGCCGCAGGTTGCCGTTTTCGACACGGCTTTCCACCTGACGATTCCGGCGCGTGCCGGCACCTATGCGGTGCCGGAGACGTGGCGTGAGGCCGGCCTCCAGCGCTACGGCTTTCACGGCACCTCGCACAAGTACGTGATGTTGCGGATCGCCGAAGAGCTCAAAAGCACCGCCGCCGAGCTGCGCATCATCAGTTGTCATCTCGGTAATGGGGCGAGCGTATGCGCGATCGATCGCGGCGTTTCGGTCGACACCTCGATGGGCATGACTCCTCTTGAGGGGTTGGTGATGGGAACCCGTTCCGGCGACGTCGATCCCGGCATCTTTTCCTACCTCCAACGCAGTCTTGGACTGTCCGTCGCGGACATCGAGGATGCGCTCTACCACGACAGCGGCCTCGCAGCCCTCTCGGGCGCCGGCCACGACATGCGGGACATCGAGAAGCGGGCCGCCGACGGTGATGCGAAGGCACAGCTTGCGATCCAGGTCTATGCCTACCGTGCGCGGAAATACATTGGTGCCTACGCCGCCGCCATGGGTGGCGTCGATGTCGTCGCCTTCACGGGCGGCATTGGTGAAAATTCCGCCACGATGCGCAGGCGCATCTGTTCGGAACTCTCGTTTCTCGGGCTTGATCTCGACGACGGCCGGAATGCCGGTGTTCGCCTGAGCGGCTCCGCGGCGCCACAGATCCAGCGCGATCATTCGCGCGTGCGGGTGGTCGTCACCAAGACTCGGGAACAATGGATGATCGCGCAGGAAGTGGCGCGCGTACTCGCGCACGGCCGATCCGAGTTCGCGGCGATCGGCGGCGCGCCGGAGATGGCGCACGAGCCGTCGCCCGCGCCCGCGAACCCGCCGATTCCGGTCGCGGTGTCGGCGCATCACGTGCATCTCACCCAAGCAGCGGTGGAGCAACTGTTTGGCCACGGGCACACCCTGACGATCCGCAACGCGCTCACCCAACCGGGCTTCTGGGCGGCCGAGGAAACTGTCGACGTGATCGGTCCACGCAGTACCATCGAGGGCGTGCGCGTGCTCGGTCCGTGTCGCGCGCACAATCAGATCGAAATTACCGAAACCGAGGCCTATGAGCTCGGCATCGATGTCGCGGTACGCCTGTCTGGCGATACCGAGGGCACCCCGGTCGTCACCCTGCGCGGGCCCGGCGGCAACGTCGAGACCGACGGCTTGATCGTCGCCAAACGACATATCCACATGCAAACCGACGATGCCCGGTCGCGGGGGTTGCAACATGGGGATGAGGTCGAGGTCGCGATCGATTCGGCGGGACGGGACCTGGTGTTCCGTGACGTGGTTGTCCGCATTGACCCCGGCTTCGTGACCGAGATGCACATCGATACGGACGAGGCCAATGCCGCCCATCTCGATCGCGGTGGCGCCGGCGAACTCGTCCCCGTTGCGGGCTGCAGCGCCAATCTAACCGGGGCGCGGGCGCCGGCAAGCCGCATGGATACGTCATGTTGCCTCGATTGACTCCGCGGCGCGGCGGCGGCCCTGATGCCAAGCCGGTGCGAACCGCGCGTTAGCGCGCGAAACGCTTGACCAGCCCCATGAGTTCGTCCACCGCGGCATCCCCGTCGCCGGAGTGGATCGCGGTTCGGACGCAGCCGTTGGTGTGGCTCGCGAGCAGCTGCAACGCCACTGCATCGAGGGCCGACTGGATCGCCGCGATCTGCGTCAGCACGTCGACGCAGTAGCGGTCCTCCTCAACCATCTTGGTCACGCCGCGCGCCTGGCCCTGGATCTTGTTCAAGCGCCGCAACAACGCCGGTTTGTTCGGCTGGACCACCGCGTGGTGCGAATGATGTTCGCACTGCTTGGTCTCAGGCATCGACTTCGAACCCCGCATCTTCAATGGCGCTCTTCATCTGGGCTACGCTCACCTTCGCCGCGTCGTAGTCGACGACGGCACGCTTGGCTTCCAGCGACACGTCCGCTTTCGTGACACCGTCGAGGCCCTGCAACAGATTGGTGACACTGCGCACACAGCCGCCACAGGTCATTCCCGAAACCGTCAAAGTTGCTGATTGCATTTCCCTCTCCCTTGGTTGAACAAAGTAAAAATGTGCCCCTGCGGTTCTCAGCGCCTCCGCCAGCGCCGCAGCAACAAGGAGTTGCTCACCACCGACACTGACGACAAGGCCATCGCCGCCCCGGCGATCACCGGATTGAGCAACCCGGCCGCCGCCAACGGGATGCCGAGAACGTTGTAGATGAACGCGAAAAACAGGTTCTGGCGAATCTTGCTCAGCGTCGCGCGCGACAGGCTGATGGCGTCGACGACCGAGAGCAGATCGTTGCGCATCAGCGCAATGTCGGCCGTCTCGAGGGCGACATCCGATCCCGCGCCGATGGCGAAGCTGACATCGGCCGCGGCGAGCGCCGGGGCGTCGTTGACGCCATCGCCAACCATCCCGACCACGCGTCCGGCCGTCTTGTACTCGGCCACCGCAGCAGCCTTGTCGCCCGGCAGCACCTGGGCCCGGAAATGATCGACCCCGGCCGCCTGGGCAATCGCCTGGGCCGTAGCCTCGTTGTCGCCGGTGAGCATCACCACGTCGACGTTCATCGCCTTGAGTTTCGCGACTGCTTCGCGCGAGCTGGCGCGCAGTTCATCGGCAATTGCGAGATAGCCGAGGATGCGGCCGGCGCCGCCGACTCCGATCACTGTCTTGCCCTGTTCAACGAGGGGCCGGAACGCCGCCTCGTCGACCGGCACGCCCGACTCAGCCAGGAACGCCGGTGCGCCCAGGAACAGCTGCTGTTCGCCGCCCAGCGCCGGCAGATCGAGCACCGCCTGGACGCCCTTGCCCGTTACGGAGTGAAACTCGCGCAGCGCCGTTAGCGGCGCGCTAGACTTTTTGGCGTACTCGAGCACGGCATGGGCCAGCGGATGCGCCGAGCCCGACTCCAGGCTGGCTGCCACCGCGATGAAATCGGCTTCGGAAAGCTCCCCCGTCACGACGACGTCGGTGACCACCGGCTTGCCCTCGGTCAGTGTCCCGGTCTTGTCGACCAGCAGGGTGGAGATCTTCTCGGCGCGCTCGAGCGCCACGGCATTCTTGACCAGGACGCCCACCTGCGCGCCGCGCCCGGTACCCACCATGATGGCCGTCGGCGTCGCCAGGCCGAGCGCGCACGGGCAGGCGATCACCAGCACCGCGACTGCATTGACCAGCGCCGGCGCGAGTTCGCCGCCGATGCCCCACCACAGCGCAAAGGTCGCCACGCTGATCGTGACGACGATCGGCACGAACACGCCCGCAACCCGGTCGGCGAGGCGCTGGATCGGCGCCTTGCTGCCCTGGGCCTGGCGCACCAGCCGAATGATGCCCGCGAGCATGGTCGCCGCGCCTACCCCTTCGGCGGCGCAGCGCAACAGGCCCTGTTGGTTGAGCGTGCCGGCGAAGACCTTGTCGCCCGTCTGCTTGCCGACCGGCAGGCTCTCACCGGTAAGCATGCTCTCGTCGATGCCCGACTCGCCACTAGCCACCAGGCCGTCGACCGGGATGCTTTCGCCGGGGCGGACTACGAAGATGTCGCCCACCTGCATGCTGTCCACCGGGACCTCGACGATGACACCATCGCGCTCGACGCGCGCCGTCTTGGGCTGCAGCCGAATGAGCGCTTCGATCGCTGCCGACGTGCCGAGCTTGGCACGTGCCTCGAGGATCTTGCCCATCAGCACCAACGTGATGATGACCGCGCTGGCTTCAAAGTAGACGTGCTGATCGGCTATCCCGAAGATGGTCACGATTGCACTGAGCCCGTAGGCCATGGTGGTGCCCAGCGCGACGAGCACGTCCATGTTCGCGCCGCCACCGCGCAAGGCCTTGTAGCCACCGACGTAGAAGCGCCGCCCGATCCAGAACTGCACCGGAGTTGCCAGCGCCAGCTGCACCCAGCGCGGCAGCCATTCGTGGCTCGCTCCGCCCCAGGCGACGAACATCTGCAGCACCAGCGGCAGACTCAGCGCGGCAGCGATCCACAGCAGCCGCAGTTCGCCCTGATAGGCGGCCGCCCGGCGCGCCTTTTCCTCCTCGGCGCTGGCCTCGAGACGTTCGCTAGCGTCGTAGCCAGCCTTGCGGATGGCAGCGCTGAGCTGCTCCACCGTAGTCAAACCGGGCATGTAGCTCACCCGCGCCGACTCGGCGGCGAAATTGACTTCGGCGTGCACGCCCTCGATCTTGTTGAGGACCTTTTCGATGCGCGCCGCGCAGGCGGCGCAGGTCATGCCGTAGAGCGTCAGCTCGGCGATGCGCTCGGGTACCGCGTAACCGGTCTTGCGTACGCTCGCGATGACGTCGGCCGCCGAGGTGGTTCCGGGGGCGACCGTCACCAACGCCGACTCGGAGGCGAAGTTCACGTTCGCGCTCACGCCCGAGAGTTTGTTCAGACTCTTCTCGATGCGTGCCGCGCAGGCGGCGCAGGTCATGCCTTCGATCGGCAGGTCAAGGGTCAGTGAGGAAGTTTCCATAAGAACTATTGTATACCCCACCGGGGTACAACTCAACTACCCTATAGGGGTATTGAAGTCAGTGGGTGGTGGTGACGTTGCCAAAGGAGTAAATGACCAAGCTGCGCCCGGGCACGCCCGGCCTGGCATTACGCCGGCCGGGGCGGGAGCGGGCAATCGAGGACTCCCGCAAACGCGCGCAATACCTCCACCTCGAGGGCCGATTCTCTCTGATCGTTCCAGACGCTGGCGGCACAGGCCTCGAGCAATCTGGACTTCGCCAGGGGCTTCAACCGCTCCAGCTTTACCAAAGCCAGATCGAGGTCGGAAATACGAATTTGATCTCTGGCCAGCAACGTAAGTTGCCCTGATCCAAGCGCCGCCGCTGCCGCGGCAAATGCTTTCTCCACCGCGGGTTGGTCCTCGCTGCCGGCATGGGCCATCAGCGAGAGCACGAGTTCGACGTCGCTCTGGCAACGCTCCAGATCCAGATAGCCCGCCTTGGTCGGTGCCAATTTCATGAACTGCCCGTCAAGGTGATTGAACAGAATCTTCTGCAAAGACCACTCCAGCAGGTCGATTCTCGAGTCCATTTCGATTAAGGCCGTCAAGTTCCCCTTGAAGGACTGGTACTGCCTGAGCGACAACTGCTTGAGTGCTGGAATGGCGATATCGATAAGTGGCAAGCGGTACTTGAAATCCAGCACATCCATGCGCGCCGTCAACGCCAGTGTCAGTTGGTAGACATCGGCATCGGCGTGAGCCTGCAATTGTTGGAATTGTCTGGCGCGAATCTCTTGTCCCTTGTCCAGCGCCAGGGCATAGATGATTGCGCGAGCCCCGTGGGGGTCGCGCGCGGCGTCCCGAATATCACCGGACAACTCGGATAGCAGCGCGCGGGCGTAGTCGATGGTTTCCTGTTGCGGAATCCCGATGCGATCGATTGCGCTCATCACACCTGCCACGCCGACCCCGGCGGCGACCACGGCGGCGTCCCGGACTGCGGCCTCGCGCGCCATGCCATCGCCTTGAGCGTCCGGACCTTCTTCCGAATCCGCAGCCGGCGGCGGCGAGAAATCGTACTTGCCGTCCCATTGAGGATCGATGCGCAGAATGCGCTGCGCCAGTGGTGGGTGGGTCGCCGACAACCACTGCATGGCACCCCCAATCCCTTGCGCAAAGAAGGCGTGGCTGACCTCTGCAGCACCGGGATGTTCCATTCTTGACCCGGCTTCCAGCCCACCGATCCGCTTCAACGCCCCCCCAATCCCATTGGGGTTACGGGTAAATTGGACTGCCGAGGCATCGGCCAGGTATTCTCGCTGCCGGCTTACCGCCGCCTTGATCAACGAGCCAAAAAAGGTGCCCGCGAAACCGATGACCATCAAGCCAATCCCGAGAGCCAGGATTGCGCCTCCGTTCTTGTCGTTGCCACGACGGCGCCCCGACAGTGCGGTTGAATAAAGCAGGTAATAGCCAAGCATCCCCAGGACCAGGATCCCGTTCAAGGCGCCGATGAGGCGAAGGTTTAGCCGCATGTCGCCATTGAAGATATGGCTGAACTCGTGAGCGATGATCCCTTGCAGTTGCTCGCGATTCAGATTTTCGACGGCGCCTTGGGTGATGCCAATTACGGCATCGCGCGGCGAGAACCCGGCCGCGAAGGCGTTGATTCCTGGTTCATTCTCGAGCAGATAGACGGGCGGCGCGGGTGTGCCTGAGGCAATCGCCATTTCGTCCACGACGTTCAAGAGCTGCCGGTACCGTGGATCTTGCGAGTTGCGCGGTATCAGCTTGCCGCCGAGCGCGTCCGCGACCACCTCGCCACCGCCGGATAAAGCCATCATCTTGTAGAGGCTGCCGGCCAACACCACGACGCCGACGCCGACGCTGACCGCGGCAAATGTTTTCCAGTCCATTTGCTGCAGCAGAGTCTGGCCATCACGCAATTGCTCGCTCTTGATAACTCCAAAGACGATCATGACCAGCAGGTTGGTCATGACGATCAGCGAGATCACCGCCAGGGCAAACAGGATAACGAGCACGGTGGTGCTCCTGCGCACCCGGTCCTGCGATTCAAAGAAGTTCATTGCTTGCGATGATGAACGAACAATCGCCGTCAGAACGAGACTTTGGGCGCGGCCTGGATGGCAGCTGTGTCTTCAAATTCCAGCAGCGTGGCGTCCGCCTGGTGTCCGAACCGGGCGGCAAACAAGGCGGGCGGGAAGGATTGCTTGTAGGTGTTGTAGATCATCGCCTGATCATTGAACGCCTGGCGCGCAAAGGAAACCTTGTTCTCGGTGCTGGTCAGTTCTTCGCTCAACTGCATCATGTTCTGGTTGGCTTTGAGATCCGGATAGGCCTCCATCACCATCCTCATATTCATCATTGCACCAGCTAGTTTCCCCTCGGCTCCGATCAGGCTCTTCATAGCCGTGGGGTCTCCCGGAGCTGCCGCCGCGCCCGCCAACTTGCTGGAAGCTTCATTGCGCGCATTGACCACCGCTTCGAGCGTTTCGCGTTCGTGTTTGATATAGGCTTTCGCGGTCTCGACCAGATTCGGGATCAAGTCGTACCTTCGCTTGAGCTGTACCTCGATCTGGGCAAAGGCGTTCTTGTAGCGATTTCTTAGCGAAACCAGGTTGTTGAAGATTGCGATCACATAAAAAACGATCAGTGCGATGACAACCAGGATCGCGACGACGACTAGGGTGGTGTCCATCTGTTCTTACCTCTTGTTTGGTCGGTAGGTGGTCTCACCAAGGTAGACCGGGTTCAGTTTACGGCTCGACTCATCACCACACTATACCCTAGTGGGGTATAAGGCGATGTTCCCATCGACGACCGGGGCCGCTGCTACGCGCTGCACCCGGGTCCGCTCGGCACAGCGCGTGAGCCCCGTCCCTCGCTCCGGCCAGCGACGTTGGCGCGCCAACCGCTGGCGCTGGAATATCTCGCGCTCAACACGAGACGCGGGTCGAGCTGCGCCCAGTCCCGCCCTATGGCGCCCTTGAAGAAAACCGCGGTCAGCCGATATTGGTCGGGAAACCAGTGGGCGTTGAAGGCCAGGGCCTCTCGGTACAAGTCGTCCTCGTTCAAGCCCTGTGCCGCGCCCAATGCGAGCAGGCCCAACAGCGCCGAGCCGTGGTTGCAGTCCTGGAAGAAGGTTGAATTGTCGCAACAGGGCCGGTAGGTAGCTCGGGCCACCTGTGCGGCGCGGGCATCCTGCTGCGGAGAGAGTGCGACGATCTCGTGGTGGTTGTAGTCGAAACCCCCGTTCGGGGCCGTGCCAAGCGTCCAGCCACCGACCGATGCAAAACCAAAACGCATCCGTCCGTTAATAGGGCTGTTGTCGTTGGCGCGCATCCGGTTGGACAGCCCGATCGGCCACAGCAGATTGACATATAGAGCGGCATTTCCCCGCGTGAGGACGATGGGCTCCAGCGTCGGGCTTGTCAGGGCTACCTCCAGCTCGCCGGGAATCCCTCCGCGCCGCGCATAAATGGCGCGGAGCTTCTCCGGAACCAGCACTTGGGCGCGCACCAGTCGCATCAGGCTATCACCGAGAACAATACGGCTGGTGTGGTCCGCAGCACTCGGGTCGGCCGGCGCGCTTGAGTTCGCCGGAGTCAGCAGCGCGCGACCGGCAACCGCCACCGCGGCGGCGAGCGTGAGCGAGGCGCCCAGTACCAACCGGCGATCAGGACGTGGTGCGGGAGTCATGTGCCTGCAGCTCCAAGCTCTAGTGATGGGGGTCGGCGCCGCCGCCCGCCGGAGCATTCGTTGCCGATCCTTCTTCTGCAGGATGCTTGTGGTCTGGGCCGTGCCCGCCGCCGCCACAGCAGCCGCCACCACCGCCGCGACCACCGCGACCGCCTCGGCGCATTACGAACACCATTGCGATGCCGAACACCAGCCAAACCCAGTTCTGCGCTAACCATTCCATGACTTTTCCTCGGTTGTGAGGCAGCAAACAAAAGGTCTGCGACCTCGTTTCATGTGCAATGCTGTGGGGGAATCGGGACCATCGGTGACTCATCCAATCGTCTGGAAAATCGGAAAGGTTTTGAGCAGCCAGAACCCGAACGTCGAGAGCATCCCCGTAATCATGGCCACGCCCATGAGGATCATTCCCACCCCAGCCCCGACCTGCAGCCAACGGCCGGTCTTGCGCAGCGCCTTCAGGCGATCCAGCAGGGCATCGGTGAACACCGCGGTCGCCATGAACGGAATCCCCAGTCCGAGCGAGTAGGCAGCGAGCAGTGCCACCCCGCTCTTGACAGTGGTTGTAGCCGCGCCGATCGTCAGGATTCCGCCCAGCACCGGTCCGATGCAGGGCGTCCAGCCAAAGGCAAAGGCCAGTCCGATCAGGTAGGCACCCAACGGGCGGGCGCCCTTCACCTCGACGCGAAAGCGCAGGTCGCGGTGCAACCAGGGCAGATTCAGCACGCCGACCATGAACAGGCCGAATACGATGACGATGAGGCCGCCAAGGATGTTGGCCTCATAGCGGTAGCGCAACAGCAATTGCCCCAGCGAAGATGCGCCCGCGCCCAGCGCCACGAAGACCGTCGAAAATCCGGCGACGAAACAGAAGCTCAGCCAGAGCGCCGACAGGCGCCGCATGCTCTTGCTCGCACCGTCAACGCGTGCCAGGTTGCCGCCCGCGACGTACGAAACGTAACCGGGCACCAGCGGCAGGACGCAGGGCGAGAGGAACGAAATGATCCCGGCGCCGACCGCCGTCGCCAGCGCGATGGTCGAAAGATCGCTCATTGCTGCAGTTTGCGCACGAGCGGCATGATCGTCTCGTCCAAAGCCTTGCGAGTGATGGCGCCGATATGCTTGTAGGCGATCACCCCGTTGCGGTCGATCACAAAGGTTTCAGGCACGCCGTAAACACCCCAATCGATTCCGACGCGTCCGGAGATGTCCGCCCCGGTACGCGTATACGGATCCCCCAGATCTTTTAGCCAAGCCTGCGCATCGTCGGGCTTGTCCTTGTAGTTGAGTCCATGGATCGGCACCACCTTGGACTTAGCCATCTGCATCCAGAGCGGATGCTCTTCGCGGCACGCGACGCACCACGACGCGAACACGTTCACCAGCGACACTTCGCCCTTGAGGTCGGTGTTGGCAAGCCCCAGTTCGCGACCCTTGACCGCCGGCAATGAGAACACGGGCACCGCTTTGCCGATCAGCGGCGACGGCACCTCCCGCGGATCCAGGGTCAAGCCAATGCCGAGGAATACGGCCATCAGTAGGAAGACCACGAGCGGCGTGTAGACCGCGAATCGCCCACGCTTGTTGCGAGCTGGCACTGCATTGGCTGTATCGGCAAGCAATTGATCACTCATCTCTCGCACCTTGTCCTGGTAATCGCTCCCGGGCCGACCCCCGGGGAGCAGTCAAACGCTCTCAACAGCAATCCTTCATGCGGCGCTTCAGCTCCGCGACGGCCGCCGAGTCCGTGGTGGGTTCCGAGCCAGTGGTGGGCGCCGGCGGCGCCCTGAAAAACAGCGCGCTCAGCACCACCAGCGCGCCCAGCGCCGCGGCCACCAGGATCCAGTCGAACACCAGCAATCCCTGGACCGCGATAAAGCCGAGCGGGATAGAAAGCGTTTTCCACAGCAAACCCGAACGCCCCGGCGACAGGCGCTTCTCGAGCAGGTAGACCGTGCCCACCACCGATCCGCCCATCAGAATCGGCAGCATCGTGGTCTCGATCGGGAGGCCGAGAACGCGTGCCGCGAGCAGCCACAGCCAGGTCCCGCCAACGCCAAGGCAGATCGGGCACAGCGGGAGGTCGAATGCCCGACGCGCCGCCCAGACGAGGGCGGCGATCACCAGGATCGACAAGCTGACCATCAGGATCTCGTTCATGGCGGCTAGAACGAGTAAACCAACGCGCCCAGCGCGATCATCACCAATCCGCCCCCCAGTCGCATCGCGGTTCGATTGCTTTGCTGCCAGCCCTGGACCTTGCCCAGCAACGACTTGTCACTGGCGATGATCAGGATCAGCACCAGCGGGAGCACGAAGATGAGGTTGTACAGAAGCAGGAAGCCGACCCCGTTGAAGTAGGTGGCGCGGTCATGCAACAAGCCCAGGATCATTACGTAGGGCCCGCCCGAGCACGGGAACTCGCATAGTCCGACCAGGCCGCCGAGCACCACCGCCGTGGGCACCGAGACCCGTTCCATCAGCACCGCGATCTTGTGGTGCGCGACCTTCGGAATGCTCAGCTTCAGCGGGAACGCCGGGAACACCTCGTTGACGACATTGATCAGCCCGAGGATCACCAGCAGCACCGCGCCCACCTTCGACATGAAGTGCGGCGTCGAGAACAGGTGCAGCGCCTGCAGCAATCCGAATCCGATCAGTAGATAGACCAGGAAAATTCCCAGAATGTAGGCGCTGCCGATGGCCAGCACGCTCGACCTCAGCTTGCCAACGCTCAGCAGGAAGGCGATGGTGAGGATGAGGATCGAGAACGCGCAGGGATTGATGCTGTCGATCAGCGCCGCCACGGCGACGAGCGGCAGCATCCAGGTGCCGCCCTCACTGAGGTTCCATAGCGCCGTCGTGCCGATGTTCTCGGCCCGGAAGAACCAGACCATCCCGAACAGCAGCAGGACGAAGGTGATGAGTATGGGAAGTTTCCGATTCATTTCCGTTCTGCCTAGGGAGTCACGTAAGCCGAGAAGGCGAGCTGCATGGGCTGCCCGGCGCTGTTTTCGATGGTCACGACTCGTTCGATCGGACCGACGCCCGCCGGGCCATGCGCCGCGGGATCAAATACCACCTCGACGTAGGCGCGTTCGCCGGCAGCGAAGTCCTGGTTGATGCTCGGAATGTCGGAGTGTCCCTGCATGCCGAACGGGCCGAAGCGGCGAATCCCCTTCACGAACTCCGCGGTGGTGCACATGCATGAGGTGTAGAGCTTGCGGATCACAACCGCTTCCGGCCCCCCGTTCGCCAGGTAGTAGCGGTGGTTGACCTTGCCGGCTGCCATCGAGATCGAACCGAAGTCAAACTTGTATTCACTCGAACGCAGGCCGGCGCCCACTGGCGCGTTGGCGGCGGGAATTGGCTGCGCGCTCACCGGCGCCGCGCTCGGCTTGGTCGCATCCGGCATGCCGGCGATAACCATCGCGCCGACGCCGGCCACCACAAGGACGGCGGCGATCAGGAACTTCTTGTTCTTGGAGCCGCCCGTTGCGACGGTGGCGGATTCAGTTGATTTGCTGCCGGACCGTGGTGAGGCGGCGGTTGCAGACTTGGCCATGACGTTTTCCTCGCTAATGATTGATACTTGGGCTGGGCTGGGCTGGGCTGGAAAGCAGTGGACGGCACTGCGATCGTCCCGGACGAGACAGCGTGCCAATGCGTGGCCGCCGCCCGTCGAGAACCGAAGAGGAATTTGCGCTCAACCACGTCAACTGCGTGACGCGGCAGTCATCGCGAACGCCGGGGGGCCGGCGCCGCGTGACTCAGCGCGGGGGGATCAAATCAGGAAGTGACCGAAGAGGATGGTCAGAGGGGGACCGACCGGCGATCGGTAGTCGAGGCGGGCAAGGACCGGAGTCGCTGGCAACCTGACGCGGCGCAGGGCGGGCGCCGTTGCAGCGACCGCGGGCTGACCGTCGTGCGAGTACTTCTGGGAATCATTCTGGCGCGCCAGCTGGCAGTGGTCGGATCCGCTGCCCTGGTCCGCAGCCGGTGGGCAAAGGTGCTGTTGCGCATCCTCCGACATCGCCTGGGCCAGCTGCATCGGCCCGTGCTGCGGCCCGGAGAACTCGATCACGCAAGCGCGCGCCGCCGCCATGGTGTTGCCCACGACGAGCATCAGCGCCACAAACAGCGCCAAACAACGCTTGGTACCGGTCTTCATATCGGCTGGAAACTCAACCCACACAAGGAATTCAGGCGACGATAGGGGGGCTTGCTTATGACTTTCTTAATCCCGACCGATTTGCTCGCGTAATTGGATGCTGTCACGACCACAGCTGCGATACCTGCGCGTCCTAGGGCGACTCCTGGGATGACGCGGACGAATCGCGAAGAATGATTTGGCGCGCAACATGATGACCGCCACGGATTCATCCGGGCGAGAGAGACCTACAAGGTCGGGGGCGTCGTGACACAGGTCAATACGGTCATCTTCCTGACCCTCGGCTCAGCCTGGATGATGCTGGTGCCACAAGCACGGCCATGGCAGTCACTGGCAATGGCCCGTGGCGAAACCGACCTTGATCGGCGCGGAGCGGCAACCATGCCGCCAATCGGGTGATTCGTCGCCTTGGGGCGTTGGGGCGCCAGGCGCGGAGGGATAATTGGCGTTTCCGGCGGCCGACCGAGGATCCCGATGGACGGAAACTTCGCTCTCGCGCGTGCTAGGGGCGACGCGGGCCTCGCCGCGCGCGTTGCCTGCGCTTTTGACTGGCAGAGGCTGGCGGCAGTGGCGCTGTTGACTCTGCTGATCTCCCTTGGCGCGCTGACCAGCCCCTCCCTGGCGGACTTTCTCTCGCCGACCGAGATTGCGCTGGCCTGGCTGGAGCACGTTCTCGAACTCGCGGTCATCGCGGCGCTGCTCCTGGCGGCGTTCACCGTCGCCGAACGCGTGTTGCCGCGCAGCATCCCGCTGCGGCTCAGCCTGATCTCTACTTTGATGCTCGTTCTCTCGTTCGCCTTGGCTGTGCTGCTGCATGCCTACTACGCCCAGGGGTTCGCGCACCTGCCGCCGGCGCTGCGCATCCTCGCCGATTCGCTGCGCTGGGGCCTGCCGGCCGTTTTTCTTGCCTGGATCGCCGATGCCCACCAGCGCGCCCTGCGCGCCGATTCCGCGGCGCACGCGGCGGAGCTTTCGCGCGCCCAACTGCAGCAGGGCGAGTCTCAGCAACAACTTGCGCTGCTGCAGGCCCAGATTGAGCCGCATTTTCTGTTCAACACCTTGGGCAATGTCCGCCGCCTCTATCGCACCCAGGCACAGGCTGGCGCCGCGGCGATTGACAGTTTCATGCGCTACCTGCACATGGCGTTGCCGCAGTTGCGCAGCCGCCATGCCAGCCTGCGTGACGAAATCGCCCTGGTACGCGCGTACCTCGATCTTTTCCAGTTGCGCATGGGTTCCAAGGTGCGTTTTTCGGTCTCTGTCGCCGACGACGTCAAGGATGCGGAGTTTCCACCGATGTTGCTCGTCACGCTCGTTGAGAATGCAATTAAGCACGGGGTCGAGCCGGCTGGTGGCGGGCACGTCGAGGTGCAGGTTCGGCGTCGGCGCAATCTGCTCGAGGCCACGGTGCTCGACGACGGCGCGGGTTTTGCCGCGGCGGCCGGTAGCGGCACGGGAGTCGGTCTGGTCAACATCAGGAGCCAGCTGGCGGCGCGCTACGCCCGGCGCGGGCAGCTGCACTTGGCCGAGCGCGCTCCACGCGGCGCCAGTGCAACGATCGTTATCCCGCTGCGCCGCGCGCAGACCGATCGCAGCGCGCGCGCGGCCAAGTGCAGCTGCCCGCGCCGGGCG